>Ga0302320_10001270_pt1 | contig 60645 bp, 61 predicted proteins | sample Bog_T0_3_FD_202130 | JGI IMG/M metagenome (GOLD analysis project Ga0302320, IMG submission 202130) | Peat permafrost microbial communities from Stordalen Mire near Abisko, Sweden - Bog_T0_3 | ecosystem: Environmental > Terrestrial > Soil > Wetlands > Peat | place: Sweden: Abisko, Stordalen Mire... | reverse complement strand
CATCCTTGCTCAGGGCTTGCCGGTTGATCTCGGCGGCATCGCCCTGGCAGCGCCAGATCAGGTCGGGCCGAAGGCCGATGATGGAATAACGCCCCCGCGTTTCGCCGCCCTGCACGCTTTCCAGCAGGAAGGCGTTGTTGCGCCCTTCGCCCAGCTTGAGGAAGGCCGAAACCGGCGTCTCCAGATCGGCGACATGGCGGGCATAGACCGCCTGGGGGCGGTCCTCAGCATAGGCGCGCGCGAAAGCCGCGAAATCCGGATTGATTTCGCTCACGCCGCACGCACGCGAAAGTGGGCACGAAAGCGGGCGATCACTGCTGGCCCAGCGCCGATTGCAGCATTTGCTGGTTGACCTGGACGCCTTCGCGCAGGCGCGCCGCATTGGCGAAGGAAACCGAAATATCGCTGGCCGCCTGTTGCGAAAGCTGGCCCTTGCCGCCCTCGAACAGCGGACCGCTTGGCGCGCCATGGGCGATCCCGCTGACGCGCGCGATGATGAAGTTGGGCCCGACGCCCTGCGGCGCTTCCACCACCCCGCCCGCGGGCGCGTCGAAGATTTTCTGGACCATCGCCGCAGAGAAAGTGGTGTCGGAACTGCCTCGGCCGATGCTCTGGCTCTGCTGCACCGGAATTTTCATCTCCTTGGCGATGCCGGTCAGATTCTTGTCGATAATCGCCCTGGCCGCCAGTTCCGCGGCGCGTTTGGCCAACGCCGCCTGGCGCTGCTGCGCGGTCCAGGCCTCCAGTGCCTGGCCACGCACCTGGTCCAGCGGCTTCAGCTTGGGCGGGGTCACGCCGTCCACCTTGATGGCGTAATATTCGCCGCTTTTGGCGGGGAAGGGATCGCTGTCCTCACCCACTTCCTGGGTGAAGGCGGTGGTGAAGAATTCCGGATCGGCGGGCAGGCCCTCGGGTTTGGTGCCGTCTGGTGACAAGCCGTTCTTGTCCACCGCCACGAGCTTGCCGCTTTTCATGCCGGTTTTTTTCGCGGCGGCGGCGATGGTGGCGCCGCCGCTGCGCGAGTCCTCAAAGGCATTGACGACATCGGTGATCTTGGCCGCCGCCGCCTGCAATGCCAGATTCTTGCGGATTTCATCTTTGGCATCGTCCAGCGAGCGTTGCAGTCCCGGGGTGATCGCGGTGACCTGCATCAGGACATAGCCTCCCAGCGCCGACTTGATCGGCGCACTCACCTGTTTCACCGGCAGGGCAAACGCGGCATCGGCCCGGGTGGGATCGGCCAGGTCCGTTTTGGTCAGCACGCCCAGCGAAAGATCGGCGGGCTTGATCTTCATGCCGGCGGCCAGGGCGTCGAAACTCTTGCCGCCGTCTATCTCGGCCCGCGCCGCCCTGGCATCGGCCTCGGTGGCGAATTCGATCTGCTGGATCTCGCGCTTTTCCGGCACATTATAGAGCTCTTTGTGGGCGGCATAATCCTGGGCGATCATGGCGTCGGTAACGGTGGCCTGGTTGGCCACATCCGCCGGGCCGATCTGGGCATATTCGATTTCGCGATATTCCGGGGTGGCGAATTTGTCGGGATGGGACTTCACATAGGCGGTCAAGTCCGCATCGCTGGGCGTGGCAATGGGCCCCACCGATTCTGGCGCCACGATGACATAATCCACGGCGCGCCGTTCGGAGAGATACAGGAAAATCGCCTCGGCATAGCCGCGCGGCAGGGCAAAGCCGGTTTCCAGCGCCGCGGTGAGCTGGTCGCGCGACATGTCGGCGCGCACCTCGGCCAGGAAAGTGTTTTCGTCATAGCCGTTGTTGCGGATCACCTGCAGAAAGGTGTTGTGGTCGAACTGGCCGGTAATGCCGTGGAAGGAAGGCTGGGAACGCACATTCTGCGACAGCGCCGCATCGCTGGTGGTCAGACCCATGCGCGCCACGGTATTATCAAGCGCGGTGCGGCTGACCAGCTGCTGCAGCGCGACATTGCCCAGACCCATCTTCTGGGCCATGTCGGGCGTGATATCCATGCCCAATTGCTGCCCCTGATTGCGCAGGAAGTTGCGGTAGGAGCGGGAAAAGGCATCGCTGCTGATTTCGGTCGAGCCCACCGTGGCCAGGGCCGTCGAGGTCATGCCGGTAAAGACATCGGCGATGCCCCAAACGATAAAGCTGAGCGCCAGCAGCCCCATGAAAATGGAGGCGACCCAGGAGGTCGAGATACGGTGCATCCATTGCATCATTGGCGAAAACCTGTGGACCGGGGGCCCGATGGAATTAAAAGGCGGCAGATGATAGGGAGGGGGGCTTGTCAGGGCAAGCCACGATTCCGCCCCGGAATCCTGGCTTTTCGAGGGCCAATGCGGCTTCAAAGCCAAAGCGGCATCAAAGGAGACATAACGTGCGCCAGCTGGTGGCCGGAAACTGGAAAATGAACGGGCTGGCGGCGAGCCTTGGCGAGCTTGCCGCGCTGAAGGCCGGTCTTGTCAACGCCGGTCAGGTCAGTCCGGGCGCTGCGCCGCGCAATGTCCCCCCCTGCGATATTCTTGTCTGTCCGCCCGCCACCCTGATTGCCCAGGCGGCCTCTGCCGTGGCGGGCGCCTTTGCCATCGGCGGGCAGGATTGCAGCCCTGAACCCGCCGGCGCATTCACCGGCGATATCAGCGCCGCCATGCTCAAAGATGCCGGCGCCAGCGCCGTCATCATTGGCCATTCGGAGCGGCGGCAATATCACGGCGAAAATGATGCGCTGGTGGCGGCCAAAACGGTTGCCGCCTGGAACGCCGGATTGAGCGCCATCATCTGCGTGGGCGAGACCGACGCCGAGCATGAGGCGGGCAAGGCCCATCCCGTCTGTCATGGCCAGATCGCCGGCAGCGTGCCCAAGGGCGCAACCGCCGCCAATACCGCGATCGCCTATGAGCCGGTCTGGGCCATCGGCACCGGCAAGACTCCGACGGCGGCCGAGATCACCGCCATGCATGCCCATCTGCGGCGCTGTCTTGTGGGATTGTTGGGAGACCGGGGCATGGGTATCCGGATTCTCTATGGCGGTTCGGTCAAAGCATCCAATGCCGCGGAAATTCTAAACCTTGCGGAAGTAAATGGCGCGCTGGTCGGCGGCGCCAGCCTCAAGGCCAATGATTTTCTTGGCATTATTGCCTGCGTAAAGCCGCTTTAACCAAACATTTCGACCGTTCCTTAACATCGCCCGGTCATTCTGTCCGCAGCACGCAGAAAGTGGGTGGGGTGGCATGGCGCGTCTTGCTTATGACAGCGTCGAGGCATTGATTTACGATCCGGTTTCGGCCAATCGCACCGCAACCCGGGCGGCGTTGTACGCGCTGGGTTTTCGCCGTACCGACGGCGTCGCCACCCTCGAAGCCTGCATGGATGCCATCCAGAAACGCGCTCCCGATATCGTGCTGTGCGAAGCGCAGGGCGCCGGTGAAGAGCTTTGCGCCGCGATCCAGGATCTGCGCCAGGGCGGCGGCTGCGACAACCCCTTCATCGTCGTGATCGTCACTGCCTGGGAGAAAAGCACCGGCCTCATCAACCGCGTGGTCAATTCCGGCGCCGACGATCTGTTGCTGCGGCCTTTCTCGACCGCGCTGCTGGGACAGCGCATCGAAGCGCATATCGAGCGGCGCAAGGGTTTTGTCATCACCACCGATTATGTCGGCCCCGACCGCCGCCAGGCGCAAACGCGCACCAGCAATTCCGCCGAAAGTTTCGAGCCGCCCAATTCCCTGAAAATGAAGGCCAAGGAAAAATTGTCGGCCGAAGATGTCAGCAAGCGGCTGGACGTCGAGCTCAAGCTCGCCCGCGAAAAACTGCATACGGAAAAGCTGCGCCGCGATTCCTTCCAGATATGCATTCTGTGGCGGCTGATGCAGGAGCAACCCTCCGGCGTGCCGGCGGTGCGGGTGGATCTGGAGCGGCTGATCAGCCTGACGCATTCAATCGAGCGGCGCTGCCAAGACACCGAATATGGCGCGGTGGTGGAATGTTGCCAGTCCGTCCGCGCCGCCATCACGGGGCTGGAACAGGATCGCAATGCCGCAATGCATCTGCTGGGCCATGCCGCCCTGGCGATGCACGCGATTTTCCATCCCGAACAGTCGCCCGCCGGCCGCATCGCCGAGATTGACGCGACGGTGGCCATCATCAGGGCCCGCACCCAAACGGCTATCGCCTCCTGACGGGGTGAGCCCGCGGCGCGTGAGCAGGTCCAGTGGACCTGCGAAAGCGGGCGAACGCCGCGAGCTTGGGCGAGCGGCCGGGGGCGCCAGATTCTTCGTTGCTACTGCGCTGACGCTAGGCAATCGTGCCCAGGCCCAAAATCCTGCGCCAGGATAGCGTTTAGACCCTTGAAAATATGAAGGTTTCGCCCCAATTCACAGCCCATGCTTTCATTTGGCGGCGCTTTGATCTAAACACCCCGCCTTCAAGAGATTTGCCCATGCAGACCCTGCTTGTTTTTCTCGAATTGGTGATCGCGGTCGCGCTTATCATCTTTGTCCTGCTGCAGCGTTCCGAAGGCGGCGCGCTGGGCATGGGCGGCGGCTCCAACATGGGCGGACTGTTTTCACCACGCGGCGCCGCCGACACGCTGACGCGCACCACGGCGATCCTGGCTGTCCTGTTCTTCTGCACCTGCCTGGCCCTGAATCTGCTGGCGCTGCGCGGCCATAACGAGACCTCGATTCTCGATAGCCCCGCGTCCACCACCGCACCGGCCAAGCCGGGCACGATGGTGCCGGCGCCTATTGGTCCCGCGGTCCCCAAGCCGCAGTAAGCGCGGTCCTTTTGAGCCCTGAGTTCGTCGCTCGTCGCTCATGGGACTATTCGCCCACATCGCTCCTCGCTCCTGCTCAGGTCCCAAAATTCCGCGCGCTTACAGTTGCTTGTGCGCGTTTGAATATTTTCTATTTTGTGCTTGAGACATCCGTGTCTTTTCGCCATGGTGATCTCCCATGGCCCGGTTAGTCTTCATCACCGGCGGCGTGGTCTCTTCCCTGGGAAAAGGTCTGGCGTCCGCCGCACTTGGCGCGTTGCTTCAGGCGCGCGGCTACAAGGTCCGCCTGCGCAAGCTCGACCCCTATCTGAATGTCGATCCGGGCACCATGAGTCCATTCCAGCATGGCGAAGTCTATGTCACCGATGACGGTGCCGAGACCGATCTTGACCTCGGCCATTATGAGCGCTTCACCGGCGTTTCGGCCCGCAAGTCCGACAATGTCACGTCTGGCCGCATCTACAGCCAGGTGATCGAAAAGGAACGCAAGGGCGGCTATCTCGGCCGCACCGTGCAGGTGATCCCGCATGTCACCGACATGATCAAGGAATTTGTGCTGGCCGACACCGACGGGCTGGATTTCCTGCTGGTCGAAATCGGCGGCACGGTGGGCGACATCGAGGGCCTGCCGTTTTTCGAGGCCATTCGCCAGCTGCACAATGACCTAGGCCGCGGCCAGACCGCTTACATCCACCTGACGCTGGTGCCCTTCATCGAGGCGGCGGGCGAACTCAAGACCAAGCCCACCCAGCACTCGGTCAAGGAATTGCGCGCCATCGGCATCCAGCCCGACATTCTGCTTTGCCGCACCAGCCATCCCCTGCCGGATGATGACCGCAAGAAGATCGGTCTGTTCTGCAACCTCTCGGCCGAGCGCGTAATTCCGGCGATGGACCTGGACACCATCTACCGGGTGCCGCTGGCCTATCACCAGGTCGGGCTCGACACCCAGCTTCTGAAAGTCTTCGGCATCGATAACGCGCCCGAGCCCGACCTGACGCGTTGGCAGGAGGTGGTGGACCGGGTGAAGAATCCCGAAGGCGAGGTTCGCATCGCCGTGGTGGGAAAATACATCCAGGTCAAGGACAGCTACAAGTCGCTGTCCGAGGCGCTCACCCATGGCGGGCTGGCCAACAACGTCAAGGTGCATCTGGACTGGATCGACAGCGAAGTGTTTGAGCGCGACGACGCCGCCTCGTTCCTGGAAAACGTCAACGGCATATTGGTGCCCGGTGGCTTCGGCGAGCGCGGCACCGAAGGCAAGATCAATGCCGTCAAATTCGCCCGCGAAAAGAAAGTGCCCTTTTTCGGCATCTGTTACGGGCTGCATATGGCGGTGATCGAGGCGGCGCGTGATCTGGCGGGACTGGAAGGGGCCGGCACCACCGAGATCGGTCATCCCAGACACCCCGTGATCGGGCTGATGACCGAATGGACGCGCGGCAACCAGATGGAACAGCGCGCCGCCGATGGTGACATGGGCGGCACGATGCGGCTGGGCGCCTACCCGGCGACGCTCACGCCCGGCTCACGCGTGGCGGAGGTCTATGGCGCGCTCGAAATTTCCGAACGCCATCGCCATCGCTATGAGGTGAACACCAATTACGCCAAGGAACTGGCCAAGCATGGTCTGGAAGTATCGGGCTGGTCGCCGGACGGCAGGCTGCCCGAGATCATGGAAATCGCCGACCATCCCTGGTTCATCGGCGTGCAATTCCATCCCGAACTGAAATCCCGCCCGCTGGAGCCGCATCCGCTGTTTTCAAGTTTCATCGCGGCGGCGGTGCAGAAGAGCCGCCTCGTCTGACACAATGACGGTTTGGCTATTTCGGCGGCGGTGCCGGCGGCGGGACAAATTGCGGCTGCTGCCAAGCAGGTTGCTGATAGGCCGGCGGCGGCATGGAATTGAACAATTGCTGCTGCTGAATCTGGTTCTGCTGCACACTTTGCTGGGTTTGCAGATTGTTGAGCTGCGTCTGCTGCAACTGCTGGTCCACCTGAGCCTGGGTCTGGGCGCGCTGCAGGGCAGGGTCAGGCACGGTTTGGGCCCCCGCACTTCCTATCAAAAAAGCCGGTATGGACATCAGCAACAGGGCAAAAGGGGTGCGTTTCATCATGGCCTTCATATAAGCACCAAGACCGGAGAAACTATCCCCCTGCCGCCATGAAACTTTGCCCATCCGGTGGGTTCCCAATGTTTGGTCGCGCGGCCTACGGAACTGCCCAGCGCCAGCGTGGGCAGGCGAGGGCCGCGTTGCCTACGCTGTCGCTAGGCAACTCCGGGCCGTCGCTCCGGTTAATTGTTCCTTAAATGCATCTTTCAGGTCGTAGCAATTCGGTAAGCCCGGGCCTGTATCCTGCCGTCATGGGTCGGATTTTGCCACTTGTTACAAGGGCTGCCGTCATCGCGTGTGCCTGCGCGATGCTGTTTCTTTGTGTCGTCTCGGCGCATGCCCAGACCCAGAATGACGACCGCTATGGATTTGTGCCGGTGCCCGCGCCATCCATGCCCGCTTCTGGGGGCCTGCAGCAGCCGCCGTCGCCCGTCCCCACCATGCCGGTGCAGCAACAGCCGCTGAATCCCCCGGCTTATCCGCAACCCCAGCAGAATTATGCGCCACCCAGCTTCGCGCAGAATTTCACCCCGCCCCAGGCAACGGTGCCGCCTCCGGGGTATGCGCCCCCCGGTTATGCGCCGCCGCAAAATCAGGGCTTCGCGCCGGTGCCGCAGACGCCTTACGGCTATGCCACGCCGCTGGGCGCGCCGCCGGTTCTGAGCAGCGGCTATTACGCCCCTGCCGCCAGCCGCTACGGTACCCAGATCGCGGCCGATCCCAATGCCTATTACCTTGCCTCCAACAGCGGCCAGAATTTCAATACCGGCTATATGCTGGGACCGGGTGACAAAATTCACGTCAGCGTGTTCGGCGAGGACGACCTGTCCGGCGACTACCAGATCGACAGTTCGGGCATGGTGCGCCTGCCGCTGATCGGCACCATGCGGGCGGCGGGCTTCACCGCCCCGTCGCTGGAAAACGCCATCGCCGGCGCGCTCGCCCAGGGCTATCTCAAAAGCCCGCGCGTCAATGTCGAAATCTCGGCCTATCGGCCCTTTTATATCATCGGCTCCGTCAACAAGCCGGGGGAATATCCCTATGTCGCCAATATGAGCGCGCTCAATGCCGTGGCGTTCGGCGGCGGTTTTACCGACCAGGCGCGCCAGAGCAGCGTCTATGTCCGTCATGAAGGCAGCACCACCGAAACGGAGATGCCGGCCAGCCAGCTCACCATGATCTATCCCGGCGATGTCGTGCGGGTGAAGAACACGGTGTTCTGGGATGCGATGGCCGTGGTCGCGCCGCTGGCCGCGCCCGCCGTGGTGGCGGCCTCGGTCTTTAAGTAACTTTACGAAAACATCGGGCAGGCGTAGGGAAGGGCCATGACGGTTCACGCTCCCACCCAGCCCAATGAAGTGGTCAAGGCCGCCCCTCCCGGCGTGAAACCGGTCGAGATCGGCAACGGCAGGAAGCTCTGCATCATCGCCGGGCCCTGCCAGCTGGAAAGCCGGGCGCATGCCTTCGACATGGCGGGCGCCCTGAAAGATGCCTGTGAGAAGGCCGGGGTCGGACTGATCTACAAGACCAGTTTCGACAAGGCCAACCGCACCAGCGCCAATTCCGAGCGCGGGCTGGGGCTGGAAAGGGCCTTGCCGATCTTCGCCGACATCCGCGCCAAATTCGGCCTGCCGGTGCTCACCGATGTCCACGAGCGCGATCAGTGCGCCGCGGTGGCGCAGGCGGTGGACATTTTGCAGATTCCGGCATTTCTCAGCCGCCAGACCGATCTTCTGGTCGCCGCGGCCCATACCGGCAGGATCGTCAATGTCAAAAAGGGCCAGTTCCTTTCGCCTTATGACATGAAGAATGTGATCGCCAAGGTCACCGGCGCCGGCAATCCCAATGTGCTGGTGACCGAACGCGGCGTCAGCTTCGGCTACAACACGCTTGTCAGCGACATGCGCAGCCTGCCGATCATGGCCGGCTTTGGCGCCCCGGTGGTGTTCGACGCCACCCATTCGGTGCAAGCCCCGGGCGGGCAGGGCGACAGCTCCGGCGGCGACCGCAGCATGGTGCCCTATCTGGCCCGCGCCGCCGTGGCGGCGGGGGTCGCCGCGGTCTTCATGGAAGTGCACCAGGATCCCGACCATGCGCCCTCGGACGGGCCCAATATGGTCAAGCTCAAGGATTTTCCGGCCCTGCTGGAGCAACTGGTCGAGATAGACGCGATTGTGAAGAGGTGAGCGACCGGCGCCCGCAGGGCGTGAGCAGGTCCTGTGGACCTGCGGGAGGAAACGAACGATGGGGCTCGGTCCTCATGCTTCTACAGGCTCAGCATGAGGAATTATGCTACAAAACCGTTCCGGCAATCCAGGTGGCGATCAATCCGTACACGGACAGGATCAGCAACCCCAGGCTCGCCAGGATGGAAATGCCGAAGCCGGCACCGCGCTTTTCCGGGGCCGCCATATAGCTCATCGAATAGATGATACGGCCTGCGACCCACACAAAACCCAGCGCCGCCGGCAGCCAGCCCAAGATGCGGAAATAGGTGGTCGCCAGCCAGAGCAGCGGCAGGAAAATCACGAACTGCTCGATGGTGTTCATCTGCACCCGCACGGCGCGCTCGAATTCGGGATGGCCGGTCATGGCGGGCGCGAGAATTTTGTGCTTGCCCCGGAAACGGCCGGCCTGGGCGAAGGTGAAAATCAGCACAAAGACCGCCAGCAGGGTGGCGAAGGCGGAAAGCACCGTGGCAGGCGTTGCGAACATGGAAAATCCCCCTGTTTTTCAAATAGGGGACCCTTCTAGCCCTTTTTCTGGAAGATTGCGCGGCCTCTCCATGATTGCACATGAGGCCGCATTCTTTTAGAAGACGCCAGCCTTTCGGGAGCCCGTCCATGAGCGCCATCCTTGATATCACCGGCCGCGAAATCCTGGATTCCCGGGGCAACCCGACCGTGGAAGTGGATGTGCGGCTGGAAGACGGCAGTTTCGGCCGCGCCGCCGTGCCGTCGGGCGCCTCGACCGGTGCCCATGAGGCGGTGGAATTGCGCGACGGCGGCAAACGCTATGGCGGCAAGGGCGTGGAAAAAGCCGTCGCCGCCGTCAATGGCGAGCTGTTCGACGCCTTGGCCGGAATTGACGCCCAAGAACAGGTCAAGATCGACAATATGATGATCGCCCTGGACGGCACGCCCAACAAGGCGCGGCTGGGCGCCAATGCGATTCTGGGCATCTCACTGGCGGTGGCCAAGGCGGCGGCGGCCTCAAGCGGGCTGCCGCTCTACCGCTATGTCGGCGGCGCCAAGGCACAGCTTCTGCCGGTGCCAATGATGAACATCATCAATGGCGGCGTGCATGCCGACAATCCCATCGACTTCCAGGAATTCATGATCATGCCGGTGGGCGCGCCGAGCTTTCGCGAAGGCTTGCGCATGGGGGCCGAAATCTTCCACACCCTGAAAAAGGCGCTGCACGATGCCGGGCTCAATACCAATGTCGGCGACGAGGGCGGCTTTGCCCCAAATCTCAAGAGCCCGGACGAGGCCCTGACGTATATTTCCAAGGCGGTGGAAAAGGCGGGCTATAAATTGGGCGAGGAAATCTTCTTCGCGCTGGACCCGGCTTCCACCGAATTCTTCAAGAATGGAAAATATGAGCTGGCGGGCGAGGGCAAGTCGCTGACCCCAGACCAGATGGTCAAAGTCTATGCCGATCTGGTGAAGCGTTATCCCATCGTCTCCATCGAGGACGGCATGGCGGAAGACGACTGGGCGGGCTGGAAGGCGCTGACCGACGAGATCGGAAAGACTGTCAACCTGGTGGGCGACGATCTTTTCGTCACCAACGTGACACGCCTGAAACAGGGCATCGAAAAACACACCGCCAATGCCATCCTGATCAAGGTCAACCAGATCGGCTCGCTGACAGAGACGCTCGCCACCGTCGAGATGGCGCACAAGGCGGGCTATAAAGCCGTCATGAGCCACCGCTCCGGCGAGACTGAGGATTCCACCATCGCCGATTTGGCCGTGGCGACGAATTGCGGGCAGATCAAGACCGGCTCGCTCGCCCGCTCCGACCGGCTGGCCAAATACAACCAGCTTCTCCGCATCGAAGAGCAGTTGGGCGACAGCGCCATTTATGCGGGCAAGAGTGTGCTAAGATCCTGAGCATGCGGACGGCATTTGCGGTTTTGCTGGTGATGACGACGGCGACGGCAGCCGCTGCCGCTTCGTCCCTTGGCGCGGGCGCCGTCTCGCTGCCCAGCGGCCCGACTTCGTCACAAAACAGCGCTGGCAGCGCTGCCGGCAACAGTCCTATTGGCAGCGCCAGCGGCACTGGCGGCGCCCAGCAAATGCATGCGACGCCGGGCATGACCGAGAAGCCGATGAGCTTCAATATGCAGGATCTGGGCAAGACGCCGCCGGCCCAGCGCAAGCACAAACCTTAACGGCCGGCCCGCTAAGTTCCTTGAATCCTTAATGGAATCCCTGTTGACAGGGCGAATCAGTGTGTGATTCGTTGCTTGAATGCGAATCAAGCGTTCGGTCACACGGTTTTTCGGGGCACTGATCCTCCCGGCCATCTCCATCGCGGTGGTTTCCTATTTCGGCGCCTATGCCATCTGGGGCGAACGCGGTCTTCTCCAGCTTGAAGACGTCCAGGCCCATCTCGGCATCCAGCAGGAAAAGCTCGCCCAGGTGCAGGACGAGCGCGACCGTCTTGCCCATCGCATCCAGTTGATGGAGCCCGGCCATGCCGATCCCGACATGGTCGAAGAACTGGCGCGCGGCCAGTTGATGGACGGTGCACCTAATCAAGTGGCCGTTCCAAGAACGGCTCACTGAACGTCGCCTTCGCGCATTGATCTTGCGCGATCCCGTACAACCCCGACAGGACATTACAAGCGGGCAATTCTGCCCCGAACACTGTTCGGTGCGTGCGGCGCAACAAAATTATAATCGCTTGCCAACCCCCTAGACGCTCTGCCAAAAAGCCGTCCGGCCTTCCCTTCAAGAGCGCATAAAAAACATGCCGGAACCCAAAACCGCCCCCAATATCGCCAACGCCGAAACCCTCAAGAAAATGTACGCGGACATGCTCTTGATCCGCCGGTTCGAAGAGCGGGCGGGACAGCTTTACGGCATGGGCCTGATCGGCGGTTTCTGCCACCTCTATATCGGCCAGGAGGCTGTTGTCGTCGGCATGCAGGCCGCGACCAAGCCGGAAGACCAGCTGATTACCGCCTATCGCGATCACGGCCATATGCTGGCCAGCGGCATGGACCCCAAAGGCGTGATGGCGGAGCTGACCGGGCGCAGCGGCGGCTACAGCCACGGCAAGGGCGGCTCGATGCACATGTTCTCCTCCGAAAAGAAGTTCTATGGCGGCCATGGCATTGTCGGCGCCCAGGTGCCGCTGGGCACCGGCCTGGCCTTTGCAAACCGCTATCGCGGCAACCAGGGCGTCTGCCTAACCTATTTCGGCGATGGCGCCGCCAACCAGGGCCAGGTCTATGAAAGCTTTAACATGGCCGAGCTGTGGAAGCTGCCGGTGGTCTATGTGATCGAGAACAATCAATATGCCATGGGCACCTCGGTGGCCCGTTCCAGCGCTTTGCAGGATTTCTCCAAGCGCGGCGTTTCCTTCAACATTCCCGGGGTCCAGGTGGACGGGATGGATGTCGAGGCGGTGGAAGCCGCCGGCAAGGAGGCGTTGGCCTTTTGCCGCGCCGGCAAGGGCCCCATCATCCTGGAAATGAAAACCTACCGCTATCGCGGCCACTCCATGTCCGACCCCGCCAAGTACCGCACCCGCGAGGAAGTGGACCAGGTGCGCGAAAACCGCGACCCGATCGAGCATTTCGGCAAGAAACTGATCCAGCGCGGCGTCGTCACCGAGAACGACCTGAAGATGATGGACACTGAGATCAAGCAGACTGTCATTGCCGCGGCGGAATTCGCCACCACCAGCCCGGAACCGGGGCCCGATGAACTCTACACGGATATAACAATCTGATGTCCAGCCAGATCCTGATGCCCGCTTTGTCGCCCACCATGGAAGAGGGCAAGCTTGCCCGCTGGCTGGTCAAGGAAGGCGACACCGTCAAATCCGGCACCATCCTGGCCGAAATCGAGACCGACAAGGCGACGATGGAATTCGAGGCGGTGGATGAAGGCCGCATCGGCAAGATCCTGGTGCCCGAAGGCAGCGAAGGGGTGAAGGTCAATTCGCCCATCGCCACCTTGCTGGCCGACGGCGAGGATGGTTCGGCGCACGACAGTGCGACGAACGCCGCTGCAGCAGCACCAGCCGCGAAAGCCGCGCCCAAAGCGGAGAAAACCGAAAGCAAGCCCGAAGCGCCAGCCCCGGCCGCCGCGCCCGCCGCGCCGAAGTTTGAAATCGCCGGCGACCCGTCTCTGCCGCCCGGCACCGAAATGGTGATGACGACGGTGCGCGACGCGCTGCGTGACGCCATGGCCGAAGAAATGCGCCGCGACGAACTGGTGTTCCTGATGGGCGAGGAAGTCGCCGAATATCAGGGTGCTTATAAAATCAGCCAGGGACTGTTGGCCGAATTCGGCGAGCGCCGGGTGATCGACACCCCCATCACCGAGCATGGCTTTGCCGGCCTTGGCGTCGGCGCGGCTTTTGACGGCCTCCGGCCGATTGTCGAATTCATGACCTGGAATTTCGCCATGCAGGCGATGGACCAGATCATCAACTCCGCTGCCAAGACCCGCTACATGTCGGGCGGGCAGATGAGCTGCCCCATCGTCTTCCGCGGCCCCAACGGCGCCGCCTCCCGCGTCGCCGCCCAGCACAGCCAGGATTATTCCGCCTGGTACGCCTCGGTGCCGGGACTGAAAGTGATCGCGCCCTATTTTGCCGCCGACGCCAAAGGGCTTTTGAAGGCCGCGATCCGCGATCCCAATCCCGTCATCTTTCTGGAAAATGAAATCGTCTATGGCCGTTCCTTCGAGGTGCCCAAGATCGACGATTTCGTGCTGCCCATCGGCAAGGCGCGGGTGGTCAAGGAAGGCAAGAGTGTGACGCTTGTATCCTATTCCATCGCCGTCGGCCTGGCGCTGGAAGCCGCCGAGAAGCTGGCGGCGGACGGTATCGACTGCGAGATCATTGACCTGCGTACCCTCAGGCCGCTCGACATGGAGACCGTGATCGCCTCGGTGAAAAAAACCAACCGCATCGTCACGGTCGAGCAATGCTGGCCGGTCTGCTCCATCGGCACCGAGGTTTCCTCTCAGGTCGTGGCGCAGGCCTTCGACTATCTCGACGCACCGCCCGGCAAGGTTTCCGGCAAGGATGTGCCGATGCCCTATGCCGCCAATCTGGAAAAGCTGGCTCTGCCCACGGTTGACGATGTGATCGCGGCGGTCAAATCCGTCTGCTACAGGAGCTGACGATGGCGACCAACATTTTAATGCCCGCACTGTCGCCCACCATGGAAGAGGGCAAACTGACCCGCTGGCTGGTCAAGGAAGGCGACACCGTCAAATCCGGCACCATCCTGGCCGAAATCGAGACCGACAAGGCGACGATGGAATTCGAAGCCGTGGACGAGGGCAAGATCGGCAAGATCCTGGTGCCCGAAGGCAGCGAAGGCGTAAAGGTCAACGCTCCCATCGCCATTTTGCTGGACGAGGGCGAAAAACTGGGCGCGGTCGATATTCCCGCCGCCATGAAGAACATCAAGGAGGCGGTGAAGAGCGAAGTCGCGCCGAAATCTGAAGCACCCAAAGCTGAAGCTCCGAAAGCAGCGTCCGCGCCATCCGCTCCCGCAGCGCCCGCCCCGTCCGGTGACGGCAAACGCCTGTTCGCCTCGCCGCTGGCCCGCCGCATTGCCGCCCAGAAAGGCATTGATCTTGCCGCTTTGTCGGGTTCCGGTCCGCGCGGCCGCATCATTGCCGATGACGTCGAACACGCCCAGCCAGGCCAAGCCAAGCCTGCCGCTGCGTCCGCGCCCGCCACATCGGCCGGCCCCGGCATCGGTATCGCCGCGCTGCCCGACGCGCGCCTGTTCTATAAAGCGGGCGAGTATGAAGAGATCCCGCACGACTCCATGCGCAAGGCCATCGCCAAGCGCCTGACCTCAGCCAAGGCGCTGATCCCGCATTACTATCTCACCATTGACTGCAATTTGACGGCGCTGATGGCGACGCGCGGAGCACTCAACAGCGCCGCGCCCAAGAACAAGGAAAAGCAGCCTGCCTACAAATTGTCGGTGAATGACTTTGTGGTGAAAGCCTCGGCCATGGCGCTGATCCGGCACCCCGATGTCAATGCCAGCTGGACCGACACCGCCATCCTGCGCCACAAGCACGCCGATGTCGGAATTGCGGTGGCGATCCCATCCGGCCTGATCACCCCCATCGTCTTCGCGGCGGAAGCCAAGGGCCTCGCCCAGATTTCCAATGAAGTGAAGGAACTGGCGGGCAAGGCCAAAGACAAAAAGCTCAAGCCCCAGGAATATGAAGGCGGCGGCTTCTCGGTCTCCAATCTCGGCATGTTCGGGGTCAAGGAGTTCACCTCCATCATCAATCCGCCCCAGTCCTGCATCATCGCGGTGGGCGCGGGCGAGGAACGCGCCATTGTCGTGGACGGCAAGATTGAGGTCGCCACCATGATGACGGTGACCATGTCCTGCGATCACCGCGTGGTGGACGGCGCCACCGGCGCGAAGTTCCTCCAGACCCTCAAGCAGTTCATCGAAGAACCTGCTTCGATGCTGTTGTGAGCGCGGCCATGGCGGACAATAATTTCGACGTGATTGTGGTGGGCGGCGGCCCCGGCGGCTATGTCTGCGCCATCCGCTGCGCCCAGCTGGGCCTGAAGACCGCGGTGGTCGAGCGCGATCGGTTGGGCGGCATCTGCTTGAACTGGGGCTGCATCCCGACCAAGGCCCTGCTGCGCTCCAGCGAAATCTGGCACCTGATGCACCGGCTGGGAGAGTTCGGTTTCTCCGCCGATAATTTCAAGTTCGACATCGCCAAAATCGTCGCCCGCAGCCGCGCCGTGTCGCAGCAGCTTTCCAACGGCGTCGGCTTTCTGATGAAGAAGCACAAGATCACCGTGATCGCGGGCACCGCCAAGCTGGCGGGCAAGGGCAAGCTCACGGTCACACTGGACGGCAAAGCGGCGGACTACACCGCCAAGAATATCGTGCTGGCGACGGGCGCGCGCGCCCGTACCCTGCCGGGCATGGAGCCGGACGGCCTTTTGATCTGGACCTATCGCGAAGCCATGGTGCCGCCCAGCTTCCCCAAATCGCTGCTGGTGGTGGGTTCGGGCGCCATCGGCATCGAATTCGCCAGCTTCTACCGCACCCTGGGCGCCGAGGTGACCGTGGTCGAGGTGCTGGACCGCGTGCTGCCGGTGGAAGACGAGGAGATTTCCGCCTTCGCCGCCAAGGCTTTCACCAAACAGGGCATGAAATTGAAAGTCGGCACCACCGTGACCGAACTGAAAAAAGGCGCGGACAATGTCACCTGCACCCTGAAGGCCAAGGACGGCAAGACCGAACAGCTCACCGTGGACCGCGTCATTCTGGCCATGGGCATTGTCGGCAATGTGGAAAATATCGGGCTGGAAGCCGCCGGCATCAAGGTGGACCGCACCCATGTCGTGGCCGGCAAATATGGCGAGACCGGGGTGGACGGCGTCTGGGCGATCGGCGACCTGGTCGGCGGCCCCTGGCTGGCGCACAAGGCGATGCATGAAGGCGTTATTGTGGCCGAGAAAATCGCGGGCGTGAAAGGCGTGCATCCCCTCAATACGTCGAATGTTCCGGGCTGCACCTATTGCTGGCCGCAGGTGGCGTCCGTCGGCATGACTGAAGCCAAGGCGAAAGAAACCGGCCGCAAGATCAAGGTCGGCAAGTTTCCCTTCATCGGCAACGGCAAAGCGATTGCGCTGGGCGAGGCGGAAGGCCTGGTCAAGACCGTGTTCGATGCGACCACCGGCGAACTGTTGGGCGCGCACATGATCGGCGCCGAAGTCACCGAACTGATCCAGGGTTACGTCATCGCCAAGACCGGCGAACTGACCGACCAGGAATTGGCGCACACCATCTTCCCGCATCCCACCTTGTCGGAGATGATGCACGAAGCGGTGCTGGCGGCTGACGGCATGGCGCTACACATTTAAACCTGTCATGGCCGGGCGTCGCACGACGCTGTCGCCAGCGACCCCGGCCACCCAACTACTTTAATAGCCGTTCTACGTCTTCCGCCATCGCCGCTGGATTGCTGGTGTCGGTGGTGACCAGCCGCGCCTTGCCGTCGCGCCCAAAGAAAAATACCGCATTGGAATGCATCACGGTGTAGGGCGGCCCGGGGTCCACGCTATAGGCAACGCGGTAGGTGCGGGCCAGACCGGCCAGGGCATTGTCGCTGCCGCGCAACCCCTCGATCTGGGGTGAGAAAGCGGCGGCATATTTCCGCAAGCGTTCCGCCGTGTCGCGGGCCGGATCGACGCTGACAAATAGCACACGCACATCGGGGTTTTTCACCCGTCCGATCATGTCGGTCAGATTGGCCAGGGTGGCGGGGCAGACATCCGGGCAATTGGTGTAACCGAAGTAAAGCGCAATCACCTTGCCGCGGTAATCCTGGCCGGTGACCGCTGCGCCGTCGCTGGTGCGGGTCATGCGGAAATCCAGCCTGGGCATCGCCCCTGAAATATCAGTCATGTGAAAGCCTGACCGGCCACACCCGGCCAGCACCAATGCAATAAGTAGAGCGGCGATACGCATGGCCGCGTCCATATCACGCTTTCGCGGGCAGGGCCTAGCTGGGTAGATTACGCTTATGTATGTGCCCGCCCATTTCCGCGAAGACCGCATCCCCGTGCTGCATGACGCCATGCGGCAGTTCGCCTTCGCCACGCTGGTGACGCAGGGGCCGGGCGGCATCGAGGCCAATCACCTGCCGCTGCTGCTGGATAGCGAGGCCGGCATCTTGCGCGGCCATGTCGCCCGCGCCAACCCGGTCTGGCGCGACCTCAAGCCCGGCGATGCCGTGCTGGCGATTTTCATGGGGCCGCACGCCTATGTCAGCCCGAACTGGTATCCGAGCAAAGCCGAGACCGGCAAAGCCGTGCCGACCTGGAATTACCTCACGGTACATGCGCGCGGGTCCGTCACGCTGTTCGAAGACGGCGATTGGCTGCGTGCCCATGTTGCCGGTTTGAGCGATACGCATGAAGCGGGACGGCCCGATCCCTGGGCCATCAGCGACGCTCCGCCCGCCTATATCGAAAGCATGCTGCGCGTCATTGTCGGGATTGAGATCGTCCTCACCAGCCTGGAAGGCAAATGGAAGCTGAGCCAGAACCGCCCAGCCGATATCGAAGGCGTGCGTGAGGGCTTGAAGCAGGACGGTCAGACGGCGCTGGCCGCGCTGATGAAGCCATGACCCGCCAGGCGCCCTGGCTGTGGTATGGCGCGCTGCTGCTGGCGGGAGCCACGCTGTACATCATCTCGGCGCGGCTGCCCGCCGACCTGCCGGTCTTCCTGCCCTGGGAATTTCACTGGCCGGAATTCCTGGCCACGACGCTGGCGCTGGCCTGGTTCGCGCGCGGGCTGAAGCTGGTGGCCGAGCCGCCGCCGCTGTGGCGGCGCATCTGTTTTGTCGTTGGTCTGCTGTCCTTCTATGTGGTGCTGCAGACACGGTTGGATTATTACGCCCAGCATCTGTTCTTCGCGCATCGCTGGGCGCATTTCGTGCTGCATCATGCCGGCGCATTCCTGATCGCGCTGGGGATGAGCGGGCCCACCCTTTATGCCGGGATGCCGGACTTTCTAAAGCCGCTGGTGACGGCAAACCCGGTGCAGCAGACGCTGAATGTTCTCCAGCATCCGGTCGTCGCGCCCGCCCTGTTTGTCGGGCTGCTCTATTTCTGGCTGATCCCCGCCATCCATAGCTATGTGATGCTGGACGCGGGTCTGTACCAGATGATGAACTGGACCATGGCGGTCAACGGCGTGATGTTCTGGTCGCTGATCCTGGACCCCAGGCCCAAGCCGCCCGCCCGGCTCTCCAGCCTGGTGCGGGGTGCGCTGATCCTGGCGATCGAACTGCCCCAGATGGTGCTGGGTGCGATCCTGTCGCTGTCCATGACCGACTATTACCCGGTCTATACCATCTGCGGCCGGGTGATGGACCTGACGGCTCTGAACGACCAGCATCTGGGCGGGTTGATTATCTGGCTGCCTGGCACCCTGACCAGCTTCGCCGCCATGATCGTCGTGCTGGTCAATATGCGTTTGAACGAGGAGCGCGCCGAACGGCTCAGGAGTTCGCAACTTCCGCATAGCTGACGTGGCAGGAGCCCCCGTGCTTTTGGAAATAGCGCTGGTGATAGTCCTCGGCCGGCCAGAAGGCGGGTGCGGCCTCGATCTGGGTGACGATGGGCTGCTTATAACGCCCTGAAGCGGCGGCGGCCTCCAGCCGTTCTTTGGCTACCCGGGCCTGTTCCGGGCCATGGGTGAAGATCACCGAGCGATACTGGGTGCCGAAATCCGGCCCCTGGCGGTTGCGCTGGGTCGGGTTGTGCATCTTGAAGAACAGGTCCACCAGGCTGGCGTAGCTGGCCTTGGCGGGGTCGAACGTCACCTCCACCACCTCGGCATGGTTGGTGTCGCCGCCACAGACCTGCTTGTAGGTCGGATTCTGGATGCTGCCGCCGGCATAGCCGCTCACGGCCGCCGAAACGCCCGGCACCTGGCGGAAGAAATCCTCCGCCCCCCAGAAGCAGCCTGCGCCAAAAAGAGCTTTTTCCATGATCGTCCCTTTCACATGCACGACGATAATACGCTTGGCATCTGCCGAAGTTACAGGAGTTGGTGTCACCGCCCCCGGTTTCAAGCTATAGGGAACCCCATGCGGCAGCGTCGGATCGGGGCATGAAAATCGTCATCATCGGCGCTGGTGTGGCCGGCCTTAGCTTGGGTTGGCGGCTGGCCCAGGCCGGCGCTGAGGTCACAATCCTGGAGCGCGCCCAGCCGGGATCGGGCGCGACCAATGCCTCCGCCGGAATGATTGCAGTGACAGCAGAGCTGCTGGACGCGCATGCCGTCGAAATGGAATTTGCCCGTCATTCCAATATACTGTGGCCGGAATTTGCCGAAGCAGTTGAAGCCGCCAGCGACCGGATGATTGGCTTTAGCCGCAGCGGCGCCCTGATCCTGGCGGCGGACAGGGCGGCATTGGCGCGGCTCGCCAAGCGGGCGGACGAGCCCGGACTTGAGATTCTGGACGCCGGCCAGACGCGTGTCCTGGCCCCCTTGGTGACGGGGCCGCAGGTGGGCGCGCTATGGTCCCCCAAGGAGGCCCAGGTGGATGCCAAAGCGCTGGGCTCGGCGCTTGCATTTGCTTTCCAGCGGGCGGGCGGGCGCCTGCTCACCAACGAGGCGGTGGTCCGGATCGAGCGCCAGAACGGGCGGGCCGCCATCGCCCATACCCCTTTCGGGCTTTATCACGCCGATGTGTTCGTGCTGGCGGCCGGGGCCTGGAGTGGCTTGATCGAGGCGGGTCTGGCGCCCATCACCCCGGTCAAGGGCGAGATGATCGCGCTTGCCCCTCCCGGACTCGAAAAGCCGCCTGCCCCGGTGGTCTGGGGCAATGGCATCTATGCCGTGCCGCGCGGCAACAATCTTCTGATCGGCGCGACGGTCGAAAATGTCGGTTTCGACACCGCGCTCACCGATGCGGCGCGTGATGGCCTGCGGGCGAAGGCCGAAATACTGATGCCGTCGCTGAAGGCGTGGAGCCTGGTGGACCACTGGGCCGGACTGCGGCCTCGTTCGCCCGACGGCCTGCCGCTGCTGGGACCCACGGCGCTGGACGGGTTGTGGCTGGCCAGCGGGCAATTTCGCAACGGTATCCTCTTCGCCCCGGCCATCGCCGAAAGTCTGACGGCGCAGTTGATGGGCAAGGCGGCACCGATTCCGGCCTTCGATCCGCGGCGCCTGAAATGAGCTTTGCGTTGCACCCGCGGCTGGCCGCCGACACCAGCTTTGTTACCGACTGGCCGCTGTGCCGGGTGCTGCTGATGGAGGATGCGCGCTATTTTTGGCTGGTGCTGGTGCCGCGGTTGGAGGGCATCATGGAAATCATCGATCTGACCGCGGAACAGCGCGCGCAACTGATGGAAGAAGCGGCGCGGGCAGGGCGTATCGTGGGCGGCAAGCTCAATATCGGCGCCCTGGGCAATGTCGTGCCGCAATTGCATCTGCATGTCGTGGCCCGTCATCCCGGGGATCCCGCCTGGCCCGGCCCGGTCTGGGGCCATAGCCCGGCAGCGCCCTATGAGGCGGCGGCGCGGGCGGCGCGCATCGCCCTGGTAAGCTCTCATTAACCATAAGCGTTCAATTTCGGGAGCGACGGCCAGGAAAAGTGCGGCCTCGTGGTTTTCCGTCGGCCGCGCGACCATGAGAGAAGTCATGCAGATTGGGGCCCCCGGCGATCCATCCAATGTCGTCAGCGCGCTGCGCAATGCTGCCGCCGCCACTGGCTCGGATTTCCACTATCTGCTGGGCACTGCGATGCGCGAATCCAGCCTCAAGCCCGGCGCCCAATCCAGCACGTCCACCGCTGCCGGCCTGTTCCAGTTCGTGGACCAGACCTGGCTGGGCCTGGTCAAGACGCATGGCGCCAAATACGGACTTTCCGCCATGGCTGATGCCATTCATGTCGACGAGGGCGGGCATTACCGTGCCGCCAGCGACAGCGATCGCCAGGCGATTTTGGACTTGCGCAAGAATCCGCAAATCTCCGCCCTGATGGCCGGCGAATACAGCAAGGCGTCCGCCGCCACCCTGCAGGCTTCATTGGGCCGCGCAGTGTGCGGCGGCGAACTTTATGCCGCGCATTTTCTCGGGCCCGACGGCGCCTGCAAGCTGATACGCGGCAATGAAAGCCAGCCTGGCGCAAGCGCCGCCACCCTGTTGCCGGGTGCCGCCAGCGCCAACAAAAGCGTGTTCTTTCATGCCGACGGTTCGGCCAAAAGTGTGCGTGAAGTCTATAATTGGACGATGCAGCAGCCTGGCGCCGCCGCTCCGGTCCGCGCGCCCGAAGAAACCGGTGCGCAAAGCGCGTTCACCCGGGCGGCCAATGCCACATCCGCCAATATCGAAAGCCTGCTGGCGAGTGTGATGAACTGGCAGCCGTCAGGCGATTTCTTCGCGCCCGCGCGCTCGGCGCAATCGCTGGGGGAAGGCCCGTCTTCGCCGCTGATGCTGACGCCGGGCCTGCTCGATATCTTGTCGGAGCGCTAGCCCGTTAAGGTTTCGGCGACGCGCGCTTCCAGTTCCAGGGTCAGGGCGACGGCGATCTTGTTGGATTCGTCCATCACCTTGTCGCGATAGATCACATGGATGGCGCTGACATGGGCGTCCACAAGGGCCAGCGGCAATTCACTTTCCGCCGCCAGCTCACCAATCAGCTTGGAGAGCGAACCCGAGACGCGGGCGATCATGGGATAGTTGAAGGTCGCGGCCTGGCCTTTCATGTCATGCGCCGCACGCAGCAGCGCCGCCCGGGACGCCGAGTCGGGCGTTTTGGCATAGCGGGCGCGCGCCGCCATCAGTTTTTCGACATCGGCGGCGGCCCAGGCGGAAAATTCGCTCTTGATGTCTTCCATCGCCGCTTCGGCGCGCTTGATCGCGGCCATGTCCAGGCCTGAAAAAGCGCCACCGCCGGCCTTGGCCTTCAGTATATTGGGCGGCATGAAAAGTTCGATCGGTTGTTCGCGGGCCATTCTCGTCTCCTATTCTGCGGCTTGCGCCGCCGCCTTTTGTTCGCGCCGTTCGGGTCCACGATATTCCTCGGCCCCCCGGCGGCGGCGGCAGGGACCGAAATAGACTTTGGTACGGACGTAAGGGCGGGGGCTTTCGATCACCGACACCAGGCGTTGCATCATGGTCTTGACCGATACCGGCTTGGCGATGAATTCGTTGACGCCGACATCGCGCGCCTGGCGCACCTGGTCGATATGGGTATGGCCGGTGAGCATGATCACCGGCACGAAAGGATTGGGCGTCTGGGGGTCGGTGCGGATCTTGGTGGTGAAGTCCAGACCCGACATGCCTTCCATCATCCAGTCCACCACACAGACATCGGGGTTGGTCTCGCGCAGCACCGTCCAGGCGCGCTCGCCGCTCTCGGCTTCAAAAATCTGGCTGACGCCGAACGCCTGCAGGATCGTGGTGACGAGTTTGCGCATATGCGCATTGTCGTCCACGACCAGAATTTTCAGCCTGTCGAACTGGTAACTCATGCCACGCCCAGCCTGCCGGCCGCCCGCGAAGCGCGGGCCCGGTTATGGGAGGCTACTTAACCGCCGTTAACACACAGTGAAATTTTGAGCGAAAGCCGGGCCGGCCTAGTCACTAAATTGCTCTGCCAGGATGCGTTCGTCCAGATTATGGCCGGCATCGTAGAGCATGGTCATGGCAATGGCGCGATCCTCGGCGACATCGACCCGGATGACTTCGCGCACTTCAAAATCATCAGCCACAGCGCTGACCGGGCGCTTGCGGTTTTCCAGGATTTCAAAACCGACTCGCGCCCGGTGGGGCAGTATGGCGCCGCGCCAGCGCCGGGGCCGGAAGGCGCTGATCGGGGTCAGCGCCAGCAGGGCTGCGTCAATCGGCAGGATCGGGCCATGCGCCGACAGGTTATAGGCGGTCGAGCCGGCGGGTGTGGACACCAGCACCCCGTCGCAGATCAGCTCGGAAATGCGGGGGCGTTCGTCCACCGTGATGCGGATTTTCGCGGCCTGGCGGGTTTCGCGCAAAAGCGAGACTTCGTTGAATGCCAGCGCCTCGGTCATGCCTTTGGCGGTATGGGCCTGCATCCGCAGGGGATGGACCACGGCGCGCTCGGCGGCGGTCAGCCGGGTGAGAAGGTCGTCCTGGCGATACTCGTTCATCAGAAAGCCGACCGATCCCAGATTCATGCCGTATATCAGTTTGCCCTTGCCGACATAGCTGTGCAGGGTCTGGAGCATAAAGCCGTCCCCGCCCAGCGCGACAATGATCTCGGCCTTGTCGGGCCCGGCATCGTCATGGCGGGCGCGCATTTCGGCCAGCGCTTCGGCGGCGTCGGGCGCGGCGGTGAAATGAAGGGAGGGCATGGAAAGGAACCTGGGGCTGATCCCGTCAGCCTAGCAGATAAGGCGATTGACGTCAGGGCAGGGGATCAGGCCGGAATGGCGGCTTTCAGGGCTTCCAGAGCCGCGGGCTTTGTGAAACCGGCGAAAATGGAATCCACTTCGGCCAGTTCGGGACGGCCCAGCGCGGGGGCCTTGTCGCGCGCCTGGCGCGACAGGTTGAAGACGGTGGCGAACACCGATCTGTCTATGCCGGCGGCGCGGCAGGCCAGGGCGACCAGCCGGACACCGTCCCGGTAGAAGAAATTGCGGAAGCTCTGCAGATCGACGCCCAGCAGACGGGCGAAAGCGAGATCGAACAGATCGATCTGGCCCTGGCTCAGCACCCGCATCAGAAAGCCCGCCTTGAGCTGGCCGGAGGCAGCCAGCTTTTCGATCAATTTCTGGGCGCTGTCGGCCGGCGGATCCTTGGGACCGATCGGTTCAGCCTTGAGAGCGGTGTTGGCTTCACTGAGGGCTACGTCCACGCGGCGCGGCGCCATCTGGTAATTGTTCTGAATATAGACCTTGAGCGCGTCGGACACCCAGCTGCACATGTTGCTGGCCAGGTCGCTGGGCATGTCGGGACGGCGGATCAAGGGCTCCTGCAGGCCCTGGAAGGCGCGCGACTTTTCCACTAGCGCCTTGTAGCCGAGATCGGAAATCTTGGCGGTGGCATTGCGCACCAGCGCCAGCAGCACCGGTTCATGGTCGCAGGCGACCAGCGCATCGGTCACGGGGATGCCGATGCCGGGGCGGCCGGCAATGGCTTCACGGTGCGCCATGCTGGCTTCGGCGATCATGCGGATGGAGTCGGCCTCGGTCAGCAGCGGCGAATGCATGATCAGGGGTCGGGCGACTTCGATGGAATCATCCACCAGGAGCAGGATCAAGTCGTGGGGCGCGCTGGCGTCGTCGGCCAGACGCTGGGCAAGGGCGATCCGGATCGCCATTTCGACATCGCGGGTGAGACGGCGCAGAATTTCGCGCATCAGGTCGCGTTCGCGCTGATTCAGTCCGGCGCCCTGGATGCGATACAGAGACGCCACGGCGAGATAGATTTCCTCACGGCTGGCACCGCTTTGCGGATTGATGGCGAGCTGGGCCAGACGGCCCATGTCGCTCATGTCAAATGCGGTCAGCCCCACCTAGACCCCTCAATCATCAGCCGATTTCATCAAGCCCCGTGCTGCCGGATTTCTATCAGCCCGGCGGTTAACAGCGCATTAAGTCTCTTGCGGAAGCGGCGATAACTGCCCAAATTTGCGGCATGAAGCGGGATTATCTGCTGGCGATAGATCAGGGTACCACCTCGACCCGCGCCATGCTGTTTGACGATGCCGGCCGGCCCAAAGCCGCGCACGCCATAGCCCTGAAGCAATTCTATCCCGGCAATGGCTGGGTCGAACATGACGCCGAGGAGATCTGGCGCGCGGCACTGGCCTGTTGCCGCACCGTGATGGGGACGCGGCCAATCGCCGCCATCGGCATCGCCAACCAGCGCGAAACCACGCTGATCTGGGACAAGGCAACGGGCAGGCCCATGGCACGCGCCATCGTCTGGCAGGATCGCCGTACGGCGGCGCGCTGTGCCGCGCTCACCGCCAAAGGCTGGGACGGCAAAATCGCGCGCAAGACCGGATTGCTGCTGGACCCCTATTTCTCTGCCACCAAGCTGGAATGGCATTTGAAAAATGTGAAGGGTGCCAGGGCGAAGGCCGCGCGCGGTGAAATCCTGTTCGGCACGATAGACACATGGCTGGTATGGAAGCTGACCGGAGGCAGGGTTCACGCCACCGATGTCAGCAACGCGTCGCGCACCATGCTGCTCAATTTGAAAACGCTGGAATGGGACGCGGAGCTGCTGAAATTGTTCGGCGTGCCGCGCGCCATGTTGCCGGAGGTTCGCGACAGCGCCGGCGATTTCGGCGTCACCGAAAAAAAACTGCTGGGCAAAGCCATTCCCATCCTGGGCGTGGCGGGCGACCAGCAGGCCGCCAGCATCGGCCAGGCCTGTTTTGTGCCGGGCGATGTCAAATCCACCTACGGCACAGGCTGTTTTGTCCTGGTCAACACCGGCGCGAAAATCACCCATTCCAAAAACCGGTTGCTGGCGACATCGCTCTGGCGCCGGGGCGCTGCCAAGCAATATGCCATCGAAGGCAGCATCTTCATCGCGGGCGCCGTGGTGCAATGGCTGCGCGACGCGCTGGAGGTCATTGCCATCGCGCCCGCCATCGAGGCGTTGGCCAAAACCGCAATGCCCGCCGAAGGATTATACTTTGTTCCGGCGTTCACCGGCCTGGGAGCGCCCTATTGGAAACCCGATGCGCGCGCCGCCATCCTGGGTCTTACCCGTGATGCCGGCAAAGCCGAGATCGCCCGCGCCGCGCTGGACGCGGTCTGTTACCAGACCCGCGATCTCCTGGAAGCGATGGCGGCGGATATGCGCGGGTCGGGCCTCAAGCGCCTCACCCGCCTGAAAGTGGATGGCGGCATGGTCGAGGACAACTGGTTCTGCCAGCGGCTGGCCGATCTCACCGGGCTCATTGTGGAGCGCCCGGAAGTGACGGAGACGACCGCGCTGGGCGCGGCCTATCTGGCCGGTCTGGGCGCGGGCATATTCAAGAACACACAGGACATCGCCGCGCACTGGGCCCTGCAGCGGCGCTTTACGCCGCACATGAAAAGGCCGGAACGCGACCGGCTTTACGGCGGATGGCGACAAGCCGTGGCGCGGGTAGTATAAGCACGCCATGAACGCGATCCCGTCCCTGAAAGCCCCCACTTCCATAAAAGAACAGGTCAGCGCCGAAGAATGGCAGGCGCGGGTCGATCTTGCCGCGACCTATCGCCTGGTGGCGATGCAAGGTTGGGACGACATGATTTTCACCCATATCTCGGCCCGGGTGCCGGGCCCTGAGCATCATTTCCTGATCAATCCCTATGGCCTTCTGTTCGAGGAAATCACCGCCTCCTCGCTGGTCAAGATCGACTTGGACGGCAACAAGCTGCAGGAAACTGAATATCCGGTGAACCCTGCCGGCTTTGTCATTCACAGCGCCCTGCATATGAACCGCCCGGACGTCGGCTGCGTCATTCACCTGCATACCAGCGACGGCGTCGCGGTGGCGGCACAGGCCGATGGCCTCCTGCCGCTGGATCAGCACGCCATGATGATTCTGGGCGATCTGGCCTATCACGATTATGAGGGCATCGCCGTGGAGCTGGATGAGCGCGCGCGCCTGGTGGCGGACATGGGGTCGCGGAATTTCATGTTGCTGCGCAACCACGGCACCCTCGCGGTGGGCAAAAATTGCGCCGATGCTTTCCTGCGGATTTATTATCTGGAGCGGGCCTGCGCCATGCAGACGCGGGCGCTGGCGGGGGGCGCAAGAATAAATAGCCCCAACCAGGGGGTGCCGGAAAAAACCGCCGGGCAGGGCGCTTTGGGCTTTGACGGCTTTATGGGCGCGCTGGCCTGGCCCGCGCTTTTGCGCAAAGTCGAGCGCCGCGATCCGGGCTTCAAGAGCTGAATAAAGCTGGCCGCTGGTTGATCTGGGCCGGTTGACTCGGGCCGTGGCGCACGGCGAAAGTGCGCGCCATGTCGGGGGCGGTGATACCAATCAGGAAACGGCCAGACAGCCTGAACCGGCTGAAGGCCTCGGCGCGCAAATTGTTCGTCGAGCGCGGCTATCACGCCACCAGGCCGCAGGATATCGCCCGTGAGGCGGGGCTCGGCCACGGCACTTTTTATTTGCATTATCCCGACAAGCGCGCCTGTTTTCTCGCTTTTGTCGAGGATGCGCGGCAGGAGATGAACGCCCATCTCTCCAATGCGCGCCCGCCCGACGGCAGCCTGGAGGAGATGATCGCCGCCACCCTGAACGCGATCTATGATTATTCCGACAGCCATCCCGGGGTGTTGCGCGCCGCCATGACCGACGAGATGGTGATAGACGCCGAAGGCGCCCAGGCGGTGCCGCTGCTGGTGCGCTGGGGCGAGGAATGGGCCGCGCTGGTGTCGAGCGCGGCGGAAAAGGGCCAGGCTTGCAAATCCTACAATGCCGAAATCATCGGCCAGGCGATTGTCGGCGCGCTGCACCAGACCGGGCGCGAAGGCTCCCGCGGCCAGCTTTGCCGCAAGGAACTGGTGGATAATCTCACGCGGTTTTTGACCCGGGCCCTGAAGTCGGATTAGGGCGCCTTCGGCATCTCGTTGGCGTACCAGTCAATCAGCCGCACTTCGATGCCGCTTCCGGCCAGGTCTTTCTGGAACACCGTCGTGTCCTGCCCGCGATAGTGATAGGGATAAACGATCTTGGGCTTGAAGGCCTTGACCGCGGCGGCGGCTTCGTCGGGCGACATGGTGTAGGGCAAGTTCATGGGAATGAAGGCGACATCAATGTCTTTCAGCGCCGCCATTTCGGGCGTGCCTTCGGTATCGCCCGCGAAATAGAAATTCTTGCCGCCATAGGAAAGAACGTAGCCATTTCCACGGCCCTTGGTGTGGGGGACCATGCCGTTCGGCATGACATGGCTGATGTTGTACATCGGCACCGCCGTGATCTTCCATTTGTGCCAGGTTGTGCTTGCGCCATTGGCCAGGATCTGGGCAGTGGTGATGGTGGCCTGCACGGCGGCGGGAGCGATGATCTGAGTGCCTTCCTTGCTCAGCGCCTTGATGTCGTCGGCGTCCATATGGTCGCCGTGAATGTCGGTAATCAGGATCAGGTCGCCCGGCGGCAAGCCGCGAATATCGGCGGGTTTGGCGGGATCAATATAGATGCGGTCGCCGCCGGCTTCGATCATGGCGGCGGCATGATAGATCGGGGTAATCTTCACCGGTCCGGCGGATGTGGTGAAGGTTTGGACCGGTCCCGGGGCAGCCAGTGCCGCCAGAGGCGCGAAAACCAATGAAAAGCCGAGCAGGACAGCGAGCCGCGGTGAGAAGGTCATGTTTTTCCCTGGAATTGTTGTTTTTTCCGGAAAACAGGGTTCCTTGTTCTGGCCTCTCTTGTCAATCGGGCCAAAGGGGCCTCGCGTTGGGGCTTGCACTTGAGAATGAGTTGCAGTAATAAGAAGCCGAGGTTCCCATGCGTCGTCTGCTTCTGACCACCGTCCCCCTGACCACAACCCTGTTGATGGGCATCCCCGCTTTCGCAGCCCAGGAATTCAATATCGGTGCGCCGGTGGTGAAGGAGGGCATGCAGATCGTGCCCAATTACCTGACCGGGATCGAGATGGACCGGATGCCGTCCGGCATGGGCATGAGCCAGGACCGGGTGCATCTGGAAGCCGATATCCATGCCACTGCCGCTGAAAGCCACGGCTTTGCCGAGGATGCCTGGATACCTTATCTCGACATACATTATGAGCTGACCAAGGACGGGGCGAAGACCTACAAAAAGACCGGCATCCTGTTTCCCATGACGGCCAAGGACGGCCCGCATTATGCCAATGACGTGGATATGGCCGGCCCGGGCATTTACCATTTGATCTATATCATTTCGCCGCCGCCCTCCCATGGCTTTATTCGTCATACCGACGCCGCGTCGGGCGTGCCCGATTGGTGGAAGCCGATCAGTGTGAGTTGGACGTTCAACTATCCGAGCAAGACCAAATGAGAACTTATTTTTTGTCGCACGGCCCGGGCGCGGACGCGCCCCTTTATTTTAAGGGCGCCTCCGGCGCCACCCGGAAAACCGCTTCGCGTTCGTACGCTGCTGCTACTCACTCCGGGCCGATGCTCCGCCTGATTGCCGCTTTGCTTGTCACCGCCGCGCCGGCCTTTGCCCCCGCAGCCCTGGCTGATGCGCCGATCGCAGTGACGCTGCAGAACCACAAATTCTTTCCGGCCGAGATTCATGTAAAGGCCAATGCCCCGTCGGTGATCGCCTTGACCAACAAGGACGCCACCGCCGAAGAATTCGATTCCGCCGCCCTGAAGGTGGAAAAAGTTGTGGCGGGCAATTCCAGCGGCAATGTCCGCCTGCGCGCCTTGGCACCGGGAAAATATCCCTTTATGGGCGAATATCATTCGGCTACCGCCGAAGGCTTTGTGATCGCGAAATAACGGGACCTGATGCTGTCTGCTCTTCTCATTGTGTTCCGCGAAGTGATCGAGGCCGGTCTGATCGTCGGCATTGTACTGGCGGCCACCGCCGGTGTGCCCCGGCGTTCCACCTTTGTCGCGCTGGGCGTATTGGGCGGGGTGGTTGGCGCCTGCCTGGTGGCGCTGTTCGCCGGGGAGCTGGCGTCACTGTTCCAGGGCTCGGGCCAGGAATTGTTCAATGCCAGCATCCTGTTTCTCGCTGTGGCGATGCTGACCTGGCACAATGTCTGGATGGCCAGCCATGGCCGCGATATGGCGCGCGAGCTCAAGGCGGCCGGCCATGAGGTGATCAGCGGCAAGCGCACTTTGGCGGCTCTTTCCATCGTGGTCGGCGTGGCGGTGCTGCGCGAGGGATCGGAAGTGGTGCTGTTCCTTTACGGCATCGTGGCGCAGGGCGGGACTTCCCATGCTGCGCTGGCGGCGGGCGGCGCCCTGGGTCTGGCGGCGGGCGCGGCGGTGTCGGCCCTGATGTATTTCGGGCTGCTTACCATTCCGGCACATCGGCTGTTCACGGTGACGTCCGGCCTGATCACTCTGCTGGCGGCGGGAATGGCGGCCCAGGCGGTGTTGTTCCTGCAGAATGGCGGCTACATCAACGCCCTGACGGACACGCTGTGGAACACATCCTGGCTGCTGCCGGAAGACGGCATTGCCGGGCGTCTGCTGCACACGCTGGTGGGCTACAGCGAAGCCCCCAATGGCGCCCAACTGATCGCCTATCTCGCCACCATCGCGCTGATGATCGTGCTGATGCGGACGATGGGAAAAACCGGTCCCCGTCCGGTCCGCGCCGCCCAGCCGGCCGAATAAAATCCCCGATAAATTCGATTAGAATTGCGCGCGATTTGCTGCGCCTTCCGTAATTTCCAGCGGATTAGCGTGGCCCCGGAGCAGTTGGGGCGTGAAGCGTGGAACCTGCGGAACTTTCGGACGCACAGGCGCATGCCGTGTTGCTGGCGGCGGGGCGGACACGGATGGCGGCGGCAGCGGATTTTACCATCGCCGGGCTTTTGACCGACACGGGCGTCAGCCGTGCCCAGTTCCGGCGCTGTTTTGCCGGCAAGAGCCAATTGCTGGCGGCCCTGACCCAGGACGGTGCCAAGGCGCTTGGTGAGATTCTGAAAGTGGCGCAGCCGGTTGAGATTTTGCAGGCCGTCGGCAGCGATGTCACCCCGGCGGCGCCCATCGCCGATGCCTGGCTGGAGCGGCGCTTGCGCGTCTTCGAGCGCGCCTTGGCGGGACTGGAAAAACGCCAGGAGAAATCCGAGCAGAGTTTGGGGCAGCGTCTGGCCCTGATGGAGGAAAAATTGGCGGCAGGGATTGCCGCGCCCGCGGAGCCGGCAGCGTTTGATTCGCCCGAGTCCCATCTTTTGCCCAGCGAGCCGTCGCGCGCCAAAGTGACACCGCCCGACCTGGCGCAACCGGAATTTTCGCATTCCGAAATTGCCCCAGCCGATCCCGCTCCCGCTGATTTGGCGCCAAAGGTGCTGGCACATGTCGAGGAAATTGCGGGCGAACCATTGGCCGGCGATCCGGGGGCGGAGCCGGTCAGCGAAAAAGACATGGCGGATTTCATCGCCCATGCCCGGCGGCTGGCGCAGAGCGCTGTCCCGCCGCCGCAAAAAGTCCGCCGCCGCCGCGGGATGGCATGGAACGGGATGGTGCTGGCCTTTATCCTGATGGGCGGCCTGATGTTGATCGGCGTGGCGCTATTGCTTGCCAGCGGCGTGCCGCAGGCGGCGCCGGCCGCTTCCATCCGTCATCGCCAGGTCGCAAAAAACGACTTTGCCCGGCTCATCGCCCTGGCCGACAGCGGCAATGCTGAAGCCGAGACAATGCTGGCGCTGACCTATCTGCACGGCCCTGCCGTGAACGAGCAGGCGGCGCGGCGCTGGAGCATCGCCGCCGCATTGCAGGGCCAGCCGGTAGCGCAATATCTTTTGGGCACGCTTTATCTTGAGAACAACGCCAGCGATGCGGTGCGCTGGCTGAGCGCGGCGGCTGAGCAGGGCAACGTCAAGGCGATGCACAATCTTGCCATCGCCTATGCGCAAGGCCTGGGCGTGACGCCGGACCCGGCCATCGCGGTGCAATGGTTCACGCGCGCGGCCACCCAAGGCTATCGCGATTCCGAATTTGATCTGGCGGTGCTTTATGAGCGCGGCCAGGGCGTGCCGCAAAGTGGCGCCGAGGCGCTGAAATGGTATCTGATCGCGGCTGGCCGCGGCGATGCGCCTTCGGTAAGCCGCGCCGCTTTCCTCAAGGACCAGCTCGGCCCGGACGATGTCCGGATGGCGACGGCGGAAGCGGCGGGTTTTGTGCCGCTGCCGGACAAACGCGCGGCCAATCAAATTCCAGAATTTTGAGGCATTGCCGCGGTCATATCGCGTCTTGCTGGCTGCCGAAATGGCGGGCCCAGACCTTTGTGAATTCGGCGCCCAGCAGGAATATCTGTGCCGTGTAATAGACCCACACCAACAGCACGATCACGCCGGCCGCCGCGCCATAGACATTGGCGTAAATAATGCGCGACAGATAAATCGCGATCAGCGCCTGGCCCGCCTCGAAGAGCAGCGCGGTGCCCATGGCGCCCACCGCGACGTCGCGCCACGCCAGCCGGATATTGGGCAGGATTTTGTAGAGCGCCGCGAACAGCAGCGACAACAGTCCGAACGACAGGCCAAGATTGATCAGGTTGATGACGAAAAAGCTCAGGCTGGTATAGCGGTCCAGGGCGTGGCTGATCATGCCGACGCCGCCGGCAAAGATCATCGAGACCATCAGCAGGATGCCCAGGATGACCACAAGCGCCAGGCTTAATATTCGTCCCCGCACCATCAGGTAGAAATAGGATTCCTTGCGGGGCGCATTCCAGATCACATTCAGGGCATCCTGGATTTCGGTGAATACGCCCGAAGCGGTGAAGATCAGCGCCATCAGGCCGATCAGAGTGCCGGCGATGGAATGGTGGGCGGCCCCGACGCGGATAATGGCAAACTGCACCATGTCGGCGCTGGCCGGGCTCATCACCTGGGTCAGCTCGAAGCGCACCGCGCCGCTGGCGGCGTCGGGGCCCAGGAAAATTCCCGCCACGGTGGTGGCGATGAACAGCACCGGAGCGATGGCGGTCACCGCATAAAATGCGATCGCCGCCCCTCTTGTCAGGGCCTGGTCGTCAATAAAGGCGGTGAAGCCTTCTTTCAGGAGCGCCCAGAGGTTGAGGCGTCTGGCCGGCAAGGGCGTCCCCGTCACGATGGTCATGCCTCCACAACGCCCGGAAATGTTCCGTGTTTCGTCCCCATGTGGGCAGCGCAATCCTGTCCTGTGCGTTTCATACCGGATTGGAACCTCCATGTCTTTGATCGGCAACACGGAAAACGATTCCGCCCTCATCCGGCTGCGGCGGAGAATTGTCGCTGATTTCCATGACATGCGCTTTACCGTTCCCGGCATTGCGCGCTGGACCGGCACGGCGATCATAGCCTTGCTGGCCGCCGCCCTGATCATGCTCTATTTCCTGGATTGGAATCAGCTGCGCGGCCCCATCGGCCGCTACGCCTCGGCCCGGGCCGGACGTGACGTGCGGATCGACGGTGACCTGAAGGTGGATCTTTTCCGCTGGCAGCCGCATGTCGAGGTGAACGGGCTTTATATCGGCAATCCGTCCTGGCTGGCGGAAAGCCGGCCGGGACAGGTCGGCAGGCCGCAAGGCGCGGCGGTCAGGCAGGCGATCGTGGAATTCCGCCTGGTGCCCGCGATTTTCGGCAATTGGATCCTGCCGCTGGTCCGGCTGGATCGGCCCGATGCTCTGGTGGTACGCGGCGCCGACGGCCGCACCAACTGGGACCGCGATACTTCCGGTCCGGGGGCCAGCTGGCATATCCCGCCGATCAACCGTTTTCTGGTCAAGGACGGGCATCTGGAAATTGACGACCGGCTTCGCCAGCTCAAATTCCTCGGCAGCATTTCGTCCGAAGAACAGACCCCTGTCGCGGGCGGCAACGCCTTCCGGCTCACCGGCAGCGGCACGCTCAATGGCAACAAATTCCTTGCCAATGTCCATGGCGGGCCGCTGATCAATGTGGATGAGTCAAGGCCCTATGTCTTCGCCGCCGATATCACCGCCGGCGACACCCACGGCGTGCTGAATGGCAACATCCTGCATCCTTTCCATCTCGACCAGTTCAATGCCGATGTCGCCTTCACCGGCAAGAGTCTTGGCGATCTCTATTATCTCACCGGCCTGCCGCTGCCGGCGTCGCCCCCCTATCATCTCACCGCCCAGTTGACCCGCGACGCGGCGCTTTATCGGCTGCACCGGCTGGCCGGCATGGTGGGGGGCTCCGACCTGCATGGCGATCTGACGGTGGATGCGGCAGGCGCCAGGCCGGTGCTGCGCGGCAGCCTGACTTCCCGGGTGCTGAACTTCGACGATCTGGGCTCACTGTTCCGGGGCGGCAAGCCGGCGACTGAGAGTGCGGGCTTGTTGCCGGATACGGCGCTGCATACCGAACGTCTGCGCCAAATGGACGGCGATGTCACCTATACCGCCGATTTCGTCCGCAGTCAGGACCTGCCGCTGCGCGGGTTCATCACCCATATGCATCTGGAGAATGGCGTGCTCGATCTGAAGCCGCTGGCCTTTGCCTTTTCGCAAGGCAAGCTGTCCGGTTCGCTGCGAATAGATGCGCGCAATGATGTGCCGGTGACCTCGGTGGACGCCCGCGTCACCGATATTCACATGGAGAATTTTATCAAGGGCGCGGAAAAGCCGATCAGCGGCATCGCCGAGGCCCGCGCCGTTCTCACCGGAAAAGGCAATTCGGTGCACAAGGTGGCGGCCAGCGCCCGCGGCACGGCAACAGCGGTAATTCCGTCAGGCCATATCCGCAAATCCTTGGCCGAATGGCTGGGCATTAATGTGCTCAATGCCGTGGGTCTGACATTGGCCGGTGATAACAGCGATACCAGCCTACGCTGCGCCGTTGCGCATTTCGGCGCCCGGGACGGCGTCCTCACCAGCCAGCAATTCATTTTCGACACCGATCCTGTTTTGGTCCAGGGCACGGGCAGCGTCGATCTGGGAAAAGAGAATATGGATCTGCGCCTGCAGGGAAATCCCAAGCATTTCCAGATTTTCCGGCTGCGCGCCCCGATCACCATCAGTGGCAAGCTGGAGCATCCGGTTCTGGGGGTTGACGCGGGGCAGGCGGTGACCCAGGGCGTTATCGGTGTCGGGCTTGCCGCCATCAATCCCTTGGCGGTGATTCTGGCCTTTATCGATCCCGGCCTTGCCAAGAATGCCGATTGTACCGGGCTGATGGGCAGCGCAAAGGCGCAGGTCACGCCGGTGAAACCGGCTACGGCCACGCCCGCTCAGGGCAAAAGCTGAATGACCTGCAAATACAAGGGGGATATTTTCGCTCCGGTGCTTGCGGTTCCCGCCGGGTTCCCCATCTTCTGCGCGTGGGTCTAAAGGTCGGAGCCGGGCAATGAATATTTCCAAGCATTTATTGAAGCTTTTTGCGGTGGCAGGTCTGTCGCTGGCGCTGGCGGGCTGCGGCGTGAACGCCATTCCCGCCAAGGATCAGGCCGTCAAGGCCGCTTTTGCCGACGTCCAGGCCGCCTATCAGCGCCGCAGCGACCTGATTCCCAATCTGGTCGCCACCGTGCAGGGCTATGCCGCGCAGGAAAAAAGCGTGCTGGAAGCGGTGACCCAGGCCCGGGCGCAGGCGACACATGTTTCGATTGACGCTTCCACCATCACCGATCCCGCCGCGATGGAGAAATTCCAGCAGGCGCAGAACCAGCTGTCAGGCGTGCTGGGCCATTTGCTGGCGATTACCGAGAATTATCCCGATCTCAAATCCAACCAGAACTTCCTGGCGCTGCAGGCGCAACTGGAAGGGACGGAAAACCGCATCGAGATCGCGCGCCGCGACTACAATACGGCGGTGCAGGATTATAACACCGAGCTGGTCACCATTCCCGGCTCGCTCTGGGCCGCGACGCTTTACAAATCCTACAAGCAGGCGACGCCCTTTGCCGCTTCCGCCGCCGCCCAAAATGCGCCGGTGGTGAGCTTCCCTGGCGCCACCACCCCCGCACCCGCCTCGCCATAAGCGGATGAAATTCCTCGCCGGGCTATTTGCATTATTTTACCTCACGGCTCCCGCCCTGGCGGCGGGGCCGACCTTCCCGGCGCTGACCGGAAGGGTGGTGGATAACGCGAACATTCTCAGCGCCGCCACCAAAAGCGATCTCACCGGCAAGCTTGCTGCCCTCGAAGCCAAAACATCGCGCCAGCTGGTGGTGGTGACGTTGCCCTCGCTGCAGGGCTTTGAGATTTCCGATTACGGTTATCAGTTGGGCCGCGCCTGGGGCATCGGCCAGGCCAAGCTCAACAATGGCGTGCTGCTGATCATCGCCCCAACCGAACACAAGGCGCGCATCGAAGTGGGCTATGGGTTGGAGCCCATCCTCACCGACGCGCTGTCGGAAGTGATCCTGCAAAGCACCGTGCTGCCGAAATTTCGCTCCGGCGATTTCAATGGCGGCGTCAGCGCTGGGGTGGACGCGCTGATTCAGCAATTGTCGCTGAACACCTCCGATGCCGAGGCCAGGGCCGCGGCGGCGCAGCAGCAGGTGGCCCAGGACGATGGCAGCGGCCAATCCGGCTCCATCACCGGCTTGCTCATTGTCCTGTTCATTGCCTTCGCCATTTTCCGCGTCTTTGGCGGCTGGGGCCTGCTTCCGTTTCTCTTCATGGGCGGCGGTGGACGCGGCGGCGGTTTCGGTGGCGGCGGCTTTGGTGGCGGCGGTTTTGGCGGCGGCGGCGGCGGCTTTGGTGGCGGCGGCGCGTCGGGGAGCTGGTAGATGCCCAGGGACTTCCAATGCTAAGCAAGGCAGACCATCAGCGCATCGCCGATGCGATCACCGAGGCCGAGAACAAGACATCCGGCGAGATTTTCTGCGTCCTGGCCCATGAAGTGTCGCGCTACCGCGAAGTGCCGCTGGCCTGGGCGTCGTTTGCCGCCCTGGCCGTGCCGCCGCTGCTGGTGCTGGCGGGCCTGCGCCGGCTGGCGCTCGCTGATATTTTTTCAAGCTGGACCGATGACAGCCTTGGAATGGTGGAAGGCCTTATCCTGCGGGCGCTGTCCAGCTATGCGCTGCTCCAGGCCGGCCTGTTCCTGATCGTGGCGCTGGTGGTGGCACTGCCGAAAGTGCGTCGGGTGATGACGCCGCGCTTTCTCAAGCGCCATCGCGTTCGCCAGCTGGCGCGGCACCATTTTGTCGCCTCCGGGATGCGGCTGTCGCATGCCGAGCCGCATATCCTGATCTACGCTTCGCTTGCGGACCGCCAGGTCGAACTGGTGGCGCATGACGCCATCCACAAGGCGGTGGGCGATGGCCCCTGGAACGCGGCGGTGGCGGCGGTAACCGACGGCATGAAAGCCGGCAGGCCCGCCGATGGCTTTGTTGGCGCCATCAAGATTTGCGGTGATGCACTGGCGGCGCACTTCCCCAGCGACGGACCGGCCAAGAACCTTCTGCCGAACGACATCCTGGAAGTCTGAGCGTCCCCGCGCTGTCGCGCGGGGCCCTTGGCATTCGACAAATCCGCCGTGCGGGCACTGACGCGCTGGCCTCACTGCGCTGGCGCGCGGGCCGCTTGTCATTAAATCAGCACTGCCGCGGGCTCCTAACTGCGTGCGGCACTACGCTGTCGCTAGCCGCCGCGGGGCCCTTGGCATTCGACAAATCCGCCGTGCGGGCACTGACGCGCCGGCCTCACTGCGCTGGCGCGCGGGCCGCTTGTCATGTCTTGCCTCGCATCCCTCAAGTCGCTGTCGCGCGGGATGCTCGGCATTAAATCAGCGGCCCCAAGGCCGCTGATTTAATGGTGCCGACTACAGGACTCGAACCTGTGACCCCCTGATTACAAATCAGGTGCTCTACCAACTGAGCTAAGTCGGCATCAAAAAACCGCGCATTGTCATATAGCCCCGGCGGTAAATATCCAGCTATGGCCCGCCGGATGACCATCGAAACGCTTGCAATTCCCCTAGCATGCTCCCAAAGCCGGTATCAAACGCCGCAGGCCGGCCATTGCCGGCGGTGCCGGTCCGGTGCAGCGCAACATGCGGGAAGCCCAACAGTCGCATATCCAACATTGCTGGCGGCGTTCCACTCCGGTATACAAGGTCAACGCTGTCATCAAAAATAATCTTCGGGGAGAAACAGACCATGAGCGAACAATTTTCGCGCCGCCAGGCGCTGGCAATGGCCGGGGCCGCCGGCCTGGTCGCCGCCGCTTCGCCCGCCCTTGGCGCCGCGGACTGGGACAAGCCTTTCGATGTCCATGCCCATATGGAGCCCGGCACGCCCGACTACGCCCCGTTCGGGACGCTGACCCAGATGGTCAACCAGCATTATCAGGAGCGGCTGGACTATATGGATCGCAACGGCATCGTACGGTCGGCGGTCTCGGCCGGCTATCGCTACCGCCGGGGCGAAGGCATCGTCAACACCCGCGCCATGAACGACATGATCGCCGGGCTGGTGGCCAAGAATCCGCAGCGTCTTCCCGTCGGCATCGGCGTGGTCCAGGTTTCCGATGGCGATCTCTCGCTGCGCGAACTGGAGCGCATGGCCAAGGAACTGAAGCTGCGTGGCGTCGGCTGGCACCATGCCGATGAGGGCGCCTATATTGACAATCCCTTCATGCGGCCGCTGCTACGGCAGGTCCAGGCGCTGGGCCTGATCCCCTTCATTCATGTGCGCGAACGCGAATATGAAAATTGGTGGCGGCTGGACGTGCTGGCCGGCGAGTTTCCGGACCTCACCATTGTCGCCATGTCGGGCATCACCACCACGGATGACCGCGAACATGGCGTCGACATCATGAAGCGGCGCAAGAACCTGCTGATGGATACTGCGCCCGCGATCTATGGCGGCGACCAGTTCCTGCCGGACCTGGTCAAACGGGTTGGCGCCGACCGTGTGTTGTTCGGCACCGACAGCAATCCGACCCTGACTTTGGAAGTCATCCGCCGCAGTTCCTTGTCGGACGAGGACAAAAAGAAGATTCTGTCCGGCAATACCGCCAAGCTGTTCGGCCAGCCCGCCTGAGCGGGCGGGACTGAGATGGAGGCGCGTCTGCCGGTCCCGTCTTGCCGGGGCCGGCCAGGGCGTGTCGTTTCGGCCAGCTTCGCCGCCCTTTGAGCTTGGCGCGCCAGCCTGTAAGACGGGCGCTCCACTTTCAAACCGTCAAAAGCCATGAAGCGCGTTCTGATCACCTCCGCCCTGCCTTATGTCGCGGGCGTCAAGCATCTGGGAAACCTGGTCGGCTCGATGCTGCCGTCGGATGTCTTTGCCCGCTTCTGCCGGGCGCGGGGCCATGAAACCCTGTTCATTTGCGCCACCGACGAGCATGGCGCGCCGGTCGAACTGGCGGCGCTGGAAGAGGGCAAGCCCGTCGCAGAATATTGCGCCCATTGGTATGGCGTGCAGAAAGAACTGGGCGACCGCTTCGGACTGTCTTTCGACAATTTCGGCCGCTCCTCGTCGGCCCAGAACCATGAGCTGACCCTGCATTTCGCCCGGGCGCTGTGGAAGAACGGCTTTCTCGAACTGCGCACCACAAAACAGGCCTATTCCCCCACCGATGGCCGCTTCCTGCCCGACCGCTATGTCATCGGCACCTGTCCGCACTGCAATTACGACCGGGCCCGCGGCGACCAATGCGAGAATTGCACAAGGGTGCTTGATCCCGTCGACCTGAAAAATCCCCGCTCGGCCGTGTCGGGCGCTGAGGACATCGAAATCCGCGATGCCACCCATCTTTTCCTCAAGCAGTCACTGTTTGTGGACCGCTTACGCGCCTGGATCGACAGGCACAAAGCCGACTGGCCGCAGCTTGTCACCTCTATCGCACTGAAATGGCTGGACGAGGGCCTCAAGGATCGCGGCATTACCCGCGACCTGGAATGGGGCATCCCGGTGCCGGACGATATCGGCGAGGGCAAGCTGAGGGGCAAGGTGTTTTATGTCTGGTTCGACGCGCCCATCGAATATATCGCCGCCACCAAGGAATGGGCCGACAAGAACAACCGGGGCGATGCCTGGAAACACTGGTGGTACGGCGACGAAGCCAAGGACGTCACCTATTGGGAATTCATGGGCAAGGACAATGTGCCTTTCCACACGGTGGGCTTTCCCGTCACCATCATGGCTTCAGGCGAACCCTGGAAGCTGGTGGACCGGCTCAAGGGCTTCAACTGGCTGAATTATGACGGCGGAAAATTTTCCACCTCCGGCAAGCGCGGCATTTTCATGGACAAGGCGCTGGAAGTCTCGCCCGCCGATTATTGGCGTTATTATCTGATCGCCAATGCGCCCGAAAGCAACGACAGCAATTTCACCTGGGAACAATATGCCGGCACCATCAACAAGGACCTTGCCGATGTGCTGGGCAATTTCGTCAACCGGGTGACCAAATTCTGCGTCACGCGCTTCGACGGCAAGGTGCCGGGCGAGGGGGAATATGGCGACGAGGAAAAAGCCCTGATCAGCGATCTCGACCGCCGTATTCAACAGTACACGGAATATCTCGAACAGGCCGAATTCCGCAAGGCCATGGGGGAACTCCGCGCCATCTGGGTGGCGGGCAACGAATATCTCACCCGCGCCGCGCCATGGACCCTGATCAAGACCGACCGCGACAAGGCCGCGGTGGGCGTGCGCATGGGCCTGAACCTGGTCCATGTCTTCGCTCATCTTGTCTGGCCGGTGATGCCGGAAATGGCGAAGAAGATTCACGAAGCCATCCAGCCCATCGGTTATGAGAAGGGCGCGATTCCGTGGCCGAAGATGAACATGGCCGAGGAACTGGATGAACTCGAACCCGGCCAGCCGATCAATCCGCCCGATGTGCTCTTCGCCAAGATTACGGATGAGCAGATGGAGGAGTTGAAGATGAGGTTTGGTGGGTCGCAGAGCGATTTGCCGTAGGCAAACGAAATGGTCCAGTGGACCATTTCGAGTGATGCGACGCCGCGAGCTTGGGCGAGCGGCGGGAAGGCAGCGTACTCTGCGAACGCCGCGAGCTTGGGCGAGCGGCCGGCGCATCAGAACAACCCTGATGTCATGGCCGGGCTTGACCCGGCCATCCAGTTTACTATCGGCCAAATTGGATCACCCGCACGATACGGGTGATGACGGAGGTTGTCAGCGCGCGGGCGGCGCGGCGCTCTCACCCACGACATTGGGGAAGCGCACTTCCAGATAGGTGACCGACGGGCTCATGGCCGTATATTGATGCGGCGTGTTGGCCGGAACAATCATCACATCGCCCTTCGCCATCGTCTGGGCAACACCGCCCTGGATAGCGAGCGTGGCGCCCGAACCGGTTGTCGTTCCGCCGGTGGTCAAGGTGCCCTGACCGGCCAGGATGTAATGCATCTCGTTCCAGCCGTCATGGAGCGCCGCCGCGCCCGGCGCGCCGCGCTGCAACACATTGATCCCGAACCGGTCGGTGACCAGCACGGGCACGACCCCCTGGGTGTTGTCGGCCTTGAACGCCTTGGCCAGGTCGGCCGCTATTTTTTCGCCGCTGAAATAGAGGCCGGGGCCGCCCGCGGCCGGGGCCGCCGGCGGCGTGGTGCCCTGCGACTTGCCCACCGCGTCCGGGAAGCGGATTTCATAATAGGTCACATGGCCGTCCAGGGCGCTGTAGCGGTGCAGGGAATTGGCGGGGACGAAAACGATGTCGCCCGGTTTGACATGCATGGTGGTGCAGCCCACTTCGATGGTGCCGCCGCCGTCGAGATAGTAATGGATTTCGTCCCAGCCCTGATGGGTAACCGCCGTGTTGGCCTGGTCGCGCCGCACAATGTTAAACGACGTGCGGTCCGTCACCTGTACCCGCGATTGCGTCGTCGGGTTCTTCTTCGCCAGCTCGGCCTGGAAAACCTTGTCCAGGTCGCCGGCCGATTTGTAGATGGTGGGCGAGCCGGGTGCCGGAAACGCCGCGGGACCATGTGCAGCGTCCTGCGCCAGGGCCGCCGCGCCTGACAGCAAGGCACCCGCGCACAGACCGGCCGTCATCCATGTCTTTAAAGTTTTCATCGGCGCTTCTCCCATTTTTTGTTTTGAAACCGTAACCGTTGCACACGAAAAAGAATCTGCCGGCGTTCGTGTCTACCGCCATCCGGCCGTCGCTTAGGCTCCGGCGTTCGCCGCGCGAAACGGTCCACTGGACCGTTTCGTCAGGCGCGGCTCACCCAGCCGTCGCTTACGCTCCGGCGAACGGCTCGCGAAATGATCCGCAGGATCATTTCGTCGCAAAGCCCTTAGGGGCTTTGCGAAGCGAGCCGTTCCCACCCATTCGGCCCCAAAGCTTCCAGCGGTGAAAACCGCGCCTTGTAATTCATCTTCTCCGAGCCCTCGACCCAATAGCCCAGATAGACATTGGGCAAGCCGCGCGCTTTCGCCGCCTCGATATGGTCCAGGATCATGTGCGTGCCCAGGCTGCGGGAATCCTCGCCGGGATGAAAAAAGCTGTAGACCATGGAAAGGCCATCGCGCAGCACATCGGTGAGGGCGCAGCCCACCAGCACGCCGGGGTTGCCGCCATCGTCGGGGCGGCGATATTCCACGATATGGGTGTTGACCGGCGTTTCCTCGACCATGGCGACATAGTCGAACAGGCCCATGTCGCTCATGCCGCCGCCGGAATGGCGCGAGTCCAGATAAGTGCGTAAGAGCGCGAATTGCTCCCGCGTCGCTTCCGCCGGCACCTGGCGGCGCACCAGGTCGGTGTTGCGCTTGGAGATGCGGCGCTGGCCGCGGCTGGGATGAAATTCCTCGGCCACGATCCGCACCGAGACGCAGGCGTTGCAGCCTTCACAGGCCGGGCGGTAGGCGATGCTTTGGCTGCGGCGAAATCCGGAATGGGTGAGGGCCTCGCTCAGGGGCTGGGCCAGCGGCCCGGTGAGACGGGCAAACACCTTGCGTTCGATGCGGTCGGGCAAATAGGGGCATGGCCCGCCCGGCGTCAGGAAAAACTGTGGAACCCTGGTGTTTCTGGGATCGGTCACGTCTCAAAGCACTCCCGCCTCGGCCACAGTATGGGCAAGCCGGGGCTGGCTTCGCAAGGAATTCCGAGATGTCGAAAGCCGGTTTTACAGGGTTTTTCCGGGTGGCGCGGGCGGCGCTTCCTTCAGCAGCACGATGGAAAGCCGCCGGTTGGCCGAAGCGCTGGGGTCTTCCGGCAGCAGCGGTTCAGAGCCCGCCTTGCCCGCCACCTCATAGATACGGTCGGAGCCGAGGCCGCCGCTCTGCAGGATCGCCCGCGCCGCATCGGCCCGCGCCGAGGATATCTGCCAGTCGCTGCCGTTTGCGCCGCCGTCATTGCCTGCCGTATGACCACTGATCGAAACCCGGTTGGGCAACGTGTCGATGATCGCGCCCACCGCCGCCAGCAGCTTTTTGGTATAGGGCATCGGTTCGGCGGTGCCCTGCTGGAACATGGGACGGCCGTCCTGGTCCACCAATTGGATACGCAGGCCCTGCGGCGTCTGCTCCAGAATCAGCTGATGCGAAAGATTGGCGAGGTCTGGATTGTCCTGCACCGACTGGCGAATCGCTTCGGCGGCATGGGCGAATTCGCCGTCCTGGGCCGAGCTGGAGGCATTAGTCGAATCGCCGGTGCCGCCGGCGCCGCCGCTGGTTGCTCCGCTGGCCAGCGCTTTGGTGGTGGAGGAGGGCGAGGGCGGGCTCTGTTTCTGCATGACCGATTGGGCGCCGCCGGCATGGGCGGAATCCTCGCCCATCACTTTGCCGCCCAGTACCCCGCCGCTGCCCGAGACGGTCTGGGCGATGGACTGGGGCGCGAAATAATCGGCAATGCCGCGCTTCTGTTCCGGGGTGGTGGTGTTGATCAGCCACATCAACAGAAAGAACGCCATCATCGCGGTCACGAAGTCGGCATAGGCGACTTTCCAGGCGCCGCCATGATGGCCGCCATGCCCGCCCTTTTTGACGCGTTTGATAATGACCGGACCGTCGGCCATGTGTCCCACCGTTTCTATTACCCGGCGCGAGGGCACGGTCTATCCGCCGCGCCCTGTCTCGCCTAACCTGTCCCCATCATGCACGCCCCCTCTTAACCGAGTGTGAAATGGGGCTCTCATAAGGTGGCTAATGGACTTCGATATCCGGGCCTATCGCGCGGCTTTGGGCAGCTTTCCCACCGGGGTCGCGGTGGTGACTGCTGCCCCGGCGGCGGATGCCGCCAAATTGAAAATTGGCGCCGATGCCCATATCGGCATCACGGTTAACTCTTTCACCTCGGTCTCGCTCGACCCGCCGCTGGTGCTGTGGTGCATGGATCGCCGCTCCAGCCGCCACGATCATTTCGCCGCCGCGCGCGCCTTCACCGTCAGTATTCTGGGTACGGAGCATAAGGCGGTGTCGGCCCGGCTGGCGCGGCCGGGCGAACATGCCCTGGACGGGATGGATCTGCTGGCGACGGAACTGGGGCCGCCGGCGCTCAGCGATTCGCTGGCGGTATTCGAATGCGTTCAGCAGCAGGCATTGCCTTGCGGCGACCACACCATCCTGATCGGACGGGTGCAGCGATTCTCGCGTCCCGGCAGAAGCGCGCCGCTGGTTTACTTCAGCGGCAGGTACAGCGCCCTTGCCCAGGGCAAACCGCCGGACGGGGCCAGTGGCCGGCGGGTTACGGACGAGAAATAGTGAGCCGCTGCGCGCGTAGCGCGTGAGCAGGTTCTGAGAACCCGCGAAAGCGGGCGAACGCCGCGAGCTTGGGCGAGCGGCTGGGTGGCAACATCGAGGAAAATATTAACAAGCGGCGCGAAGACGCAGGGGCTTAAATGCAGCATTTCCCGGCCAGCGCCCGGTCATGTCACATTAGCTTCACAATAACGTCATGGTCCTGTTGTCCCCCCCTGCGAATTCACCGCGGCGCAACCAGCGCAAGATTTCAAAGGGGATTCCGGGTGATGATGACGGGGAAAAAATTCTGGATGGCCAGTGCCGCCTTGCTGGCATTGAGCGCGGCGGCAAATGCCGCGGAACCGGCCAACAGCGCGGCCACCACGACAGCGAAAAAGGCCAGTGCCGCAAAATCGGTCCAGCCGGTGCAAGTCCAACTGGCCCAGGCCACGCCGGTGCAGATGGCGCAAAATACCTATGGACAGGATTCCACCGCCAGCGGCTCTCTGGAAGCCCGGGTCAAGGCGCTGGAAGACGCCCTGGCCGCCCAGAATGACCGCGCCTCGTCGGACCGTACCCGTCTGTCCACCCTGGAGCAGAATTACAATTACGCTTCCTGGACTTTCGATAATGGCCGCCCGGTGCTGGCCACCGGCGATGGCCGTTTCACCATGGCCATCCGCGTGCGCTTCCAGACCGATTTCGCCGGCTTCCAGCAATCCACCACACATCCCGCCGGTTTTGCCGGTCCTGCTGATCTGAGCACGGGTACCGACATTCGCCGCGCTTACTTCGGCGTCGAGGGCAAGGTCTATAACGATTTCAACTATGAAATACGCCTCAATGGCGGCGGCACCAATGGCGGCCTCAACACCACCTGCACCAACCCGACCATCACCTCGACCACCACCATCGCCGGCGCGCCCGGCGCCACCGCCACCACCACCTCCACGGCGGCGGGCTGCGCCATCGGCGGCGTCGCCAATGGCAGCGACGGCGACTCGTTGATCAACAAGGCGGTGATAACCTACGCCGGCATTCCCTTCTGGCACTTCAATGTCGGCGTCATTGAGCCGGCTTTGATGTTCGAAGGCACCACCTCCTCGGCCTCGCTGATGTTCCTGGAACGGCCGGAGATCGACAATATCGCCGCTGACAGTTTCGGCGCCGGCGACTCGCGTGAAGGCATCGAAATCGGCTGGTCCAAGAGCGACACGCTCTGGGCCGGAGACAATCTCGCCGCCACCGGCGCCTTTACCGGCCGGAAGACAGGCACCGCCGCGACCCATGGCAATGGCGGCGACGAGAACACCCAGGTTTTGGGCCGCGTCAGTGACCGGCTCTGGACCGATGGCCTCTCCAACATCCAGCTCGGCTTCAGCGCCGCCAAGGCCCTCTATACCGGCAACAGTGCCGGCGGCGGCAGCCAGACCCTCAATTTCCAGGATCGTCCGGAAATCCGCGTCGACGGCACCCGTCTGGTCTCGACCGGCGGCATGGCGGCCAAGACCGGCAACATGTATGCCGTGGATTTGGGCGGCAACATCGATAACTTCTTCCTGGGCGGCGAATATGCTCACTTCACCGCCGACCGTCAGTGCGGCGCTCTCACGGCGGTCAATAACCCGCGCTGCATCACCAGCACCTCGGTGGTTGACCATCCCAGTTTCGGCGGCTGGTATGTCGAAGGCTCCTGGATCATCACCGGCGAAACCAAGGTTTACTCGCCATCCGCCATCAACAACGAAGTCGGCGGCTTCAATGCCCCCGTCCCGTCGAAGCCCTTTTCGCTGGCCGGTGGCAGTTGGGGTGCCTGGGAACTGGTGGCGCGCTATAGTGACACCAACCTGAACTGGAATCCGCTTGTGACGGCTGTCACGAACACAGCCGGAACATCGAATCTGGCCGGCGTGCTGGGCGGCGACGAGAAAATTCTTGCCCTGGGAATCAACTGGTATCTCAACCGTAACGTTCGCCTGATGATTGACGACAATATCGTCAAGGTTAAAAAGGGCACCGCAGCAATTCCCAATCGCGATGGCCAGAGTCTCAATATCGTCGGCGTCCGCCTGCAATTCGCCAATTAAACCAACAAGCGGGGGGCGACCCCAGCGTGAAAAGGAGTTCTCCTATGAACAAGCACTTCAAAGCCCTGATCGGCGCGGCGGCCGCCCTCGCTATGACCACCAGCATCGCCATGGCGGCGGATATCACCGGCGCCGGCTCCACCTTTGTGTTCCCCATCGTCGCCAAATGGGCGGCCGTCTATAAGGGCGTGTCGGGCGACGGCCTCAATTATCAGTCCATTGGTTCGGGCGGCGGCATTGCCCAAATCAAGGCCAAGACCGTGACCTTCGGCGCCACCGACAAGCCGCTGGGCAGCAAGGAACTGGCGGCTGCCGGCCTGACCCAGTTCCCGGTGGTGATCGGCGGCATCGTGCCGGTGGTCAATATCCGCGGTGTGGGCTCTAATCAACTCGTTCTGGACGGGCCGACCTTGGCGCTGATTTTCCAGGGCAAGGTTTCGCGCTGGGACGATCCGGCAATCAAGAAGCTCAATCCCGGTGTCAATCTGCCGGGCCAGGCCATCGCCGTGGTGCATCGCGCCGATGGATCAGGCACCACCTACCAGTTCTCCACCTATCTCAGCCGTGTCAGCAAGGACTGGGCGACCAATGTCGGCGCCGACACGGCGATTGACTGGCCCACGGGCATCGGCGCCAAGGGCAATGAGGGTGTCGCCGGCAATGTCGCCCAGATCAATGGCGCCATCGGCTATGTCGAATATGCCTATGCCAAGCAGAACCATCTTGCCTGGACAAAGATGGTAAACAAGGACGGCAAGACGGTTTCCCCCACAGTGGCATCCTTTAGCGCTGCAGCGGCCAGTGCCGACTGGGCGGCAGCGGCCAAGAATGATTTCTTCATCCTGTTCCTCGACCAGCCCGGCGCCGATACTTGGCCGATCACCGCCACCACCTTCGCCCTGATGTACAAGCAGCCCGGCGATGCCGCCGCTTCCGCCGAAGCCCTGAAATTCTTCAAATGGGGCTTTGAAAAGGGCGGCGACTTGGCGCTGGGGCTGGACTATATCCCGCTGCCGGCCAATGCGACCAGCGCCATCGAGGCCAGTTGGAAGGGTATCTCGGGCTCGGGAATGTAATCCGAAGAGCACATCCTTCATGCTATACGAACAGCTGGCGGAATCTTCCGCCGGCTGTTCGCGTTCCGGGCATTTGCGGCAGCGCCTGATGTTGCAGGGGAAATCACGTGAAGCCCTTTTTTGGCGATATCCGCGCTCCAGCCGCGGCGCTTGTTCTTTTGGCCGTGTCTTTTTCCCCCAGCTTGGCGGGACCGCCTTTCATCACCGATGATCCTGAGCCGGTCGATCTGGGGCATTGGGAGGTCTATGCCTTCTCGGCCAGCACCCAGGTAAAGGGTGACATCGGCGGCACACTTGCGGGCACCGAAGTCAATTACGGTGCCGCGCCCAACCTGCAGCTTCATGTCATTGTGCCGCTGGCCTATGAAAGTCCCAGCGGTGGCGCTTTTGTGGCGGGTCCCGGCGATATTGAACTGGGCGCCAAATACCGCTTCATCACCCCGGGCGAGGATGACTGGTATCCGCAAGTGGGCATTTTTCCCCTGATCGAGGTGCCGGCGGGCAATGCGCAGCGTGGCCTGGGCGCGGGCAAGATGCGGGAATATTTGCCGCTCTGGCTGCAGAAAGACTGGGGCGACTGGACCAGTTATGGCGGCGGTGGCTATTGGTTCAATCTCGGCGCGGGCAACCGCAACTACTGGTTCGCCGGCTGGGAGTTGCAGAACCAGGTCACCAAGCAGCTGATGCTGGGCGGGGAGATTTTCCACCAGACCGCGGACAGGGACGGCGGCAAACCCTCCACCAGCTTCAATGCCGGCGGGGTCTATGACTTCAGCGAGAATTATCACCTGCTGTTTTCCGGCGGCCGCGGCCTGCAGAACCCGGCGCTGACAAACCAATTCTCCTACTATCTCGCGATTCAGTGGACCTCCTAGGCGCCCGGTATAGGGTGCTGGCGGCTGAATCCGAGGGGCGCACGCGAGCCTCCAATAAAACACATAACGGCCATGCAATGTTGGCAACTGGCCCCATCATCCGAGGGTGCCCTCAATTTTGGCGGAATTTCTGGTTATTTCTTAGAAACCAGATGATGACAGTGGTTATTTATCGCAGGTTATGGCCTTGCACGTTATCATAACGCTGCTTACGTTCTCGGCGGGCGTCGGCCCGGAAAAGTGCGGCCTCGTGGTTTTCCGTAGGCCGCGCGACAGAAAGAAAAATGGCCAATTTCGACCGCGATTTGATGATCCTGCTTCACGACGTGGCACGGATGCAGCGCACCCGTTTTGACCGCTGGGCGCGTTCTTATGGTCTGACACGGGCCCAGGGCGTGATCCTGGCCCGGCTGCATCGCCAGCCCGGCCTTTCCCAGATCGAAATGGCCGCCATTTGCGAGGTCGAGCCCATTACGGTGGGCCGTCTGGTGGACCGGCTGGAGGCGCGCGGACTGATCGAACGCCGTCCCGATCCCGACGACCGCCGCATCAAGCGCCTGCATTTGCTGCCGGCCTCGGAGCCTATCCTGGCGCGGATCGAGAATTACCGGGCCGATGTGAACGACTATCTGCTCAATGGCGTGAGCGCCGAAGCGCGCGAGACCGTGGTGAATGTCCTTTTGCATATGAAACACAAATTGACGATGGAGACGGCGGGCGACGCGCTCGCTGTCGGCGGAGCGTAGGATGGCTGCGATAGAGTCCTCGACCCGGATACCGGCTTCGGCTTTTGACGGCGCGATGTCAAAGCCGCTCGACAAGACGCGGCTGCGCCGCGTGCTGATGATCGGCGGCGTGCTGATCGTGTTGGCGGCCAGCGCCTGGTTCTATCTGAGCGGTGGCCGCTATATCAGTTCGGACGATTCCTATATTCATGCCAACAAGCTGATGGTCTCGACCGATGTTTCCGGTTTGATCAAGAGCGTCAATGTCAAGGAAGGCCAGACGGTCAAGAAGGGCGATGTGCTGTTCAGCCTCGACCCGCAGCCGTTCCAGATCGCGCTCGACAACGCCAATGCCGCGCTGGCCCAGGCCGTTCAAGACGCGCAGTCCGACCGCGCCACCTATCGCGCCGCCGTCGGCCAGATCGCGGCGCAACAGGCGCAGGTGAATCTCGCCAGGCAGACCTATGACCGCTATGCCGCGCTGGAAAAGCAGAATGCCATCGCCGCCACCTCTGTGGACCAGGCGCGCGGCACCATGCTGAGCGCCCAGGCAACATTGGTGTCGCTGCAGCAGACGGCCGCCACCGACCTCACCAAGCTGAATGGCGACATCAATCTGCCGGCCGAGAAAACCCCGGAATATCTCAAGGCCAAGGCGGCAGCGGACGAGGCGCAGCGCCAGCTTGATCATGCCGTGGTGCGGGCGCCCTTTGACGGGGTGGTTGGCGAAGTGGATTCGCTGCAGCCGGGCACGCTGGTGATTTCGGCCATGTCCGCCTTTACCACCACCAGCGCAGTGGGCCTGATCGGCAGCGACATCTGGATCGAATCCGACATGAAGGAAACCGATCTTACCCATGTCCATCCCGGCAACCCGGTGGACATCACGGTTGACACTTATCCGGGCGTTCACTGGAGTGGCCAAATTGATAGCGTCAGCGCCAGCTCCGACAGCGCCTTCTCGGCCCTGCCGGCCGAAAATGCCAGCGGCAATTGGGTCAAGGTCGGGCAGAGGTTTCCGGTGCGAGTCAGCGTGGACCAGAAGGCGGGCAATCCGCCGCTGCGCGCCGGCATGAGCGCGGTGATTTCCATCGATACCGGCAAATACCGCTGGCAACGGATGCTGAACGAATAGGACCGGTCTCATAACAAGAAGATTTTGGCAATGAACGCCGCGCCGCATCAACCGCATGCCGCCCATGCCTATGACAGCAAAGTCGCTGAATGGGCGGTCTTGATCGGCTCGATGGCGGGCGTGCTGATGCAGGCGCTGGACACCACCATCGCCAATGTCGCGTTGCCCTATATGGAAGGCAGCCTGGCGGCATCGCGCGACCAGATCACCTGGGTGCTTACCTCCTACATCATTGCCGCCGCGATCATGACCGCCCCGGTGGGCTGGATGTCGGCCCGCTTCGGCAAGAAAAATTTTCTGATCACCAGCCTGGCGGGTTTCACCATCGCCTCCATGGCCTGCGGCGCCGCCCAGTCGCTGGAGCAGATGGTTCTTTTCCGCCTGATCCAGGGCTGTTTCGGCGCCGCGCTGGGCCCCCTCAGCCAGGCGGTATTGCTCGACATGTATCCGCCGGCCCGCCGCGGCAGCGTGATGGCGATCTGGGGCATGGGCGTGATGCTGGGCCCGATCCTTGGCCCCACCCTGGGGGGTTATCTCACCGACGCCTTTAATTGGCGCTGGGTGTTCTACATCAACGTGCCGTTCGGCATCGCCTCGGTGGCGGCGCTTTCCATTTTCTTCAAGGATACGGTGCGGGACCGCAGCCTGAAATTCGACTGGTTCGGCTTTAGTGCCTTGTCGGTCGGGCTGGCCTCGTTGCAACTGCTGCTGGACCGCGGCACCGACAAGGGCTGGTTCTCCTCGCCCGAAATCATGATCGAGGCGATTATCGCCGGTACCGCGCTATATTTGTTCCTGGTGCATATGATGACGGGGAAAAAACCTTTCATCCCATTGGCCATTTTCAAGGACCGCAATTTTGTCGGCGGGTTGGTGCTGATGTTCGTGATGGGACTTGTGCTGCTGGCCAGTTCGGCCCTGCTGTCGCCTTACCTGCAAAATCTCTCCGGCCGCAGCGTCAGTCAGACCGGGCTTTTGATGGTGCCGCGCGGGCTTGGCACCATGTTCGCGATGATGTTCGCCGGCCGCCTGACCATGAAGATGGACCCGCGCCTGCTGATGACCGTGGGCGCCGCTCTGCTGGTCTGGTCGATGTGGGCGATGACCAGCTGGACTCCGGATGTGAGTGTCACGTCATTGACGGCAGTTACCTTCATTCAGGGCCTGGGCATGGGCCTGGTGTTCGTGCCGATGAATTTGGTGGCCTTTGCCACGCTGGGCCCGCAATTCCGTACCGATGGCGCCGGCCTCACCAACCTGATGCGCAATATCGGCAGCGCCTTCGGGGTTTCGCTGACCACAACCATTCTCACCAACAGCGTACAGACCATCCACTCCCAGTTGTCGCATTATGCCGCGCCCTTCAACCGGGCGCTCGGCGTCAACAGCGAATCGATGTTCATGAATCCGCTGATCCCCTTCGGCATGGGCAGCCTGAACGGATTGATCGAATACCGCTCGCAGGTTCAGGCTTATGCCAACGCCTTTCTGTTCATGTTCTATATCTCGCTGCCGGTTTTTGCGGTGATCTGGCTGATGAAACGCCCGAGTTTTGCGGTGGGCGCCCCGAAACCCGAAATGGATGTGGTGGATTGAATGAAAACGGCTTTTATCGGTTTGGGCGTGATGGGCTATCCGATGGCGGGTCATCTTAAAAGAGCCGGCCATGCGGTGACAGTGTTCAACCGCTCTCCGGCCCGGGCCGCCAAATGGGCAGCGGAATATGGCGGCGCCACGGCGCCGACGCCGGCGGCGGCGGCCGAAGACCAGGATATCGTGTTCTGCTGCGTCGGGCGCGATTCCGATCTGCGCCAGGTCACGCTGGAAAAAGACGGCGCCTTTGCCGCCATGAAGAAAGGCGCGCTGTTCGTGGATCATACGACCGCCTCGGCCACCATCGCCCGCGAACTGTCCAAAGCGGCAGGGCAGGCGGGCTTTGAATTTCTCGACGCCCCGGTGTCGGGCGGCGAGGCCGGGGCGGTGAACGGCAAACTCACCATCATGTGCGGCGGCACCACGGAAGCCTATGCCAGGGCCGAACCGGTGATGGCGGTCTATGCCAAGCAATCGCGTCTGCTGGGCCCGTCCGGTTCGGGACAAATCACCAAAATGGCCAACCAGATCTGCATCGCCGGCATCGTCCAGGGCATGGCGGAGGCGTTTTCTTTCGCCCGTGCCTCGGGCCTCGACATGGAACAGGTGGTCGAAGTGATTTCCAAGGGCGCGGCGCAAAGCTGGCAGATGGAGAACCGTTATAAGACCATGGCGGCGGGCGAATATAATCATGGCTTCGCCGTGGAATGGATGCGCAAGGACCTCGGCATCGTGCTGGATGAGGCGCGCAACAACGGCGCCAGCCTGCCGGTCACGGCGCTGGTGGACCAGTTTTACGCCGAGGTTGAAAGCATGGGCGGCAAGCGCTGGGACACCTCCAGCCTGTTCGCGCGCCAGGAAGCGGTCCGCCAGCAGCGCAAGAAATCATAAGCATTGGACATAGTTTGGCACAAAGTTAATGTAGAAGGCACGGCATGAGAAATACCTCCGACGAATCGGTTCCCCAGACGCAGCCCCGCCCCCGCCGCGGCGACAGTGCCCGGGCCTATCACCATGGCGATCTGCGCAACGGCCTGTTGGAAGCCGCCCGCGCCATCCTGGAAGACCAGGATCTCAGCGCCCTGACCCTGCGGGCGGTCGCGCGCCGCGCCGGCGTCAGCCACGCGGCGCCGTACCGCCATTTTCCCAATCACGAAGCGTTGCTGGTGGAGCTGGGGCTGGAAGGCTTCGCGGAACTGCGGCAGTTCATCGTCGAAGCCGGCAAGGTGGGCGGACCCGAATCCGAACGCATCGCCAATATCGGCGCCGCCTATATGCGTTTTGTCGCCAAACGCCCGGCAGTGGCGCGGTTGATGTTCGGGCCGCAACTGCCGCATCGCGAGAAGTTTCCCGCGCTGACGGTGGCGGCCGATGCCATCGGCACGGAAATCGGCGCCGCTTTGTCCGATCCCAATCTCGGTCTGGCGGTATGGGCGGCGGTGCATGGGCTCGCCATGCTGGTGCTGGAGAATGTGATTGATCTGGGCCAGCGGCGCTCCGGACTGCATGTTTTGCCGTCGCGCTCCGAGATTCTCTTGAGAAGCCTGTTCTCCACCAAGCGCGACTGATTCATTTTTTGGTCGCGTTTTTCCAAGCTTCGCGGAAAAACGCTCCGGGGCGCTCCGATATTCTTTTGAGAAGCCTGTTCTCCGCCACGCGTGACTGATTATTTACTGGTCACATTTTCGCCGCGCAAGAAATTGCGCGCCATGGCGTGATACAACGACTCCCGCTGGAAGATGCGCGATACGCCATATCCGATCAGCGCCGCCAGCAGCAGCGGCAGGCGCATGGCGCTGGCATCGCTCATTTCGCTGATGATAACCGCCGACGTGATCGGCGCCTGGACCACGCCGGAAAAATAGGCGGTCATGCCCAGCAACACGATGGCGCCGGGCGCATGGACATGCAGCACATCCGCGATCAGGCTGCCCAGCCCCGCGCCGATCGACAGGGTCGGGGCGAAAAAACCGCCTGGAATACCCGACAGGGTTGAGGCGAGGGTGGCAATGAATTTCAGCGGTGCGAAGCTCCAGGCCATCGGCGTGCCTTCCACCGCCAGCCGCGCTGCCTGATAACCGGTGCCATAGACCGCGCCTTTGCTCAACAGGCCGCACAGCGCCACCAGCAGGCCGCAGCCTCCCGCCAGCATCAGGTTGCGGCGGCTGAAGGCGCCACCGGTCCAGCGCCGGATCAGGCGTGAGAAATTCAGCACCCCCATGGCGAACAGGGCGCCCGCCAGCCCGCCGGCCACACCGCAGATCAGCACAGCGACCCAGTCAATCGTGACGATCAGCATGGAGGCGTTGCTGCCGAAATAATCGTAATTGCCCACCAGTCCCAGCGAGGCGAGGCCGGCCAGGATCACCGCGATCAGGACCAGGCCCGCATTGCGCTGCTCGAAAGCGCGGCCCATTTCCTCGATGGCGAAGACAATGCCCGCCAGAGGCGTATTAAAGGCCGCCGCCACGCCTGCCGCCGCGCCTGCCAAAATCAGTCCGCGCTCGCCGACCATGCGACCCAACCGTCCCGCCTGCAGCAAGATGGCGGCGCCGACCTGCACCGTCGGGCCTTCTCGGCCGATGGAGGCGCCACAGGCCAGGCCGAACAATGTGAGGAATATTTTTCCGAAGGTCAGGTGCAGCGACAACATCTTGTCGCGCGCCCTGGTGTCTTTCATGTGCCGTGCCGCGATGGCCTGGGGAATGCCTGAACCTTGCGAGCCCGGAAAAAAGCGCTGTGCCGCCCAGACGGACAGCATGAAACCCAGCGGCGTCAGCGCCAGCGCGACCCAAGGCCGGAAAAGCAGAATGTGAAAAAGCTGCGTCGCACGGCTGGCGGCTGCCGCAAAAGCGACGCTGACAACGCCGACGGCCAGCGCGCCGCCCCAGAACACCAGCCGCATCCGCCAGCGCCTGCCGGAGAACAGCAGCTTGCGGTGGCGGCGTGGCAAAATCATCGCGCCGCGATCAGCTTGGCCGCTTCCAGTGCGAAATAGGTGAGAATCCCGCTGGCGCCCGCCCGCTTGAAGCCGGTCAGGGTTTCCAGGATGGCACGGTCGCGCTCCAGCCAGCCTTTTTCAAACGCCGCGCACAGCATCGAATATTCGCCCGACACCTGATAGGCGAAAGTCGGCACGCCAAATTCGTCCTTCACCCGGCGCACCAGGTCGAGATAGGGCATGCCCGGCTTGACCATCACCATATCGGCGCCTTCGTCGAGATCGAGCGCCACTTCACGCAAGGCCTCGTCGCTGTTGGCCGGGTCCATCTGGTAGGTACGCTTGTCTCCGGTGAGAGATTTGGCGCTGCCCACCGCATCGCGGAAGGGGCCGTAAAAGGCACTCGCATATTTGGCGGCATAGGCCATGATCAGAATATTGTGATGGTGCTTTTCCTCCAGCGCGGCGCGGATGGCGCCGATGCGGCCATCCATCATGTCCGACGGCGCGATGATGTCGCAGCCCGCATCGGCCTGCACCAGTGCCTGTTGCACCAGAACCTTGAGGGTGGAGTCGTTGTGGACATCGCCGTCCTGGATCAGCCCGTCATGGCCATGGCTGGTATAGGGATCAAGCGCCACATCGCACAGCACGCCGATCTGCGGGACCGCTTTCTTGATCGCCCGCACGGTGCGGCAGACCAGATTGTTGCCGTTGACCGCTTCACGCCCATCTTCCGTCTTTAGCGATGGCTCGGTATTGGGAAACAGCGCGACCACCGGAATACCCAGGCCGGCGGCTTCTTCCGCCGCCGCCACCGCCAAATCCAGAGACAATCGTTCCACGCCCGGCATGGATGCGATGGGCTCACGCTTTTTCTCGCCCTCGATGACAAAGACCGGCCAGATCAGGTCCGAGGCTGACAGCGAGGTTTCCGCCACCAGGCGGCGCGTCCAGTCGTGCCGGCGCAGGCGCCGCATGCGCAGATGGGGATAGCCGCTCATGGCGATTTCATATGGTATTACCCGTCCATGGAGCAAGAGCCGCATATCCTGTTCGAGAAACGGGGCGCGCTGGGCCTGATTACGCTCAACCGGCCCCGGGCGCTGAATGCACTGACCCATGGCATGTGCCTCGGCCTGGCCAGGAAATTGGCAGAATGGGCTCGGGACGATAGCGTCCGGGCGGTGGCGATCCGGGGCGCCGGCGGCAGGGCCTTTTGCGCAGGCGGCGATATCCGCGCGATGTATGAATCCAGTCTCGCCGGCACCAAGGCGGCGGCAAAATTCCTTGCCGACGAATATCGCGTCAATGCCCTGATCGGCGTATTTCCCAAGCCCTATATCGCGCTCACCCAGGGCATTGTGATGGGCGGCGGGGCAGGGGTGTCCGTGCATGGTTCCCATCGCCTGGCCGACGAGACACTGGTTTTTGCCATGCCGGAAAGCGGTATCGGCTTTGTCACCGATGTCGGCGCCACGCATTTTCTGTCGCGCTGTCCGGGAGAAAGCGGAACGTATCTCGGCCTCACCGGCGCCCGCATCGGCCTGGCCGAAGCCATGGCGCTTGGCCTGTTCACCCATGCGGTGAAGGCAGCGGATCACGAAGCTCTGATCGCGCGCCTCAGCGATGGTGAGGCGCCCGATGAGGCGATTGCCGCTTTTGTCTTCAAGTCGCCTGCCGCCAGCCCGAACGCGCATCTGGATACGCTGTTTTCCGCCGCCTCGGTCGAGGCGATTCTGGAGCGGCTGGACCGCGACGGTGGCGAATTTGCGCGGCAAACTGCCGCCGTCATGCGCAGCCGTTCGCCCACATCGCTGAAGCTGATTTTCCGCGCCTTGCGGGAGGCAAAACGCAAAAATCTCAATGACTGTCTCAAAATGGAATACCGCATCGCGGCGCGCGCGGTGATGGCGCACGACTTTCGCGAAGGCGTGCGCGCCACTTTGATCGACAAGGGATCGACACCGCACTGGCAGCCCGCCGCGCTGGCTGGTGCCGGCGATGCAGCAATTGCAGGCTATTTTGCGTCTCTGGGCGCAAGCGAGCTGATGCTCACCGGATGATCCGTTGTGCTATTTTACCTTTTGTTTCCCATGCCCCCGAAGCCATTGGCATCACGCGGCAATCGCCATGCGTTTTACACGCCCTTAACGCCTCCCCGCCTAGTCTGATGTCAACAAAACAAGGTGGGCCCCGCAAAAAGCGGGGGCGTGGGTGTGAAAATGACGGCGATGGCCAAACCGCGTGCCGCGGAGGCGCTTGAAGGCGCATCTTCTGTTCGCAAGCATTATCTCGAAACCCTCAATCTGGTGGAGCGGCTTCACAGGCAGCTTCTCGATGTCATCAAGGATGAACTGGACCGCCGCGACGAGCGCGAGATCAATTCGGTCCAGGCGCTATTGTTGTTCAATGTCGGCGACCAGGAGTTGACGGCGGGCGAGCTGCGCACCCGCGGCCATTATCTGGGTTCCAATGTTTCCTACAATCTCAAGAAGCTGGTCGAGAGCGGCTATATCCATCACGAGCGCTCGGAAGCCGACCGCCGCTCGGTGCTGGTGCGGCTGACCACCAAGGGCGAAGCGGTGCGCGACATGCTGCGCGAATTGTTCGATCGCCATCTCAGTTCGCTGGAAGCGGTGGGCAATGTCGGTTCGAACGACATGGACGGGATGAATGTCATCCTGAAGCGCCTGGAGCGCTTCTGGATCGACCAAGTTCGGTTTCGGTTGTAGGGGCGCGGTCTATTTGTCATTCCCGCGTAAGCGGGAATCCAGGCTGCCGGCGTATTCCCCCCGGCCGCTCACTTTAGGCTCGCGGCGTTGGGCACTCAAAACGATCCACTGGATCGTTTTGCCCCGCCTGCGGCGGGTCGTGCCTCACCCCCCGACTCAGTTAGTCTGCCGGGCGATGCTCAAGAATTTCGTCGCCGGCTTCGGCCATCATGTGCGTTTCTATTCCGCCGTACTGTGCGGCGCACTGGCTTTTGCCGCGGCGCATATGGCGGGTCTTTCGACACCGGTTTTGGCGGGGGGCGATGCCTTTTACGCCATTTTTCTTATTCTTGGCCTTGTCATGATCGCGGGCGAAACGCCTGAGGGGCTGGCAAAACGCGCCCGCGGCGAGGATGAAGGCATCGTCATCGTATTTCTCATCACCATCGGCACCATGGGATTTTTTTGCCTGGCGGTGTTCGAGGCTCTGGCCAAGAAACACGGCGCGGACACAAGTGTGCTGGCCATGGCGGGCGGCGGTGCGCTGCTGGGCTGGTTTGTGTTACAAACCGTCATGGCGTTCCATTACGCTGATCTGCATTATTTCGACGACCCCGAAACCCATGACGATGACACCCGCGACCTGGATTTCCCGGGCTGTGTGCTGCCCGGGCCCTGGGATTTTCTCTATTTCTCGCTTGTGGTCGGCATGACATGCCAGGTTTCCGACGTCCAGGTGAAGACCACGGCCATGCGCAAGGCGGTGCTGGCCCATGGCGTGGCGGCTTTTTTCTTCAATACGGTTTTCATCGCCATGGCCGTGAACGCAGCGGTCTCGCTGGCTGGGTAAGGTTCCAGTTGCGAATCGTTTGCAAGAAGGGGAAAAATCCCTTTCGGAGCTTGATCCGGCGCAAGGAATAGGGTCTTGGAGCATCGCAGAATGTGACAAATTGCATGGGATCACCGGCTTGGTATGCGATAAGGTCGGGCCGAATTTCTCAGGCGCATAAACAGGCATCGGCACAATGGTGTTTCCCTACGCTTCCCATTTCCAAACCGCCGTGGCGGCTGTCAAACAAGAAGGCCGCTATCGCGTTTTCGCCGATCTCAAGCGCATCCAGGGCCGCTTTCCCCAGGCTATCTGGACCGGCCCCGACGGCGAGCGCGAAGTCACGGTCTGGTGCTCCAACGATTATGTCGGTCAGGGGCAAAACCCGGTTGTTCTGGAGGCGATGCATCAGGCCATCGACACGGCCGGCGCCGGTTCGGGCGGCACGCGCAACATTTCCGGCACCACCCATTATCACGTGGAGCTTGAGGCCGAGTTGGCCGACCTGCACGGCAAGGAAGCGGCGCTGCTCTTCACGTCCGGCTATGTCTCCAACGAGGCGACGCTTGAAACCCTGCAGAAGGTCCTGCCGGGCCTGATCATCTTCTCCGACGCGATGAACCATGCCTCGATGATCGCGGGCATTCGCCATGGCGGCGGTCCCCGGCACATCTTCCGCCACAACGATCTGGCACATCTGGAAGAGCTGCTCAGGGCGGCCGATCCCGCGGCTCCCAAGCTGATTGCGTTCGAAAGCGTCTATTCCATGGACGGCGATATTGCCGACCTGAAGGGCCTGGCGGCCCTGGCCAAGCGCTACAATTGCATGACCTATCTGGATGAAGTCCATGCCGTGGGGCTTTATGGCAGGCGCGGCGGCGGCGTGGCCGAGCTATGTGGCGTCATGGATCAGATCGACATCATCGAAGGCACACTGGGCAAGGCCTTTGGCGTGATGGGTGGCTACATCGCTGCCGACGCCGTGCTGATAGATGCCATCCGCTCCTATGCCCATGGCTTTATCTTTACCACATCGCTGCCGCCCGTGCTGGTGGCCGGCGCATTGGCCAGTGTGCGCTGGCTCAAGGCACATGATGAAGTGCGCCAGAAGCATCAGGAACGCGCCGCCACCTTGAAACGACGGTTTGCCGAGGCGGGCCTGCCAGTGATGGCGTCATCCGTCAGTCATATCGTGCCGGTGCTGGTCGGCAATCCCGTCCATTGCAAGATTATTTCCGACATGCTGCTGAATGATCACAGCGTCTATGTGCAGCCGATCAACTATCCCACCGTCCCCAGGGGCACGGAGCGGCTGCGGTTCACGCCTACGCCGTTTCATGACGATCAGATGTTCGACCATCTCGTCGCGGCCATGGACAAGCTCTGGGCGCATTGCAACGCCAAGCGGAACAGCGTGGCGGCTTGACGAGGTTGTCTGGGCCTGTAGCGTCACCGTCCGGGCGCTTAGGCAACGTCAGGGCTCAATGAACAAACCCAAGTCCGAGATACTGATCGAATTCATCGTGCAGGGGAACGTTGTCAAGGCAACCGCGATTGACGCCGCCAGCGGCATCGAAGCCAGCATTGTCGGGCCCGCCAATGCGGCGCGCGAAGCGCTCTCCCAGGCGGCGGTCCGCAAGCTGAAATACGTCATGGAAAAAAAGAACAGCTAGTGGATAAAATCTGACATTTGAATCCCAGATAGGATTCCCCGGTGGGCGTGGGCGTGCGAGTCTGTGGGATGCGCACAGGAATCTCTCTCATTGTTAGCCCCGCCGTTCGCCGCCGCTTGAAAGCCGTGGCCCGGAACCGCAACAGCCCCCAGAAGCAT
>Ga0302320_10001268_pt1 | contig 60679 bp, 59 predicted proteins | sample Bog_T0_3_FD_202130 | JGI IMG/M metagenome (GOLD analysis project Ga0302320, IMG submission 202130) | Peat permafrost microbial communities from Stordalen Mire near Abisko, Sweden - Bog_T0_3 | ecosystem: Environmental > Terrestrial > Soil > Wetlands > Peat | place: Sweden: Abisko, Stordalen Mire... | reverse complement strand
CTGTTTGCGACCAGCAGCAAGGAAGACAAGCCCTCGGAACACTGAGGCGACACTTTTCTGGAACCTTTTGGCTCTGGCTGGCGTATAACGTTGCCAGAGGGCGATTGCCATGATGAGAACCCCGATTGCGTGCGCGGCCGGTTTGCTTGCTTCTCTGGCGCTGGCGGCTGGAGTGGCGGGATGCAGAATTCACGTGGACAAGGACTCGAACGGCCATGACAAGAACGTGCAGGTGGACACTCCGTTCGGCGGCGTTCACGTGAACAGCGACCAGACCACGGCTGCCGATCTCGGTCTTCCTGTCTATCCCGGCGCGCAGATAGTCGCCGATAAGGACAACGACAAGTCTGCCGACATCCATATGGGGTTCGGCGAGTGGGAACTGCGCGTTATGGTGGTCAACTATTCCAGCTCCGACAGCCAGGACAAGGTTGCAGCGTTTTACAAGAAGGCGCTGGGCCGTTATGGCGAAGTGCTGACCTGCCAGGACGACGCGCCGGTGGGCACGCCTACTGCGACTTCAGAGGGCCTTACCTGCAAGGAAGACAAGCACGCTACTGTGCAGGTGAACGAGCACGGCCAGAACTTTGGATACCATTCCAACAAGAATGGCCTGGAGTTGAAGGCAGGCTCGGAGCGGCACCAGCACATTGTGGGTTTTGAAGACTCCGCAGCGGGCCAGACAAGGTTTGCGCTCGTGGCAGTCGACCTGCCGACCGATTCCTCGGATAAATCTGGCAAGAGCAATTGAAGTCAGCTCTTAGCTACTAGCTATCAGCTTTCAGCTTGTATCTGCGGGTGCGGGCCAGGATGCCGGCGTTACAAGTCGGATGCCGGCGTTACAAGTACAGCTTCAGGCGGTCAGTTACCTGGCGCCGATACGGCGCGAGTGAAGAAAGCTGTCGGCGGGCTCCAGTGCGCTTGACCTATAATCACTGGCATCGCAAGCGCACCTAAAAATCTGGAGCCCAAATTGATTTCGAACAGATTATGTCATTTTCTCGCCGTGGCCGTGCTGGCCGCGGCGTTGCCTCTTTATGCCGCCGACAAGCACAAGCCTGCGCAGGCGCCTCCGCCTCCGTCGCAGGTGGATCCCTATGCCGAGGTGCAGCCCGCTACCGAGTCGCTGGACTTGAACATGTATCAGCGGATTCGCAACGAGGGGCTGAACGACTCGCACGTGATGGAGTTTGCCGGCGCGCTGTCGGATGACATTGGGCCGCGGCTGACTGCTTCGCCCAACGCGAAAAAAGCTGGTGAGTGGGCGCGCGATACTCTGACCAAAATGGGCCTGGTGAATGCGCACCTTGAGGACTGGGGCGAATTCGGGCTGGGGTGGCAGCAATTGAACTCGTGGGCGCGCATGGTGACGCCCGATACGGCGGTACTGATTGTGCAGGCCACGCCGTGGTCGCCTTCGACGCCCGGCCCGGTGACGGGTGACGTGGTCTTCGTCAGTATCCAAACGGAGAAGGACTTTGACCAGTACAAGGGCAAGCTGGCGGGCAAGGTCGTTCTCTACGGAGCGATGCGCGATGTTCCGCCCGAGGACAAGGCGCTGTTCGAGCGCTACAGTGACCAGGATCTTGCGGACATTGCGCAATTTCCGATGACGACTGGTGGTCCGGGCGCAGGATCGCCGGACAGGCAGGCCCGCATGAGGGCCTACCAGGAGCGGGCGAGAATGATCGACAAGATTGCCCAGTTCTTTGCCGACGAGAAGGTGGCGGCGGTGATTGAGCCAAGCCGCGACAGCAGCAACGGCGGCGGATCGGGCGGATTGCTGTTTGACGACAACGGCGCCACGCTGGGACGTACGCCTTATGTTGCCGACAAGCGCGTGAAGATTCCGGTGGCCGTAGCGGCGATTGAGAGCTACGGGCGCCTGTACCGGCTGACGCAGGACCATGTGCCGGTGAGCGTTGAGATCAACCTCGACACGAAGATTACCGGCGAGCACGAGCACGCCTACAACACTGTTGCCGAAATTCCCGGCACCGATCCCAAGCTTGAGGCGCAGGTGGTGATGCTGGGTGGGCACCTGGATAGCTGGATCGCTGGCACGGGCGCGACCGATAACGGCGCCGGTACGGTTGTGGCTCTCGAAGCCGTGCGCATTCTGATGGCGCTTGACGTGAAGCCGCGGCGTACGATTCGCATTGCGCTGTGGACGGGCGAGGAGCAAGGAATCTTTGGCTCGCACGGATACTGCCGCGATCACTTTGGCGCGGCCAAGCTTTCTACTGCGCCCGACCAGGTGAATCTGCCGGAGTACATGCGGCGGGCCGCAGGGCCGCTCGAGGTGAAGCCGGAGCAGAAGCTGATCAGCGGCTACTTCAACGTGGACAACGGGACGGGCAAGATTCGCGGCATTTACACGCAGGGCAATGCAGCGATTGCGCCCATCTTTGCGCAGTGGATTGCGCCGTTGAGGGACCTCGGCGTGACGACAGTAACGATGCGCAACACGGGCGGCACCGATCACCTGAGCTTCGACGCGGTGGGCATTCCCGGGTTCCAGTTTATCCAGGACATGCTGGACTACGAGTCGCAGACGCATCACTCGAATAACGACGTGTATGAGCGGTTGCAGCCGGCGGACTTGAAACAGATTGCGACCGTGGAAGCGATCTTTGTGTACAACGCGGCGATGCGCGACCAGATGCTGCCGCGCAAGCCGCTGCCGCAGCCCGACCAGGAAGACAAGCTGCGCGCGCCGATTCCGGATTTGTATCCGGGGGCGGTGGCGACGCCGGATGCGGGGAAGCCGTAATCAGCTATTAGCCTTTAGCTTTTAGCTTTCAGCTCTATTGTGCGAGTGCGGGCAGGGGCGGCACACTGTCGGCACTCTGGAAGCTGAGGGCTGAGGGCTGAGGGCTGTCCTTTTTCCGGGTAAACGATCCTGACTTTGCCGGGTGAGCCTGCAATTTCCGTGCGTATGGCTGCGGAAAAGGCGGAACGCTTAGCAAATGTGTGCAATAAGTCATAATATCTGCATATATCAACCAAAATAGCGATGATTGTCGAGATAAATGCCAATTTATCCCCAATAATCTGACTCGAACGTGCAATGAGCGGGGTGACACCCGTCACTGCCAGTGCCTTTGCCAAAGCGCAGAATAACGCGGGCTTAGAGGTATGGAGCGGCGAACCGGGAGGCTTGATTTGTGAGGCAGATAGCGGCGCCGACGCAAGCGATGAACCGAGGCGGCTCAAGATGACCTGGACCGAGGACTACGAGCGCAAGCGGATGAGCGCTGAGCAGGCGTTGCAAGTTGTCAAATCCGGTGCGCGCGTCTGGATTCAGTCGGGCTGCGGAACGCCATCTCCTCTTGTCGATGCGCTGGTGGCCCGCGCGACGGAATTGCGCGACGTCGAGATCATTCATATGAAGACGCTCGGCGCCGCGGATTACACGCGGCCTGAGTTCGAAGGCCACTTCCGCCATCGCGGACTGTTCCTGGGCGACAATGTGCGCGCGGCGGTGTGCGAAGGCAGGGCCGACTACACGCCGATTTTCCTGAGCGAAATTGAAGGACTGTTCGAAAGCGGCGCACTGCCGCTGGATGTGGTGTTGATGCAGGTGTCGCCGCCGGACGCGCACGGGTTCGTGACCCTGGGCACGACGGTGGATTGCACGCAGACGGCGTTGCGTTGCGCGCCCATCGTGATTGCCGAAGTAAACCGGCAGATGCCGCGCACGCATGGGGACACGGCGGTTCCCATCAGCCGCATCACGGCGATTGTGGAGACCGACCGGCGGTTGCTTGAGCTCGACGCCGAGCCTGCCACTGAATTGCACATGCGCGTGGCGCGCAATGTGGCCTCGCTTATTCCCGACGGCGCTACGCTGCAGACCGGCATCGGCGGCATCTCCGAAGCGGTGCTGCATTGCCTGGGCGACAAGCGCAACTTGGGGCTACATACCGAGATGGTTCCGGACGGCGTGATCGATCTGATGGAGCGGGGCGTGATTAACGGCGAGCGCAAGACGCTGCATCGCGGCAAGGCCGTGGTTTCGTTCGTGCTGGGCACGCAACGGCTGTTCGATTACGTTCACGAGAACCCGGCATTCGAGTTTCGCCTGATCAGCTACACCAACGATCCGTATGTGGTGGCGCAGAACGAGCGCATGGTGGCGATCAACAGCGCGCTGCAGGTGGATATGACGGGCCAGGTGTGCGCCGATTCCATTGGCACGCGGCCTTACAGCGGGTTTGGCGGGCAGATCGATTTCATTCGCGGCGCGGCGCGCTCCAAGGGCGGCGTGCCGATTATTGCGTTGCCCTCGACGGCGCGGGGCGGCACGGTGTCGCGCATTGTGCCGGTGCTCGAGCCGGGTGGAGGCGTGGTGACTTCGCGCGGCGATGTGCATTACGTTGTGACCGAGCACGGCATTGCGTATCTGCATGGAAAGACTTTGCGCGAGCGGGCAGAGGCGCTGGTTGCGATTGCCGATCCGAGATTTCAGGCGGAGTTGGAGGATTTTGCGGTACGTGCGCATTATATGGAGCGGAAGGCAGAGGGTGCGTTGGCCTAGAAAAGCAAGTCAGCGAGTTAGCAAGTCGGCGGATTAAGTGGAGGGGGACCAAGGATGACCGATGCAAAGAAACCGGATCGTGGCCAGTTGCGGATCGACGTAGAAGAGTGCAAGGGCTGCGGCCTGTGTATTGAGGCGTGTCCCCCCAAGGCGATCGCGCTCCGCGAGGGTTTGAATCACTACGGCTATCGCACGGCGATGTACAAGGGCAACGGCTGCACGGCGTGCGGTATCTGCTTCATGGTGTGTCCGGAGCCGGGCGCGATTACGGTGATGCGTTTGGTGAGTCCGGCCAAGGTTGAAGCACCCGCTTCCCACGTTATCCGCACAGAACGCGGAAAGGATGGGGCACCCATGGCTGGTGGAGGAGCGGCCGCATGAAGAAACAACTGATGAAGGGCAACGAGGCCATCGTCAAAAGCGCCATTCTGGCAGGATGCCGCGCCTTCTACGGCTATCCCATTACGCCGGCGAGCGAAATCGCCGAGGCTGCGGCGGAGTACTTTCCCAAGATCGGCGGCGTGTATGTGCAGGCGGAGAGCGAGGTTGCGGCGATCAATATGCTCTACGGCGGGGCGTCGGCCGGCGTGCGCGCCATGACGGCGTCGAGCGGTCCCGGCATCAGCCTGATGCAGGAGGGGATCAGCTACATGGCCGGCGCGGAGTTGCCCTGCGTGATCGCAGACATTACACGCGGCGGGCCGGGACTGGGCAACATCGGCGCCGAGCAAGGCGATTATCACCAGGTGGTGAAGGGCGGCGGCCACGGCAACTATCGCACCATTGTGCTGGCGCCGCACTCCGTGCAGGAGATGGCGGACCTGACCGCGCTGGCCTTCGAGCTGGCCGACCGCTATCGCAATCCGGTGGTGCTGATGGCCGACGGGTTCATCGGGCAGATGATGGAGCCGGTGGAGTTTCAGCAATCGGCCACGCCGCCGCGGCTGCCGGAGTGGGCGGTGGCCGGGACGGCGGCCTCACGCGGCAATCTCGTCTCGTCTCTGATACTCGATTTCGACGAGTTGGAGAAGCATATTCAAAAACTCGAGGCCAAGTACAAGGTGGCCGAGCAACGCGAAGCCCGCGCCGAAGAATGGTGCACCGGCGACGCGGAGATTGTGCTGGTGGGTTACGGCATTGTGGGCCGCATTCTGAAAGCAGTGACCGCCGAGGCGCGCGCCGCGGGGCTCAAAGTGGGCGTGCTTCGGCCCATCACGTTGTATCCCTTCCCGAAGGTGCAGTTTCAGCGGCTGGCCTTCAATGCGCGGCTGTTCGTCGTCGTCGAGATGAGCAACGGGCAGATGCTGGAAGACGTGAAGCTGGCGCTGAACGGCTCGCGGCCCGTGGAGTTTTTGAATCGCATGGGCGGCAATGTGCCTTCGCATGAAGAGGTGCTGCGCTTTGTGCTTGAGCTGGCGCGGCGCGAGGGGTTGACGAAGCAAACTCTGGAACAGGAGCGCATGGCCAATGTCTGAAGAAAGACAAGCGGGGTTGGCGGAGTTAGACTCGGGGGATCGGCCGGTCGCGGAGTACGAAGTTTCGCGCGGCAAGGCTAAATCGTTCTACGAGCGCTACGAGCGCAAGGAAGAGCTGCAGCACACGACGCACTTCTGCCCAGGATGCGGCCACGGAAACGTTCATAAAATGGTGGCGCAGGCCATCGACGAGCTGGGCGTGCAGGATCGCACCATTATGGTCGGTCCCGTGGGCTGCGGCGTTTTTACGTATTACTACTTCGACACGGGCAATGTGCAGGCTGCGCATGGGCGCGCACCCGCGGTGGCTACGGCGATGCGGCGCAGCCGCCCGGAGAGCATCGTCATCAGCTACCAGGGCGACGGGGATCTCTCCGCCATTGGTTCGGCGGAGATTCTGCACGCCGCCAATCGCGGCGAAAACATCACCGTGATCTTCGTCAACAACGCCATCTACAGCATGACCGGCGGCCAGGCTGCGCCTACGACGCTGCTGGGGCAAAAAAGCACAACCACGCCCAACGGCCGCAGCGCCGCCACGGAAGGGTATCCGTTGCATGTGAGCGAGCTGCTTTCTACGCTTGAGGCGCCGGCCTACATTGAGCGCGTGGGCCTGGGCGACAACAAGCAGATTGCGCAGGCAGGTCGCGCCATCAAGCGTGCGCTGGAGAACCAGGTGCGCGGACTCGGTTTTTCGCTCATCGAAGTGCTTTCGCCTTGCCCGACCATTTGGAAGATGACGCCGGTGGATGCGCAGCACTGGGTGCGCGATGTGATGGAGAAGACTTTTCCGCTCGGCGTGTTTTGCGATCGGACGAAGGAAAGACAGCCGCAGGCGCTGGAACGTCAGTCCGCGCCCGCGCTTGATCAATTGCCGCGCATTCTGGGTGTGGCAGATGAAGATTTGCCCGAGGGCCACGCCGCCGCAATGAACGCGGAGCAGGCGGTCGATCTGCAGGTGCGCATCGCCGGCTTTGGCGGACAGGGCGTGTTGCTGCTTGGCGAAGTGCTGGCCGAGGCCGGTCTCGACGCGGGACTTGAAGTTTCGTGGCTGCCGTCGTACGGACCCGAGATGCGCTCCGGCACGTCGAACTGCCACGTGCGTCTTTCGCGCGAGACCATCGATTCGCCGCTGGTGGCGTCGCCCAATGTGCTGGTAGCCATGAACGAGCCCTCGCTGCGCAAGTTCGACAAGAGCGTGCGCGCGGGCGGATGGGTGATTTATAACGGCGACGAATTTCCCGGCGATTGCGTGCGCGAAGGCGTGCATGTGCTGGCGTTGCCGTTTACCGAGCTGGCCGATGCCATGGGCGACAAGCGCGCGGCCAACATGGTGATGCTGGGCGCCGTATTGGAGATTGCGGACGTGTTGCCGCAAGCCAGCATCGATGCGGCTTTGCGGCTCATGGTGAAAAATCCCCGCTGGGTGGAATTGGACGAGCGTGCGCTGGCGCGGGGAAGGGAATTGCTGAAAGAAGCGGAAAAGGGAGCGCTGGCTGAGGTGTGAGATGAAAGCGGATGTCGATCCCAACGTGATTGTGTATTTCAGCGGGCAGTACATGCCCATGCGCGATGCGCACATCGGAATCCTGACTCATGCACTGCACTACGGCACCGGCGTCTTTGAAGGGATTCGCGCCTATTGGAATGCCGAGGAACAGGAACTATTTGTGCTGCGGCCGCGCGATCACTACCTGCGCTGGAAGCAGAATGGCGGTATCCTGCACATCGAAGTGCCGCTGACCGCCGACCAGTTGAGCGACATTACGGCGGAGCTGGCGCGTCGCAACGGGTTCCACACCGATCTTTATATTCGTCCGCTGGCTTATAAATGCGCTGAGCGCATCGGCGTGGCTATGGACGATGAGGATGCATTCTCTATCGTCGCTCTGCCCTTCGGTGAATATCTGCACAGTGAAAACGGACTGCACGCGGGAGTTAGTTCCTGGCGGCGCATTGACGACAATTCGATTCCACCACGCGCCAAAATCTGCGGCGCTTACGTGAACAGTGCTCTGGCCGGCGACGAGGCGCGACGTTGCGGATTCGATGAGGCGATTCTGTTGAACGATAGCGGCCATGTGGCTGAGGGCGCAACGTGCAACCTGCTGATGATGCGCAAGGGGCGGCTCATTACGCCGGCCATTACCGAAAACGTGCTCGAAGGCATCACGCGCGATTCTATTGCGGAACTCGCCAGCTGCGAACTCGGCATCGAAATTGTGGAGCGGGCCATCGACCGCAGCGAACTCTATATCTGCGACGAGCTGTTCCTTACGGGAACGGCGGTGGGCGTGGCCCCGATTACGCGGGTCGATCATCGGCCGGTGGGTGATGGATCCATCGGCGCAGTCACGCGCAGCTTGCGGCGGTTGTATGTGGATGCCACGCGCGGGCGCATACCCGCATATCGCAAATGGCTGCTGCCGGTTTACGGCAGAAATCCGGCGTCCGCGCAGGACGAGGCGTTACAGGAGGAAACGAGCTTGGCCTGAGGCCGCGCCGGCGCGCCGCGCGCGCCAGAGATGCGGCACCGTCTATACAATGCAGATGGGTCCGGACGTTTATTTTTCCGGCCGTTCTTTCATTGTCGATTCATCGACACGATATGTAATGGATTTGAGGGTCGCTCTTGATGTCTGCCAGGTTTTCCGCATTTTTCTTCGCCGCTCTGTTTTGCATTTTTGCTGCAATGCTTCCAGCACAAACTCCCGCTCCAATCCCGGCACAGGTTATCGACCTGCCTTCGAGCAAGCAGTTGATCGGCGAAGCACCGGGCGCGCCGCAGCGCATGAACGGTCTACCGATCTCGATGGCGATTTCGCCGGACGGCCGTTATGTGGTCACGGTGAATGCGGGCTACGGAACTTTCGAGTCGCAGTACAATCAGTCGCTTTCGGTCCTCGATACCCGGACAGGCGCGCTCGCGGATTTTCCCGATCTGCGCACCGCGCCGCGTGCGAAGCAGACGCTTTACTCTGGCCTCGCATTCAGCCGCGACGGCGGCCACATCTATGTAAGCATCGCCTCGCTTTCTGACCCTAAAGGCGAAGGTCCGGGGGACACGGGCAGCGGAATTCTTGTCTACAGCTTCAAGGAGGGCAGGATTTCGCCCGAGCGCCTGATCCCTCTGGCCGTCGCGCAACTGCCGCAGGGACGAAAGACTCTTTTGTCTGGGGTATCGAAAAGCGACCAGGGTGTGCCATTCCCAGCGGCGATTGCGGTGCTTGGCGCGGCCGGCCATGAGAAGCTGCTGGTCGCCGAAAATCTCTCCGACGATGCGGTGCTTCTCGACGTTGCGACCGGCATGATCGAAAAACGTTTCGATCTTTCTGAGAGCGATGCGGTGCCTGGCACGTATCCGATCGCGGTCGCCGTCACGCGTGACGAAAAGCGCGCCTTCGTTGCGCTATGGAACGCATCGGAGATTGTGGAACTCGATCTGATACGCGGCACGGTGGCGCGCAAGCTAGCGCTGCTCAAGCCTACGAGCCCCATCGCGCCCGGCACGCACCCATGCGCTTTGGTTTTCTCGCCGGACGAGGAAACTCTCTACGTGGCGCTGGCGAATCGCGACGTGGCTGCTGCCGTTAACGTGGGCGCAGGGCGATTTTCCGTGAAGGGTTTCTTCGACACGCGCCTGCCGGGGCAGAGCTACTTTGGCGCGGAGCCGGTGGCGCTCACGACCAATGGCGATGGCAGCCGGCTCTACGTGGCGAACATGGGCACAGATTCCATCGCGGTGTTTGACACAGGGAAGCTTACGCCGAGGGCAGTGAAGACCGGCATGGTTGAGCCGGAAGGATTCATCCCCACGGAATGGATGCCGATGTCGATGGCGTTCCTGTCTTCACCTGCGGGCGGCAAGCTGTACGTCGCAACCGACAAAGGCAAAGGGGCGGGGCCGAACGATTTTCTTCCGCGACGTGTTGAGACTGCACCGAGCGTCAATGCGCGGGCCAATGCCTACATCGCGACGCTGCTCTATGGCTCGCTGGGCGCAATCGACGAGAAAGATATCGCGAGCCACCTGGCTGCGTGGACGCAGACCGTGCTGGCTTCGAATCGCATGAAGGCTGAACAGGAAAAGATCGTCTTTGCCGGCGGCGAGTCGAGTCACGGCAATGGCCGGATTAGGCACATCATCTACATCATCAAAGAGAATCGCACCTACGATCAGATTCTCGGCGACCTAGAACAGGGCGGGAAGCCCGTTGGCAATGGCGACCCCAAGTGGGCGATGTACGGACAGTCCATCACGCCGAACGAACATAAACTCGCACTGCAATTCGGCGTGCTCGACAACTTCTTTGACTCCGGCGAAGTTTCCGGCGACGGACACGTCTGGTCTACGGCGGGCATCGGCACCGACTATTTGGAAAAGACCTGGCCGATGAACTACCGCGGCGGGCAACGCACGTACGACTATGAAGGCGTTGTAGCCGATGGCTATCCGCTGCTCGAAAAAATTCCCGACGTGGAGGAGCCGTTGAGCGGCTATCTCTGGGGCAATCTCGCGCGCCACGGCAAGACGTACTACCACTTTGGCGAGTACATCAACAGCGCGTTTTGCGGACAGGGCGCGGTTGCCGATCCTACAGAGGGCGCCATGCTGGCCGGACCGAACTGTGCGCACGCGACCATCGCGCCGGGCGAAGCACTGCCAGCGGAGTGGGGCGGCGGCGTAAATAAATGGCCGTGGCCCATTCCGCGCATAGCGAGCAACACGGCCACCAAGCCGGAACTGGTGGACCACTTTGCGCCGGAAGCGCCGGACTTTAACCTTTCGGTTCCCGATCAGATTCGCATCGATGTTTTTCTGCGCCACTTTAAGCAGTGGGTCACTGGCCGCGAACAGGGCAATGACGCGATGCCCAATATGATTGTGATGCACCTGGGCAACGATCACACTGCGGGGACGCGTCCCGGCGGCCCTGCGCCCAAATCTTCCGTCGCCGATAACGACCTCGCCGTTGGTCGCATCGTGGAATCCGTCTCTCACTCGCCCTACTGGGACGACACGGCGTTCTTCATCCTCGAAGACGATGCGCAGAATGGCGCAGACCACGTGGACGCGCATCGCAGTATTGCGTTCGTTATCAGCAAGTACGCGCCGCACGGACCGAATGGCGCGCCTTTCGTGGATTCCCATTTTTATTCGACGGTCAGTGTGATTCGCACTATGGAGTCGCTGCTCGGCCTGCCGCCGATGAATAACAACGACGCCTTTTCGTCGCTCATCGCGCCGCTGTTCACCGGCCCTGGCGATCAGCCGCCGTACGATGCAGACTACTCCAACCGCGACAACGGCCTTATCTACACGGCCAACGCCAAAAACGCTGCGGGGGCGAAGGCAAGCATGAAGATGGACTTCAGCCATGAGGATCGCGCGCCCACGGAGAAGCTCAACGTGATTCTGTGGAAGGATGCGATGGGGAATGCACCGGTTCCGTCGATGCTGAAGGCGCGCGCGAAAAAGGCCGCGAGGGATGACGACGATTAGCGCGGCGCCGATGGGGCTCGGATTCCGTCAGGTGGGCTGGCGGAAGGTTCTTTCGCGGCGAACTCTGGCATCACAGTTTGCGTAGAGTGGTCTTGATTGGACGGCGCGCCTTAGTTGGGAGCTATATCCTACTGGGGGTCAAATCTGCTGAGAGGAATTGATGCCCCCCATGAGCCAATTCGAAAATCTTTCCGGTGTCGAGTTTTTGACGCCGGTCACGGGGCGCGATGAGGAGATCCTCACGCCCGATGCCGTCGCGTTTATCGTCGACCTGCAGCGCACCTTCAACGCACGGCGCAAAGCCCTGCTCGACGCGCGGCACGAACGGCAGAAGAGCCTCGACGCCGGCGAGAAGCCGGATTTCCTTGAGGAAACCAGGCAAGTTCGCGAAGCCGAGTGGACGGTGGCGCCGCTGCCCGGAGATATTCTCGACCGCCGCGTGGAGATTACCGGGCCCGTCGATCGCAAGATGATCATCAACGCGCTCAACTCCGGCGCCAAGGTGTTCATGGCGGATTTTGAGGACTCGAATACGCCGAAGTGGAGCAACCTGATCGACGGCCAGATCAACCTGCGTGACGCGATTCGCCGCACGATCACTTATTCTGACCCGGCCACGCAAAAGCTCTACAAGCTGAATGACAAAGCGGCGGTGCTCTTTATTCGCCCGCGCGGCTGGCACCTGGAAGAACGCCACATGCTGGTCGACGGCGAGCCGATGTCAGGCTCGATCTTCGATTTCGGACTTTACTTCTTCCACAATGCAAAAAAGCTGCTGGCGCGCGGCAGCGGCCCCTACTTCTATCTGCCGAAGATGGAGAGCCATCTGGAGGCGCGGTTGTGGAACGACATCTTTCTTCGCGCGCAAGAAAAGATCGGCTTGCCGAAGGGCACCATCAAGGGAACCGTTCTGATCGAAACCATTCTGGCCGCATTTGAAATGGACGAGATTCTGTATGAACTATGCGAGCACTCGGCAGGATTGAACTGCGGCCGGTGGGATTACATCTTCAGCTTCATCAAGAAATTTTCGGCAGACCCGCATGCCGTGCTGCCCGATCGTGCGCAGGTTACGATGACCACGCATTTTCTGCGCAGCTATTCGAAGCTGGCGATCAAGACATGCCACCGGCGCAATGTGCACGCAATGGGAGGCATGTCGGCCTATATTCCGGTGAAGACCGATCCTGAGGCCAACGAAAAAGCCATTGCGCAGGTGCGCGCCGACAAAGAGCGGGAGGCCGGCGACGGGCACGACGGCACCTGGGTGGCGCATCCGGGGCTGGTGCCGATCGCCATGGAGGTTTTCGACCGGCTGATGCCGCAGCCGAATCAGATTGCGAAGCAACTGCCTGACTATCATGCGACCGCGGCGGATCTGCTCGAGATTCCCGATGGGCAGATTACCGAGGCTGGGCTGAAGCAGAATGTTGCGGTGGGACTTGGCTACCTGGAGGCATGGCTGCGGGGCATTGGCTGCGTTCCACTTTTCAATCTGATGGAAGATGCGGCCACTGCGGAGATCAGCCGCGCGCAGCTTTGGCAGTGGGTGCATAACAGCGCGAAGCTGAGCGATGGCAGAGTCGTGGATGCTCCGCTGGTGGAGAACGCGATTGCCAGCGAACTGAGCGCGCAGAAGGGAGAGGTGGATGAGGCGCGTTACACCGCCTACGAGAGGGCAGCCAATTTGATGCGCGACCTGGTGCTGGCGCCGATGTTCACCGAGTTTTTGACGGTGCCGGCCTACGAGCAGGTGCTGAAAGAAGAAAAGCGCGTGGCGGCGTAAGGTTAATTCCGCGGGGACCAGAAGCTTTCGTGGATGGCACGCATCCGCTTGCGCATGCGGCGCTGGAGGAGGCAACCGGCGGTTAGCGAGGTCCCACCAGCCAACGGCTCACAGGATGGGATAAATGGTGGAAAACCGGGCCTGAACGGCGAGAAAACGGCTTTAACTCCATCGCCAAAACCGGCCCCCAACTGGTAGCTTGGACTAGAAGGACTTTCTTTCCTGCAATGGCTTCCAGTCCATACTTTTCCTTGGCAGTCTTGTTCGTGGCGGCGCTCGGTTTCGGGCTGGCGCCGCTGGCGCTGGCGTGGCTTTGGGCCAAAGTGTTTTCGCCGCCCAAGCCAAACCCGATCAAAAATGCCATTTATGAGTGCGGCCTGGTGGCAAAGGGCGATGCCTGGGTGCAATTCCGCTCGGCCTATTACCTTTACGGCATCATTTTTCTCATCTTCGACGTGGAGGCCGTTTTTCTGTTGCCCTTTGCGGTTGCATTTACCGGGCTGGGCGCGGCGGCGTGCGGGGCCATGCTGGTGTTTGTGCTGCTCCTGGTCGAGGGGCTGGCATGGGCCTGGGCCAAGGGTGTGCTGACGTGGGCGTGAGAAAAGCAGGGAACAGGGATTACGGAACAGGGAACAGTTCTTCGTGCGCTCTATGAGAAATGAACGCGTTTGTCGGCGTTTCTTACTGACCACTGATCACTGACAACCGGAGCGAAGCGACCAATGGATCAAAACCTCAAGATCGAGCTGGGCAAGCAGGGCGTCTTCGTGACGACCATCCAGGAGCTTTACAACTGGGGCCGGCGCAGCTCGGTTTGGCCCATGCAGTTTGGCCTGGCCTGCTGCGCCATTGAGATGATCGCGACCACCATGGCCCGCTACGATCTGGCGCGCTTCGGCGCCGAGGTGTTTCGTCCCTCACCGCGCCAGGCCGATCTGATGATCGTCTCCGGCACCGTGACCAAGAAGATGGCTCCTCAAGTGGTGCGCCTCTACAACCAGATGGCCGAGCCGCGTTACGTGATCGCCATGGGCGCATGCGCCATATCCGGTGGGCCGTTCAAACAGGGCTATAACGTACTCAAGGGTATCGACCGCTACATCCCCGTCGATGTGCATATTCCCGGCTGCCCGCCGCGGCCTGAAGCGTTGCTCCAGGCGTTCATGACGCTGCAGGAAAAGATTGACGGCCAGCATTTGACAGGCGCGGATCGACCGCGTTTTCTGGACGCCAACCAGCAGGGCGAATTTCCCGTACCCGAGCAGGGCGCGCACGATCTGGAGCCGACGTCGAATCGAGGCGTGTGGCCGGTGGAGATACAGGGAGTAGTGAATAGGGAGTAGGGAGTAGGGAGTAGGGAGTAGAAAACAGGGACTAGGGACGTAGGGACTAAGGGACCAAGGCAAAAGCAAACGCAACATTGCGATCTGATAATGAAGACAGCAGAAGAAATCAAGGCGGCGATTGAAGCGGCGGTTCCCGGCGCGGGCGTGGAGTTTGTGCTCAATCCCGGCCCTGCCGCGGAGCACTCGCTGCGCCTTGCGCCCGAGTGCGCTGTTGCCGTGGCGACATTCCTGCGCGACGATGCGGAATTGGCTTTCGACTTCCTCTCTAATGTTTCGGGAGTGGACTGGCCGGACAAAGAGATCGCGGAAAAAGTGAAAGTAACACGTCAGGTAACGAAGACCGTCGACGGGGTCGAGCAATCGGTGGAAGAGACGGTGGACGAGACCCGCAAACGTGTCGAGCCGGGCTGTCTTGAGGCTGTGTACCACCTCTATTCCGTCGCGAAAAAGCACGGGCCGCTGGTGATTCGCATGAAGACTGCGAATCGCTCCGATCAAGTTCAGTTGCCCTCGCTCACGCCCATCTGGCGCTCGGCAGAATTCCAGGAGCGGGAGGTCTTCGATCTCTACGGCATCATCTTTACGGGGCATCCGGATCTGCGCCGCCTGCTGATGTGGGATGGATTCAAGGATCATCCGATGCGCAAGGACTACGTGGAACCGGATGACTACGAATACGAGCCCACACCGCACGATGCCGTGCTGGCGCGGGCGCAAGAGCGCAAAGACAGGGAGCAAGGGAGCAAGGGAGCAAGGGATTAGGTGACGCGAATCAGGGCTCACGGCCCGAAGTTCACGAAAAAGGATTCGATGAGTGTAGTGGAGACGAAGACGGAGAAAACCGACGGCTGGAACCGTCCGCCGTTGATTTTGCCCGATGGCGAAGGCGAGCTGCTGGAAGTCGCCATGGGTCCGCACCATCCGTCGACGCACGGCGTCTTTCGCATGGACGTGGCGCTGGACGGCGAGCGTGTGATTCGTCTGAAGCCCGTCTTCGGCTACCTGCATCGCAATCACGAGAAGATCGCCGAAGGCGCCAGCTATCTGGCGTCGATGCCTTACACGGATCGCCTCGACTACTTCTGCTCGCTCACCAATAATTGGGCCTACGCTGTGGCCGTGGAAAAGCTCGCCGCGCAGGAGGCTCCCGAGCGGGCGCAGTACATTCGCGTTATTCTTGCCGAGTTGACACGGTGGCAGAATCACGCGTCCTCGATTGGATTTTTGATTCAGGAGATGGGCGCCAGCGGCACGCCGCTCATGTACGCGTTCAAAGAGCGCGAAAAAATCCTCGATCTTTTTGAGTCGCTCACCGGTTCGCGGATGATGTGCAACTACATGCGCTTCGGTGGCTGCCGGGTGGATGTTTCCGCGGCGTGGCTGGACGCGACGCGCAAAGTGGTCGCCGGCCTGGCGGGGTTTGTCGACGAGTTTGAGGCGCTGCTTTCGTCGAATGAGATCCTGATGGCGCGCTGCCAGGGCGTGGGCATCTTGAAGCCGGAGCTGGCTGTGAATGCTGGAGTCTCGGGCCCCATGCTGCGTGCATCGGGTGTCGATTACGACATTCGCAAGGTCGACCACTACGGCATTTACGATCGCTTCAAGTTCCGCGTGCCGTTGGGCGACCACGGCGACATCTACGATCGCTACATGGTGCGCGTTCTGGAAATGCGTGAGTCGATTGTGATTCTCGAGCAAGCGCTCAAGGAAATTCCCTCTGGGCCCATCATGGATGCGAAGGCAAAAATTCGCGGTTTCCGGCCCAAGCCCGGCGAGGCCTACGGCCGCATCGAAGCGCCCAAGGGTGAGCTGGGTTTTTATCTCATCAGCGACGGCGGACCGAATCCTTATCGCTATCGCGTGCGCCCACCCAGCTTGATCAATCTGACAGTTCTCGAAGATATGTGTTTGGGCAGCAACGTCGCCGATGTGGTGCTGATTTTTGGCAGCGTGGATATTGTGCTGGGAGAAGTGGACCGGTAGAGCTGCTCGTGTTGGAAATGGGCCGCGTTGATACGCAAGGATGAGCATGTGGAGGTCGAGATGAATTCGATGAAGAGCACAAGGACGATCTGGGGATTGAGCGCGCTTCTCACGGCGGCCGTGAGCGCCGGCGCCGCTACGCCGTATACGCTTACGTGCACGCCCAAGGTCGGTGGAGCATTTACCATCCCGCTCACAGGTTTCAACTTCACCGTCACGAACCTGGGGGCGGGGCAGGGCAGCCCCAGTGGAAGGTTTACGCCTCCGGAGTTCACCATTCAATTTGTTCCGAGCGCCGTTTACGGGGAGCTTTATCGGCTGGCCGCAACGAGTTCAGAGATTACCCAATGCGTGGTCGTTTACGGCGAGGGCCAAGGAGTGACTGGCCGGGACAGTTGGACGCAGACGACAGCGCCGAGGGGAAGCGTCCCGCAGGCCAATAATGCTTCAACTGCCACGGGCGCGATCCAGTGGAAGTTTGAAGAACTCTTAGTCGCGCAGGTCACAGTTACCGAGAGTGAAAACAGCGCAGGCGCGCCCGTGAGCGCGATCACGGCCAAGTTCAATGCAAGGTCCGTGAGCGTCACCCCTCAATAAGCAGACGACGCGAATGTGAAGGGTAGATTCTGGAAGAACCTGATAGCCACCGGAGGAAAGATTGTTAGGCGAAGGCATATTGAAAGGGATGGCGGAGACGGCGAGGAATTTCTTCGGTAGCTATGTCTCCAAAGAACGGCTGACGACGGTGGAATATCCGGAAGAGCGGATTGCCACCATCGAGGCCGCACGTGTGTTTCCCTTTCTCGTGTACGACGGAGCGGACTGGGAGGCCGGCATGCGATGCGTGGCCTGCCAGATCTGCGAGAAAGAATGCCCGCCCAAGTGCATCTTCATCGAGAAGAGCAAGGACAAGAAGCCGGACTACGTAGGCAAGCAGCAGTTTTATCCCGCACGCTTCGATATCGATGTTTCGGTTTGCATGAGCTGCCAGATTTGCGTCGAAGTCTGCCCGTTCGAGGCCATCAAGATGGATAACGAGTTCGAGTTGGCTACCAGCGATCGTTTCGGCGGCCTGCTCTACGACCGCAAGGAACTGGCCAGATCGAACGAGTATTATCACTCGATCCATCCTACAGAAGCATCGGAAGTGGATGCGCGCTTGAACGAGGAAAAGGCCAAGGTGGAAGCCAAGGCCAAAGCCGCTGCCGCTGCCGCTGCTGCCAAAGCCGCCGCAACCGTTCCACCAGCGCCGGCCGCCGGAGGAGGAAGCTAGCCGATGGCGACGTCATCCTTCTTTACCAATCTCGACCAGATCTTCATTCTGCTCCGCGACTGGCTCGTCAGCTTTTTGCCGGCGGCGATGCGTCCCGCGGCTGGAGTTGTGCTCGGCGTGATCGCCATCGTCTGTGTTTTTCCCGGCCTCTTCGCGCTCACCACGGTGTTCGAGCGCAAAGGCCTGGCCCGCATCCAGAATCGGCTCGGCCCCAACCGCGTCGGCCCCTACGGACTCTTCCAGCCCGTCGCGGACGGGATCAAATCGCTTACCAAGGAAGATGTCGTTCCCCTCAGTGCCAACGCGGTCGTGCATTTTCTTGCGCCGCTGGTGCTGGTGGTTACCGTATTCATGGGCTTCGCAGTGTTGCCCATGGGCCGCAATATGGTGCTGGTCGATATGGATGCCGGGCTGCTCTTCTTCTTTGCGATGGGCGCGGCCACGGAGCTTTCGGTCTTCATGGCAGGCTGGTCGAGCCGCAACAAATACTCGTTGCTGGGCGCCATGCGCGCCGTGGCGCAGATGATCAGCTACGAAGTGGTTCTGCTGCTGTCGGCCGTGTCCGTAGTCATGATCACCGGGTCGCTTTCGCTGCCGAAGATCGTCGACGCGCAGAATACTTACACGGGCATCTTTCCGCACTGGTACATCTTCACGCCGTGGGGCCTGGCCGGATTTCTGATGTACGCCATCGCCGCCACCGCGGAAACCAACCGCTCGCCCTTCGATTTACCGGAAGGCGAGTCGGAGTTGGTCGCCGGTTATCACACCGAGTATTCGGGCTTCAAGTTCGCGCTCTTCTTCCTTGGAGAATATCTGGCTATGTTCGCCATCTCCGGCCTCGGCACCACGCTCTTTCTTGGCGGATGGTCCGCGCCGTTTTCCTTTCTCACGTTCATTCCTTCGTGGATCTGGTTCTTCTCCAAGGTGATGCTCTCCATCTTCGTCTTCATCTGGATGCGCGGCACGCTGCCCCGCCTGCGCCAGGACCAGTTGATGAACTTTGCCTGGAAGTTCGTTCTGCCCTACACGCTGCTCAATCTGCTCGTTACCGCGCTCTGGCGTTTCATGGGCGAGGGCTGGCTACGTTGGGTGGTTTGCACGGCAATTCTTCTCGCGGCCTACGTGGCCATGGGCCGGTTGAGCATGCGCAATCAGCACTTTGGCCCCAGGAGATACCGCTATGCTGAGTAAGGTGCTTGAGGGGCCGGCAGAATTCAACGAGCCAGAACGCGCGGCTGTCAGTCTGGACGCTGACGAACTGTGTACGGAGGAATTGCGACCATGATGATCATGTTAGTCATCGTTCTGGTACTGCTCGCCGTCGTCGCAATGCTTGTGGCTCACGGCGCCTCCATAAGGAATAGATTGGGAATGGATCCAGGAACGATTACCTGCCCGTACTGTCATGCAGTACTGCCGGCGTTCCGATGGCCGCATTCTTGGCGACAGGCGATCCTCGGCGGATGGACTTGTTCCATCTGCACGACAAAGGTTGACAAGTGGGGACACGAGATCGGGCACAATCCTTCGCATGGCCTGGGAGGGAAGACCTCCTGATGAGTCCTATGTTCTATCTTCTCGCGGCCCTCACGCTGGCCGGTGGTCTTGCGGCAGTGCTGCTCAAGCACCTGGTGCACTGCGCACTCGCCACCACTGTGGCGTTTGCCGGGCTCGCGCTCTTATTCCTGCAGCTCGACGCACAGTTCGCGGGTTTCGCGCAGATTCTTGTCTACATCGGCGCTGTCGCCATCCTCATCGTCTTCGCTATTTTGCTCACGCGCGGCGCCGATCTGCCCAGGGACGGCGTCTTTAGCAGCACCTGGTTTATCGGTCTTGTGATTGCCGCCGCTATTTTTGCGGTTCTTGCGTGGGCCGTAATCCAAGGCGTCCGCGCTGTGCCGCAGCAGATGGCTGTTCCCGCGGTTACGGTCCACGACATCGGCGATGCATTGGTGGGCCGCTATGTGCTGCCGCTGGAGATCGTTGCCCTGCTCCTCACAGCGGCGACGATCGGCGCGGTCATCGTGGCCATGCTCGAGAAAGAGAGGCGTCAATGACGAGTGTGGGCATGACTACGCCTCTCGCCGGTTATCTTCTTGTTGCCGCAATGCTCTTCGCCATCGGCCTTGCCGGCGCGCTGGTGCGCCGCAACGCGATTCTCGTGCTCATCGGCATCGAACTCATGTTGAACTCCGCCAACCTGAACCTGATCGCGTTCTGGCGCTACGGCCCGCATCCCGAAGCGCTCACGGGCATGATGTTCGCCATCTTCTCCATCGCTGTGGCCGCGGCCGAAGCGGCTGTCGGTCTTGGCCTCGTCATCGCCATCCATCGCCATACCGGCACCACCGAACTCGACAAGATCAACAGGATGAAGGGGTGAAAGCTTAATGCAGGAATCCGCAGCATTCACTCCACAACTCGCCGCTTCAACCATCACGGGCATTCTTTGGCTCATCCCCGTTGCACCGATGATTGCATCGGGTGTGATTGCGCTTTTGAAGCAGCCGCGGCGAAAGACAGCCGCTGCTCTTGCCATCGGTTCGCTCTCGATCTCGCTCCTGCTCTCGCTCATCGCGTTTTGCCACGTCGTCGCAGGATGGGCGCACGGTTCTGTCGTTCGCGAGTTCGTCAACTTTACATGGTTCCGCTTCGGCGCCACCGCCGTCGACCTCGGATGGATCCTCGATCCGCTTGCCGCCATCATGATCGTGATGGTCAGCTTCGTCGGCCTGCTCATCTTCATTTACTCAGTGGGCTACATGGCTCACGACGAGAACTTCACGCGCTTCTTCTGCTTCCTCTCGCTCTTTGCCGGAGCCATGCTGGGCGTCGTCATTTCCAACAGCCTGCTCTTGCTCTTCATGTGCTGGGAGATCGTCGGCCTCACTTCTTATCTGCTCATTGGTTTCTGGTATCAAAAACCTTCTGCCGCGGCGGCCGCGAAGAAAGCATTTGTCACGACGCGTGTTGGCGACGTTTTCTTTCTTCTCGGCATCGTTTGGCTGTTCTCACAGACCGGTACGTTGCTTTTCTATAACCACGGCGTTGGTTCTCTCGAAGGTCTCGCCCTCGTCAATCTGCTTTCGCAACACGCGGGGTTGGGACTCAGCGCCGCCGGCGCCATTGGCCTGCTTATTTTTGCCGGTGCCGTGGGCAAGAGCGGCCAGCTTCCGCTGCATGTCTGGCTGCCCGACGCCATGGAAGGCCCCACGCCTGTCTCCGCGCTCATTCACGCGGCCACCATGGTTGCGGCCGGCGTCTATCTCGTTGCACGGGTGTATCCGCTGATGTCAACCGGCGCTGCGCCCCATGGAACAACCGTGGCGCTCACCGTAGTCACCTGGGTCGGCGCGTCCACTGCGGTCTTCGCCGCGCTCATTGCCGTCGCGCAAAACGACATCAAGCGTATCCTCGCCTACTCCACCATTTCGCAGCTTGGCTACATGATGGCCGGCCTTGGCCTCGGCGGAGTTGCTGTCGGCATGTTCCACCTCATCACGCACGCTTTCTTCAAGGCGCTGCTCTTCCTCGGCGCGGGCTCGGTGATTCACGGCTGCCACGAGGAGCAGGATATTCGGCGCATGGGCGGCCTCCGCGCCGACATGCCGCTCACCTTCCTCACTTACGCCATCGGCATGCTGGCGCTGTGCGGATTTCCGCTGCTCTTCTCGGGCTTCTGGTCGAAGGACGGCATCCTCGAAGCTGCGAAGAATTGGGACATCTCGAAAGGCCCGTTCTATCTGCTCGTCTTCGGCGCACTGCTGACCGCGTTCTATATGACGCGGCAGGTTTGTTACGTTTTCTTCGGCCACTGGCGAGGTCATGAGACCGCACATGAGAGCCCGAAGGTGATGACGCTCCCGCTCGCGATTCTCGCGTTCTTCGCCATCGCCCTCGGCGTCATTGGCACGCCAGTCTGGCCGTGGTTCCACGCTTTCCTTGACAACCGCACCGCCGCATTCGATCTTCACGGATTCGTTGAGCCCGGCCTGATGCAGCTCATGCTCTTGTCGTCGCTGGTCGTCTTTGTCGGCCTCGGTCTGGGCTGGCGCCTCTACGGCAACAAGTCGCCAAAGCCGGAAGCACCCGACGCGCTCGAAAAATCTGCTCCCTGGCTCTGGGCGCCGCTGCGTGATCGCCTCTACGTCGACGAGATCTATGGTGCGACAGTGATTGCGTTTTACGCGCGGTGGGCGCGCGTGGCCGACTGGCTCGATCGGCGCGTCTGGGGCGGCATCGTCGCCTGCATCACCTGGCTCTTCGGTCTGTGGGCGCGCTTCAATCGCTTCCTCGACATCAACTGGGTCGACGGCGGATTCGACAAAACCTGTGAGGAGATTTCTACGGGTGGAGGCCTGCTGTCGCGCGTGGAAGGCGGCCGCGTGCAGAACTACCTGCGCATTCTCGCCGCCGCAATCGCCGTACTCGCAGCAATTCTTCTTTGGAGCAGCCGGCCATGAACTTGCTCGCGCTCCCCATTCTGACGCTGCTCACCGTGCTGCCCCTCGTGGGCGCGGCCATCGCAATTTTCTCCGGCCGTCATGCGCGTGTGGTGGCGCTCTTCACTACGCTCGCATGTGTGCTTCTCTCGCTCGTCATTTGGACGTGCTTGCCCGCCGACGGCTCGATCGGCCTCGTGGAGCGCGCCGCCTGGGCGCCTTCGCTTGGTATCGAATATCACCTCGGTGTCGACGGCCTCGGCGGCCTGATGCTCGTGCTCTCGGCCATCGTCACGCTGATGGCGGTGGATGCCGCGCAGCATCGCGTGCATCATATGCCCGGCCTCTTTTTCGGTCTGGTGCTCACACTCGAGGCGGGACTCTTTGGCTCGTTCACAGCGCTCAATTTCTTCCATTGGTTTTTGTTCTGGGAGCTGAGCCTCATCCCTGCATTCTTCCTCATCAAACTGTGGGGCGGACCGAAGCGCGGTTCCGCGGCCACGCAATTCTTCATCTACACCATGGCCGGCTCGGTGGCGCTCTTGCTCTCGTTCCTGGCTATCTTCCTCTCAACATCAAGTAAAGACGCTCCCGGCACGATGGACTTCATTCAACTCGCGGCCATGGCGGCCAACGGCTCGCTGGCGCAGATGGTCACGGCGCATCTCGGGCCCGTGATGCCGTGGCTCGCCATCGGCGTGCTCGCCGGATTCGCGGTCAAGGTGCCGCTGATGCCGTTCCACACGTGGCTGCCGGCCGCGTATGCTGAGGCGCCTTCGCCGGTCACCATGCTGCTCACCGGCGCCATGTCGAAGATGGGCGTCTACGGCTTGCTGCGCATTGCTCTTCCAATCTTCGGCCCGCAGATCGCGGCGATGCGCACGCCGCTGCTGTTTCTTGCCGCCGCCACCGTCGTCATGGGCGCGTGGGCAGCGGCCGCGCAGACCGATTTGAAGCGCGTCCTCGCGTACTCATCAATCAATCACCTGGGCTACTGCTTGCTTGGCATCTTCGCGCTGGCGGTTCCCGCATCCGGCGCGGCAGCGTCAACATCGATCGGGGCCAGCCAAGCCGCAGCGCTCAACGGCGTCATCCTGCAGATGTTTAATCACGGCATAACCGCCGCAGCGCTGTTCTGGTTCGTCTCGATGATGCAATCTCGCTCCGGCGGCCTGCGTGGCATCAACGACTTTGGCGGCCTGCGCAAACCTGCGCCGATCTTCGCGGGGCTGATGGGCATCGCGCTCTTTTCTTCTCTGGGCCTGCCGGGCCTCAACGGATTCGTCGGCGAGTTCCTTATCTTCCGCGGCGTGTTTTCTTTGTCCTGGATCAGCGCCACGGTATCTGTGCTGGGTTTGCTCGTCACCGCCGTCGTGATTCTCACCGTGATTCAAAAAGTTTTCAGCGGTCCCGTTGCGGAGCGCTGGGCTGCGTTCCCCGATCTGCATCATGGCGAGCGCATGGCTCTCGCGCCCGTCATCGGACTCATGTTCCTGCTTGGCCTTGTGCCCCAGCTCATCGTGAATACCATCAATCCCACGGTGCTGAACCTGCTGGCGCATTGGAGATTTTAGAGAATGGCCCCACTAGTATGACCTGGACCATAACCATTTCGTTTGCCGGCGCACTGCTTGCGGCTCTTCTGCCCAAGGACAAACCTGTCCTTGCGCGCTGGTTCGCGCTTGCCGTAGCTGTGGCCGGTCTTGCTCTTGCAGTCGCGGGATACGCCGCGGGGTTTGGCCAAGGACGCCAGGTGTTCGTCGACGCGCTCTGGGTGCCATCCATGGGCATTCACTTCCTGCTCGCGGCCGACGGCATCAGCCGTGTGCTGGTGCTGCTCACCGGCATCGCTTCGGTCTCGGGCATTCTCTTTAGTTGGAATGTCGACCTGCGCACCAATCAGTTTTTTGCTTTTTATCTCGCGCTGATTGGCGGCGTCTACGGTGTCTTTCTGAGTGGCGATCTGTTTCTGCTCTTCGTCTTCTACGAAATCGCAATCGTACCGAAGTATTTCCTCATCGCCATCTGGGGCTCCACTCGTCGCGAGTACGGCGCAATGAAGCTTGCGCTTTACTCCTTCGTTGGCTCGGCCATGGTGCTTATCGGACTGCTCGCCGCTTACGTGACTGCCGGCGCGCACTCGACAACGCTTGCCGCGCTTGCGAGCGCGGGCTTGCCGGTCAGCTTTCAAATGTGGTGTTTTCCATTGGTCTTCGTAGGCTTCGGAATTCTCGCCGGCATGTGGCCCTTTCACACCTGGGCGCCTACTGGTCACGTCGCCGCGCCTACTGCCGCGTCCATGTTGCTCGCCGGCGTGGTGATGAAGCTCGGCGCTTATGGTTGTTTAAGAGTTGGCATTGGGCTCTTTCCGCACGGGCTCGATCCATGGGGAGTCTCGTTTCTTGGCATAGGTTCCTGGCGCGATGTCTTCGCCTGGCTCGCGGTCATCGGCATCGTCTACGGCGCGCTGGTCGCTCTTGCGCAAACAGATTTCAAATTTGTCATCGGCTATTCGAGCGTGAGCCACATGGGCTTTGTGCTGCTCGGCCTGATGACGCTCAACCAAATCGGCGTCGACGGCGCGGTGCTGCAGATGTTTTCGCACGGAATTATTGCCGGACTGCTCTTTGCCATTGTGGGCCGTGTGGTTTACGACCGCACGCACACGCGACAGTTCGCCGAGCTTGAGCCGATGCATCTCTCGCGGCGACTTCCGTTTGCTGCATGGACGTTCGTGTTTGCCGGCATCGCGTCGATGGGGCTTCCGGGATTCTCCGGTTTCGTCGCAGAGCTGCAGATTCTGGTCGGAGCATGGCGCGCGAATCCAATTTGGACGGTGGTCTCCGGCGTTGGCATCGTTGTCGGCGTCGCCTATACCTGGCGGGCGCTGCAAAAGGCCTTCTTTAGCGACAAGCTGCCCACCGCGCACGAGCTTGAAGCGGAGCAGCACCACAAACTCCCGCCCATTACGTGGCCTGAGTACGCCGGCGTCGCGCTGCTCGGGGCTTGCACATTGATCGTCGGCCTCTATCCGAGTATTCTTCTCGATCAGATTGAGCCGGCGGTGAAGACGCTGCTTGCGGGAGGCGCGCAATGAACTACGTTGACCTCTTCCGCGCCACGCTGCCTGAGACGGCTCTAGAAATCGCCGCGCTGCTGGTGCTGGTTTTCGATCTCGGCTTTTTGCGCAAGGCAGCGACCAATATCCGCATGGAAGTTGCGGCGATGGTGGGTGTTGTCGGATGCGCTGCAGCGATTGGGGCTGTCTTTGCCGCGGGCTGGGACGGTCTGAGTAATGGCAGATACCCGCTGCTTGCGGCCGGCGGCCCGGTGGCAGTGGCCCAGATCGCGATTCTCTTTCTCACTGCGCTTACCTTGCTGCTCCTTATCGATTCGGAGTTCACGCGCAATCCCGGCGAATATGTTTCCGTCGTTCTGATGGCGGCGGCGGGCGGCATGATCATCTCGGCCGCGCAGGATCTTCTGGTGATCTTCGTCGGCCTCGAACTGCTCTCGCTCGGCCTTTACATCCTCACCGCCTTCGCCAAGAAATCCGGAAACAGCGCGGAGGCAGCTCTCAAGTACTACCTCTTCGGCGGCATGAGCGCGGCATTTCTGCTGTTCGGTTTCAGTTATCTTTATGGCCTGAGCGGTTCCACTTATCTGCCGCGCGTGATCTTCGGCGCGAACAATGCCGCCTCTCACGGTGGATCGCCTTTGCTTGTGATTGCGTTGATCATGATCGCCGCGGGACTTGGCTTTAAGGTTGCCGCGGTCCCGTTCCATTTCTGGGCGCCGGATACCTACGAAGGCGCACCCGCTCCAGCCGCCGCGTTCATCGCTTCGGTGTCGAAGGTGGCGAGCTTCGCGCTGCTGATCTCAATCGGCCATGCGGCTCTACGCTATTTGCAAATCCTGATCGAGCTTTGGCAAAGGTCCGGCCACACTCACGCCGCGCATTCTGTTACGGTGGTCGGCAACGCGCAGCCCACTGCTGCGACGATGTCCGTGTTTTATGGCTGGTCTCTGATCCTGGTGATTCTCTCTGTGGCGTCGATGGTCTTCGGCAACCTGGCCGCCCTGGCGCAGTCGAGCGTGCGCCGCCTGCTTGCTTATTCCGCCATCGCACACGCTGGTTATATCCTGCTCGGGCTCGCGTTCATGTTCTGGCCGAACCGCATGTCGCAGGCCGTTCTCTATTACGCCGTTACTTACGGCCTTACGACGATCGGCGCATTCGGCGTGGTGGGCGTGGTGGAGCGCGCTACCGGCTCCGACAAGCTCGACAGCTTTCTTGGATTGCAAAAGCGCAATCCGCTCCTCGCTGCGGTACTGCTCGTGCTGTTTCTTTCGCTTGCTGGAATTCCGCCGCTGATCGGCTTCTGGGCCAAGTTCAACTTGTTTGCCGCAGTGTTGAGCATGTCTGGCGGCGGTATGCGAATGGGCGGAGGGCTGCTTCCGCTGGCTCTGGTCGCTCTGGCCATCGCTATGAGCGCTGTATCGCTCTACTACTATTTGCAGGTGCTGAAGCGCGCTTTTGTTATGCCCGAGGCCGACGACACACCCATCAAAGCGCATCCCGTCACGATGGCGGTACTCATCGCGATCGCTGCTGCCGTCGTCGTTCTCGGCTGTTTCCCGGCGCTGCTGCAATCCTGGATCGCAAGCTTCTACGCGTAGGGTTGAATTCCGTTTCGTCGCGCCCCTACGGGGCGCGGAAATCTTCGGGGGACCGCAAACCCAGGACTGCATTCGCTCACGCGAACCTGGCCTGGGCTATTTTCGGTTGCCCCTCCGGGTAAAAGGCGACAAGAAGGTCCATCGACTCCGCGCGAACTGGAGGAATGCGGTACTACCGAGAAATCGAGGTCTGGTGGGGTCTCTGAGGGCCGGGAGGCCCTCAGTACAGCCGGTCTGGAGACCGGCGCTACAAGTTCTTGCCGCTCGCCGAAGATGCGGGCTGGCTTGCCGACTCGGCAGAACGTCAGCTACACGGACGCAAGTTTCGCTAACCTCGCTGACCCTGCTAACGCCGCCAACTCCGCCAGCTCCGTTAACTCCGCTTTCTTAATACTTCACAATCGCCGCGAACGAATCCGGCTTGAGGCTTGCGCCGCCTACCAAAGCGCCGTCAATCTCTTCCTGGCCGATGAGCGCCGTCGCGTTGTCGGGCTTGACGCTGCCGCCGTAGAGGATACGCACGGCGGCGGCCACATTGGCTCCAAGCAGCTTGGCCACTTCGGCGCGAATGATCTTGTGCGCGTTAACGGCAATCTCCGGCGTCGCCGTCTTGCCTGTGCCGATGGCCCACACCGGCTCATAGGCGATCACGATGGGCGCAGCGGCCTCGGCCGTGATTCCTGCGAACGCGCCTGTCACCTGGGTCTGGAGAACGCTCGCGGTTTGGCCGGCTTCGCGCTCCGCAAGTACTTCGCCCACGCACACGATCGGCACAATTCCGTGCTTGAGCGCCGTGTGCAGCTTTTTGTTGACGATTTCGTCGGTCTCAGCGAAATACTGCCGCCGCTCCGAGTGGCCGATGAGCGTATGCGTGCCGCCCACGGCGATCAGTTGGCCAACGGAGGTTTCGCCCGTGTAGGCGCCCTCCTCGGCAAAGTGGATGTTCTGCGCGCCCACGGCGACGTTCGACCCTTTACAGGCGGGAACTACGGTGGGCAGCAGCACCGGGGAGGGGAACAGCGCGATCTCGTCGCGCGTGTGCCCGGCAACCAGCGGCAAAAAAGCATCGACAAACGCCTTGGCTTCGGCCGGCGTCTTGTACATCTTCCAATTAGCGGCAATCAGTGCTTTACGAGACATGTTTTGATTTCCTCAAATGCGTAAGTGTTCCGCACTTCAATTCTAGAAGATTGGGCTTGCGGCGCCGGGTGACGGCGGGCACAACGCGAGTTGAAGAGACTTGCGGGAAGAAACGGCGCCGGATCTACGAGCTAGATGCGATTGTCGAGGTCAAATCCTCGGGCACTGAGCCTTCAAAGAAAGCGGCCCGATGATCCGGATCACCCAGGTCCATTGTAAATTGTCGCCAGACGTCGTCCTGACGCACGGCCATGTTCCACGGGCCTGAGACGGAGTCAGAGAACTGCCAGACGATATGGTAGCCCTCCTCGTTTGTGAAGCCTTCGCTGTCGGCCTGCAGAATCGCGTCTCCGCGTTCCCACAGCCGGGTGCGCAGCGCGTGGAGTGCGCTACTGCCTCCCTCGAACTCGTTGCCTTGCAAGTGCTGGAAGGCATACACGGTTTTCACGGAGGCGAGATATTCATGCAGCCATGCGATACCACTCTCCGGTTTCGCATCCTGGGTGTCCTCGATGAAATCGGCAATCTCATCCTGGCCGACTGAGCCATCCGAGACCGGGCTGCGCTCGATCACCGCGACTTCAACGTCGTCATTGCCGGAGAGCAGGAGGCTTTCCCACTCTTCTTGTGTGCCTTCTTCGAGAGTGAGCTTGAATTGCGGGTGCTCGGTGCGAACGAACTGCGCGAGTTCGTCAAAGGAAGGGAATTCTTCGTCTTTTGACAGGACGCGCGTGTAGTAGGGCATGGATTTACGCCTCAGCTTTTAGTGTCGCAAAGGAGGGCTACCTTCGGGCGATGGATGCGGCAAAAGAAGTTTCGAGATTCCGAAGGACGTTAGGCGACCGTCACCTGGTAGAAGATTTCGGGCAGATCGACGAAGAGCGGCGTTCCCTTCACTTCGAGGCGGGATGCTTCGATCCACTCTGTTCCGCGGCACATGCGGCCGGTGCGCGTTTTGGGATCGACGATCCACACCGTTTCCACGCCCATCGCACGGTAGTCCTGCGCGCGCTCTTGCGTGTCGGAGTAGGAATCTTCGGGAGAGAGGATTTCGATAACCAGCAGCGGCGGCTCGGTCAACACATCCGGCTGGGGGCCTGCCGTGAGCACAACCAAGTCCGGCACGCGGACGCGGTCTGGCGCAACCTGAACGCGCTGCTCCGTGCTCCCCACGATGCCCCACTGTTTCTCGTGCATTCCAAACCAAAGCGCCAGCAACCATTGAATCCTTGCATGTTCCCACTTGCCCACGTTCCGCTCCCGCACCTCGCCGTTCACATACTCGCAGTCGGGCCGGTAGGTGGTCGCAAGGTACTCTTCAAGCGGGATGTGGACGGTGGTCGCCATTTAACAGAAGATTAGCACGAATCGAGACAAGAAATCGCATCCGAAGCTTCCGCGCCGGATGCGATTGGACTGATCTCCATTTTCCGCTCTCTGAGCTACTTGTCCGTCAGCGCTTCGACGCCGGGGAGTTTCTTGCCTTCGAGGAACTCCAGGCTGGCTCCGCCGCCGGTGGAGATGTGCGTGATCTGGTCGGCTACGCCGGCCTGGTTGATGGCCGAGACGGAATCGCCGCCGCCGATGATGGATATGGCCGAGCGGTTGGCTGCGACGGCGCGCGCGATGGCGTTGGTGCCCACGGCAAAGCGCGGGAACTCGAACACGCCCGCCGGCCCGTTCCACACGATGGTCTTCGCGGTCGAAACCACCTTCTCGATGGCTGCCACCGACTGCGGGCCGATGTCGAGCCCTTGCCAATCTTCGGGAAAGTCTTTGGAGCTGTCCCACACCTGGGTCTTGGCGTCGTTCGAAAAGCTGTCGGCGATCACGTTGTCCACGGGCAAGAGGAGTTGCACTCCTTTGGCCTTCGCCTTTTCGAGCGTCTGCTTGGCGAGTTCGATCTTGTCTTCTTCGACGAGCGACTTGGCGGTCTTGACGCCCAGCGCGCGATAGAAGGTGTAGGCCATGCCGCCGACGATCACCAACGTGTCGACTTTGTCGAGAAGGTTTTGGATCACGTCGATCTTGCCGGAGATTTTCGATCCGCCGATGATGGCCACGAATGGCTTCTCCGGCGACTCGAGGGCCTTGCCGAGGTAGGTGATTTCCTTCTCCATCAGCAGTCCGGCCACGGCAGGCTTGAGGTCGTGCGTAATGCCCTCCGTCGACGCGTGCGCGCGATGCGCGGAGCCGAAGGCGTCGTTCACGTAGATCTCGGCCAGCGAGGCCAGCGCCTTGGAGAAGGCGGGGTCGTTGGCTTCTTCTTCGGGGTGGAAGCGCAGGTTCTCAAGCAGCAGCACCTGGCCCGATTCGAGTTGGCGCGCCATCTCTTCGGCAATCTCGCCTACGCAATCCGGCGAGAAGGCGACATTGATGCTCTCGCCCAATTTCTTGTCGAGCAGTTCGCGCAGCCTGATGGCTACGGGGCGCAACGAATACTTTGGATTTGGCTTGCCCTTGGGCCGGCCCAGGTGCGAGGCCAGAATCACTTTGGCCTTGTGGCGCAGCGCGTACTCGATGGTGGGCAGCGTGGCCACAATGCGCGTGTCGTCGGTGATAGTCTGCCCGTCTTCGGTGAGCGGAACGTTGAAATCGACGCGGATGAATACCCGCTTGTTGGTCAGTTCGATGTCTTTGATCGAGAGCTTGGCCATGGAAGTGCCTTTCTTGAGTGGTCAGTGAACAGTGGTCAGTGATCAGAAAATGGTAAACAGCGGTCAGAGATCAATACGTGATCGTCAGTGATCAGTTCATTGCAGAACGATTCGAGCCGCATCGGTTTAACAAAGGCTCTTCACATTCGTAAATCGAGAACTGATCACTGATCACTGACCACTGATCACTGATAACTGCCGTTACAGCCCCTTCTTCTCGAGGAAGCCGATGAGGTCGACGACGCGGTTGGAGTAGCCCCACTCGTTGTCGTACCAGCTGAGCACCTTCACGCTCTGGCCCACCACCTTGGTCAGCGGCGCGTCTACGATCGAGCTGCGCTTGTCGCCCTTGAAGTCCGAGCTGACCAGCAGGTTCGAATCGACGCCCAGAATCCCTTTCAGTTTTCCCTCGGAGGCGGCCTTGAAGGCGGCGTTCAGAGCTTCGACTGTGGTGGGCTTCTCGGCGATGTAGGTCAAGTCGACGATCGACACGTTGGGTGTGGGCACGCGGATAGCGAAGCCGTCGAGCTTGCCGGCGGTCTCAGGGATGACCAGCTTGAGCGCCTTGGCGGCGCCGGTGGAGCTGGGAATCATGCTGAGGGCGGCGGCGCGGGCGCGGCGCAGGTCCTTGTGCGGCGTGTCCAGAATGACCTGGTCGTTGGTGTAGCTATGAATGGTGGTCATGATGCCGGAGACGAGGCCCGTGGTTTCAAGAATCACCTTCACTACCGGCGCCAGGCAGTTGGTAGTGCAACTGGCGTTGGAGATGATGTTGTGCTTGGCCGCATCGTACTTGTCTTCGTTCACGCCCAGCACCAGGGTGATGTCTTCGTTGGTGGCCGGGGCCGAGATAATGACCTTCTTGACGGTCGAGCCCAGGTGCGCCTTGGCCTTGGTCGCATCGGTAAAGAAGCCGGTGGATTCAACGACGATCTGCGCGCCGACGGAAGCCCAGTCGAGCTTGGCAGGATCGCGTTCGCTGAAGACCTTGATTTTCTTGCCGTCGACAGAGATGAAATCGTCCCCGGCGGTGACTTCGTTCTTGAGATTGCCCAGGATCGAGTCGTACTTGAGCAGGTGGGCCAGCGTCGCCGGGCTGGTCAAGTCGTTGACGGCGACAAAATCGATCTCGTTGTTGCCAAGTGCGGCGCGCAAAACATTGCGTCCAATGCGGCCGAAGCCGTTAATACCAACCTTAACTGCCATCTGTGATTTCTCCTTGTATTTGGTAAGCCTTTTTGAGTTCAAAATCCGAGTTTCAGGACGTCTGGAATGAGTTCCACCAAACCCCAACCGAACCTTTGATCGTACCATTGCGGGAGGCGGCAAAAAAGTGCGAGCCGCCTCATTCTGCACACACGATTCCCTACCGTTAGGATGGGATTGCCGCAGCGGGACTGTATGTGACGGAGTGCACACGATTTGCAGCGCCTGTGCCCGGTATGGTATTCGGGTGGAAGAGAAAGTTATCGGCAAGGGTTGAAAGCAACATGAGAAGACGTTCCAGACGCGGTCCAAATACCTCTGAATCCACCGGCAAAACAGGCGCGGAAGTGCCATCGAATCAACTGGCTCCATTGGTGCCGCTCTATCCGGACGAGATCCCGGAGCGGGCACCGGCTGCGCCGCGAGCCCAGGAGTTCCGGCAAGCCGTGCCGCCCCGACAGGCACAGCCGCCGCGGCAGCAGCGTTCTGACCGGCCCCCGCGGCAGCAAGCTCCCGCCAAACCGCAATGGAATGAGCCGGCCGGCTCTGGCCGCCTCGAGGTGGAAACCCAGCCCGAGATGCCGGCCATTCCGTCACCCAAGCCCGACGCCCAGGGGCAAACGCCCAAGGGCTTTGTGGTGCTGGCCATCGGCCTGCCCGGCTCCGGCAAAACCACGTGGTTCGGGCGGCGCGGCATCACCCCGCTGTCCAGTGATTTGCTGCGCAACATCCTCTTCGACGACGTCGAGGAGCAGCGCTACCAGGGGTTGGTCTTCTCCACGCTGCGTTCGCTTTTGCGTGCGCGGCTCATCTCCAAAATGCCCATGAACTATGTGGATGCGACCAATCTCTCCATCCACGAGCGCCGCCAGTGGATCAAGATGGCCAAGAGCTTCGGCTACGAGGTGCAGGCGGTCTTCTTCGATGTGCCGCTGGAGGTGTGCCTGGAGCGCAACCGCCAGCGCGACCGCTCGGTAAGCGAAGACGTGATGCGGCGCATGGCCGAGAAGCTCAAGCCGCCGGTGTTTGAAGAGGGGTTTGAGAAGATCACGGTGGTTAGGGTGAAGAGCGCGGGGTAGGGAATCTGCGAGCGTAAGGAGTTCGCAATGCTTCGGTGGGGGCTTTCGATTCTCGGAGTCGCATTGTTATTCATGCTGATCCTGGAGGGATCAGGAGGTCTTGGCTCCTGTGGCCCGAGTCCGGGTGCGCTTCCGTTTTTTTTCGGTTACATGATTGCGCTTCCCCTGGGGGGTCTCCTGACGCTAATCGGATTGGTGCAGTTGGCAATCGATCGATTTCGCCACCGCAAGGAAAACCACGAAATGCCGCGCATCACTCCATTGTGAGTCTGTGCGGTGCTTTGGGCGGCGACGCGCTTTCCGTTGGCACATTGACCCGGAAAAACCGCCTTCCCAAACTAGCTATTTTAGCTAAGTTAGCTATAATAGCTACTTCGGAGGCCGAATATGGTCACCAAGACCTCAGCCGAAGCCCAGAACCAGTTCGGACAACTACTCGATCTCGTGCAGCGTGAGCCCGTAGCCATCACGCGCCATGGCCGGCCAGCCGCGTTCGTCATTTCCGCGCGAGAAATGGAAGATATTCGGGGAGAGCGGGAGAGATGGCGTGAGAGGGTCGCGGCAGACTGGGAAGCCTGGCGCGATAAGGCGCGAAAGAGCATGACTCCCGCGGCCGCGGCTTTGACAGAGGAAGAGATCAATCGCATGGTTCATGAATTGCGATGAACCTGCGCGTGGTGTTCGATACCAGCACGCTTGTTAGTGCAGCAATTCTGCCGGACTCCGTTCCTAATCAGGCACTTGAGCATGCAATTCTGCATGAGCGTCTTTACGTGAGTGAAGAGACGCTGAGCGAGTTGGGGCGGGTGCTCAGGTCGAAAAAGTTCGATCGGTACCTTGGCTTTGATTCGCGCGTTGAGTTTTTCGAAAGAGTTTCCCGGGATTCTTCGCGCGGCTCTGCGCCAGCGGAGGTGCTTGACGACGTGAGAGGATCCTGTCGGGATGTGAAAGACGACCAGTTTCTAGCGCGGTGTGTCGCGGTCAGTGCGGATATCCTGGTCAGCAGCGACGGGGATCTTCTTGTGCTGAATCCCTGGCGCGGCATTCGCATCCTAACCCCAACGCAGTTCGTGTCCCAATTCTCAATCTGAGGATTCGCCCATGACCGCAGGCCCCTACACCGAACCCTGGCTGCGCGGCACGCACACTGATGTTCCTGCTGCGGGCCGCGCCGTTTTGCATGCGCTGGAGCTGGCGCTCGACGATCTGACGAAGTGGACTGCGGGCCTGACCGATGCCGAGGTGCACGCGCAGCCGCTGGGCCTCACGTCCATCGCTTTTCATCTGCGCCACATTGCGCGCTCGATGGATCGCATTCTCACCTACGCGGAGGGGGAACAGCTTTCGCCGGAGCAGTTGGCGTTACTCAAGTCCGAATTGGGTGGGGAAGGGAAGCAGGAGTCGTTGGCGGAGTTGCTCGCTGAGGTAGAAATCTCATTCACCGACGCGGCTGAGCGCGTTCGCGTGCTGGCTACGGCGAACCTCGATACGCCGCGCTTCGTGGGGCGCAAGCGGTTGCCCACCTCCATCGGCGGAGCGATGATTCACGTTGCCGATCATACGCAGAGGCACGTGGGGCAGGTGGTTACTACGGCGAAAGTCATTGGAGCGCTGCGCGCATCGATCGTTTCCGAGAGGGGATGACGGCGGCCTGATTGCTGGGCGCGCGATGCGGGGGTCTGGAGACCCCCGCTACAGCCGGTCAGGAGACCGGCGCTACACCTGGAGACCGGCGCTACTCTAAAATACCGGCGCTGCAACTAACTGCTTATTTCGGCTCGACATTTGTGCTGGGGTCCAGATAGGCTTCGCTGTTCACCTGCGTCTGTTGCTGCAGGCTGTAACCGTCGCGCGTGCGAATGTGGTACTTCTGCAGGTTCTTGCCTACCAGCTTGACGCTGATGGTGCGCCAACCGCGGTTTTGATTCGCTTGCGGATAGTAGCTGAGGGCATAGAGATGTCCCAGGTCCCTGCGGATGGCTTCGAACGCCTGCTTCTCCTTGGTCCAATTTCCCGCAAAGTAGGCCTTGCCGCCGGTCACGCGGCTCATGCGCTCGAAGGCCGCGGCCGATACCAGGTCGTCCTGCGCGGCGCGCGTGCTCACAATGTAGATGATGGTTCCCGTGGACTGCGCAAGCTCGGCAACGTCCTCCGGAGGAATCGAGCTGGCATTGTCGGGTCCGTTGGAGAACACGACAATCGCCTTGCGGCCTGTAAGCGGCGCGGCATCCTTCACGGTAAGCAAAAGTGAGTTGTACAGTGCGGCGTCGTCACCGGCCACCGTGCTGCGCACGCCATTCACCACGTGGAAGCGGTCGCTGGTGAGCTGCGTGGCCCGCGAAAGATCGCGGCTGTAGGAGTAAAACGCGATCTTGCTGGCATCGTCCAGGGAGCGCACGAAGTCGGAGATGGCGTCCTGCGCGAAGACGAAGCCGCGATACATGTAGTTGCTGGTATCGAACAGGATGTAGACGTCGGCGCCGGCCAGCGGCGAAATCCTGACCCCGGAAGTGCTGACGGTCGGCTGCGGTTGCGCATTGTCTCCGGAATTCTCCGTGACTTTGTCCGATCCGGGCGCGGCAACCGTTCCCGGCGTTCCGACGTTGAAGTTTCCTTCTTCGAAGTTGGCCAGCTTCTGGGGAATCTTGTCTTCGGTGATAACAAAATCTTCAGGGCGCAGGCCGGTAATGTAATTTCCTTTGCTGTCGGTAACAGCCACGTTCAACTGCACCAGGTTTACGCGCACGCGCAGGCGCATGCCTCCGTCCTGGGCTGCAAAGCGGGACCCTCCGCCGCTGGAAAGAACAATGCACAGGAATGCTCCTGCGCTCAAGACCATCCGGAATCTCTTACTCAACCCCATGTGTTCCCCCATTCGCGTTGTTTTGGCTGGTTGCGGGTGAGCCCGTTGTGTGAATACTGATCTTTCCCTCGCGGAATGCCTCCCCGGTCTGCCGCATGGCGCGCAGCAGAGCCGGCCAATCGTCGATGCTGGTTGCCGATATGTTCGCCACCATTTGGCGCGTCAACTCCGGTACCAGAATGTTGAGCATCGCTGGAGGATAGCCTTTTTCGTCGGCCAGGCGCGCCCAGTAGAGGTTGCTCGTCTCCCACGATTCGCCGAAGAGCCGGCTCCCGTACCCGCTGGCAACCGGAAAGGGATCCGAAGTAAGTAGTGCGCGAGAGTTGCTGCTGGCCAGCGTCGGATGCGGCACGCCAAAGTCCGTCGACAGCCGCTCGGGCAAAGTATCCGCGGGATTTCTGCGCACCAGCTCATCCAGATCCCGGCTTGCCTGGCCGAACTTTGCGGCGTCCCCCGGGAATCTCTTGCGGAATTCGGCGCTGAGGTAAAACGTATCGGAGGGAAGGAGATGGGCAATCAGGGCAGTCGTGCTTTCAGGATGCTCGAGCGCCTGCTCCATTTCTTCAAGCTCGCCCCAGCTCATGCGGCCGGAGAAGGCCGCCAATACCTTTTGCCGGAGATCGGCGTTGTTGGTGGCTGCCGTCAATATCTCTTCGCCGGAGCGTTGATAAAGAGCGGCTGCATGCAACTCGTCGCGGCTTACGTCCCACCATCTCGGCAGGATGGAATTCACCAGCAACTGCGGAACCGTCTCCTTCCAGATCAGCGCCTGCAACTTCTCGGGGGCGATGAAATCCTCTTCGGTGAGGGCAAGTACGAAGGGCAGTTCCGCGAGCGAGCCAATAAGATAGGCTCCGCCGCCGGCGGTGGCCCCGATGCCGATCAAACTGGGCGGTCCCCAAATGTCGTTGACGCCTTGAATCGACGATGCCGCAAAGTCGTGGGCGCGAACAAAGAGAGGATTGCTGTGCAGCACCTGTGAGCCGGGTGGCTCATAGTACGCATAATTCAACCCCACCAGCGTGTCGCGCAGGAAAGGCGCGAGGCGCTCACGCGCCAACTCCAACTGCGCCGGCGTTCCCGGCGTCCTGATGACCTTGGTGAGGTCGGTACGTACCTGAAGTTCCGCGTGCCGGCTCAGATACACCGTGGGCGACCAGGAAACGCGTTCGCCGGAAGTGAAGATGGGCCGCGGCAATTCGAACTCGCGCAGTGCTCCCGCCAGCGGCAAAAGGCTGTCGCCAATGGCGTCTCCGTGGGCCATTTTACCTAGCCCATCGTAAAGCCCGAAGAGCGTATCGAGCGGCACCAGCCGCTGATCGTCGAGCACGGCCCGCATGCGCCGCGCAATCTCTTCGTGTACACGCGCGCCCTCCGGGCTGTTCTGCGCCGGACCTGCAAGCAGATCAACGATTTGATCCTGCGTGAAATCGCCTTTGACCCCCGCCGCAGCCAAAATTGCGACGAGCGACTGCCGACCGGCCTCAAAGAGATCCGTTGACGACTTGACACTGTTGAAGGGCTGAACCGCGGCTTGCCAAGAAGCGTTCGACTGCTCGGCGGGAATCTGCTTCTGCCGCGCCAGAATCTGCCAAATCCCCAGTTCGGCCTGGAACGAGCCTAGAACATTGGCGCGCAGTGCCGGATTGCCAATGGCGTTCACGTGTTCGACGGTATCGATAAAACGCTTGATCGATGTTTCGTCCAGCGACGGAAACTCGACGAAGATCGGATACCAATCGTTCAACTGAACAAAATGTGAGGCGAGAAGCTGCGTAGTCCCTCCGGACATTTGCTGTTCCGCGGGCCGGGTACTGTTGATGGCCGACAGCGTCAGGTAGACTTGCGTTGGCCCCTCGCCGACTACGAGACTTGTGGATGCCACCAACGACTCCAAAAGGCGATCGGGGCTGTCGGAGTGGTTGACACGCGCACGTCCACGAAGATGGCTGGCTCGGTTGGCTTGCGCCAAAATGCCCTGCCAGAGCGTGGGATCACCGGGCACCCTGGGCTGGCCCGCCGCGTCCCATTGCACTCGGGAAAACAGCAAAATCAAGTTGGCATTCCGCGGAAATACGCTAATCCCGGCGCCAGTTGTTGGACTTGACGAGTGAAAAGCATCATAGAGGCGTTTCAAACGGCCATCGGCCACCAGATGAGCCTGCTGCTCGGGGCTCACGCGCGAGAGAGCATCGAAATACGCCGCCAACCAACCTTGATCCTTGGCCATCAGACGGTATACGAAATCGCCGGGCGCATGTGGACTTGCGCCGACCAACTCTGCCCAACTCTGCTCGGCGGCGTCGCCACCGGGAACCACCACGGCTCCGGAGCGGATGCAGATCCGGCTGCTGTAAAAGTCGAAGACGGGTGAGTATGCCAGCAACCGCCTCAGTCCCACCGATTGCAGCAGCTCGATTCTGGTTTGCGGGTCAAGCCGCGCCAGTCCCGCGTACAGTCGATCCACATCCTCGTAGTTCAGGAGCATATCGAGAAGAGTCACACCGGCCCGCTGCTTGTTGGGCAGGACCGCTTCCCAGTCACTTTCCCTGAAAAGGATCGGAACCGTCGTCGCGGGATAGGCGTAGCTAAAGGGAGTTCCCTCCTGCAAAGCCTGTTCAAGTTGCGTCAACGGGAAGCCGGAATCAACTGTGAGAAACGCGCGCTCGGCGTCGGCAGTGATCAAAGAGGCGTCTTTTGGGCCACAGCCGTTTTCAAATTTGTAGCCGAGAATTTGAATCAGCTTGCCCGCGTCATTGCAACCGGCTACATGAATCATTCCGTCTGCGCCGGCCAGCGGTGCGAGCTCCCTGGCTTGCTGCACGTAGCGATCGGCAAGCACCAGGTACTCGGTCTTTCTCTGTTCCACGTGCCCGTAGAGGAAAGCATTGCGCGCCAGCAGCGGCAATACCTCCGTCGGAGTGGCCTCCTGGCTTACGCCCGCCATGCGCAGAAACGAGCGGAGCGGCCCGGGAATCACGATCGTTTCCGGAGACCGGCCTGGGGACCCTCCATCCGCGGCGGCGGATTCGGCTGGCGCCGCGGCGTGGGCAGTGCTGAAGCTACCGAAGCAGAAAAGCCCTGCCGCGATGGCGGCAAGGCAACGGAAGGGGAGTTTCATGGCGCGATCCTCCTTGCGAACCGGCTGCAATTCGGCACGAGAGAATGAAATCAGGCGCGCCAGGCGGAGACATTCCCCTGGCGTTGTCGAAGTTTCGGCCCGTTTTGTCCGCCGTATACCTCGGAATTCCACCTCTATGCAGAATCAATGCGGATTGGTGGGCGTGCCGGGAATTCTGAGGAACTTGTCGATGATCCGTGGGCCGGTATTGCCATCAACGTTCTTTGGAACTATCTGACCAGAGATGACAGAGGAAGAAAACACCCTTACGACCAACTGCAGCCGGGGAAGATAAAAGCGGCTGCTTTCGTGGTTGGCTCCAGCTGCCAACCGTCTACGTGCCAAGAGATTAGCATGTGACTTGCCTTCTGGCTAGCTTTTTCCGGTTCCACCGCGTTTCAACTACGGAGCGGGCACCCTGCCTTAGCCTCCATGATCCTAAGTTGGCTGGCAAAGATCGAAGGTTATACGATTCCCGGTCACCGTAAAATCAAGTTCGATTGGAAATGACAAACAAATGGCAAACGAAGAAAACTCGGCTGTGCGGAACTCCCCGGCCGGAACCCGCGCGATTTGATTGAAGCACTCCGGAGCCCGCTAGCGATTCTCGCTCACGAGTGAATCCAGAATGTGGCCCATCTTTTCCTGCTTGGTCTTGAGGTAGCCGGCAAAGCTTTCCTGCGGCTCAACCTCGGCCGATACGCGCTCCGTCACCGTGATGCCCGCCGACTCCAGCGCCGCCACCTTCTCGGGATTGTTCGTCATCAGCCGCACGCGCTTGACGCCAAGCAGCTTCAGCGCCTCGGCGGGCAGCTCGTAACCGCGGCAGTCAGCGGCAAATCCCAGATCCTCGTTGGCTTCTACGGTATCGCGCCCCTGGTCCTGCAGCTCATAGGCCTTCAATTTGGCCATCAGGCCAATCCCGCGGCCCTCCTGCTGCTCGTAAAGCAGAATGCCCGCGCCTTCGGCGGCAATTTTCTGGAGCGCCAACTCAAGTTGCAACCGGCAGTCGCAGCGCAGCGAGCCAAAAACATCTCCCGTGAGGCATTGCGAGTGGATGCGCACCAGCGGCGGCGTCGTGTGAATGTCGCCCATCACGAGTGCCACCAGGCCTTCCACGGTCTGCGCAGGCGCGCAGCCGGGCTGGCTCTCTTCTTGCACGCCCTCGAAGCCCAGAATGCGGAAGGCCCCCCAGCGCGTGGGAAAATCCGCTTCCGCAACCTTTTTCACGCTTTGCAATGCCATGCTTCTATTCTACGAGGAGCGGGAAGCTTCCGCGCCCCGCAGGTAAATCGTTCATCTCAATCTTTACAAGCGCATCGGTCGCGGATAGCTCTGGATAGGAGTGCTTCGATGACAACCGCACCTTGGCAAATCCAACCCGTCGAGAGCGCGGAAGCGCTCGCGGAGGTGCGCGCTCTGCTCGAGGAGTACTGGAGTTCCTTTGGCTTCACGCCATGCTTCCAGAACTTCGGCGACGAGCTTGCGGGCCTTCCCGGCGCCTATGCGCCACCTGATGGCCGCATCGCATTGGCAACCGTTGGCGGTCAATCCGCCGGCTGCATCGCTCTGCGCCGCGTTGATGCCGACCGCGCCGAGGCCAAGCGCCTCTACGTGCGCCCGGCTTTTCGCGGTGGTGGCCTGGGCCGTGCGCTGATGGAGTGGGCGATGGCCGAGGCTCGCACTGCCGGCTACCGCGAAATCGTGGGAGATACGATGCCCGTGATGCGCGACGCGCTGGCGCTCTACGAACGAATGGGCTTCGAACGCACCGGAACCGGGCCGAAGGTTCAGGCGTCGTCATCGCAAAACTCCGAAGAACCCATCCTGATCCGCATCAAGCTGTAACCGCTCTGTTCGCCTTGGCGCCGCGCGGCGCGATACAGTGATGGGGTGGCCGACAACCTAATCTGGATCACGCTCCTGGTCAAGCTGGGGGTCATGGGCTCGGTAGCCAGCGTGCTGGCGCGCGTAACCACTTTCCGGCGCCTGTTTTTTGCCGAGAAGCGTAGTCCCCGGCAAACTCTGGCGCTGCTGGCTTTCTTTCTTGTGCCGCTCACCGTCGGAGTTTGGCTTCGGTTCTGGGTTCCCAACTTTCTCGCTGCCGACATCTCGTTTGAAACCGTCGTACTTCTCGGCCTGCTCATCGGTCCCGGCTGGGCCATGCTGGGCGGCGCCGTTTTATCCGTACCTGCACTCCTGCATCACGAATTTATGGCGCTGCCCTTCAATGTCCTCCTCGGATTCGTCGTCGGTATGATCGGCCGCTTTGTCGAAAAAGAAGAAATCTGGTCATTCACCCCATTCGTCGACCTGAGCCTCTACCGCTGGGTGCGGCGCAACCTCATCAAGCCGCGCATCGACCGCCAGATTCTTCTCCTGTTTCTCATCGCGCTCATGGAGATGGCCCGCGACTGGCTCGCGCATCTGTTCCCGCTCCGCCTTTTCGCGCTGCTCTCCGATCATCTGTGGCTACAGGCGCTGGTCTGGCTCGCCGCGCCCATCAACGTGGGCATCGCGCTCAAAGTGTGGAACGCTCTGCGCGTGGAAATGTCGCTCGAAGAGCAGAAACGTCTTCTGCTTGAAGCCCGTCTCGATGCCTTGCAGCGCCAGATTAATCCGCACTTTCTTTTCAACACGCTCAACTCCGTGGCCGCATTGGTGCGCAGCCAGCCAGAGATGGCGCGCACCATGATCACCAAGCTCGCCAACATTTTGCGTGCCTTGCTCAAGGACCACGACTCCTTTGTGCCCCTGCGCGAGGAGCTCAAGTTCACCGACGATTATCTCGACATTGAAGTGGTACGCTTCGGCGCCGACAAGTTGCGCGTGGAAAAAGAGATCGATCCGCGCACGCTCGAGGTGCTGGTGCCCAGCATTCTGCTGCAGCCGCTGATTGAGAACAGCATCAAGCACGGCCTGGAACCGCGCATCCACGGCGGCACAGTCACCTTGCGCAGCCGCCTTGAAGGCGACCGCGTCTTCATCGAAGTGGCCGACGACGGCGTGGGCATGATCGCGCGACCCGCCTCTGCGTTGCGCCGTCCCGGCGCCGGCATTGGCATGAAAAATGTGCAGGAGCGGCTGGAAGTCCTCTACGGCAACCAGGCGCACTTTAATATCGTCAGCAATCCGGGCCGCGGCACCCTGGTTTCCATTGAGATTCCCGCAGATCTGCATGGGATGAGATGAGAATCTAGATCCACGGTGAGGTCAACATGAACCCTGACGTTTCGGCGTCTGCAATTCACTTCGATGACATCGGCCAGATCGCTGTGACCGTCAGCGACCTCGCGCGCTCGAAGGAGTTCTATCAAAACGTGCTGGGCATGCGGTTTCTCTTCGACACCGGCCCGATGTCCTTCTTCCAGTGCGGAAAGATCCGTTTCGCCATCGGAACCTCTCCCCAATTGCCGGGCCCCGGCGGAACCATCCTCTACTTTCGCGTGGCCGATATTCAGCAGACCCACGATCTGCTGGCCGCGCGCGGCGTTGAATTCGTGCAGAAACCGCACCTGGTGGCAAGAATGGCCGATCACGATTTGTGGCTGGCGTTCCTGAGCGATCCCGACAAGCAGCCGATCGGATTGATGTGCGAAATGCCGCGAGCCGCCGCGCCCACGCCAAAATGAGCAGCGGGCGCTAAGGATGATTGGCGGCGGGCTGGGTGCTCTTGTGTCCGCAAGGCGCCTGGAATGGATTCTGGTTCATCAACGTTTGCACTTCGTCTGTTCCCTTGGCGTCGGCAAAGCCAATCCACCGCGGCGGAAGTGCGAAAACATAGCTCTTGTTCCGGCCCAGTTCAGAGGGCCCAATGGGCGCGGCGCTCACCGCGAGGTTGTCGGCGGCAACGATCTGCCACTGGCTGGGCGTGAAGATCATGATGGGAATGTCCTGCCAGGGATCGGCCTTGGTCCACTTGGGGTTGCGAATCAGCAATTGCGGCCCGCTCTCTGTCTTTTGCGAATCCAGAACAGCGCCCCTCCACTTTTCCGTGACGATGGTGTAACCCTTCCAGTCCGCGGGCAACAGAAAGCAGAAGCCGTAGTGCGTGTTGTGGTAGACGATCGGCGTGGGGACGGGAGCTGGCGCGGAGTTTTGCGGGCTTGCGGCCAGGGCTGGCGCTATCGCGGCGCAGGCAAGCAGAATGGCGGGAACCAACTTCGATTTCATGTGCGGCTCCTTTTGAAAATCGGGGGCAATCCCGGCGAACGCCCAGTCGGGGTTACGGGGATGAGACTGGATGATACTCGGCGGATGCCGTTCATTGTAAGCTCAAAACATGGTGCGCTTCACAGTGCTGGCGTCGGGATCGAGGGGCAACAGCACGGTTCTCTGTGGCGGCCGCACACGCATCCTTGTTGACGCGGGCCTCAGTTGCCGCGAGCTCTTCCGGCGTATGAAGCTGGCCGGGGAAGATCCCGCTACCCTCAGCGCCATCATCATTACCCACGAGCACCAGGACCACGTGAATGGCCTGGCCGTTACGGCGCGCAAGCTCGGCATCCCGGTGTACTTTACTGAGGGCACGCACCGCGCCTGGATGCGCTGGCTCAGCCCGCGCCGCCAGATGAGCTACGCCCAATGGCTGGAAATGGTCCGCAAACAGGCTGCCGAGCGGCGGCCCGAGCCCGAGTCTGAGATCGTCGAAAACGATCCGGCAGATGATCTCGCCGCAGCGACTGTGGAAAACTCGGCCGAAACTGTGCCGGCAGCTTTTGCACCTGTTGGAGACCCGGTTTCTGGAGCGGACCCCGAACAGGAGTCTTCCACAACCCGCCCGCCTTTGATCAAAGACGATCCAACCTGGCTTCCCGCCGTTGAGTACTTCCAGCCGGGTGAGCCCTTCTCCATCGGCGATATCTGCATCAGCCCCTTTACGATTCCACACGATGCGGCCGATCCCGTGGGCTTTGTCTTCAGCTCAGAAGGGGTCCGTCTGGGCTTTGCTACCGATCTCGGCTACATTCCGCCCAACGTCAAGGAGCAGCTCCGCAAACTCGATCTGCTTCTGCTTGAGTCGAATCACGACCTCGAAATGTTGCGCGACGGGCCCTACCCATGGCAGGTCAAGCAGCGGGTGCTTTCGCGGGTCGGGCACCTTTCCAACGATGCTGCCTCCACGTTCCTTTCCGAGGACTACGACGGCCAGGCCGCCTATATCATTTTGGGCCATCTCTCTGAAAACAATAATCTTCCTGAACTTGCACGTGTGGCCGCCGAGCGCGCCCTCCTGGGCCGGGCCAGCCTTTTGGCCAACCGTCTTCTGCTTGCCGCCCAACATGAGCCGCTTTCCGCTATCAGTTTCTAAATTGAAATGGTTACAAAGGGTTACAATGGTCATTAAGGTAACGGTCGCAAACTGAAGATGCATGGTGAGGCCGGTCCAAGGCGCCGGGTAAAGTGTGCGGCGCTGTCGATTCGTGGACGTTGTGCAACCGATCACTCGTCGGGGCGTCCAATATACAAGCTTCCGTAACGATCCTCCACACGGAAGTTCGGCGGTTAACTGAATTCTTTGCAGGTGATTGCATATGTCTACAGCGAGAATCCAATGCACCGACCGGGTGGTAGGCGCAATTCTGGCAAGCTGGCGATATGACATCTCCGGCATCTCTCCTGAGATGCGCCGCGATTACGAAAACCATTTTGCCGAATGCGCCCGTTGCAGTGCGCGTCAAAAGTTCCATCGCAGCCTTGACGTTACGCTGGCGGTTCTCACCTCGCTCGCAGCTGTCTTCTTCCTTTTCGCGCTTGCGGTTTTAAAGCACATCCGCCCGCTGGAGCACGTGGCCTTCAATGTCTTCAGCCTCGATGTCGAGGACACGTATCACATGCTCATCTCTGCCGGCGTTGCGGGACTCATCTTTTCCGTAATAGCCCTGGCACTGGTGCTGATGGCGACCCCCGCGCCATCGTACCTGGGCGGCATCGCCGCCGACAGCGCCAAGCTGATTGAAGAGCGTCTGCCTGCTGCCATCAAATCGTTGCGCATTCGCTAATTGCGGCAACGGCAAAACCAAATCTCCAGGGCCTCCCACGCGGGAGGCCTTTGTGGGCCTTAGTATTCCGACGGCTGCCCAGTATCGTGCAGTATGCGTTGCAAGGCGCGAAGATCGGAATGCGGCTTGAAGAGATCGCTGAATAGCGGGTCTTGATCGTCCCATTGGTATTGCAACTGCCGAAACAGCCAGCGGTCGCCTTCGCGCACGAGGATTCCGGACAGCCGAATGGGGCGAGATCCTCGCTTCCACCGCACCTCACCGACGGTTGCTATCCAGGCCATGTCTCCTGAAGACCAGACGACAGCATCGTCAACATCGAACCGAAGATTTCCCCAAACTGTCCAGTCCGCGCGGATCAACTCAGCGGCTTTGGCGTAGCCGCGCGCCCACTCTCCACCGCCTGTCCCAAGGATCAGGACATCTCCATCCTTAACGAAGAGACGATTCATGAATGCATCGAGATCGCTCACATCCCGTTTCCGGTAGCCATCCTGCAATTCCTGCAGAGCAAGAATCACACCGGTACGCACTTCAGGAGGAGCGTCGCCCGGCGGTTGCAGGAACAGCTTGCGGGTCGCTGCCGGCAGTGAATCCTGCATATGCTTTCTCGCGAACCATCCGCTGGAGAAACCCAGGAATGCGATGAACAGAACCATGGCTCCAACGAGAACTGGGTGTTTCAGCGTTACCCGCATACGCGTCATCTCCTGGACACGAGCTACCGTGTGCTCCGCATTCGCCGGAGCAATGAACCTTGATTGATCAGTGTTCTGAATGGTATCGGCTCGATGCCGTTCAAGGGAAGGGATTGTTGCGGATGGCCATTCCCGAATGCAACCGTGTACTGCAAAAACAACAATCCTCTTCGAGCAACTCCTAACCATGCGACTATTTCGCGATCGGCACGCGCAAATCTCCGCCCGTCATCTCCTTGGGCAGCCCCAGGTTCAGCAGGTTCAAGAGCGTTGGCGATATGTCGCGCAGCGAGCCATCCGTCCGCAGCCGGTACTTGTCCGCCTCTTCACCTACGTAGATGAAAGGCACCGGGTTCGTCGTGTGCGCCGTGTGCGGTCCGCCCGTGACCGGATCCACCATCTGCTCCGCATTGCCGTGGTCTGCGGTGATCAGCCAGTTGCCGTTGCGCTCCTTGATCGCCTTGTAAATGCGGCCCAGTTGCGCGTCGATGTATTCGCAGGCCTTGATCGTGGGCTCTAGCTTGCCGGAGTGGCCCACCATGTCGGCATTGGCAAAGTTCGACACGATCAAATCGAAGGCCGTGTCGTTGACAGCTTTCACAATGTTGTCGCCAATGCACTCGGCCTTCATCTCCGGAGCCAGATCGTAAGTAGCCACCTTCAGCGAGGGGCACAGAATCCGCTCTTCGCCCGGGAAGGGCACTTCGATGCCGCCGTTGAAGAAGTACGTTACGTGCGCGAACTTCTCCGTCTCTGCCACGCGCAAATTGCGCAGTTGGTGCGCGGAAAGTACGTTGGCCAGAATATTGTCCAGCGACTCCGGCGGAATGATCACCGGCAACTCGTAGAGCTTGTCGTACTGCGTCATGCACAGGTAGTGCAGTTTTTTCGGAGTTTCGGAGCGCGGTATCGTCTCGTCCAGCGATTCCCAGCCTTCAAGGTCGCGGCCGCCGTTCTTGTTCAATCCGCTTTCGCGCGCCAGCACGCGCGTAATCTGCCGCGCGCGGTCGGCGCGGAAGTTGAAGTTGATGCACACGTCCTCGTCGCGAATCTGTCCGACCGGCTTGCCCGCGCCATCCACAACCACAAACGGAATGATGAACTCGTCGGTGACGCCGTTGTTGTAGCTCTCTTTGATGCGTGCCGCGGCGTTGGCATAGGCTCCGCCCTCAGCCTTGCCGGTCACCATGGCGTCAAACGCCTTGCGCTCTTTTTCCCAGCGCTTGTCGCGGTCCATGGCAAAGTAGCGGCCGTTGATCGATGCCACTTTTCCCACGCCGTACTCGCGCATCTTCTGTTCCAGTTTTTCAATATAGCCCGCGCCAGAAGTCGGTCCCGTATCGCGGCCGTCCATGAAGGCGTGCACAAAAACCCGCGTCAGCCCGTTCTCGCGCGCTATGCGCAGCAGCGCATACAGGTGCTCCTGGTGCGAATGCACGCCGCCGTCGGAGACAAGTCCGAACAAGTGCAGTTGCCGCCCGCCATCGCGCGCCCGTAGCATGGCTTGCACAATATTGGGAACCTTGCCGAACTCGCCCGCTTTAATGAGCGCATCGATGCGCGTAATGTCCATCTGCACAATGCGCCCCGCGCCGATGTTCAAATGGCCCACTTCGCTGTTGCCCATCTGCCCGTCCGGCAGCCCCACAAAATGCTCCGAGGCGCGGATCAGCGTGTTGGGAAATTCCCTGAGCAGCTTATCGTAGGCGGGTTTCTTCGCCAGTGCGATGGCATTGTTGGCGGTTTCCGCACGAAATCCCCATCCGTCGAGAATGGTGAGTACAAGAGGGCGCTTAGGCACGTAAAAATACCTCTATTTCAATGGAAGTTTGTCTCTTTCAGAATAAACTGCCGGACGCGGGCGGGCGATGTGCGCGCTGCCACAGCGGTGTCTGCTTTGACGCTGCGGTTATTGCGAACCGGCGTCGGTTGAAGTGGTGGCGGGGTGTACCGGATGCGCGGCTCGAGTGGACTTGCGTGCGGGATGTCTGGAGTTGCGGGGAGCCGTGTGTGCGTCGCGCCTGGCTTGTCGGCTCCTGGAAGCTTCCGGCATCGGCGGCAGGCCCGCAAGCGCCAGTAATCCGTTGGTCGATGCACGGAAGAGGCCGGGCCACCCTGCGGATTCGTGCGGAGGGATGTTTTTCTTGCGCGGGGGTCCTTCCGTGACGGCGACAAACATAGCCGTGTGGCTTGCGGGATGAATCGCGATGTAGGTCGAGAACCCTGCTCCGCCGCCGGTCTTCTCGATGATGTGTGAGGGATCGCCTTCGTTGCCCAGGTGCATCCAGCCGAGACCGATTCCTGCGGGGCGGCCCGCGTGATTGAGACCGAACATTGACTTGAGTTTCGAGACCACCAAGTAAACCGCATGGGCTGCGTCCGGTTGTGCGGCGAGCCCTGGCGTTGCCGGACCGGCGAGGTAACGCAGCCATTTGGCCATGTCGGCTGGCGTGGAGTAAAGCCCGCTGCTGCCTTGGGTGTTTTCGGTGACAGTGCATGGGCCTTCGTTGTGCGCGCCCTGCATCAGGCGCTGGCATTGCTCGGCGCTGGGATAAAAGGTCGTTTGCCACATGTTGAGCGGCTTGAGCGTGCGCGACCACAGAAGCGTGGGGTAGGACGTGTGGGCGGCACGGCCGAGCGCATCGCTCAGCAGGTCGTAGCCAATGTTCGAATACCAGGCTTGCGTCCCGGGAGTGAACTTGAGCTGCGCGTCCGGCAGCCACTGCCAGCGGGTTGCGTAATCGGGATAGGTAAAGTGCGGCGTGCGGCGCGGCGCGGTGCCAATTTCGCGATCGAGGCCTGAAGTGTGCGTGGCCAGCTCGAAGAGCGTGATGGGCGCGTCTTTTTCCGGAATTTGCACGCCCTGGGGCGCATATTTCTCGAGCGGATCGTCGAGTTTCACGGTGCCGTCCGCGACGAGCTTCGTCAGCAGGTCCGATGTGAAGATTTTGGTGAGGGAACAGAGACGGACGACCGAATTCTCAGAGGGCGCGACGTGGGAGCCCGGCGCGGTTTCTCCGTAGCCGCGAATGAAGACCTGATCGCCGCGGACGACGACGAGGACGAGGCCCGTGACGCCGGAATCGGTGTAGAGCTCCGAGCCCAGGGCATCAGCTTCTTTCAAGTCGTGCAGGGTGATTTGGGGCTGCGGCGTGGTCTGCGTCTGTGGCGGCGACTGCGCGAAGGCAGACGAAAGGACAAGGAAGAGCAGGGAAGCGGGGAGCAGACGCATTAGCTTTAGTGTAGGGCGTCAGCTACGCCACTGCCAAAGTGCGACGCCCTATTGGTTTCTTGACGATACGGATTTTGATCTCGATGTCATATCCAAGGCGATTCAGACACTCCATCAGCTTCTGCTCGGAGAAATTCGAAAAATCTCCGCGCATCAGTCCTGAGACCTTCGCCTGCGAGATTCCCATGCGTCTGCCCGCCTCTTCCTGCGTCAGCCCAAAACGTCGCACCGCGCGCGCAATCTCAATCATCAGGCCGGATTTGATCTTGAGCTCTTCCGCATCCGCCAGCCCCAGGTCCGCGAAGACGTTTCCGGAACTCCGCTCAATTTTGATGTCTTCAGTCCTTTGCTTTGCCATCTCGAACCTCCTGTGCCATCGCTTCGGCCAGCTTGAGCCTAGCGCGCACCAAGTCAACGTCTCGTTTCGGAGTGCTGATTCCGCTCTTACTCTTCTTCTGAAAACAATGGAGAACGAATACCATCTCGCGAATTCGGACGGTGGAAACCGCGCGATAAGTGCCACCGGCATCGCCTTCCACAATTTCGAGGACGTCTGCGCCGCCAAATCCCTTCAGAGGCTTTGCGGATTCATGCCGCTCGCCAAGCTGAGCGAAATGCAGAGCATGCCCAAAGAACTTTCGCACCGGCTCCGGCAAATCCATCAGGTCCTTCTTGCTGCCTCCAACCCAATAGAGCGGCTTCTCTGGCGTGCGCACAACGCGATTATACCAGAACGGGAATAATACTCAACCAAAGAAAGAGGGAACAGGTCAATGCCCGCTCCCTCTTTCGAATTGGTCCGCCCCACCGCAGCTGGCTACTCGCCGTAGTTCAAGCTTTCCAGTCCAAGGTACACCGCGCCCGAGCCAAGCTCCTCTTCAATGCGCAGGAGTTGGTTGTACTTCGCGATGCGGTCGGTGCGGCTCACTGAGCCGGTCTTGATCTGGCCCGCGCCGGTTGCCACAGCCAAATCGGCGATGAACGTGTCCTCGGTCTCGCCCGAGCGGTGCGAGATCACCGACGTGTAGCCGTAACGGCGGCCTAGCTCGATCGCTTCCAGCGTCTCGGTCACGGTGCCGATCTGGTTCACCTTGATCAGAATCGAATTGCCCACGCCCTCGTCGATACCGCGTTGCAGCCGCTTCACGTTGGTCACGAAGATGTCGTCGCCTACCAACTGAATGCGTCCGCCGAGCTTATCGGTCAGGATGCGCCAGCCTTCCCAGTCGTCCTCGGCCAGGCCGTCTTCGAGCGAAACAATGGGATACTGCCGCGTCCAGTTATCGTAGAAGCCCACCATCTCCGCGCTGGTCAGCTCGCTCTTGTCGCCCTTCTTGAAGACATACTTCTTTTTATCCTTGTCGTAGAACTCGCTTGACGCAGGATCGAGCGCAATGGCGATCTGCTCGCCGGGCTTGTAGCCGGCCTGCTCAATGGCTTCGAGAATCAGCTCGATAGCCTCGGCGTTCGACTTGAGCGATGGCGCGAATCCGCCCTCGTCGCCGACCGCCGTGTTGTAGCCCTTCTTTTTCAGCACGCCCTTCAGCGTGTGGAAGGTCTCCGCCGCCCAGCGCAGCGCCTCGCTGAAACGCTCCGCGCCCACGGGCATGATCATGAACTCCTGAAAGTCCACGTTGGAGTCGGCATGCGCGCCGCCATTCAACACGTTGAGCATCGGAGTTGGCAAGACGCACGCGTTTACGCCGCCCAGGTAACGGTAGAGCGGAATCTCCAGCGTCTGCGCCACGGCGCGCGCCGCGGCCATGGAGACGGCCAGAATCGCGTTCGCGCCCAGCTTGCTCTTGTTCGGCGTTCCGTCCAGCGCAATCATCGTCTGATCAATGAGCCGCTGATTGCTTGCGTCCATGCCTTCAAGTTCGGGCGCAATCACGGTCTCCACATTGGACACCGCTTGCAGCACGCCCTTGCCCAGGTAATGGCTTTTGTCGCCATCGCGCAACTCCACGGCCTCATGTTCGCCCGTTGAAGCGCCCGAAGGCACAATGGCGCGTCCCATCGCGCCGCTTTCCAGAATCACATCCGCCTCAACGGTCGGATTGCCGCGCGAGTCCAATACTTCACGCGCACGAATGGCAACAATCTCAGTCATATCGCTCCTCACAATGTGGTGCTCAAGCCGGTCATTCAATCGGGGACGGCGATCTACGGCAAGAAATTCTCCGGCGGCGCTTTGAATGGTGTCCAAAAGTCCGTGCACACTCAAGCAACACTCTCCGTCGTAAAGGAAAAATGCGGATAAATCACTGCGTCCCGATTCGATTTTAGCAAGTCAGCCTACCGCGGACCCTGTGGCAGCGGTCACACACCGATCACAAGGGCTGGATCGCGCGGAACAGTAACCCTATTGATTCGTGCCGCGTGAGGCACCTGGCCGCGAGCCGTTTCAAGCGGCAAGTGAATTGCAAGCTACGCTTATATTTGGGCAGTTTGTCCCATTTACCCGGCCGGCAGGGCGACTTTCCTGGCCCAGCCGGGTCTATAGCGGCAAGGGAGAACTCTGTCCCGCGGCGAGAGGAGATCAGACATGAAGCGGACAATACTCGTGAACGGACTCGTGTATGCCTTGTTGGCGGCTACGGCGGTCGCACTAGGAGCGCAAGAGGCGAACCAGTCGAATCCGTACCAGGGAACGTCCAACCCTCCTCCTGACGACGGGATTACCACGCAGGCGCCGCAGGAAACGCCGCACGCCAAGCCATCGCCGAGCCGCCGGGCTACCACGCCGCAGCAAACGTACACTGCGCCAGAGCCCCAGGCCGCGCCTCCGCCCTACGCGGCTGAGACAGTTCCCAATGAAACCGTTCCCGCTCCGGCCAACGATGACGGTATCGTCCAGGTTGCGCCGCCGGACAACGCGTCCCAGCCGGCCCTGAATACGCGTCCCGACATGTCCGATCCCGATGGCGACATCGTGCATCCCACCGCCTCGCTGCCACCGGGTGAGCTTGGCGAAGGCACCGAGATTCGCGTTCGCCTCATGGGCCGCCTATCCACTTCGGAGAGCAAGCCCGGCGAGGCCTTCCATACGCAAGTTGCTTCCGATGTAATCCAGAACGGCCAGGTACTGATTCCCGCCGGCTCGCAGATTGACGGCCGCGTGATTTCAGTTTCCAGCGGCCGCGCCGGCGGCCACGGCTCCATGCGTCTGCGTCCTGAGTCCGTCACCCTGCCCGACGGCACGCACTTCAAGCTCTATGCCCAGTTAGCCGGCGCTCCCGGTACCACAAACCGCATCGGCAACGAGGGCCTGGTCACGCCCGGTTCGCGTTTGAAGAAAGACGGAATCGAATATGGCGGCGCGGTGGGTGCGGGTGCAGTCACTGGCGCATTCCTGGGTGGTCCTGGCGGTGCGCTGGCCGGATCCATCATCGGCGCCAGCGTCATCTCGGTGCATCTGCTGGTCAGCCATCCGCAGGCAACTCTCGAAAACGGCACGGTTCTGCTCTTCACGCTGAGCGAACCGCTGAATCTCGTGGCCGCCGCACCCACGGGCAATTAGTTCTCTGAGCGGGTGAAGTGGAACCTTCCGTGCCCCGCCCATTCGTCCAGAATTCGGACGAATGGGCGGGAGACCACGCAAGCGACCCCCACCTCAACTCCGTCCCGTCCTCGCATTTACACTTGAAAGCTAGCGAATAGCTTTCAGCTCCCGCAGCGTCGAGCCAAGACGCCGGTTCCCGCACTTCGGAGCTAAGAGCTGATGGCTGAGAGCTAGTAGCTGTTCTTCTATGGACAAATTCATCATTCGCGGCGGCAATCCGCTCGTCGGCACGGTGCGCGTATCGGGCGCAAAGAATTCCGCGTTGCCTTTGATGGCCTCGGCCATCCTGACGGACGAAGAGGTCACGCTTGAGAACATTCCCGAGGTGCGCGACATCGAAACCCAGCGGCGCCTGCTCGTCAGTATGGGCGCCAAGGTCGAATGGCATGAGACCGGGCCTTTGTTCGCGGGGCCGGATGGCGATGCGCGCGACCACGTCACCATCAATTGCCGCACGCTCTCCGATCCTGTGGCGCGTTACGAAATTGTGAAGACCATGCGCGCCAGCTCGCTGGTTCTCGGTCCACTGATTGCGCGCGCCGGCATGGCACGCGTCGCCATGCCCGGCGGCTGCGCCATCGGCGGCCGTCCCATCGATCTGCATATCAAGGGACTGGAAAAGATGGGCGCCGTCATCCTGCAGGAGCACGGCTATCTTGAAGCGCGCGCCCACCGCTTGATTGGCGCGCACATTGTTTTCGATCGCATCACCGTCACAGGGACTGAAGATTTGCTCATGGCCGCGGTTCTTGCCGAGGGCGATTCGCTGCTCGAGAACTGCGCGCGCGAACCAGAGGTTGTCGATCTGGCTGCGCTGCTCACCGCTATGGGAGCGATGATTCAGGGCGCGGGCACGTCCACCATTCGCGTGCGCGGAGTCACTCGTCTGCATGGCGCGCGCTATCGCATCAATCCCGACCGTATTGAGGCGGGAACCCTGCTGGTTGCAGGCGCCATCACTGGCGGCGATCTGATCGTCGCCAACTGCAACATCGATCACCTCGGCGCTGTCATCGCCAAGCTGCGCGAGACCGGCGCGCGCGTTGACCTCATTGGCCCCGACGCGGTCCGTGTCCGCGGTGCTTCTCGCTTGCGCGCCGCCGATCTCTCCACGGAGGAGTATCCCGGTTTTCCCACCGACATGCAGGCGCAGTACATGGCCCTGGCCACGCAGGCCGAAGGCGTCAGCCTGGTCCGCGAAAACATCTTTGAGAATCGCTTCATGCACGTGCAGGAATTGGTGCGCATGGGCGCCAACATCAAAGTCGACGGCAACAACGCCACGGTGCGCGGCCCGGCCCGGCTCTCCTCTGCCGCAGTCATGTGCTCCGACCTGCGCGCCTCCGCCTCGCTCGTGCTGGCTGCTCTGGTGGCAGAGGGCGAGTCCGTCGTCGACCGCGTGTACCACATGGATCGCGGCTACGAGCATATTGAAGACAAGCTGCGCAGCGTGGGTGCGCAAATTCAGCGACTTGGCAACGTCTTCGCTCCCCGCCAGGAAAAACCTGCGCCCGCCAACCAACCCGCATAGAAATTCCGCATCCCATCGGTGAGAGTCAATCCGGACACGGATTTTTCAACGCAACCAATTCCGTAGCCGCGTGTTGATACAAGCAATCGCCCGGAACGCTTCCTCTTGTCCGGCGCGACCGACATTCACCATGGAGGGAAAAGATCCGTGAAAAAAACTGCACTGTCTCTGCTGCTTGCAATTTGTCTCGCGCCTGCCGCCGCTTTTGCGCAGGTCGTAGTTCGCATAGCGCCGCCCGATCCCATCGTCGAAACCCACGACCGTCCGCCGCACCGCGGATGGGTTTGGGTCGACGGCTATCACCGCTGGAACGGCCACCGCTACGTCTGGGTCCACGGCCACTGGGCCCACCCGCCGCATGAAGGCGCGGTATGGGTCGCGCATCGTTGGGAGCACCGTGGTGACGGCTGGGTCCTGGTCGAAGGCCACTGGCAGTAAATAAGCAAGAGACGGCAAAAAGGCGGGGCCAACGCCCCGCTTTTTTGAGCCTCAAGATCGAAGCCCCTTTTTTATGAATTGCCGCATAGAGCAATCCGGTACATCGCGGAGGGCATCAGGAACGGTACAAAGAATACGTGTGCGGGTCGCAATGGGCGCGCAACGAATTCGCCGCGCAACGCTCATTTCCGCAGCATCCGGAACCTGCGCGGCAATTCACAAACACCCAACCCTGGAGGACTCGATTCTGATGAAGAAAATTGCAATGGCACTATTGCTCGCTTTTACCCTGATGCCTGCGGCAGCGTTTGCGCAGGTCGTGATTCGCGTCGGGCCACCCCCGCCGGTTTACGAACGGCGCGGCCCACCTCCCGGGGAGGGATATGTTTGGCAGAACGGCTATCACCGCTACGACGGCGATCATTACACCTGGCAGCCCGGCCACTACGAGCAGCCGCCGCATCCGGGCCAACGCTGGGTTGCCCACCACTGGGAACATCACCATGGCCAATACATCCTGGTCGAAGGCCACTGGCGCTAGACTGCAATTCAAAGCGAAAAAGCGGGGCACACGCCCCGCTTTTTTCTGGTCACTGAACACTGACCACTGACTACCGACCACTGATCACTTGATTTCGATCACATCCGTTGCCGCGGCCGCCGATTTCTCGGCCTGCTCCATCACCTTTTCCGCGATCGCGTAGAACGCGGCTGCGTGCGGGCTCTTCGGTCCAGCCAGCGCGACCGGCATCCCGTGGTCTCCGCCTTCGCGAATCGCCGGTACCAGCTCAATCGCGCCTAGAAACGGCACGCCAAATTGTTTCGCCGTCCGTTCTGCGCCGCCACGCGAGAAGATGTCAATCTCGTGCTGGCAGTGCGGGCACGTAAAGTGGCTCATGTTCTCCACGATCCCGAGTACGTCCACGTTCACCTGCGCAAACATCTCAAGTGCCTTGCGCGCATCTTCCAGGCTCACGTCGCTCGGTGTCGACACCACTAGCGCTCCGGTCAACGGCACGGTTTGCACCAGCGAAATTGCTACGTCGCCTGTGCCCGGCGGCAGATCGACGATCAGGTAGTCCAGCTCGCCCCAGTCCACCTGTTGCAAAAATTGCTTGATGATCTGGTGCAGCATCGGTCCGCGCATTACCAGCGGCTTGTCGCCCGGCGAGATGTATCCGATCGAGATAGTTTTAATGCCATGCGTCAGATTGGGCTCGATGATGTTGCCCGGCCCCACCTTCGGCGATTGTGACGAGCCCATCATCAGCGGCACATTGGGCCCGTACACATCGGCGTCCATCAATCCTACGCGCTGGCCCAACTTCGAGAGCGCAATGGCCAGGTTTACGGCCACCGTGGTTTTGCCCACGCCGCCCTTGCCCGATCCCACGGCAACGATTTTTGAAACTCCGGGCAAAGCCACCGGCTGAGGCATTGCGTGTCCATGCGCCATCATGATTCTCCTGATTCAATTTTACCGTGCGCGCAGATCGAGCACTCGGGTGCTTTATATTTCGTTTTTGAGATGTGGGATTCCGCAATACGCGCGCCGCCACTGCCCATTCGAGTGCGACGCGCTGTGAACGATGAACTGAGAGCTTTGATTACGGCTCAATAGCGCCAGCATTCTTCAGCCCCGCGGTTACGAGCTTGGCTTCTTTTCGACGCGACTTCTCACTCTCGCGGTGCTGCCGCCGCAGCAGAGCATCTTCAAAGCGCCGCGTCTCATCCGGCGTTCCCGGCTTCAGTTGCGGAACCTTCTGCAGCCGCCCGTGCTCATCCACGGCTACAAACACCAGGTAGGCGCTCGCCACGTGCGACACGGCGCCCGTGCGCGTATTCTCCGCCCACACCTTCACGCCCACTTCCATGGAACTCGTAAACGCCCGGTTCACGCTCGACTTCAACGTCACCAGGTCGCCTAACCGCACCGGCTGGATGAAATCGATATGATCCATCGACGCCGTGACCACGTGCGTGCGCGCGTGCCGGTAGGCCGCCATCGCGCCCGTCACATCGATGAAGTGCATCAGCCGCCCGCCCAGCAGGTTGCCCAGCATATTCGTGTCGTTGGGCAGGATGATCTCCGTCATCTCCGATTGCGTGCTCGCTACCGTTCGCACCATGGGATGGTTTTCCTGGCTGCTCATTGTGTTCCCGCTCCATTCTCTTTTGCGCTGCTCGCAAATACGTTCACCGGCCAGCTACAATACATCTATCGGCAGTGTTTCGCCGCTGGCTCTGTTGCCGCTTCTGTTCTAGTGTCGGCAATCCCTGCCAAAACCGCAAATCCCCCGCGGCCCGACCGGTGACGATCGAGCCTGATGCGAGCACGATGGATAAGATCGCAGGACTGAAAGAAATTCTTTCTCTGGACCCAAAGAACAGCTTTGCCCGCTATGGAATCGCCATAGAACTCGCGAGCCGCGGCGAGACTGCGGCCGCTCTGGCGGAATTTGATACGCTCCTCGCCGACGATCCGGATTACACGGCAGGTTATTTCATGTCCGCGCAAACCCTGGAGAGCGCGGGCAGAAAGCTGGAGGCGATTGAGCGGCTGAAGGCCGGGATCGGGTGTGCTGCGCGCCGCGGTAACAGCCATGCCCTCAGCGAGATGCAGTCCATGCTGGACGAGCTTCAAGTCTAACGCCGCCAAGGGTCTCCTCCTGCGCGGGCACACCTTCGGTTCTCACCATGAAGGTTTTGGCGCACGCGCAACCGCGATAAGTTTTTTATGGACTTTCAGGTATCCTTCGTGAAGCGAATCGTCGTCTAAAGGATCAATATGGCGAAATATTCCATTGTTGTGCCTTTTCACAATGAAGAAGAAAACGTAACAATCTTATACGCCCGCCTCAAGCAAGTGATGGAGCAGGTGGGCGACTCTTTTGAGCTGGTCCTGGTTGATGATGGTTCCACCGACCGCACCTACAAGCTCCTTGAAGAAATTGCCGCTGTCGACAGCCGCGTAATGATCGTCAAGCTGCGCCGCAACTTCGGCCAGACCTCGGCACTGTCTGCGGGCTTTGACCACGCAACCGGCGAGTTCGTTCTCGCTATGGATGGCGACCTGCAGCACGACCCCAACGACATTCCCGCATTCCTCGAAAAACTTGACGAGGGTTACGACGTCGTCTCCGGATGGCGTCGCAACCGCATCGACAACGTCTTTGTGCGCCGCATTCCCTCCGCCTGCGCCAACTGGATCATGGCGCGGCTCTCCGGCGTGCCCATCCACGACTTTGGCACCACTTTCAAGGCCTATCGCCGCGAAGTCATACAGGGCATTCCTCTCTACGGCGAAATGCACCGCTTCATTCCTGCGCTCGCCAGCTGGTACGGCGCGTCCATCTGCGAAATTCCTATCAGCAACGTGAAGCGCGAGCGCGGCAAGAGCCACTACGGCCTGGGACGTACCTTCCGCGTCCTCTTCGACCTGATGACCATTCGCTTCCTGCTCCGCTACATGGCCCGGCCGCTGCACTTCTTCGGCGGCTTCGGCATCCTGGGCGTGTTCACCGGAAGCGTCATGGCCGCCATTCTTCTGGGCGAGAAGATTCTCAATCCCCAGATGAGCGTGATGCACTCACACGGCCCCATGTTCGTCATCGCCTCAGTGCTCATTGTGGCCGGCGTGCAGTTGCTGGCCCTCGGCCTGCTCGGCGAACTGCAGGTGCGCCACTACTACAGCAGCCAGCGTCCGGCATCCTACACCGTTGATCGCCTGGTTCGCCTCGTCTCCTCCGACGAGCAGAGCCTGCTTTCCGAACGTCCCGACAGCATGTTGTGAAAGCAGGGAACAAGGGAGCGAGGGAGCAAGGGAGCAAGAATACACTGACCGCGGAATCAAGGTGAAAGTTCTTAGCACTCTGTTCATGCTGCGGAGCGGATCTTTCCCGTCACTCGGATGCTGATTGCGGCGTGCTCGCTCCCTCGCTCCCTTGCTCCCTGCTCCCTATTCCCTTGCTTTCATCCGCCCTCAGGGTTCATCCTTATCCCTGACATGAAAGCCATCCAGTTCCATACAACTGGCGGACCCGAAGTCCTGCAACTCACGGAGCTGCCTATTCCTGAGCCGGGACCGGGGCAAGTTCTGATTCGCATTGAGGCCGTCGGCGTCAACTTCATCGAGATCTATTTCCGCAAGGGCGTCTACAAAGCCGCGCTGCCCGTGATCCCCGGCAGCGAAGCCGCGGGCACTGTGGAAGAGATCGGCCCCGGCGTCACAGGATTCGCCGCCGGCGACGCAGTCGTCTCCTGCGCCGTTATCGGCAGCTACGCAGAGTACGCTCTGGTTCCTGCTGTTCAGTTGGTCAAAATTCCGCAAGGCGTCAGCATGGAACAGGCGGCCGCGGTCATGCTGCAAGGCATGACGGCGCACTATCTCGCCTACTCCACCTATCCGCTCAAGTCCGGCGACACTGCTCTGGTGCACGCCGGAGCCGGCGGCGTGGGCTTGCTGCTTACGCAAATGGCTGCCCGCATCGGAGCGCGCGTCATCACCACTGTTTCCACCAAAGCCAAGGCCGAGCTCGCAAGCGAAGCTGGAGCTTCCGATGTGATCCTTTACACCGAGAAGAATTTCGAAGCCGAGGTCAAGCGCCTCACCGGCGGCAAAGGCGTCGACGTGGTCTACGACTCGGTAGGCAAGACAACTTTCGAAGGCAGCCTTAACTGTCTGCACCCTCGCGGACTGCTCGCGCTCTTCGGCGCATCCAGCGGCCCTGTTCCGCCCTTCGATCCCATTCTGCTCAACAGCAAAGGCTCGCTTTTTCTCACACGGCCCACGCTCTGGCACTACATTGCCACGCGCGCCGAGCTCGAGTGGCGCGCCAGCGAGGTGCTCAACTGGGCCGCCAAGGGCAAGCTCAAGCTCCGTACCGAACACACCTATCCACTTGCCCAAGCGGCCCAGGCCCAGATCGACCTCGAAGAGCGCAAAACCACGGGGAAGATTCTGTTGGTGCCGTAAGAACAGCTTTAAGCTGTCATCATGTCCATTTCCATCGCAGCATCGGACCGCGTCTTCGTCCTCACTGGCGCAGGCATCAGCGCCGAGAGCGGCTTGCCCACATTCCGCGCATCCGACGGCTTGTGGGCCGGATACAACGTGGAAGAAATCTGCACTCCAGAGGCTCTGCGGCGCAACCCGGCATTGGTCTGGGAGTTCTACTCCAAGCGCCGCGCCGATTGCGAAAGAGCCGCTCCCAATCCCGCGCACATCGCGCTCGCCGAGCTTGAAGCCAAGCTACCCGGCCGCTTCTTTCTCTGCACGCAAAATGTCGACGACCTGCATGAGCGCGCCGGCAGCAAGAACCTCGTGCACATGCACGGCGAGCTGGCAAAATCCCGCTGCGAGCGTGAGTGCGGCCGCCCTCCGGTCGAAGATCGCGCCGTCTATGCGAGCCTCGAAGAAGTCGGCCGCTGCCAGTGCGGAGGCCGTTTGCGCCCGCACATTGTCTTATTTGGAGAAATCCCGCTCGAAATGCCGCGCATCGAACGCGAAATCTCCGAGTCCACACTGATGCTCGTCATCGGCACGTCAGGTTCGGTGTATCCTGCGGCCAACTTCGTTCACTGGGCTCGCCAGGCCGGCGCGCGCACCGTCTACATCGGCCCCGAACCCCCACTCAACGCCGAAGCATTCACCGAAGTAGTCGTGGGCAAAGCCGGCGAAGTTCTCCCAGGGCTATTCGCTGTCGCGTAAATGGCGCACAGTTCCACTATTTCGATTTGATAAATTCCTTCCGCCGAAACCGCAGCGCCGTCCAATCCTCGTCGATCGCCACGGCCCGCACCGTATCGAAGCCCAGCTTCTGCAACGACTCCCATCCGGTGTCGCGATTGAAATCGCAGGTGTATTTTTTCGACGTGCCTTTGGGATAGGCGAACCACACGATCGCATCGCCCTTGGCGCGCTTCGCGACGAGCGGCGCAAGCTTTTCCACCTCGCTCTTGCGCGTCGCAAATGCCAGCCAGAAATCCGCTTCCGCTACCGATTCCAGGTGGGCGTGGATCGTGATCACCGGCAGCTTGGCAAGCTCCGGCTGAAAGCTCTCAGGAGCGTGCAGCACTACAATCTCCTGCCGGCTCCCCAGGTTAAGTTTTTCGAATAC
>Ga0302320_10001266_pt1 | contig 60709 bp, 42 predicted proteins | sample Bog_T0_3_FD_202130 | JGI IMG/M metagenome (GOLD analysis project Ga0302320, IMG submission 202130) | Peat permafrost microbial communities from Stordalen Mire near Abisko, Sweden - Bog_T0_3 | ecosystem: Environmental > Terrestrial > Soil > Wetlands > Peat | place: Sweden: Abisko, Stordalen Mire... | reverse complement strand
CGGAGGGCGTTGAGATGGTGATGCCGGGCGACAACGTGCAGCTCGAGGTTGAGTTGATCACGCCAGTGGCTTTGGAAAAGGGCCTCCGCTTTGCGATCCGCGAAGGCGGCCGCACGGTGGGCGCGGGTACGGTTTCAGAGATTGTGAAGTAAGGCAGTGAACAGTGGTCAGTGAACAGTGCGAAACGCGAACGAGTTTTAACTGAACACTGATGACTGACAACTGACCACTGAAGTTGAAAGGATTTGGGAATGCGGGAAATTGTTACATTGCAGTGCACTGAGTGCAAGGAGCGGAACTACTCGACGACGAAGAACAAGAAGACGACCACAGGCCGTCTGGAGTTCAAGAAGTTCTGTAACCGCTGCCGCAAGCACCAGCCGCACAAGGAAACGAAGTAACACAACAGTGGTCAGTGAGCAGTGCACAGTGGTCAGTTTGAGTACTGGCCGGGAAAGCGAATCGGCTTATACCGGCACGAGAACAACTGATCACTGTTCACTGTCAACCGTTCACTGCTCTTAGGGGCGTAAGCTCAACGGCTAAACTGTCGGTCTCCAAAACCGAACTTGGGGGTTCGAATCCCTCCGCCCCTGCCAGATTGAGCCCATGCGAAGCATGGGTGCGGCCGGCCAGACGCTGGACGCTAAGGAATAGAAGCATGGCAACGAAAGCAGCACTGGTGAACGGGGAAGGGCGGCCGGCGCCAAGCAAGTTGTCGCCCGTGAAGCGGCAAGGGGGGAAAGAGATGCCCAACTTCATCGAGAAGGCGGTTGTCGCGTGGAAGGATTTCACGGGCTTTCTGAGCGATGTCCGCGGTGAGATGCGCAAGGTGGTGACGCCTTCCCGTAAGGAAGTTGAGGCGACTACGACGGTGGTGATCATTGCGGTCTTCATCTTCGGCGTTTACTTCTTCGTGGTGGACTGGATCTTCGCCTTTGGCCTGGACCGGCTACTGAAAAAGCTTGGCGGATTGCCCGAGTAAATGCAGCCGCGAAACGAGAACACGATGACAGATGAGTTAGCACAACCCGCCGAGCAATTGACGCCCCCGCCGGTGCGCAACGAGAACTTCAAGTGGTACATTCTGCACGCCTACTCCGGTTTTGAGCGCAAGGTGCGCGAGTCGATCGAGAGCCGCATTGAGGCCTTCGGGTTGAAGGACAAAGTGGGCCGCGTGATGATCCCCACCGAGCCGGTAACGGAGATCGTCAACGGGAAAAAGCGCACGGTGGAGCGGGTTTTCCTGCCCGGCTATGTGCTGGTCGAAATGGAATTGGACAACCATCTTTGGCACGTCCTGAAGGACACGCCGAAGGTGACGGGCTTTCTGGGTACCGGCGACAAGCCGGTGGCGCTCTCTGAAGAAGAGGTCAGTTCGATTCTCTTCCGCAGCGAGACGGCAAAAGATAAGCCACGGCTCAAAATCAAGTTTGAAAAGAGCGAGCAAGTCCGGATTACGGACGGCCCGTTTGCCAACTTCAACGGCGTGGTGGATGAGATCAACGAAGATCGCGAGACGATGAAGGTCATGGTGACCATCTTCGGGCGGTCCACGCCGGTCGAGCTGGAGTTTGGCAAAGTGGAAAAGATTGAGTAGTTGCAGCTTTTAGCTACTAGCCTTCAGCTTCTAGCCGGTCGAGCTCTCCTAGCGGGCGCCGGTTGAAGGCAAACGTTGAAGCGGCAGCACCAAAATATGTTTCAGAGAACAATCAGCTGAAAGCTAATAGCTAGGAGCTAAGAGCTGATTCCGAAGGAATCGAAACATGGCACCTCCGAAGAAAATTACCGGGTATGTGAAGCTGCAGATTGTGGCAGCCAAAGCAACGCCCGCGCCACCGGTTGGTCCCGCGCTGGGTCAGGCGCAGGTCAACATCATGGAGTTCTGCAAGCAGTTCAACGCGCGCACGCAGAACAAAGAGATGGAAGGGCTGGTTATTCCAGTCGTCATTACGGTTTACGCCGATCGCAGCTTTAGCTTTGTCACCAAGACGCCTCCGGCGGCAGTTCTGCTGAAGAAGGCGGCTGGCATAGCCAAGGGCTCGGGCACCCCGAACAAGGAAAAAATCGGCAAGGTAACCGAAAAGCAGGTGCGCGAGATCGCCACGCAGAAGATGCCCGATTTGAACGCCGCCTCGGTCGAGACGGCTATCAAGAGCATCAAGGGCACGGCGCGGTCCATGGGTATTGAGGTCGTGGCGTAGGCCAGGGCTTGGATTTCAGCAACGAGGCCCTCCCTTTCGGGAGGGCCTCGTTTGTTTAGGGCAGCCTGTTCGTTGCCCGGTAAGCGGCTTGCGGCCGCTTACCGGCGGAATGTGATTCAATGGAAATGATGGCAATTCCCCGGAGATCGACGGCGCGCGGGCGGTGGTTGGCCGCAACACGCAAGGCGCGCGAATATGCCATGGTGGCTCGCGCGCTTGCTCACACCGGCCACCCGGTGCTGGCGCAGATTGTGCCGGCTCGCTTCTGCAACCTGAGCTGCGGCTATTGCAACGAATACGACAAGGTCTCAGAGCCGGTGCCGCTCGAAGAGATGAACCGGCGCATCGACCACCTTGGCCGGCTGGGCACCGCTATGATCGGCATCTCCGGTGGCGAGCCGCTGACCCACCCCCAACTGGACGACATCATCCGGCGGATGCGGCGGACAGGGGCGATTGCCGGCATGATCACCAACGGCTACCTGCTCAACGTTGAACGGATCGAGCGGCTGAACCGCGCCGGCCTGGACCACATGCAGATTTCTATCGATAACTTAGAGCCGGACGAGGTGTCGAAAAAGAGCCTCAAGGTGCTGGATAAAAAGCTGGAGATGCTGTCGCAGTATGCCGAGTTCCATGTGAATATCAACTCGGTGGTGGGCGGGGGCTTCAAGAATCCCAATGACGCGCTGTTGATTGGCAAGCGCGCGCTGGCGCTGGGCTTTGAATCGACGATTGGGATTATCCACGACGGGAGCGGGCAACTGAAGCCGCTCAAGGAAGACGAGGCCAAGGTCTACTTCGAGATGACAAACAGGAAGAAGACCAACTACTCACAGTTCGACAAGTTTCAAGAGGCGATTGCGCAGGGGCGGCCCAACGACTGGCGTTGCCGCGCAGGTTCGCGCTATCTGTATATCTGCGAGGACGGGCTGGTCCACTATTGCAGCCAGCAGCGCGGCTATCCGGGCGTGCCGATTGCCGATTACACCACGGCCGATGTGAAGCGGGAGTTTTTGACCGCCAAGAGCTGCGCGCCCAACTGCACCATCGGCTGCGTACACAGGATCAGCCACATCGACCATTGGCGCGCGCCGCAGACCGAGACGGTTTCGCCGGGCGGCCATGGGGCCGAGGCGCCGGTGCTGGTGAATATCCAAACGGGAAACTAGAGGGCCACACCCACCCTGACTACGTGAATCCTGATGTGATGCCAGCCGCGCGAGACGGAGATTGTTTTGCGCGGCGCCAATCCAGCGAGCGCCAAAGCCTGGGTTGTGGCTGAGAGCGACATCCAGGCCCACAACACTCTCGGTCGGAGCCGGTGAAAACCCGCGCTGCCGAGATCGCCGCGCACCCGGTTCGCTCGCTTCTGTTACCTCTCTCATACCGGGAGATGGGGTAGTTGGGTCAGTTTCTGGTTTGCTGGTGATCCACCCGGCACGGAACCAGTGAAATACAGGACCATGGGACGGAAGTGCTAAAGGCTGGGACATTCGGATATGCTTTTGAGCATGAACCAGCGACTCCTAGCATTAACCACTAACGGCCTACTCTGGTTTGCAACAGTTGTAAACCCGCAGCAACTGGGCCACACGACTGCGGATCACCATTTCAGATGGAGTGAGCGTCTCGGGCACGAACTGAACTACCAGCACACGATTGCCAACGCAAAAGAGCTAGCTCCAAAAGAGCGCAGCGCGCTGCTCGCGTTCGTTCTCAGTCGCTTCAAGCACCCGATCAATGGCCATGACACGGACATGTTTGAGGATATTTCCGACGAGCAGATACAGAATCTGGCCGCTAATACACGAATCGAACTATTCGACCTGAATGGCGACGGTAAAGACGAGATCATCGCACAGGGAAATGGGCTGGGGCCATGCGGCGGAACGGGCAATTGCATGGTGTTTGTGTTGCAGAGTACTCCTGCAGGCATAAAGACCTTGTTTGACAGTCGAGCCGAGGGATTTGGTGGTTTCGAGAAGATTCGCGTCCTAGACACAGCTACCAACGGATTCCGCGACATCGTTCTTGCATCGCACGATTCGGCATCGGACAGAACTATCGAAGTCTTTCGGTTTGCTGGCGGCCGATACAGGGTGTCAGATTGCTACTACGCCACAACGGAACCTGCAGGTCATCCAGAGGGTCTGCGGAATCCTGAAATCTCACGCAGCTGCCCGGGCGAGAAGTAAAGGCCACGTTGGGCGGAAATGACCAAACTTCGAGTTCCGGTCGTGGAGTCGCCTACTCCGAAACTGTACTCCATACCGGAAGATTTCATTCGCTTGCGCATCTTGCTTGAGCGGTTTACCGTAGACTCACTTCAAAAAGGCAAGGTGTCTCGTGTTTCTAGTCGCTTCGCGCCGTCTTCATTCCTGTGTCTTCGCACTGATGCTGCCTGCTATGTTTGCTCCGCTTGCTCTGGGGCAGCAAAGCGTTGAGGCATGGAAGGCTCCTCACTTTTCCATCGAGCCAAAGGCCCTCTACCAGGCTGCATCGGCGGTTCCCGCGCCGGAAGGCGCCAACATCGTGTTGCTTGAGGACGATGAGAGCTACACCTTCGATGAGGCGGGGCGCATTGAGCATGTGGGGTACTTTGTCTACAAGGTGCTGACCCAAAAGGGCGCTGAAGGCTGGGACTATCTGGCCGTGGGCTGGGATCCATGGCATCAGGCACGGCCCATCATCCGCGCCCGGATTATTACTCCGGACTTTGCCGAGCACGCGCTGGACCCCAAAGCGATCACGGAGACGCCCGCCCGCGGGGGCGATTACAAGATTTACAGCGACGGCAAGAGGTTGCGCGCGCCTTTCCCGGCGATTGCCCCCGGCTCAGTTGTGGAAGGGGAGTACACCGAACAAGAGACGGAACCCTTCTTTGCACTCGGCCATGTCGTCCGGGTCACGTTTGGGCGCGACCGGATTCCGGTAGCGCATAGCCGCGCGGTCTTTGAGGCGCCAGCCTCTCTTTCTCTTCGCACGAACACACTGCTTTTGCCCGACTTGAAGCCGGAACGCACGGAGGCCGGCGGCAAAGTAACGCTGACCTACGATATGGGCCCGATGGATGGGATTGAGGAACGGGATGCGAATCTTCCCCCGGATGTCGCGTACGTTCCGGAGATCGAATTTTCGACAGGCAAGTCGTGGCAGGCGATGGCAGCCGAGTACTCCAGGATTGTGGACGCGCACACGGATGCAGCCGCTGTGCAGCCGATTGTGGATCAGCTGATCGCCGGCAAAAAGACGGCAGCGGAAAAGGAAGGCGCGATTCTGGATTACCTCGACCGGGAGGTGCGCTACACGGGCATTGAGTTTGGCGAGGCGGCTATTGTGCCGCATGACCCGGCTGAGACCCTCAGCCACAAGTACGGCGACTGCAAAGACAAGGCAACTCTGTTGGTGGCGATGCTGCGGGCGGCCGGCATCCCGGCCAACGTGGCTCTGCTCAACGCAGGATCCCGGATGGATGTTCCCGCCGATCTTCCGGGGATGGGACTCTTCGACCATGCCATCGTGTATGTGCCCGGAAAGCCTGGATTGTGGATCGACGCCACGGACAAATACGCCCGTCTGGGGCAGTTGCCGATCGACGATCAGGGGCGGCAGGCGCTGATTGCCAGCCCTGAGACCAAGGCGCTGACGAAGACGCCGGAATCCACATCGAAGGAGAATGCGCTGGTCGAGTTCCGCGAGATCACGCTGGGCGAGAACGGCCCTGCCACCGTCCTGGAGAGAACGCAGCCCATGGGCGTCTATGAGTCGCAATACCGCTCCTACTACGCCGACAAGCCCGACAAGGAGACACGGGATGGCCTGACTGGCTACATCCAATCCCAGTACCTTTCCGACAAGCTCACCAGCGCCGAGCGCACCGACCCCGCAGACCTCTCGAAGCAATTTGAGCTTACGCTGGTTTGCGACAAGGCCAAGCGCGGTTATACCGGCCTCGACAGCGCGCAAGCGGCCATCCGCCTTGACGCGCTCTTCCACCGTCTTCCCGATGAGCTGACGCGGAAAGAGGACTCCGACGAAAAGAAGAAGAAGGATGCAGAGAAGGATAAGCCGAAGCAGCCGCGGACGGCGGATTGGGAACTTGCCGAACCGTTTTTTGTCGATTGGCATTACAAGATCGTGCCACCGGCGGGGTTTGTGCCCAAGGAACTGCCCAAGGATGCCCGGATTCCCGCGGGGCCGGCTCTTTTGACCGAGGAGTTCTCAACGGAGAAGGATGGCGCCGTTCTGGCTCACATCACCTTCGACTCAAGCAAAAGGCGCTACACCATCCCGGAGGCCACCGAGCTGCGCGACAAGGTGGCGGAGCTGGTTGCGGCAACGGCCATCTTGGTGAACTTTGAACCTGAGGGCGAAGCGCTGCTTCACGAGGGAAAGGTGAGGGAAGCGCTGGGGGCTTATCGCAGCATGATCGCCCTGCATCCCAATGAGCCAATCCACCATTTGCAGGTGGCCAACGTGCTGCTTGAGGCGGGGATGGGCGAGGCGGCACGCGCCGAGGCTCGCCAGGCCGTCAAGCTCGATCCCAACTCAGCGCTGGCTTACAGGACGCTTGCGGACATTCTGAAGCACGATCTGGTGGGCCGCGAGCTGCGCGCGGGCAGCGACCTGGACGGAGCGGAGGAAGCCTATCGCACGGCTGCCCGGCTCGACCCGGACGACCACACAGCGCAAGGCAACCTGGCCATCCTGCTGGAGTATGACCCGGTGGGACGCCGCTATAGCCGTTTCTCAAAAATGAAGGACGCAATCGCCGAGTACCAGAAGCTCGGTCAGGAAAAGCTGGCCGATCTGAGCCTCACCAACAATCTTGCGTTTGCGCTGTTTTATGGAGGCGACCCCGGCGGGGCTTTGAAGGCCGCACAAACCTTGAATCCTCAGCCCACAGCGCTGATAGCCGCCAGCGAAGCCGTCTTGCATGGCAGCAAAGCCGGATTGGCCGAAGTCGACAAGCGAACGAGCGGCGACGCTGCCTTCAAAGAGAGTGCAAAGACTGCCGGCGAGATGCTCATGAATATGCGCGTCTACCCGGTGGCCGCGGATTTTCTCCAGGCTGGCGCCGCTGGCGACAATGCTGCTCAGACGATGGGGCTGGCCACCATGCTGCGCGGAGCCTCGCACCATGAGGATGTGCAATTTGCCAATACGCCGGCTGATCTGGTGAAGCGCGCTTTTCTGGCCACGATGGATCCGGAGCTGACCGAACCCAAGCTGGAAGCGATTGCCAGCCGGAATGCGCTGGTGGTGATGAAGAATGAAGATCCGGACGAAAAGAAGAAGGATCTGGAAACAGGAAAGCAGCTCAACAGTCAGATGGCCCGCGGGGATAACTCCCTGGATGTCATCGTCGATACATTCCTGCAAGCATTCGACCCGAAGGGTGAAGGAAACGACAGCACGGGCTACAGAGAGAATGTCCAGATACCCGGTGGGCCTAACATCACATTTTTTGTGGTGAAGGAAAACGGGGAGTACAAGCTCCTAGACACGGACGACAAGCCGAACTCCATTGCGCTGGAGATGCTGGATAGAATCAAGGCTGGAGACCTGGCCGGCGCAAAGGCTTTGCTGGACTGGCTGCGCGAAGACCGGCATCTTGAAGGCGGCGACGACCCACTGGGCGGGCCGATTTTCCCTCGTTTCTGGAACAAGGGCGGAGCAGCCGATGCGCACAAGATGACGCTGGCGGCCGCTTCGATCCTGGTGGGCACCAAGCCCACCGTCGCCCAGGGTATCGCATTGCTTGAAGCCGCTCAGAAAGACGCTGTTTCCGAGAGAGACAAAACCAATATTCTGCTTGCTTTGGCGGAGGGATACTCTCTCCAGGACAACTTCGCCAAATTGCTTGAGGTTTCCTCGGCGCTGCTCAAGCAGGAACCTGAGTCGAAGCTGGCATTTTCAGAAAACGTGCAGGCCCTGATGGGACTGGGACGCTTTGACGAGGCCATCAGTCTGGCCGATGAGCGGCTCAAGCTGCTGGACGGCGATGTGGACGCGTTGCGGATGAAGATGGAAACCGAAGCCGTCCGGGGTAACTTTGCGGCGGCACGCGCGTGGGCGCGCAAAATCGTCGATCAAGGCAAGCAGGATGCCGAAGTCTTCAACGAGATCGCATGGTATGCGCTGTTTACCGGCAAAGTAGAAGACGCCGATATTGACGCCGCTATCAAGTCGACCCAGTTGGCCACCGACAACCCGCATATCCTGCATACGCTGGCCTGCCTCTATGCCGTAACCGGCAAGGCCAAGGAAGCACACGATCTGCTGGTTCGCAGCATGGACGATCTCAACCTGGACGAACCGAACGACGATTATTGGTATGCTTTGGGCCTGATCGCAGAGCAGTACGGCGAGCGCGATATTGCCATCGCCGACTACCGCAAGCTCAAGAAGCCCACGTACGTTCTGGCCATCCCGACTTCCAGCTATCGTCTTGCGCAGACGCGGCTCAAAGCCCTGGGAGCCGACGCCGACGGCAAATAGAAACAGGCGAGCCTCTTGCAAAATTACTTCGGGCCCTGACACAGTTTGCCGTCTCAATGGAATCTTGCAAGAGACTCAGGCCTGAATCGTTTCAGGTCTGTTTCCCAAGTCGCCGCTATTGCTGCTGCTGTTGCTGCTGCATCTGCTGTAGATCGATGAAGGGTGTGGCGATCTCGGGCGGCTGCTGGGCGCGCTCTACCAGCACGCTCCAGTCTTCGGGGATGGGCATCTGGCGGTCGAGGGCGGGCGGCTGATCGCCGGCCTCCACATGCACAGCCACATAGAGTTCGCTATCGGTTTTTCCGCGGAAGATGCCGTGCGTGGGCGGCACATCGGCGTAGTCCCGGCCCACGGCGGTGCGGATATGCCTGTGGTGAGCGATCAGGTTATTGGTGGGGTCGAAGCCGATCCAGCCCAGATGCGGCAAGAGCACATCGACCCAGGCATGGGTTGCGTCGGGGGTGGAGCGGTCGTGGTCCTCGCGGCTCCGATAGAGATAGCCTGAGACGTAGCGGGCCGGAATTCCGGCGTGACGCAGGAGGGCGATCATGGTGTGGGCAAAGTCCTGGCAGACGCCCTCGCCGCTAACGATGGCTTCGTCGATCGGCGAGTCTACGCGCGTGGAGCGGGGCACATACCTGAAGTAGTCGAAGAGCCGCTGGTTCAGCTCCTGCACCAGGATCAGCGGATCGTCGCGGCGGGTAACGCCCATCTGCTTGGCCAGCAGCGTGACCGCCGGAGTCTCCAGGGCAAAGGTCGAGGGCAGGAGCATCTCCCAGTAGTCGCCGGCCAGGACCATGTCGTCGAGAGCGTCCCAGGCATCGGGCGATAAGAACGCGGGTACGTCGGGCAGCACCTGCTGCTCGACGACCGACTCGGCCACGATGACCAATTGATTGTGCTCGCTTGGAATATCGAAGTGCTGCACGTTGTTTCCCAGGTGGTCACGATAGCTGAAGACGCGGCAGCGCGGGCTCACCGAAAGCGAAAACGTGAGACAGTGCTGGTTTGAGTCCGAGCGAGGGTTCATGCGCGTTTCCATGATGCTCTCGCTGATGGGCTTCGAGTAGCGGAAGCGCGTAAGGTGCCGGATGGAATAGAAGTTCATGCTCGCTCCCGATAGAGATTAGCTGGCCAGCGCGGACTGGATGGAGTACTGCACGTAATAGCGGTAGATGAGCGAGTGGATGTGCATGCACTGCTCGCGGATGGTGTGCAGAAACGCCGCAGTATCTCCGGCCAGGATCTCTTCGATGGTGGTATAGCCCAGCATGGCGTGCAGCCGCCCGATGACCGCAATCAACTCGTCGGGGGTACGTCGGCCTCCGGTGCGTTGGACGGCTTCTATGGCGTGACGCATGCCTTCGACGGTGTAGAGGATGGCGTGGGGAAAGTCGCGATTGAGAAGCAGAAACTCCAGAATGCGATCGGGCGAGAGTTCGGCGGTATAAACCTGGCAGTACGCCTCGAAGGAGGTGCAGCAACGCAGAAGCCCCACCAATTCAAGGTACTGGTAACCGGAGTGTTCGCGCTCCTGCGGGTGGAAGAGATCGGCCTGGCAGACCTCGAGCAGTGTCGCAGTGGCGTAGGCTCGCTCCAGATAGCGGCCGAGGCGGATGAACTGCCAGCCCTGGCCATGGATCATGGTGGTATCGCTCACTCCCTTGAACAGGTGAATGCCATCCAGCACCGATGCCAGAGCATCGTTGATGTTTGAGCGGAACTGGGCCTGCGTGTGCGGCGAGTGCATCTGATGGAAGAGCCGGTTGAGCCGCTGCCACTGCTCGCTGGAAATCTCTTCTCGTACCTGACGTGCGTTCTCCCGCGCTCCATTCATACAATGGGTAACCGACACAGGATTGAGGCTGTCGAAGACCAGGGTACTGGCCATCGAGTCCAGATCGCCGTTCCACTCCACGGCAGTTGCTTTTCCGAGCGATGCCATCAGCCTCTGCCAGCGTGCCTCGGAGCTGGCTCCGCCGGTATCGAGCATCAGGTTCATGGTCACGTCGAGCTGGCGCACGGTATTCTCAGCCCGCTCCAGGTAGCGGCTCATCCAATACAGGCTGTCGGCAACGCGCGATAACATCGTCTTGCTCTCCCCAAACTCAGCGTTTGATTACTTATCCAGAATCCAGGTGTCTTTGCTGCCGCCGCCCTGCGAGGAGTTGACCACCAGCGATCCTTTTTCGAGAGCCACGCGGGTCAACCCGCCAGGCACAATGTTCACTTTGTCGCCAAAAAGAATGTAAGGCCGCAGGTCCACATGGCGCGGTTCAAGGCGATTGCCGATGAGGCACGGAGCGCGCGAAAAATCCAGTGTGGGCTGGGCAATGTAGTTGCGCGGATTGGCTTCGATCTGACGGGCAAACTCTTCCCGCTGGCGGCCCGTCGACTGCGGGCCGATCAGCATTCCGTAGCCGCCGCTCTCACCCACCGCCTTCACCACCAGCTTATCCAGGTTGGCCAGTACGTGTTGCCGCTGTTTGTCTTCGGCCAGCAGGAAGGTTTTCACGTTGGGCAGGATGGCATCCTCGTCCAGGTAGTAGCGAATCATGTCTGGCACGTAGGCGTAAACCGCCTTGTCGTCGGCCAGGCCCGTGCCGAATGCGTTGGTCACCGTGACGTTGCCGGCGCGATAGGCATTGAATAGTCCCCCGCAGCCCAGCGATGAGTCCGCGCGGAAGATCAGCGGATCGCTGAAGTCGTCGTCAACGCGGCGATAGATCACGTCCACGCGCTTGAGGCCGTCTGTGGTGCGCATATAGACAACGTTGTCGTGGGTCACAAGGTCGCGGCCTTCGACCAGATCGATGCCCATCTGCCGCGCCAGGTAGGTGTGTTCAAAGTAGGCGGAGTTGAAGACACCCGGCGTGAGCAGCACAATGTTCGGCTCAGGCCGGCCCTCCGGGGCCAGCGAACGCAGCGTCGCCAGCAGTACCTGTGCGTAGTGTTCGATGGGCCGCACGCCGTAGCTGTGGAAGAGCTGCGGAAAGGTCCGCTTCATCACCCGGCGATTGGTGAGCATGTAGCTCACGCCCGAGGGCACGCGCAGGTTGTCTTCCAGCACCACAAACTCGCCCGTATTAAGCCGCAGCAAGTCGGAGCCGACAACGGAGATATACACGTTGCGCGGCACCTGCAAGCCCCGCATCTGCCGCCGGTAGTGCTTGCAACTGTAGACCAGCTCACGGGGAATCACCCGGTCGTTGAGAATCTTGGCCTCGGAATACACGTCGCGCAGGAAGAGATTGAGGGCGGTGATGCGCTGGGTGAGGCCGCGCTCAATCCGGTCCCATTCCTGAGCCGTGATGATCCGCGGCAGCAGGTCGTAAGGAAAGATGCGCTCGGTGCCCTCGTCGCGGCCATAGACGGTAAACGTAATGCCCTGAGTCAGAAACGACAGGTCGGCCGACTGCTTGCGGCGCTGCAACTCATCGGGAGGCAGCCCGGCCAGGGTCTCAGCCAGCGCCCGGTAGTGTGGGCGCACCTCACCGCCCGCCTCGCGCATCTCGTCGAAGGCCTGATCGAGCGGATAATCGCCGTACATCGTCTCCAATTCCACAGGTTGACCAGCGCTCATGAGGATCTGGAGCTTTCTTTACCGAAAATTCAGGGCGCCACCGCCAATGGGCTTCGGTTTCCTGACGGATGCACTCCCTCCGCCGCGCTCCGGCTTCCGAGCCCACACCGTTTATACCCTGTACTTTAGCTTTTAACACACGGGATATAAGGGAGCCGTGAGGAAAAGGGGAGGGGTATTGTGTGGACGACTCCTCAGCCACGCCGGTGTAGACGAAACAAGGGCGGCAGCCGAAGCTGCCGCCCTTGGCTTACGCCGTTTTGGCTTGCGGTTAGAAGAACAGCTTAGCGGAGACTTGCAGTTGACGGGGGCCATAGAGCTGGTTGTTTGTGCCGCTGGTGACGCCGAAGGCACTGAAACCGGTGCCGGGATAGGGCGTGATGCAGCCCTGGACGACAGAGCCGGTGGGAGCGCTGCCGGTGCTGGAGCAGGTGGTGGAGGTGGCGCTTGCGGACGTGTACGCCGAGTAGGTCGAGTTTACGCCGGTGATGATGGTGTGATTGAGGGCGTTGAATGCCTCGCCGACAAATTGCATGTAGATGGCGTCGTGGATGGGCACGTTGCGGGCGATGCGGAAGTCGACGTTGTTGAATCCCGGACCCGTGATGCTGTTACGGCCGATTTGCGGCGGCCGGCCGGTGGTAGGCGAACCCGAGCTTGAGCTCATGGCGCCGCCATAGATGCCGCCGTCGTCCGCGTAGCTGGTGGCGCTGGTGGAACCGCTATAAACGGTTCCGCTCATGCTCGCGGCGATAGGCTGACCTCCAGAAGCAATCTCGTCCCCCGAGAAGGTGAAGTCGTCAAGCAGGTTCTTGACGATCTTATTCCCCATCATGATCCTTGGCTGATAGCGGAAACTCATGGTGAAGCGGTTGCGGATGTCGATGTCCGACGGTCCGTTCTCGCCGCGGAGGTTGTTGGGATCGAGGGCCGTGTTGCCGCCGTAGAATGTGCCGAAGGTGCCCTGAACCTGGTCGGTGTCAGTCGCATGAGCCCAGGTGTAGTTCGCCAGCACTTCAAGGCCGTTCTGGAAGGGCCGGCGGACGGTGGCAGTCATCGAGTTGTACCACGTGTTGGCGGCGCTGAAGCCGGTGTTGTAGCTGGCGAGCTGGTTGCTGGCATTCTGCGCGGCGCCGGCGACTTGGTAATTGCGATCCGTGGGCAGATAGACGGGGACGGTGATCTGTTTGATCAGGTTATTGCTGGCGTCGAGTACGTTGTAGCTGCGGAGGCCATGCGGGGTTCGGCCGATCAGGTTGGCATCGAGAAAGACAGGCAGGCGCATGCCGCGGGTGCCTACATAACCGACAGTAAGAGACAACTTCCCTGGGAGGGCCTGCTCGACGGATAAATCCATTTCATGCGTGTAGGGCGGAACGAAGTTCGGGTCGAGGCCGTGGAAGCTTTGCGGGCCCTTTGTGGTGGGTCCGTTGACCGCGGGCGCCGCGCCGCCGGTTGGGAAGAGCGACTTTGACAGCGGCGGGCCGGACACGGGAAACGGAACGTTGGGATACTGGAGGCTGGCGCTGGTGCTGGGTACTGTCGGGCATGTGGAGGTGGATTTACCCACGCTTGCCTTGCAGCCTGTGTAGTTGTAGTTGATCTGGACGACGCCGTTTTCCACGCGCATGGCGTAGTAGGTGCTGCCCTGGTTGAGCGCGGTGAACAACCCGTATCCGCCGCGGACAACCGTTCCATTGAAGGGGCTGTAGGAGAATCCGACGCGCGGCGTCACACGGTCCAGAACATTCTTGATGGTCTGGCTGTAGTAGGTGGAGAGGGGAGCATAGTTTGTATTGATGAGCCCCGGCGCGGGGGTGAGCTGGACATCGTAGCGGAGTCCGGCTGTGACGGTAAGTTTCCGATCAACCTTCCAGGTGTCCTCGCCGAACCCGTCGTACATCTTCATCCAAAAGTCGTCCTTGCCTTGTGTTCCGGCCTGGGTATTGACCACATCGACGGTCTGGACAAAAGTGTTGTAGTGAAAGCCAGCGTAGGGATCTGTATCGCCGGACTGGCCTTGAAATGCGTCCGCGATCCAGTCCTGGAAGTTGGCCGCAGACGTGGACTCGCCATAGCTGTAGATGCCTCCCCCCTGGAAGAGGTTGATCATGACCTCATGGACGATGTTGGCGTCACCGCCGAACTTGAAGGTGTGCTTACCGTACATCTTGGAGAAGACATCGGTCAGCTGAATGCGGTGCTCATCGGGCTCAGCGATACGTGGCAGCGCGTTCGGCATGCCGAAGGTGACGACGCCAGTGGCTACGCTGGGGCCGGCGGCGTTGGCCCCAGCCGTCTCCAGGTCGCGGCCCCATTGTGCGTGGACCTGGTTGACCGAGCTGCTGGAGAGAACCGTCGTGAGCCCTCCCACGAGGAAGCGCTCATGGTAACTGGTTGCTCCATTTGTGGTGGGCGAGCTGTTGGTGAAGGTAGGCGCCGAGCTGTAGCCGTTGGTGCTGTCGAAGTCCGCGAAGTTGAAGTCGACGAACGCGTCGTTCTTGCTGTTGATGTGATAGTCCAGCCGTGGGAAGAAGAGGTTCTGCTTTTGGAAGCGCGTGGGTGTAGCTTCCCCAGGCGTGATATTCGCCATGTTCATGAGGAAGGTGATGCCCGCGGTGCACTGCGTCGAAGAGATGGTGGTGGGGCACTGTGTGGGCGAGATGACCGTGTTGCCCGAGTTGCTTGGCGTGGCGGTCAGCGTAATGTTGTTGGTGTCAGAATAGAGAACGCGCGCTGCCAGGCGGAAGCCATCAAAGGTAAAGAAATAGAAGAGCTTGTCCTTGATAAGAGGACCTCCTACCGAGCCCCCGAACTGCTGCTGCTGGTGGATGGGCTGGGTCAGCAGGAAGGGATTGCCGCCGTTAAAGAGAACCTGCGATTTGCTGTAGGGATCAAGCGCATTGAGGTCGGGGTAACGCAGATCGTAAAAGAGATCGCCATGCAGGTTGTTGGTGCCCGACTTGGTGATGGCGTTTACCTGGCCGCCGGCCGCCTGGCCGAATTCGACCGAGTAGTTCGAGGTCTCAGCCTGGAATTCCTTGATAGAGTCCAGCGAATAGACATACGGTGCGCCGCTGGCTCGTCCGCGTGCCTCTGAAAACAGCATCTGGTTGTTGTTGGCGCCGTCCACGTAATTCTGGTTGTAAAGGCCGCTGATGCCGTGAAAGCTGATCATGCCGCTGCCGCCGTCCTGGACCACATTGGGTGTCAGCAAGACGAAGTCGCTCCAGTTACGCGCCTTGACCGGCAGGCTTTCGATCAGTTGCTGATCGACCACCTGCGAGACTTCGGTCTTTTCCAGATCCAGCAGTTGAGGTGTGGCCGATACTTCAACCGTTGTGGCGTCGGACTTGACTGCCAGGGTCAAGTCGATAGTAAGTGTCTGGCCGACCTGGAGGGTCAGATCCTTGGCTTCTACAGCTCCGAAGTTGCTGGCGGATGCATCCACCTTATAGTGCCCTGGCGCGAGGAAGGGCGCCACATAGATTCCATCGGAATTGGTTGTATAGGCGTGGGGAACGCCCGTATCGACGTTTGTGACCGTTACTGAAGCGCCGGGTATGACCGCCTGCTTGGCGTCCATCACGGTGCCATTGATAGCGCCTGCGCCCGACGTTTGCGCCATGGCAGAAGGGCTGGTAAACACAACGGAGAGCGCTACCCCTAAGAGCAGCGCGACGAGATGGTTTTGGGTACACCATTTTCTTAGCATCATTGCCTCCTTGAAAGTTTTGCATGCACTGGGTTGTTTGAATCATGCCACACTTTTTGGGGGATAATTTACGGATTCACCGGAACCCACCAACGATTCATTTGGTTTTTTTGGCCTGCTGCCTGCCTTTTTTGGGGCGCCGGATGCCCGATCGACTGCGATTGATTCTCAGGCGCAATGGAAAATTTCCCGTGAAATGTCGGCTGGAAACCATCCAAACACGGTGATATTACCGGCAGATAAAAAAGCCATTTACTGGCGAATTGCGGGCATCCAGAGTGGTCTGGTGAAATGCAACCAAAACGGCGCAGCCGACAATGGCTGCGCCGTCTTTCTGTTCTCGGTCCGGTTGTTCTTCCGGATCTGGTTGGATTGAAACCGCTTCTGTCTAGAACAAATTCCAGAGCGACTGGTTGTATACCGCATGGTGAAACTGCACCTCGGAGCCCTTGACAATACCGCCCAGCTCGCGCGGAGAGCGGTTAGCGGCGGCCTGCTTCAGCTCGGCATAGCGGCCCTGCACATCGGAGCCCAGAATCTTCGCAATCCAAGCCGATGATTCGAAGTCGTTGATGGCCTTCTGGATGTTGTCTGGCAGGTAGCGGCCACCGGCGCGCAGGTTTTCCACAGAGGAAATATCGCCATCGATACCGGTCTTGAAGATGCCGTAGAGCGACAGGTAGGGGTTGGCGTCGGGCGCAACGGCTCTGACTTCAGTGCGCATGGAGCGGTGATTGCCGATGGGCACGCGGACCATGGCGCCGCGGTCCGTGGCCGAAGCGCGAATCTGGTTCGGTGCCTCGAAGTGCGGGTCCAGACGCCGGTAGGCGTTGACGCTGGAGTTGAAGACCAGGCAGAGGTCGAGCGCATGGGTCAGGATGCGGTCCAGGAAGTTCCAGCCGAAGGTGGAAAGCTGTTCAATGCCCTTTTCTTCCCAGAACAGGTTGGTCTTGCCTTTGGAAACCGAGACGTTGGTGTGCATGCCGCTGCCGTTGACACCGACCACGGGCTTAGGCAGGTAGCAGGCGGTGTAGCCCATGTTGTTGGCGATTTGGCGGGTGAGCAGCTTGTAAAGCTGGATCTGGTCGGCAGCGCCCACAACTTCGGCGTAGCTGTAATTGATCTCATACTGGCTGGGCGCAACTTCGGGGTGGTCCTTCTCATTTTGGAAGCCCATGGCGCGCTGCACCTCGGCCGAGGTGTCAATGAACTGGCGCAGTGGATCGAGCGGCAGGGAGTGGTAGTAGCCGCCGTTGGAGATGAACTCGAACTTGCCCGTCTCGTGATAGCGCTGCTCGGCGTCCTTGCCCGCGAAGAGAAAGCCCTCGATCTCGGTGGCGGCATTCAGGGTGTAGCCGTTGGTCTTGAACTGCTCGTCGGCGTAATTCTTGAGCACGCCGCGCAGGTCGCCGGAGTAAGCGGTTCCGTCCTTGTCAATGACATTGCCGAAGACCAGCACCTTACCGGTGCCGAAGACGTCGGCCGGTACCCAGTAGAAGGCGCTCCAGTCGATGCCCAGGCGCAGGTCGCTCTCTTTTTGCGCCGTGAAGCCGCGGATCGATGAGCCGTCAAAGGTCAGGTTCTCATACGAGCCGAGCAGAAACTTCTTGTCGTAGTCGAGCAGGTGCAAGCGGCCTTCCAGGTCGCTGAACAGCACGGTCACGGCCTTGATCCGCTTCTCGTCGGTCAGGTATTTCAGCCGCTTCTCGCGGACCTCGTGGGCCGCCGTGCGGTTGGTGCGGTCAGCCTTGGCTGCCAGGTTGAGCTCTTCTAGCTCCTCGTACGAGAGGGCAAGGAAATTCCGGTACTCAGTAGACATGGTTCTCCTTCTTAGCGAAAAAAGGTGCAGTCCCGGCGTTTGAGGACGCTGGCGGCTGTTTGTGGATTTGTGCCTATAGGGTAACGCGCCCAGGCCAGCAGCGCATAAGAAAAATCTCATCTTCGTACGGTTTATCGATCTGTCCAGGGCGCTTGCAGGGTACGGCGAATATCGCCTCCGGCCCGGCACGGTGCGGTACTCTGAGATTCTCAGGAGACCCAACCGGCGATGAAAAGGCTGCTCCGCTTCACGAACTCCACTCTCGCGTCACTCTTGCTTGCCGCCGCATTCGGCTCCGCGCTGGCGCAGAATGCCCCCATTCAAATCACGGCCGACCTATCCGACGCGACGCGCAAGCTTTTTCATGCCGAAATCGATCTGCCGGTCACCGCTGGGCCGCTCACCCTGACAACGCCGAAGTGGATTCCCGGCGACCATCGCCCCACCGGTCCGGTAGACGCGATCACCGGTGTGGTCTTTACCGCCAATGGCCAGCCCATCCCGTGGAGGCGTGATGACGTAGACCTCTACCAGTTCCATCTCGTAGTGCCCACGGGTGTCACCACCATCCACGCTCATCTTGACTGCATTGTGATGGCGCGCGTCAGCCAGAAGCAGGCCGTACTCGAATGGGAAACACTGATGCTCTATCCGGCCAACACCCCGGTCCGCGACATCGCGATCCAGCCGTCGCTGATCGTTCCTGCCGGATGGGGTATCGGCACGGCACTGACTCCCATTGGCTCTGGTCCCTACCCGGTCCCGGCCGCGGGTTCCACTACTCACTTTGCCGCTACCAACGTCGAACAGCTCGAGGACTCGCCGATCATCGCCGGCCAATACTTTCATGAGTTTCCCCTGGCGCCCGAGATCACGCCCCGGCACTTCATCGACGTGGTTTCCGACCATCCCGACGACTCGAATCTGCGCCCTGTCCTGCTGTCTGAACTGAACAACCTGGTGCGCGAGGCCGACGCCCTCTACAGCTCACATCACTACAACGTCTACCACTTTCTGCTCACACTTTCCGACGGGGCCGGCGAAGACGGCCTGGAACACGGCCAGTCCTCGGACAATGGCGTGGATGAAAAGGGCTATGCCGACGATGCGCATCAGTTAGCCATGGGCGACCTGCTGCCGCATGAGTTTACCCACTCATGGAACGGCAAGTACCGCCGTCCTGTTGGCCTCTATCAGCCCGACTTTGCCACCGCGCAGCAAGGCGCATTGCTCTGGGTCTACGAAGGGATGACCCAGTTTCTCGGCCATGTGCTGGCCGCGCGCTCCGGGATCATTACACCAGCCCAGTATCGCGACATGCTGGCCATCAATGCTGCAAACCTCGACTATCGCCCCGGCCGGGAGTGGCGCACCACCGCGGACACGGCCATTGCCGCCAGCATCCTGCGCGACGGCAACCGGGCATGGTCCAACTGGCGTCGCGGACAGGACTACTACCAGGAGGGTGAACTGCTGTGGCTGGATGCCGACACGCTGATTCGCAAACTCACACAGAACAAGAAGTCGCTCGACAACTTCCAGAAGATTTTCCTCGGCAAGGGCGGCAATACGGGACCGCTTATTGTGACCTACAACTTCGATGAGCTGGTCCAAGATCTGAACGCCGTCATCCCGTATGACTGGGCCACGTTTCTGCACGATCGCGTGGACAAGATTAACCCGCGCGCCGATCTGGCTGGAATCGAACAGGGGGGGTACAAGCTGGTGTTCAACGACAAGCCCAACGCCTCAGAGCGAACGATGGCCACCATGACAGAGTCGCGGGGCAGGGACCTGGACTGCTGGTTCTCCATTGGCCTGCGCATCGGAACCGATGGCAGCATCGCCGACGTGCGCTGGAACTCGCCCGCCGATAAGGCGCGCCTGGCGCCCGGCGAAAAGATCATCGCCGTGAACGGGCAGATCTTTTCCTCCGATGCGCTGCAGGCCGCCATCCGTGCGGCAAAAGGCAATACCGAGCCAATGCATCTCATTGTGCAAGCTGACTCCTTTGTCTCCACAGCCGAGCTCGACTACCACGATGGCGAGCGCTACCCAGCGCTCGAACGCGTGGATGCCGCGCCTGCCTACCTCGACGACATCACCAGGCCGCTGACGAAGCCGGAAAGTCCGCCAGACCTACCGAAGAAGGGTGAGGAGTAGCGGGTATCGGCCTTCGTTCATAAACTCAGTTATGTGCGTTTGGAGCGTCTGGCGACAAGGCCTTCTTGCGTTTGCTCGCAGTCAGCCGCTTCAAAGATTCTTCCGCAGGTAGGTTCTCAGGCATTGTTCCGCCGATTCGCTTGATCGCTGCCCGCACCTCAACCCCTGCTGTCCTATGCGCTTGGATCGCGTTGCTTTCTCCTTAGACCCGCTGATTCCGGATTCTTTCTTCAGCCTGCGTGATGCGGAATTCATTTGCTGCCAACTCAACTCGCCCGGCATGGTCAAGCAAATCTTCCTTTGCGTCAATCTTCTTCTTTTTCTTTATGGCCGCGACGCCCAGACCACCGTAAAGCCCTTTGTAACCTTCGTCGTGGAAAATGCCGAACATGGCGCTGCGAACTCCCGCTTCTTTTGCCGCGCTACTTAAGCCTTTATTTGCTTGTATAACCCGCTCACGCAATAGTTTGCGACGTTCGATCTCGGGTAATTCCTGCTGAAGCTCCTGAAGGCGAGTCTGGATGGCAAAGTATGCCTGCGCGGTAGCGATCTCCGGTTTGGCAGGGTCCCCGTTCATGGTGACCAGATAGCAGGCGTACCGGCTGAGAATGATGTCCTCGATTTGTCTCGTCGCTCCACTTCCTATGTCGACCATTTTGCCGGACTCGACAAAATGGTGGGAAACCAAATAACCAGACTCCGTACATGCCTGCTCGGCCCTGTCGAGGGCATCCATGAATCGTCTCCACGTCTCGTATCCGAGAATGGGCATCATTTCGCGCGCGCTCCAGTAATTCTGCCCATTTGGTGCGCTTTTTCGTGCCTTTTCGAGTGCGTCTCTCACATATGTGATATCCATGTTCTAAGTGGACCTCCGTGCAGATGACGATGAAACTATACACCCGTTATACCTCACTGATTTCCCTATGAGCTTCAAGAGAAGTGGAAGAGCGTTGATGAAAAATGGAAACCCAAAGTAATGTGAGATTGTCTTTTTCGCCATTTGCATACAATTCTCATCCGGAGACACCGATCCCATCGCGCCTCTTGGGTCTCAGATCAAAAAACCCTTGGAGTAATCTGATTGTTTAGGAGGTTCTTGTAACCGATGATTAAACTGCGCCGTCTCCGTTTCGCCGTACTGGCAGCCTTTGCTCTTGGATTTACAGTGGCTTCAGCCCAACAGCCGGCCCCCGCCGCGCCCCACGAGGACTACGTCCGCGCCCACTACACCAAGTACGAGTTCCGCATCCCTATGCGCGACGGCAAGCGGCTGTTCACGGCGGTTTATGTGCCCAAGGATGCCATCGGCGGTCCGTACCCATTCCTGATGGGCCGCACCCCCTATAGCGTCGCGCCCTACGGCGAGGACCAATATCCAAGCCGCCTTGGTCCCTCCGACGAGTTCGAGAAGGCCGGCTACATCTTCGTCTATCAGGACGTGCGTGGACGCTGGATGAGCGAGGGCGATTTTGTTGAGATGCGGCCGCACATCGACGAGAAGAAATCCCCGCAAGACGTGGACGACTCCTCCGATACCTACGACACCATCGAGTTCCTGCTGAAGCATGTCGCCGGCAATAACGGAAAAGTGGGCATCTGGGGCATCTCCTACCCCGGCTTCTATACCTCGGCCTCGATCATCGACTCCCACCCCGCGCTGGCCGCAGCAAGCCCCCAGGCGCCCATGACCGATCTCTTTCTGGGCGACGATACCTATCATGGCGGCGCTTTTATGCTCTCGGCCAACTTCGGCTTCTACGCGCCCTTCTTCCATCCGCAGCAGAACCCGATGACTCCCAAGCCCATGGTCGAATTCGACTTTGGCACCACGGACAGTTACAAGTTCTATCTTCAGGCCGGCAATGTTGCGAACCTCGACAAGGTCTATCTGAAAGGCTCCAACTGGCTTTTCAATGACCAGTACAAGCACGATACCTACGACGATTATTGGCAGGCCCGCGATCTCTCCCGCCACATGAAAAACGTGCATTGCGCGGTGCTGGTGGTGGGCGGCTGGTTTGACGCGGAGGACCTTTCCGGCCCGTATCGGACCTTCAATGCCATCGGCAAGTTCAATCCGCAGACACCCAGCACGCTGGTCGAGGGGCCCTGGGTCCACGGAGGATGGGCGCGCAGCGATGGCGACCATTTAGGGGACGTGCAGTTCAATGCGAAGACCGGCGAGTACTTCCGCAGCAATATCCAATTTCCCTTCTTCGAGCATTACCTCAAAGGCAAAGGCGCGGCGCAGGCCAAGGCCGTGGTCTTTGAGACCGGAACCAATGTCTGGCGGAGCTTCGAGGCCTGGCCGCCAAAAGCTGCTCAGCCCAAGACTCTCTACTTCCACGCCGGCGGCAAACTCAGCTTTGACCCTCCCGCTGAAGCCAAGGGAGTAGACGAGTACTTGAGCGACCCAAACCATCCCGTACCCTTTGTGGGCTACACGACGGATACTGTGCCCCAGCGCTACATGGTGGACGACCAGCGATTTGCCAGCACCCGGCCCGATGTCGCGGTCTATCAGACCGATCCGCTTGAGGAGGATGTGACCATTGCCGGCCCGATCTCGCCCAAACTCAAGATCGCCAGCTCCGGCACGGACTCCGACTTCGATGTGAAACTGATCGACGTTTATCCCGAGGACTATCCAGACCCGGATAACTCGCTTACCGGCAACAAGCGCATCGTGGACGCGCCGCCGCTGCGCATGGGCGGCTATCAGCAGTTGCTGCGCGGAGAACCCTTCCGCGCCAAATTCCGCAACAGTTGGGAGAAGCCTGAGCCGCTGACGCCGGGCAAAGAAGCAGAGATCGACTTCACCATGCCCGACCTCTTCCACACCTTTCGCCGCGGCCACCGCATCATGATTCAGGTGCAGAGTTCATGGTTCCCGCTCACCGACCGCAATCCGCAGACCTTCACAGACATTCCCAACGCCAAACCGGAAGAGTTTCAGAAGGCCAACGAGCAGATATTCCGCCAGAAAGACGCGGCCAGCGGCGTGGAAGTGCTGGTAATGCCGTAGCCGTAATGGAGATGGAGTTGGCCAAGCGAGCCACGCCAACTCCGTTAGCTCCGCTCACAGCGCGAACTCCGGTCTGCGCCGATGCTCGCGCGCAATCTTCGCAGAAATGCGCCTTCGGCCTTACAATCGAAGACAGCCTCATACCTGCGGAGAGCTGGCCGAGTGGTTGATGGCATCGGTCTTGAAAACCGACGTACCTGAAAGGGTATCGGGGGTTCGAATCCCTCGCTCTCCGCCATAGACTAGTTATAGGAGATCCAAAGACATCCTTAGCATCAGAGGCCCGTTCCGATGGACTTGGCATTGTGTGAACGTATGATGGCGGTCGCTCTTGAAGAAGCGCGACAGGGGTTGGCAGAAGGCGGCATTCCCATTGGGGCGGCGCTGTTTGCGCGCTCGGGCGAACTGGTAAGCCGGGGCCATAACCGGCGGGTGCAGTTGGGCGATCCCAGCGTTCACGGCGAGACCGACGCCTTTCGCCGCGCCGGGCGGCAAAAGAGCTACCGCGACCTGGTGATGGTGACCACGCTGGCGCCGTGCTGGTATTGCAGCGGGCTGGTGCGTCAGTTCCGTATCGGCGCGGTGGTGGTGGGCGAGAGCCGCACCTTTGCCGGAGGAGTGGAATGGCTGCGGGCAAATGGCGTGGAGGTCATCGACCTTGACAGCCGGGATTGCCGCGAGCTGCTGGAAGGCTATATTTGCGCTCACCCCGAAGTGTGGAAGGAAGATATCGGAGAAGAGTTGGACAAGTAAAAGTGACTTCCGCGCTGTTACTTTTTGTTTCGTGGACTCCCAAGGCAAGTCTTGAGCTGGAACGTAATAGCCTGCACTTCGGTGGTTCATGATCCGGTAGGGTCGCATCAGGATCGGATAAGAGATCCCTATAAATCTCTTTGCATCCTGGCCTCGGTATGGTCTTCTGGAGATGCCTGCCTATGCTCAACCGCCTGGAAAGCTATTTTGAATTCGCGCGCCTGGGGACCAACTGGCGCACCGAGATTCTGGCCGGAGTCACCACGTTCCTGACCATGGCGTACATCGTGCTGGTCAACCCCGCCATTCTTTCCGCCTCTGGGATGCCGCTGGCTGCCGTGACCGCGGCCACCTGTCTTTCCGCGGCTTTCGGCTCCATCGTGATGGGCGTGGTGGCACGCTATCCCATCGCGCTGGCCCCAGGGATGGGCCTCAACGCCTATTTCACCTACGTCGTCTGCCTCAAGATGCACATTCCCTGGCAGACGGCCCTGGGCGCGGTCTTTCTTTCTGGAGTCATCTTTCTGGCGCTTACTGCCGCAGGCATCCGGCAGATGATTCTGCACGCTATTCCGCACGAGCTTTACGCTGCCGTGGCCAGCGGCATCGGCCTGTTCATCGCTTTCATCGGCTTCCGCAATGCGGGGTTGGTGGTGGGCGACCCCGAAACGCTGGTCACGCTGGGCAATATCCGCAATCCGACCACCATGCTGGCGCTGGGCGGACTCATTCTGATGGTCGCGCTGGAAGTGAAAAAAGTCCGAGCCTCCATCCTCGTTGGCGTGCTTACCATTACCGGCATCGCATGGGCCTTTAGACTGACCCACTGGACTCCCGCCGCCGGAGGGTTTCATGCGCTGGCTTCCACCGCCTTCAAACTCGATATTCGCGGGGCGCTCAACAAGGGCCTTCTGGAGATTGTTTTTGTCTTCTTCTTTGTAGACCTTTTCGACAATCTGGGGACGCTGGTGGCTGTAACCAAACGCGCCGGGCTGATCTCCGCAGACCACACTATTCCCCGCCTCAACCGCATCCTCTTCGCCGACGCCACGGCGACGGTCTTCGGCTCGCTGACCGGCACCTCGACCGTGACAAGTTATGTTGAGTCCACGGCGGGCGTGGCCGCGGGAGGCCGCTCGGGTGTCACTGCCATTGTGACCGGGTTGCTGTTTCTGTGCGCCATCGGCGCGGCGCCCTTTGTTGCCATCGTGCCTCCTGCAGCTACCGCCCCGGCGCTCATCCTGGTCGGCTCACTGATGCTCTCCACCATCAGCGAGATTCGCTGGCATCAGCCGCTCGTCGCGGTTCCAGCGTTCCTCACGATGGTGCTGATTCCTTTTACTTATTCGATCGCCAACGGGCTTGGCTTTGGCATCATTGCGTGGGCGGTGCTTCACCTGGCCGCAGGGAAGTTCCGCCGCCAGGACTGGCTGCTCTACGTGCTGGCCGTGCTGTTTCTGGCGCGCTTCATCTATCTGGGAGCCAACTGAAGCGACGATTTGCCGGCGATCACCGCTCGACTTTGCCGACCGACGCAAGCAATGCGGGCAAGCTGGCCCTGGCAATCGTAAGATGGTTCTACCCCGATCCGAAGGGAGAAGATGGAACAGGTATGGCGCAGGCATTTCGATCAACCCGCGTACTAACGCCAGAGGGGCTCGCTCCGAGAACGCTGCTCGTGGAAAATGAGCGCATCGCCGAGGTGCGCGGCTGGAGTGATGTGCCGGCGGCCTCAATTCTGCGCGACTTTGGCGACTCCGTTCTGCTTCCCGGCTTAGTAGACCCGCACGTCCACATCAACGAGCCGGGACGCACGGAGTGGGAGGGGTTTTCGACGGCTACAAGAGCCGCAGCTTCAGGAGGGGTGACCACGCTGGTGGATATGCCGCTGAACTGTGTGCCCGAGACCACGGATTTGGCGGCGTTGGAAGCCAAGCGCGCCGCGGCGCAAGGACAAACCTGGGTGGACTGGGCAGCGTGGGGCGGCGTGGTGCGCGGCAACGCTGAGGCGCTGCCAGCCCTCGCCGGCGCGGGGGTTCCGGGCTTCAAGTGCTTTCTCATTCATTCCGGGATCGACGGATTCGCATGGGTGAACGAGGCCGATCTGCGTCTGGCGCTTGCCCGGTTACACGGCACAGGGTTGCCGCTGCTGGCCCATGCGGAGGTTGCAGATCCGGTGATTGCCGCCACCGAGGCGCTGCATGCGAGCGGCGCGGATTGGCGCAAGTATTCCACTTATCTGTCTTCAAGGCCGGACGCGGCAGAGGTCGAGGCGGTTGCTCTGCTCATCGGTCTGGCCGAGGAGTTTGAGACGCCGATCCATATCGTACATTTGGCCAGCGCTCAGGCTCTGCCGCTGCTCGCCGAAGCGCGCGGGCGCGGAGCGCCAATCACTGTTGAGACCTGCACGCATTATCTTTGGTTTGCCGGCGAGGAGATTCCGGATGGCGCAACGGAGTTCAAATGCGCTCCGCCGATTCGCGGGGCGGCCAATCGCGAGGCGTTGTGGGCCGCGCTGGAGTCAGGGTTGATCGATATGGTGACGACCGACCACTCGCCATGCCCGCCGGCGATGAAGCGGCGGGATGAAGGCCGATGGGATCTTGCCTGGGGCGGCATTGCCAGCCTGGGACTAGCGCTGCCGGTGCTGTGGACGGGGATGGCGCGACGCGGCCTTGGGTTAGAACGGTTAAGCGCATGGATGGCCGCGGCGCCTGCGCGGCTGGCCGGTTTGGCAGGGCAAAAAGGCGCATTGGCAGTGGGAGCCGACGCGGATATCGTAGTTTTCGATCCGGACGCTGTCTGGACGGTTGCGCCCGAGCACCTGCACTTTCGCCACAAGCTCTCGCCTTATCTCGGCGCGGAGTTGCGGGGCAGGTTTTTGGAGACTTGGCTGCGCGGTGAGCTGGTTTTCAGCATGAATGGCAACAAGGAGAGCTTCGCAGGCCCACCGCGCGGCCGAGAGCTGGTGCGTCGATGAGAGACCGCGCAGCGCGGGCGATTGCGGAGTGCAAACTCATTGCCGCGATGAGCGAAGAGCCGGATCGAATTACGCGCCGGTTTCTTACGCCGCCGATGCACGATGTTCATGCGCATCTGCGCGCCCGCATGGAGCTGCTGGGCATGACCGTCTGGGTAGACGCGGCAGGCAACCTGCGCGGCCTGTGGCAGCCGGAAGGCGCGCCGGCCAAGCGGCTGGTGATTGGCTCGCATATCGATACCGTGCCCGATGGGGGCGCTTATGACGGCGTGCTGGGCGTGGTGCTCGCTTTGGAGTGGATTGCGCTGGCGCAGGAACTCGCATTGCCGCTGGCCATTGAGGCGATTGCGTTCTCAGAGGAAGAGGGCGTGCGCTTCGGCGTGCCGTTTCTTGGCAGCCGCGCGGTGGCCGGGTGCTTCGACCGGACCATGTTGGCGTATGAAGATGCCGACGGAGTGCGCATGGACGATGCGATCCGTGCCTTCGGACTGGACCCAACGAGGATCAGCGAAGCAGCCCTGGGTGAAGATGTCCTGGGATTCGTGGAGATTCACATCGAGCAAGGGCCAGTGCTGGAGGCGGAAAACCTACCGCTGGCAGTGGTTGAAGGCATCATTGGCCAAACGAGGTTGGGGCTTCGCTTTACTGGGCAAGCCAACCACGCTGGGACCACGCCCATGCATCTTCGGCGCGATGCGCTGGCAGCGGCAGCTGAGTGGATCACGACCGTGGAGTCAACCGTGCAAAAGGCCGCAGCGCAAAAGGATCCTTTGCGACAGGAGCCGGGGTTGGTGGCTACCGTGGGGAAGATCGCCCTTGAGCCCAACGCAGGCAATGTGATTCCTGGAGTAGTGAGCGTTAGTCTCGATCTTCGGCACATGAGCAATCGTTCCAGGAGTCATTGGGTTAGAGAGTTGATCCTCGACGCAACATTAATTGCCCGTAGACGCGGAATTGAGTTTGAGTGGGTCCAGAAGCTCGATGAGCGGAGGGTGGATATGGACCCGAATCTTTCTCTATGCCTGAAGTTAGCCGTCGAGGCGGCTGGATTCCCCGTGAAAATAATGCCTAGCGGCGCCGGGCACGACGCAATGGTGATGGCTGCGAGGGTACCGACAGCAATGCTCTTCTTGCGCAGTCCCGGCGGCATTAGCCACCATCCTGCCGAGACAGTACGCGAAGAGGATGTTGAGGCATCGTTGCACGTGGGACGCGAGTTTCTTCTGCGGTTTGCCAGGGATTTTGGATAGAATGCTCAAACGAGGTCAAGATTGCATCATCTGGGAGCAACACGAAGCAGCCTGAAGCCGGATCATCTGCTGCAAACGCCGGACACCTTTGTGCGTACTCCGCTGCCGGGCGCCGCGGGAGTGGAGTTCATCGTACACGTTGGGCCGCAATTGGGGGCGCGGTTTACGCAGATGACCGCGGAGTTCACTGCCGAGGGAACGCTCGGGCCCGCGCCGGCGCAGCGATTTCTCTATCTGCTCGAAGGCGAGCTGGAGTTGAAGGCCGGCGGCCAGACGCACATCCTCGCCCCTGGAGGATTTGCCTATCTGCCCCAGGGCGCGGAGCACACGGTTCGCGCCGTCTCGCGCTCGCGCGCCGCAGTGATTGAAAAGCCCTATGAATCTCTGGACGCTGAAGAACAGATCCCGGAGATTGTCGTTGGCAATGAAGCTGTCATCCCTGCCGTTGCGCTGATGGGAGACGACTCCCTCCGCGTGCGCTCGCTGATGCCAGATGGCCCTGCGTACGATTTTGCTGTAAACACCATGACGTACGATCCCGGCGCGGCACTGAGTATGGTGGAGATTCATGTGATGGAGCACGGCCTGCTGATGCTTGAGGGCGGCGGCATCTACAAGTTGGGAGATTCCTGGTACCCGGTGGAGGCCGGCGACTTCATCTGGATGGGCCCGTGGTGCCCGCAATGGTTTGGCGCGCTAGGCAAGCGCCCGGCCAAGTACCTCATCTACAAAGACTGGCGGCGGCATCCGCTGGGAACGTGATACGGAACCCAAAGAGGGGGACAGTCCGATGGTCTTCGCCAAACACCTTCGCGAGAGAGTTGTCCGAGGGCAAATCACATGTAGCATCCGGATTTGGACGAGTCCCCATGTCAAAGTTGGTGGACGTTATCGCATGGGGGCAGGAGAGATCGAAATTGAGTCAGTTACACCGATCGGTTTTCCCGATATTACTCCGGAACTGGCGCGAGAGTCAGGCTTCCTGGGGGTGATTGATCTGCTTAGAATCGCAAAACACGGCAAGGGCGATAATGTTTATTTGATTCGGTTTCACTACGTGACCGCGCACACGAAGCGGGTGAGCCAGCCAAAGAAGTCGAAGAAGGCCAATAAAGCCATCGTTACCTAGGAATCAAGCAGAAGAGGCAAAGACATGGAGACCCAACCGAAACTCGACCTTGACAGGTTGTCGGCGGAACTGACGGCTTTGGCGCAAATCTCGGAGGGCGAGCCTCCGGTGGTGACCCGCGTGGTCTTTAGCCAGGCGGATATGCGCGCACGGGGGTACGTAAAGGGCCTGCTTGTGGACGCGGGACTCACGGTCGAAGAAGACGCTGTCGGTAACACCTTCGCGCGTTGGCAAGGCAGCGACCCCGCTCTTGCGCCGGTGGGCACCGGCTCGCACATCGACGCTATTCCCAATGCAGGCAGCTACGACGGAACAGTGGGCGTGCTGGGCGGCCTGGAGGCCATTCGCGCCTTGCAACGCGCTGGCTTCCGCCCTCGGCGGTCGATTGAAATTGTGATCTTCACGTCCGAGGAGCCTACACGCTTTGGCATCGGTTGCCTGGGCAGCCGCATGATGGGGAGCGTGCTCACTCCATCTCAAGCGATTGCGCTGCGCGATAAGCAGGGCCGAGGACTGGAAGAGTTGCGCAGCCAGGCGGGGTTCGCCGGCGCGCTCGAAACCGTCGCGTTGCCCTCGGGGCGCTTTCACCAGTTTGTTGAGTTGCACATCGAACAGGGACCGCTGCTGGAGCGGGAGGGTATCGACCTGGGCCTGGTGACCCATATTGCCGCGCCGGCCAGCTTGCGTATTCGAATCGAGGGCGAAGGCGGCCACGCCGGTGGCAAGCTGATGCCCGGCCGCAAAGACGCGCTGGCGGCGGCGGCGGAACTGATTCTGGCGCTCGAACGGGCGGCCAAATCAACTGGCTTCATCGATACGGTGGGCACTGTGGGCGTGTGCGAAGTTTTTCCGGGCGCGGTCAACAGCATTCCCTCACTCGTGCGGCTGGAGACCGACATCCGCGACATAGACGGTGCACGCCGAGACAGCGTAATCGATGCCTTGCACACAGCATGTACCGATGTCGCGAGACGGCGCGGTGTCATCGTAACAACGGAATTGGTCAATGCCGATCCACCCGCTACCTGCGATCCCGCGATTCTCTCCGCGATGGAGACCTCTGCCGCGGAAGCGGGCCGGACTTCGAAAAGAATGGTCAGCCGCGCCTATCACGACTCGCTCTTTATGGCGCGCATTGCGCCCGTGGCCATGCTGTTCATTCCCTGCCGCGGCGGTGTAAGCCACCGGCCCGATGAGTATGCCTCGCCCGAATGGATCGCCAACGGCGTTGAGGTGCTGGCCAGGACCCTGGCTCGCCTTGCCGCATAAACGATTTCCTTTGCAATTTTGCGGCGTCAATGTATGCTATGCCTCAATCTGTTCCACGGTTTCAACTTGGCCAACCATGAGCACGCATGCGACAACCCGCATCGTAGGCGCTCCCGTCCCCCGCAAAGAGGGAGTCGACAAGTTGCTGGGCCGCGCGCACTATGTGGACGACATGGAACGCGATGGCATGGCGCACGGCGCCACGGTTCGCAGTTCTATCCCGCGCGGGCTTATTCGCTCCATCGTCTTTGATCCTCGCATCGATTGGAGCGAGTTCACTATCGTAACGGCCGCCGATATTCCCGGCAAGAATCACATCCAGCTCATCGTTGCGGACCAGCCCTGCCTTGCCGACGGGAAGGTGAATCACTGCGAGGAAGCGATTGTGTTGCTGGCGCATGCGAGCAAGCAGAAATTGCGCGAGGCCGTGGCCGCCGTACACATCGAATACGACCCGCTGCCGCCGGTCTTCACTATAGAGGACAGCGAGCGGCAGGACGTCATTGTTTGGGGCGCGGATAACTGCTTCAAGAGTTTTCTGCTTGAAAAGGGCGATGTCGACTCTGCATGGAGCGGCGCAGCGCACATCGTCGAACGCGAATACCGCACCGGCGCGCAGGAGCATCTTTACATTGAAAACAACGGAGTCATCGCCGAGTACAGCGCCGAGAGCGGCGTCATGGTGTGGGGCTCGCTGCAATGCCCTTACTACGTGCACAAGGCGTTGATGGCGGTCTTCGATCTGCCCGAGGACAAGGTGCGTGTGATTCAGACCGAGACCGGCGGCGCCTTTGGCGGCAAGGAGGACTATCCATCGATCCTGGCCGCGCACGCCGCGCTGCTGGCTCTCAAGTCTGGCCACCCAGTCAAAATGGTCTACGACCGCATGGAAGATCTGGCCGCGACTACCAAACGCCATCCCTCGCGCACTCGCCATCGCACCGCGCTCGACCGGGACGGTAAGCTGCTGGCGATGGACATTGAGATTGCTACCGACGGCGGCGCTTACTCGACGCTCTCCTCGACCGTACTCTCGCGGGCAACGCTGCACTCGCCCGGCCCGTATGTCTGCCCCAATGTACGCGTGCGCTCGCGCTCCTGGGCCACCAACACGATTCCGTACGGCGCATTTCGCGGCTTCGGCGCGCCGCAGACCATCTTTGCCGTCGAACGCCATATGGACGAGATCGCCGCAACTCTCGGCATCGACCGGATCGAACTGCGGCGCAGGAATTTTCTTCATGACGGCGACACCACGGCAACCGAACAGGTGATGCGCGAGCCCGTGATTCTCGATCAACTGATGGACCGCGCGCTGGCCGAAAGCGATTACCACGCGCGCCGTGCGCGGTTTGCCCGCGAAAATCCTGGCAGTCCCATCAAGCGCGGCCTGGGCGTCGCCGCTTTCTATCACGGCTCCGGCTTTACCGGCTCCGGCGAGCGCACTCTGAACTCACTGGCCGGCGTGGATGTAACGCCCGAGCGCAATGTGCGCGTGCTGGTATCGAGCACAGAATTTGGCCAGGGTACCAACACCGTTCTGACGCAGATTGCCGCGGAGGCCATCGGCCTGGACATGAACGATGTGATCATGGCGCCAGCCGATACCGGCATCGTTCCCAACAGCGGACCCACGGTGGCTTCGCGCACGGCGATGGTGGTGGGCCGGTTGATTGAGCGCGCTGGCACGCAGCTTGTCGCTATGCTGCGTGAGCACGCTGGGCTTGGCGAGGGTTTCTCGCGCGAAGAGTTCTTCGCCGCGTGTGAGGTGTATCGCGCGGCGCACGGCAGCATCATCTCGCTGTGCCGCTACGAACCTCCTCCCGGCATCTTCTGGGACGACCAGAAGTATCGCGGTGAGGCGTATCCTGCGTTTGCGTGGTCGGTGCAGGTGGCGCAGGTGGCCGTAGATACGGTCACCTACTCCGCCGAGGTTGAAGAGTTCTGGTCGGTGCAGGAGGCGGGCCGCGTGCTCAACCCCGTGCTGGCCGCCGGACAGATTGAGGGTGGAGTCGCGCAGGGCATCGGCTACGCGCTTTATGAGAAGGTGGTTTGGCAGAACGGCCGCATGGCCAACAACCAGATGACCAACTACATCATGCCTACTGCCGAAGATGTGCCGCCGATTCACGTCTACTTCGAAGAGATTCCTTTTCGGCATGGCGGCTATGGCGCCAAGGGCATCGGCGAGCTGCCCCACGACGGTCCCGCGCCTGCCATTTTGAATGCGATCAAGGACGCAACGGGCGTCAGCTTCCATGCGATCCCATTGCTGCCCGAAGATCTGTTCGCCGGGCTTGCCGCTCAGCGTCCGGTCGAGGAGGCGGCTACAGTATGAGCGCATGTTGGCCCACTCTCCACATGACCGTCAACGGCGAAGACCGCGCGGTTCAGGCACCGCCCATGAAGCGCCTGCTGGACGTGTTGCGCGAGGATCTGCGCCTGACGGGCACAAAAGAGGGTTGCGGCGAGGGCGAGTGCGGTTCGTGCTCGGTGCGCATGAACGGCGAATTGGTCAACAGTTGCCTGGTGCCGGTGTTGCAGGCCGAGGGCGCATGCATTCAAACTGTCGAAGGACTCGCGGCCAATGGCGAGTTGCATCCGCTGCAGCAGGCATTCCTCCAATGCGGCGGAGCGCAATGCGGCATCTGCACGCCCGGCATGTTGATGGCCGCGGCGCAACTACTCGCGCGCAATCCTCACCCCAGCCTGGCCGAAATTCGCGAAGGACTCGCGGGCAATCTCTGCCGCTGTACAGGCTTCACGCGTATCTTTGAATCGGTGATTGCAGCCGCTGCCCACAACGCTGAGGACTCGACAAATCGCAGTGCAGAGCAGGAGGCCGATGCGCGGTAACCCGGAAGGTCATGAGCTGATCGCGCCCGGCAGCCTGGCCGCGGTGCTGGAACTGCTCTCCCGCGCGCCCGGGGAATGGACTCCGATTGCAGGAGGCACCGAGCTGATGGTGGCGCATGCGGCCGGTCAACTTCGCGCGCAAAAGCTCGTCAGCCTGTGGGGCATTCCCGATTTACGTTTCATCGAGACGTCGCCCAAGAGCATCGCAATCGGCGCAAGTACAACCTTTTGCGATCTGCGTGCACACGCTGAAGTTGCGGCGCATCTGCCGCTGCTGGCCAAGGCAGCAAGCTGGATCGGCTCCATCGCCAACCAGAGCCGCGCAACGTTAGGCGGCAATCTCGTGAACGGTTCGCCGGCCGCGGATTCCTCGCCCGCCCTGCTGGTATATGACGCGGAGATCGAGATGGTGTCGGTGCGCGGTCGACGACGCATTCCCTATGCGGCTTTTCACACACAATACAAGCGCAATGCAATGGCTACCGATGAGCTGCTCTACGCAATCCATCTGCCGCTCCGATTCGCGCATCACCGGCAGTACATGCGCAAGGTGGGAACGCGGCGGGCCATGGCTATTTCAAAGGTTGCGCTGGCGGCTACGGCGCTCGTAACAAACGGTTTGGTGAACGAAATTCGACTGGCGGCAGCGAGCCTCGCAGCTTTCCCAACACGGCTCTATCAAACTGAAGCGGCTTTGCTGGGCCAGACCATTGCTCCAGATACGATTCAAGCGGCTCGAAACGCACTACTCGCCGAAGCACAACCCATCGACGACATTCGTTCTACCGCCGAGTACCGCAGGCACGTGGCCGCCAATCTTCTTGAGGAGTCCTTAATCGAGCTTGGTTCAAAGGAGACGCCGCGATGAATCAAGTCCTTGCGGCCTGGAATAAAGCCGATGCGGCCACGGCGCAGGATGCCATGATCGCCTGCTGCGGGGCTCGCCTATGGGCCGCAGCGATGGTTGCGCTGCGCCCCATAGGGAGCATCGCAGAGTTGAGCACCAAAGCAGATGCAGTGTGGAGCACGATGGAAGAGGCCGACTGGCTTGAAGCCTTTGTCTGCCATCCACGCATTGGAGAGCGCAAGACTGCGCACGCGACCGAGCAATCGGCGGCGTGGTCGCGGACCGAACAGGCTTCGACAGACAGCGCGACAGAGTGGCTGCTCGCCGAACTGGCTGAAGGCAATGCGCTCTACGAACAGAGATTCGGCTTCACGTACATCGTGTGCGCCACCGGCAGGAGCGCCGAGGAGATGCTCTCTATCCTCGATCGCCGCCTGGCCAGCGACCGCGTAACTGAGTTGCGCGAGGCCGCAGAGCAACAACGGCAGATTATGCAGATACGTTTGGGAAAGTGGCTTGTAGAATGAAGGCTCAGATGAGCGCAATTACGACGCACGTTTTGGACACTGTGCTGGGCAAGCCGGCTGCCGGAGTTGCAGTGCGGCTGGAGATGTGGGAAAACGACGCATGGGATACCGCTGCGGAGAGCGCAACGGACGCGGACGGACGTTGCCGCGACCTTACGCAGGATGCCGACCGAGGCCTTTATCGCCTCACCTTCGGAACCGGCGCGTATCTGGCTCGCACGGGCCGCACCAGCATCTATCCGGAGATTTCCGTCACCTTTGTCTGCGACGGCGAGGCGCACTATCACCTGCCGCTTCTACTAAGCGACAACAGCTACACAACCTATCGAGGAAACTGAGATATGGCAAGACTGGGTGAGAATCGCTACGGAAAATCGCGCGTGCGCCTCTCGCGGATCACGCGCCACGGAGATCGTCACGACTTCAACGAGTGGACCGTGCGTGTACTGCTGGAAGGCGACTTCGAGGCCAGCTTTATTGAGGCCGACAACAGCAAAATCCTACCCACGGACACCATGAAGAATACCGTCTATTTTGTGGCCCGCGACTCCAAAGCAGCGACCATAGAAGACTTCGCAACCGAGCTGGGCGACTATTTGCTTGCCAACAATCCTCAAGTAAGCGGGGCCCTCGTTGAGATCGAGGAGAAGGCCTGGGAGCGCCTGCATGTCGACGGCGCGCCTGATGCATTCACCTTTAAACTCGGCGGCCCGGAGGTGCACACCGTTCGCGCCGTTCGCGACCAGCGTCGTGAATGGTCAGTCAGGTCGGGAGTTGATGGGTTGGTCATTCTCAAGACCACCAAATCGGCGTTTACGGGTTTCATCCAAGACAAACTGACCACTCTTAAGCCGGCCACCGACCGAATCTTCGGCACAAGCGCAACGGTACATTGGGAGTACGACGAGGGCTCACCGGATTATGCGCAAGTGAGGACACGAATCATTGCCGCCATCCTCAAGGAGTTTGCCGAGCACGACAGCATGAGCGTGCAGCATACGCTCTTCGACATGGGAAAGGCTGCGCTGGCCGCCGCGCCGGAGATTTCCCGCGTCACGCTGATCATGCCAAATCTGCACCACTTGCTAGCGGATCTGCGCCCTTTCGGTCAGGACAATCCCAACCACATTTTTGTGCCCATCGACGAGCCACACGGTTATATCGAAGCCACCATCGAGCGGTGAGAATGATCCGAGTTGTGCAAGATCGTAGGCCAGGCGGATGGCCATTCCGGCGACAAAAACGATGAGGGTGCCCCGGGCCTTCACAGCGGGCACTCAGTATCCGGTCGGAATTCGATCAACAGCGCCAGGCCAACGGCTCCGTTGCGCCGCCGGAGCGAACGCACCTATTCGACACCCAGCAACTCAGCAGACCGAAAATCTTTAGACGATCTTTATACTTAGATCGTTACGCTATCTAGAATCTGTAGTTCATCCCAAACCGAGACTTGAGCGCAACTGGCGAAATTGATCGGGTCCCCACTTTTTGAAGGATCCCTGTACTACAGACCTCTCATTTAGCCAGGTATTTTGAACAACTCAAAAAGTCCATGGGCGAAAAATCCATATTTCCGAGGCCTTCATCTTGAGAATCTCCCTGCATCGCGTTTGCCCCCTTCTTCCCCGGCTGCTGGCAATTGCTACGGTCGTTGCGTTGTGCGGTTCAACCCTGGTGGCACAGCAGACACTTGGCGGCATCACTGGTGAGGTCACTGACCCATCAGGCGACGCTGTACCCAATGCCACGGTGACCGTGGTGGACGAGCAAACCTCGCTGACGCGCTCGACTCAGACCAATGCCACAGGCGGCTACACATTCGTGAATCTGCCTATCGGCACCTACACGCTGACCTACACGGCGGACGGATTCGATATCCAGAAGACCCCGCACATCACCGTGCAGGCCAATCGCACAGCCACGCTCAATGCCCAACTGAAAGTAGCCGCGGCCAAAGGCGAAACCGTCGTGGTGGAAGGCGCGCCATTGATGAACGCCGTTGATACGACGGTAGGGTACGTGCTGGACACGGAGCAAATTGAAAAGGTGCCGCTGGCGACGGGCAGTTTTACTGGTCTAGCGACCCAATCCACGGGAGTCAGCGCAGAGTTGAGCGGTGGAACCGGCGCGAATTCCGGTCTCGGAAACGCACCTATCTGGTCCAACGGCCAGAGGGACACTTCGAACAGCTTCCTGCTCAATGGCGTAGACGCCAGCAACCTCTTCAACGGCAAGAGCACCAGCCAGGTGCCCTCAGCACGTGTGATCAACAGCACCGGCGTCCAGACCAGCCCTGGCGGTGGCGGCGGTGTCATCCCATCCGCGGCCTCCATTTACCTCTCGATCGGCAACGCCATCCCCACACCCGCGCCTGAAACCATTTCGGAAGTCCGCGTCAATGCCTCGATGTATGACGCCACTCAAGGTTCAACCTCCGGCGCGCACATCGACCTTAGCACCGCTTCGGGCACCAATGTTTTTCACGGTACAGCCTACGTTCACCGCGGCACCAATTGGATCAACGCCGCTCCATTCTTCTTCAACCAGGATCCGGATGTTCCAGCGAACGATAAGGTTCCGGAGTTGCACCGGCACATAGCCGGCGGCGCCGTCGGCGGTCCCATCATCAAGGACAAGCTCTTCGGCTTCCTCGCCTATCAACACCTACACGTCTCCGACCAGGAGTTGGGTGACTCGTTTTTGGACGTTCCCGTTGGCCTGGGCCCGAACGCTTCTGACCGTACTGCCTCGGCTTTGGCGAATTTGAGCAACAATTCGTTCGGTGCCAATATTGGCAACCCGAACATCACGGCCGCGAATATCGACTCCCTCGCCCTGGTATTGTTCAACTCGCCGGCGCTTCCCGGCGAGCCTGGGAAATTTCTCATTCCCGCCGATGCGCTGAACGGCACTCCGCCCACCGCTGCCCATCTCGACAACGCGTTTATCCCCGGCACGGGCCGGTTTACCGGAGATATGGCCGTGGCCGACCTGGATTACAACGCCAGCAAGAGGGACACACTCTCTCTCAAGTACTACTACCAGCACGATCCCACCATCTCGCCGTTCTCCTACTCAAGCGTTCCCGGTTTCAATGAGCATTTGGACTCTGGCGCACAGGTTGCCTCAATCACCAATACGTTTATCGTCAAGTCCAACCTCAGCACTACCCAGACCTTCGGCATCATTCGAGAGAAGAACTGGGCTGATAATGAGCAACCTTTTGGTCCGAGTTCTATCCCCGGCGGCGCGGCTGGCACGGGATCCATCAACATGTTCGGATCGAAATATTTCCCCGGAATCTCTATCTACAACGTCCTGGGTCAATATCAGCCAGCTGGAGTTACCAATGTATACCTGAATATCGGCCCCAACGCTGAATCGCAGTCTTCCAATACCGGTATCTTCCAGAACCGCCTCGCACCCTCGGGTAACGCGATCTGGATACTTGGCAAGCACACGGTGAGCTTCGGCGCGAGCTACACTTACACGCAACTGAACACGATCGATAAGCGCACCGGGACCGGCACGATTGCCTCCGACGACTTCAGCCAGTTCGTGCAAGGCTTCGTAAGCCCCGGTGGTGCCGCGACCGGCTTCTACGTCAGCTCCTTCTTGCAGGGCAACGCCAGCCGCTACTACCGTGCCAACCAACTCGGCACCTACGTGCAGGACAAGTGGCAAATCACCCCAACCCTGTCGCTGACTGCCGGCCTGCGCTATGACTGGGATGCCGGCCTCACCGAGAAGTATGGCCGCATCTTCAACTTTGAACCCAGCCTCTATAGCTACAATGTGGGTTCCGACACGATCGCGAATACCGGCATTATCATCGCCGGCAATAACGCCAACCCCACCCAGGGTGTGAGCCCCACCACCCTCACCGGCCGGCAATGGGGCATCGGCCCTCGCGCCGGCGCAGCATGGCAGCCCGGAATGTTCCATAGCAAGCTGGTCGTCCGCACCGGCGTTGGTCTCTACTACGACCGCGGCGAACTTTTCAGCTACTTTTCTCCCGGCTACGCCATCGGCACCGTCACAGGCGGCCCCTTCGGCGTCAACCAGCAACTGCCGTTCGTGAATGCCTCAACCTGTCCCACGGCCTCGCAGTCGCTCTACGGCGAGTTTGGCTCCTACTTCATTCCCACATGTGGTGGCAACGGCGGCTTCGGCCCCCCTACCGGCCCGCCCACGGCCGCTACCGGCGATCTTGAAAACCCTTATGGCACCAGCCTGGAATACAGTGCTCCCAATAACCCCAAGTCCTCGGATCTCAGCAACTACCTTCCCGGCGCATGTAGCATTGTGAATGCTGGGGGGGGGGGGATACCGGGAGTTTGCCCGGCAACCGCGACGAATCCGAACGGAGAGGTCGTCAACAACGGCCAACCGATCTCGCTCGGCGTCTACGACCGCGCCAACAAGCTCCCTTACACCATCAACTACACCCTGGACATCCAGTGGCAGCCGCGGAACGATCTTGCCATTGAGATAGGCTACGTGGGCAATGTTGGCCGTCATCAGGTTATTCCGGTGCCCTTCAATCAACCGAATATAGCGTCTCCCTCCAGCCCCGCCCTGGCAGGCAGCCCCTACCAGCAGAGCTATAGCTACGGCAACACCGTAGAGGGTGCGACTCTGGCCCCTGGCAGTGGCACCGGCACCGGTTACCTGGCTAACTATGAGGGCGGCAACGTGGACCTCCGCGTTCCCTATATCGGCTACGCAGCCGAGTCCATCGACTATAAAGCCGCCGGCGTCGATGCCTACAACGCTCTCCAGGCACACGTTGAGAAACGCATGAGCCACGGCATCCAGGTCGGGGCATCGTATACTTACTCCCACGCACTGGACGAGCAGAGCGGGCTTGGCCTCTTCTACAACGGCGACAATCCTCTCAACCTTCGGAGTGGCTATGGCTCGTCGGATTACGATCGCACCCACGTCTTCAGCTTCAACTACGTGTTCCGTCTTCCCAATTTAGCCAGGGAGCGCACTATCGAAGGTAAGTTTGTAGATGGCTGGTCGCTGGTGGGCCTTACTGTGCTTCAGAGCGGGCAACCCTACAGCGTCATCGACTACACCGGCGCGGTTGGCGGCATCTACTATTCCGTTGCGGATGGCATCAACAATCCCATCGTGCCGCTTGCTCAAGGCTGCACGGCCAAGAACGCCAAGACAGGTGCTTCCGGCGCATGGACCCCGTCTGGAGGAATGCCAGCGCTCAAGGCCTCCTGCTTCGCAATTCCGCTGCTCGCGCCGGGTAGCCTTGGCGGCGCCGTTCCGGCCTCCGACACATTTGAAACAGGTTTCGGCGTTGGCGAGCGCAACATCTTCAGGCAGGCCTTTCAAAAACGCGCCGATGCGTCGCTGATCAAGGTGGCCAACCTCAATGAACGGTACAGTCTGAAGTACACATTTGACGTCTATAACCTCACCAATACAACTAGCTTTGATGTCCCCGGCAACGAGGTAACCGAAAACGAGAACTACAACTCCTTCCCGACTGCGGGCACGCCCGCCCTGCCGGGTACTTGTAACGCAACAGGGGTTGGGACTGTTGTCGGCAGCTTCTATAACTGCCCGGTGGTAGGCATCGTCACACACACCATCGGCAGCCCAAGGCAGATTCAGATGTCGCTTCACTTCATGTTCTAAATCCACCCCCGAACAAAAAGGCAAGCCGGCAACTTCTAAGCTTCCGTCTTCCCTTCCGTTCTTGCAGGCTGCCAGGTACGCAACGTCACCGCGTGGGCAAGAATGGGGGTCGTTTGTCTGAGCGGCCACCGCACAGGCACTGTGCCAGGCGCGACGGCTCGCTGGCGATTGCAAGCCGGTCAGCCTTTTAGCGGCAGGTATTTTACGTTGCGGAGATTATGCACTAGAATATGATCTCTGGTGCTGGCCGACTTTCCCCTTCCCGACAGATCGAGCTGTTGCCAAAAATAAGATCGCAGGAGTTATGCCAGAGAGCCGTCCCAAGGAGTCGATGGGTGGAATCCTTGTTAAAAGATATCGAGAAGGCGCTTGCAGAACAACTGCCTCCCCTGACTGCGAATGCAGCGGCCATTGAGGCGGATCGCTGTCTATATTGTTACGATGCGCCTTGCACTCATGCCTGTCCAACCCATATCGATATTCCCCGTTTCATCAAGAAAATAGCATCCCACAATCTGCGCGGCTCGGCTGAAACCATCTTCGCGTCGAATCTTCTTGGGGCCACGTGCGCGCGCGTATGTCCGGTACAGGAGTTATGTGAAGGCGCGTGCGTGCTGGGCGCAGATCACAAGCCCATCGCCATCGGACGCCTGCAACGCCATGCCATGGACCACGCTCGTGAGCGCAGAAGCTATCCTGTTGTAAACGCCGGACCGACCGGCAGATCGATCGCCATCATTGGCGCTGGGCCCGCTGGGCTATCCTGCGCCGGCGAGTTAGCCCTGCTGGGCCACGCAGTAACTATCTTTGAGAAGCGCGACCTGCCCGGCGGCCTTTCCACTTACGGAATTATTGCGCTGCGCGAGCCGGTAGAAATTGCCATTGATGAGGCGCGCATGATCCAGGGGCTTGGTGTCAAGATCAGAACCGGATTTGAGCTCGGCAAAGAGGTTTCACTGGCCGGGCTTCAGAAGGAGTTCGATGCCATCGTGCTGAGCGTGGGGTTGGGCAGCACGCCTAGCCTGGGGATTGAGGGCGAGGAGGCCATTGTGGATGGCCTTGAATTCATCGCGGCCAGTAAAAGCGCAGCCATAAGCTTGCGAGTAGGCCGCAACGTAATCGTGATCGGCGCAGGCAACACCGCGGTGGATTGCGCCACGATTGCCAAGCGGCTAGGCGCAGAGCGAGTAACGATGGTCTATCGCCGCACCGATCGCGAGATGAGTTGTTATGAGCACGAGTACGACTTTGCCCGCAAGGAGGGCATCGAGTTCTGCTTTCTCAGCCAACCTTCGCGTGTCGTGCTGGACGCTGGTCATCCTGTTGGTCTCGAGTGTCTACGCGTCGAGTTAGGCGAGCCGGATGCCTCGGGCCGCCCCGCGCCAACGCCCGTCAAAGGTTCAGAGTTTGTGCTTGCCGCTGACCAGATTGTCAAAGCCATCGGTCAAAACAAGCCGTCCCTCGCCATGTCGCTGGGCTTGGAAACGACGAAGGGTTTTATCGCCGTGGACGCGAGCTTCCAGACCAGTATTTCCGGAGTCTATGCAATCGGCGATTGCATTCGCGCGTTAGGCGCGGCCTCGACGGTGATGGCCGTTGAGGATGGGAAGCTTGCCGCAGCGGCAATCCATGAACAGCTTGCGCAGCGGCCTGTTCCAGCAAGGGTAGGGTAATCATGGCAGACCTTCGAATCAACTTCGCCGGCATCAAGTCGCCCAATCCTTTCTGGCTGGCTTCGGCCCCGCCCACAAACTCCGGAGCGCAGATTCACAGAGCTTTTGAAGCCGGCTGGGGCGGTGCTGTATGGAAGACTATCGGAGCTCCGGTGCTGAATGTCTCCAACCGATATGGCGCCTGGCACTATGGACGTCAGCGCATGCTGGCTATCAACAATGTCGAGCTGATCTCCGACCGGCCTATTGAAGTGAATCTGCGCGAAATTGCCGAGGTCAAGCGCGCCTGGCCGGATCGAGCGGTTATCGTCTCCGCCATGGTTGAGTCCAAGCCCGAAGCGTGGAGGGAAATCGTCCAGCGCATCGAAGATACAGGCGCAGACGGCATCGAATTGAACTACGGATGCCCGCATGGCATGAGCGAACGCGGCATGGGCGCTGCCGTTGGCCAGGTACCGGAGTATTGTGAGCAGATTACGCGCTGGGTGATGGAGGCCGCAACCATTCCCGTCATCATGAAGCTCACGCCGAATATCACCAACATTGTGCTGCCGGCCCGCGCCGGGGTGGCTGCGGGCGCCAATGCGCTCTCGCTCATCAACACCATCAACTCCATCGTCGGTGTAGACCTGGATACGCTCGAGCTGACGCCGAGCATTGGCGGCAAAGGCGGCCACGGCGGCTATGCGGGACCGGCCGTGAAGCCCATCGCATTGAACATGCTGGCCGCGCTGGGAACTGACGAGATTGTATCGAAGTCGGGCATTCCGATTTCCGGCATGGGCGGCATTGGAACTTGGCAGGACGCGGCGCAATTCCTGCTCCTCGGCGCATCCAGCCTTCAGGTCTGCACCGCAGTCATGCATTACGGTTTCCGGATCATCGAAGACCTCTGCGACGGCCTCTCTAACTGGATGGACGAAAAAGGCTTCAAGACCATCGCCGATGTGACCGGTCACAGCCTGCATCGCGTCTCGGAGTTCAAGAACCTGGATCTATCCTATCGCGCGGTTGCCCGCATCGAAGCAGGCAAGTGCATCAAGTGTGATCTCTGCTACGTGGCCTGCAACGATGCAGCGCATCAGTGCATCGACCTGGTCTCGCTTCAAGGCGATCTGGTCGCGCCGCGCGCTTACGATGTGCGCTCGAACGGCAAGCGCGAGGCCGTGGAAACACGCCCCCAGCCCGTGGTTCGCGAAGAGGATTGCGTAGGCTGCCGGCTCTGCTATAACGTGTGCCCGGTGGATGATTGCATTCAGATGGTCGAAGTTCCTTCTGGGCGAAGCGAAGTTACGTGGAGCGAGCTATCGGAAAAACAAACCCAGGTTACCGAAGACTGGGAGACGATGAAGGCGTATCGCGAGCAAGTGGGAATTCATATTCACTAGCATGTTTTCTTGAACAGTTGTAGAACCGCAAGAGGAGAAAGTGCAAATGGGACTGCTGATCAGGGGCGGGGAAATCGTGACCGCGGAAAGCCGGTCACGCGCAGATATTCTCATCGAGGATGAAACAATTAGCCGCATCGGTCTTGACTTCGATGTGCCAGCGGGGACCGAAGTGATCGATGCTACAGGAAAACTGATCTTTCCCGGCTTCATCGACCCGCATGTCCACATTCATCTGCCCTTCATGGCCACTTTTGCCAAGGATACCCACGCCACGGCGAGCAAGGCCGCGCTTATCGGCGGGACCACGACGTTCATTGAGATGGTCTGTCCTTCGCGCAACGAGGATGCGCTGGACGGATACAACGTCTGGAAGCAAAAGGCGGGAGGCCATAGTGCATGCGACTATGCCTTTCATATGGCAGTGACGCGCTATGACGCGAACACCGAGGCTCAACTTCGCGAGATCGTCGAGGATGGAACTGCGTCCTTCAAAATCTTTCTTGCCTACAAGAACTTCTTTGGCGTCACCGATGAAGAGATGTTTAACACGCTCACTCTGGCCTCGAGTCTGGGCGTAATCACCACCGCGCACTGCGAGAACGCAGAGTTAGTGGGTCAGTTACAACAGCTCTTGCTGGCCGAGGGAAAGACGGGCCCGGAGTGGCATGAACCCAGCCGCCCTGAGGCGGTTGAAGCCGAAGGCACCAGCCGCTTTGCGACCTTTCTGGGGCAGACTGGCGCAACAGGGTACGTGGTGCATCTCTCCTGTGCGCCGGCGCTGCGCGCGGCCGTGGAAGCGAAGTTGCGCGGCGTCAAGCTGCACGTTGAATCGGTGCTTCCGCACTTTCTGCTCGACAAGAGTTATGCCGAGCGCGCTGGCGTGGAAGGCATGAAACATGTGATGTCTCCACCCTTGCGGGATAAACGCAATTTGCAGGTGCTATGGAGCGCACTCAAAGCGGGTTTGATCGACACGGTCGGCACCGATCATTGTCCATTTGACACCGCACAGAAGCTTCTTGGCGCGAAAGCTTTCGCGCAGATTCCCAACGGCATTCCGGGCATTGAAGATCGCGTGAACCTGATGTTTACCTACGGCGTGAAGCGCGGCGGACTCGATCTTCACCGTTTTGTCGATGCACTCAGCACCCGCGCTGCCAAGCTCTTCGGCCTCTTTCCACGCAAGGGAACCATCGCTGTTGGATCAGATGCCGACCTCGTCGTGTATGACACAGAATATCGCGGCACTGTTTCTGCCTCTACGCAGCACTGTAACAACGACTACAGCGGATTCGAAGGCTTTGCCATCGAGGGCCGGCCATCGGTAGTCACAGTACGCGGAAAGGTCCAGGTGCGCGACGGAGTCTTTGTGGGCGAACCCGGACGCGGACGCATGATTCGCCGCAAGCCTCAATACTTTGCGCAAGGGGTAACTCATGCCGGTTGACACCCAAGCTGCGATTGAACTGCTTAAGGAGTTGCGCACACTCACCGCCGACGAGAATGGCGCGCAGCGCCTGGCCTGGACGCCCATGTGGATTAAAGCGCGTGATTGGTTCCAGTCCAAACTACGCGAACTCCCCGTGGAGCATCACTATGACGCCGCCGGTAACAGCTGGACCACGCTCTCCGGAACCTCCAATGTCACTCTGATTCTTGGCAGTCACCTCGATTCCGTGCCCAATGGAGGCTGGCTCGACGGCTGCCTGGGCGTAATTGGCGCTTATGCCGTGTTGCGCCGCATCGCGGAAGAATATGACGGCAAGCCACCCATCACAATCCGTCTTGTCGATTGGGCCGACGAGGAGGGTGCGCGTTTTGGGCGCAGCCTCTTTGGGTCCTCAGCCTTTGCCGGCACTCACACTATCGATCAGGATCGCGCACGCACCGATGCCGGCGGAATCCGGCTTGAAGATGCGCTGGCCGAATGCGGCGTGTCCATCGACTCCATTGGCGATGCGCAGCGGGAGCGGAAGAACGCAGCGGCATATCTTGAGCTACACATCGAGCAGGGTCCGGTGCTGGAGAGCATAGGCCTTCCCTTGGGTGCCGTACTCGGTACAAAGGGCGTGGAGCGCCACACAATCACTTTTCATGGCCAGGAAGCGCACTCCGGTTCCACGCCCATGGCGGCGCGGCGCGATGCATTGGCCGCCGCCTCAAAACTGGCGCTGGAGATTCGCCCAATAGCCATGCGCCATCCTGACGCCGTGTGCACCATAGGCAGTGTTAAGACTTTTCCCGGCATTGTGACGGCGGTTGTTGGCCGCTGCGAGGCAACCCTCGACCAGCGCGATCTGGATGCTGAAGTGCTGGCCGCAATGTATCGCGAGGCGCAGGACAAGAGCATTCAATTTGCAAAAGAAGAAGGGTGCACGGCGGAGTGGTCGCGCATCTGGAACATTGCGCCGGAACCCTTTCACCCCGCGCTTATTGGCCTCTGTGAAGAAGCGATTCGCGAGACTGCTGGCCACTCCCACCGCATGCCGTCCGGACCGTTGCACGACGCAGCTGAAGTGTCGAGAGCCGGCATTCCTACCGTCATGCTCTTTGTGCAATCGCTCAAGGGAATCAGTCACAACAAAATTGAAAATACACGAGAAGACCATCTGGAGTTAGCTATCACCGCGTTTGACAGGCTGGCATCGAAGACCATCGATTGGATTCGAGCGTTATGAGGTCGCTGGAGGAGTTATGAGTGCTGTTCACACATCGACCACTACCACCGTCTCTCATTGGATCAACGGGAGGCCCGTCGCCGCAACCTCCGGGCGCACTGGCGCCCTCACCAATCCCGCAACCGGCGAAATTATCGCAGAGGTTGGATTTGCCTCTGCTGAAGATGTAGATCGTGCGGTAGCGGCGGCCAAAGCCGCCTTCTTCGAATGGCGGTCCACGCCTCTGTCGCGCCGCGCCGAAGTCATGTTTCTCCTGCGCGACTTAATCGCGCAAAATCGCGACCGCCTCGCCGGAATCATCAGCCTCGAAAATGGCAAGACGATCGCCGATGCCCTGGGCGAAGTGGCGCGCGGCCTGGAGAATGTGGAGTTCGCATGCGGCATTCCGAACTTGCTCAAAGGTGGCTACACGGAGCAAGCCAGCCGCGGCGTCGATGTCTATCAGATTCGCCAGCCGCTCGGTGTCGTAGCCGGCATCACACCGTTCAACTTTCCTGTCATGGTGCCGTTGTGGATGCTGTCGACCGCCGTCGCCTCCGGCAACGCATTTATTCTCAAGCCATCCGAGAAAGTCCCGTCGGCCAGCGTTTATCTCGCCGAGCTAGCCAAGGAAGCGGGCATTCCCGACGGCGTTCTCAACCTGGTGAACGGGGACAAGGTGGCAGTGGACCGGCTACTCGAACACCCTGACATCAAAGCCATCAGCTTTGTGGGCTCAACGCCGGTGGCCAGACACATCTATGAAACCGCCACGCGCAACGGCAAGCGGGTGCAGGCCCTGGGCGGCGCCAAGAACCACATGCTGGTGTTGCCGGACGCCGATATTACCATGGCCGCCGATGCAGCGGTCTCAGCCGCTTATGGCGCGGCCGGCGAGCGTTGCATGGCCATCTCCGTTGTGCTGGCTGTGGGCGCTGTGGCCGATCCGCTGATCGCGGCGATTCGCGAGCGTGTGGCCCGCATCAAAGTCGGCCCTGCGTCTGAGCCTGCCAGCGAGATGGGGCCGCTCATCTCCCGTGAGCATCGCGATCGCGTTGCCGCCTGCCTCGACACTGCGGTTGCTGAAGGAGCAACGCTTTCCATCGATGGCCGTCTTGACCCGGCGATACGTGCCAATGGATTTTTCCTCGGCCCGTCGCTCATCGACAACGCAATGCCCGGCATGCACTGCTATGACCATGAGATCTTTGGACCCGTGCTGAGTGTCGTGCGCGTCGCCACCTATGCCGAAGCCCTTCGACTCATCAATGAGAACCCTTACGGCAATGGCACGGCCATCTTCACGCAGAATGGAGGAGCGGCGCGCCAGTTCCAATTCGATGTCGAGATCGGCATGGTGGGCATTAATGTTCCCATTCCCGTTCCCGTCTCGTACTATAGCTTCGGCGGCTGGAAGTCTTCGCTTTTTGGGGATCTGCACATGTACGGTCCTGAAGGCGTGCAGTTTTATACCCGCTCCAAGGTTGTTACCAGCCGCTGGCCAGACCCCGGCGCAAGCAAGGTGGATCTGGGCTTCCCGCAAGTGCGTTAAACTACAAACATTTTCACCGAGGCTGCGCCATGAGCGAAACTCCCAAATTTGAAGTTCTCGAATCGAAAACGTTGACCTCCGAAGAGATCACGACCATTACCCGGCAGAACAACTATGGGACATGGCGCTTTCAGAAGACCTGGAAGCCGCTTCACATTGCCGACGCCGAGGGCTGCTGGTTCACGGATGGCGCGGGCAAGCGCTACCTCGATTTCAGCTCGCAGTTGATGTGCGTGAATCTGGGCCACAAGAATCCGCGCGTGGTTGAGTCCATCGCCGAGCAGGCGCGCGAACTTGCCTACGTTGCTCCGGGACACGCCACTCGAGCCAGAGCCCGCCTCAGCTCCAAATTGTTGGAAGTCCTGCCTGAGGGCATCAGTAAGTTCTTCTTCACCACCAGCGGAACTGAGGCCAACGAGGCGGCCTTCAAAATTGCGCGCATGTTCACGGGCAAGAGCAAGATCATCTCTCGCTACCGCTCCTATCACGGTTCCACCAATGCTTCCATTGCGGCCACGGGCGATCCGCGGCGCTGGGCGATGGAGCCGGGCGGCAAGGGCTCAGGCTTTGTCTTTGCGCCTGAGACCAACTGTTACGACTGTCCTATCAAGCACACTTACCCTGCCTGTAACATCGCTTGCGCCGACTACATCGAACACATGATCCGCAATGAGAGCGATGTCGCAGCCGTGATCCTCGAACCCGTCGTGGGCACTAACGGCGTGCTCGTTCCGCCGCCCGAATACTTTCCGCGCCTCCGCGAGATCTGCGACAGGCATGGCGTCCTGATGATTGCCGACGAAGTGATGGCTGGCTGGGGGCGCACCGGCAAGTGGTTTTCCGTGGACCACTGGGGCGTGAAGCCCGACATTCTTGTGACAGCCAAGGGCATCACCTCGGCCTACGTGCCGCTGGGTCTCTGCGCCACCACAGCCAAAATCGCAGACTACTTTGAGGATCATTACTTCGCCCATGGGCACACCTATGAGGCGCATCCCCTCACGCTCGGCCCGGCCGTGGCCACCATCGAGGAGATGCAGCGACTCGGGTTGGTAGAGCGCGCGGCAGAGCTTGAGCCTTATGTGCGCGAAAAGGTCGAAGCTCTCAAGGCGAAGCATCCCTCAGTCGGCGATGTGCGCGGCCTCGGCCTCTTCTTCGGCGTTGAGATCGTCAAGAACCGCGTAACCAAGCAGCCCTTTAACACCATGCGCGACAAGGTGGAAGGAAAACCTCTGGTGGTCGATCAGATCGCCGCAAGGATGATGGCGCAAGGCGTTTCAATCCAGGCATGGGTCAGCCACTTCGTCATCGCGCCGCCGTTGATCGTGACCAAAGAAGAGCTGGACCTCGGCATCGCCGCGCTGGATGAGCATTTGAGCATCGCGGATGCGCTGGTAGAAGCATAGTGGAGGGAAGTCTCAAGACCCTGCCATTGCAAAGTCTCGGCCCAGTCAGCTCGTGCTTCTAAGGGGTAACACGGGGAGACTCATACCGTTTCTTCTGCGCTTGCTTGTCCAAGCGAGACTGTAGGTTTTGGGGCAGACGCAGTCAGCTTCATCAGCAATCCGTACACAGCCCCCGACGTAAAGAAGCCCACGAACCACGCGTAGTCGTAGAGAAAGTGGAGCGGCTTCACGGCCAATCCGACAAGCGCGATGACCACGCCCAGAACCAGCGCCACGACGGCGCGCGGGTTGATGCCCTTGGTATAGTGATATGCGCCTTCGCGGTGATAGAGAGAGTTCACATCCAACTCGGTTTTGCGGATAAGAAAGTAATCGCAGACCATGATGCCTGCCACCGGGCCAAGCAGGCCGGAGTAACCGATGAGCCAGCCGAAGATGTAAGCATCCGGCGTAGCTAGCAGCTTCCACGGGCACATAGCGAGGCCGAGAAAGCCGGTAATCAGGCCACCGGTTCGAAAACTGATAAGCCGCGGATAGAGGTTGGAAAAATCATTGGAAGGCGAGACCACGTTGGCGCCGATGTTCACGTTGAGCGTGGCAATGAGAATGGCGATGAGCCCGACGAATGCAACGACAGGCTGATGAAATGCGCCGATCAACAGGATCGGATTCCAGATGGGATGGCCGAACAACACGGTAGAGGCCGACGTGACGGAGATGCCAACGAATGTGTAGAGCGTCATGGCCACAGGCAGTCCAAATGCCTGGCCCCACGCCTGCGCATGCTGTGACTTGGAATAGCGTGTAAAGTCGGGGATGTTCAAGGCGAGCGTGGCCCAGTAGCCCACCATTGCCGTTAGCGACGGGAAGAAGACGGCGAGAAACTCGCCCGTGGTGTGGAACTGGCTGGGCGTTGAAAGCATGGAGCCGAAACTGCCGGCTTTGATACGCACCCAAATGAGCAGCGCCGCGGCCATCACAAACATAAAGGGCGCACCGAAGGCTTGCAGATGACGGATGGACTCGACGCCGCGCCAGACCACAACCATGTTAAGCAGCCAGAAACTCAGGAAGCAGGCCCACAGAACACCATTGATCGCTGCTGCCGACGGCCAGATGACTGCCAGCATGGAATAGATTGCAGTTCCGCCAATCCACGACTGAATGCCAAACCAGCCGCAGGCCACAATCGCACGGAGAATGGCGGGCAGGTTGGCCCCGCGCACGCCAAATGGAGCGCGGATGAAAACAGGAAATGGAATGCCGTACTTCGCGCCGGCGTGCGCGTTCAGCAGCATGGGAATCAGCACGATCAGATTCCCCAGCAGCACTGTGCCGATCGCCTGCTTCCAATCCATGCCCTTGGCGATCAGCGACGAAGCAAGCTGATAGGTGGTGATCTCCATGGACATCGAGAACCATAGGGCAATGTAGTTGTAGGTTCCCCAGGTGCGTTGCGCCGGCGTAGTGGGGGCCAGGTCGCGGTTCGAGAGAGATGGGTCGATGCTGCTCACGGCTCCTCCTCTGCGAAAAACGAAGATTGTTTCCCTTTTTGCCCCATCGCGATCGCGCGGATGCATCAAGCGCGTTATCGAATGATGGGCTGTTGCAATTGCCTAAGACCGGCGGGCAGGTAGATCTTAATTTGCCTGCATTGGAATGGCGGGCATTGGCACAAGTGTATCGTGCAATTCTTGACTTTCAAACAAGTGTCAGGCAAAACTGTAACAACTTCAAGTGCCAAAGACGCGAAAGGCAAACAGGTGAACGACGAGACGAACACTCCGGACGAAGTGTATGCGCTTGAGGGTTCACCCGCGAGCTACGGGTTGCACGCTGGTGTGCTGGGCCCAATCGAGACGCTTGCCCAATCGGTCTCCGCGATGGCGCCCTCCACTTCGCCGTCACTGACGATCCCGCTGGTCTTCGCGCTGGCCGGCAGCGCCACATGGTTTGTATATCTGCTGGCTACCGCGGCGACCCTGCTGGTCGGCTTCTGCGTGAGCCGGTTCGCGCGCCTCTCCGCGTCACCGGGTTCGCTCTACAGCTACGCCGCCGACACGCTGCCGCCCTTCTTTGGCGTGACGGCTGCGTGGGGCCTGCTGCTGGCCTATCTGGCCACTGGCGCATCCGTGGCCGGCGGCGCGCTTTATTACACGAACCTGCTTGCGCAACAGTTTCTCCATTGGACGCCGCCCGCGCTGCCCGCATTGGCTATGGTCTGCGCCGTCGCAGGATTGATTGCCTACCGCGATGTGAAGCTATCGGCCGAGCTGATGCTGTGGATCGAGATGGTTTCTGTAAGTCTCATCGTCATTGTTTTGGTGGTTCTGCCAATCCGTTTCGGGCTGCATCTCGATCTGGATCAATTCAGGCTCAAGGGGGTCTCGCTTTCCGCGCTGGGGCCGGCGTTGGTGCTGTCCATGTTCAGCTTTGTGGGCTTTGAAAGCGCAACCACTCTGGGCGGTGAGGCGCGCAACCCGCTGCGCACCATTCCTCGCGCAGTGCTGCAATGCGCCATCCTGGCCGGCATCTTCTTCATGCTTTGTTCTTACTCCGAGGTTTTGGGCTTCAAAGGCGAGTCTGGAAAACTCAGCGACTCCGCTAGCCCGCTGCATCAACTGGCCGCCAAGGCCGGCGTTTCTCCGCTGGGCGTGGCCATCGACTTCGGGGCGTGGGTCAGCATGTTTGCCTGCGTGCTGGCCTGCACCACGGCGGCGGCACGCGTCCTCATGCGCATGGCGCATGGCGGACTGCTTCCTGCCGTGTTTGGACGCGCCAATCGACGTCACGGGACGCCGGGGGCTGCCATTGCCTTATCGGCCGGGTTCATGTTTGCCGCGACCGCGGGGCTGGCCGTGCGCGGCGTTGCAGGCTCCGATATGTACGACTGGCTGGGATCGCTCTCTGTCTTCGGCTTTCTCACCGCATACGCCCTGGTGGCCGTCGCGCTGCCGTTCGCTCGGCGCGCGCTGGGCCAGCACTCCCATCTGGTCGCCGCCACCAGCATCCTCACTGTCATCGTCCTGATCCTGATTGCGGTCTTCGACCTGCAATCCGCGACCGATGAGATGCATGCGCGCATTCCCTACATCTATGCCGGCTACATCGCGGCGGGAATCGCATGGTATGCGCTGCGGCGCAACAAAGCCGTGCCTCGCCAAAATTCAACCGGGAAGCGACAAGGGGGCGATTCGTAAGCCTTGGCACCGCCGTGGTCCTTATATCTATTCTGGTGTTGCGGCCAGCAAACTCCTTCAGTCTCTCTGCCGCCTCTATCGTCACCGGATGCTGTTTCTACGCCAGCTTACGGCGTGCAATGTCAATTGGTGAAACGGATGCAGGCTGGGCGCGGCCCTGATCGACTGCCGTCCCCGGGGACTCGATGCGTAAATCGCGCAGGTCGCCCAGAATGCTGGCCGCCCAGCGATAGACGTTGTGGTCCATCACATGGTGGCGCATCCGCTGCATCCTCATGCGCCGTTCGCCACGATCCATCTCCAGACCTTGATGGATGGCCTCGGCTACGCCTTCAATGTCATACGGGTTCACCACCAGCGCATCCAACAACTCGGTGGCCGCGCCCGTGAACTTGCTCAGCACCAGCACACCATCCTCGTCATCGCGTGCGGCAACATACTCCTTGGCTACCAGATTCATCCCATCGTGCAGCGAGGTAACCAGGCACACATCCGCCGCGCGATACCACTGATCCACCTCCTCATGGCTGCACTGCCGCTCGATCAGCAGGACGGGCCTCCACAGGGTCGTCTGGAAGCGCCGGTTGATGCGCTCCACGGTCTCCACCACTTGACGGCGCAGATACTTATAGCTGGGAATCCGCGAGCGGCTCGGCGCGGCAATTTGCACCATGGTCAGCCGCTCGAGGTACCAGGGATGCTCTTCGAGAAGCTTCTCGACTGCCATCAGCCGCTCCACGATGCCCTTGGTATAGTCCATGCGGTCTACGCCCACAATCAAGGTTTCACAGCCCAGACCGAACTCCTTGAGCAGCTCCGCGCGCGAGGGCCTTGGCGTTCTCCGCTCCGGCTTTGCGCCGTCCAGGGCCACACTCACCGGATAGGGGCGCACGGTGCTGGTGTGCCCATCCCGGCGAGCGGTCATGTGTTCGCGGTCGGTCCGTGACTCCAGAACGCGATCAACAGTGGACAGAAAGTTATTGCAGTGCAGCGGGATGTGGAATCCGAGCAGGTCCGCACCCAGCAACCCGTCGAGAAGTTCCGCCTGCCACGGGCAGATGCCAAAGGCCTCTGGATTAGGCCAGGGAATGTGCCAGAAGATGGCTACACGCGCGTCTGGACGCGCCGCTTTAATGAGCCGCGGCGCCAGCGCGAAGTGATAATCCTGCACAAAGACAATGGGGTTGGCGCTGTTCTCCATCTCCTCAAGCAGCGCGGCGGCAAACTTCTCATTGACACGCTGGTAGCACTCCCAGTCCGAAGCGCGAAAGATAGGCCGGGTATGCGCAATATGGCACAGCGGCCAAAGCCCTTCGTTCGCAAATCCGTCGTAGTAGCCTGCCTCCTCATCGCTTGAGAGCCAGACCCGGCGCAGGGTGTAGCGGGGATCGTCCGGTGGCACCCGCAGCCGGTCGAAGCTGTCAACATGATGTGCATCCTCGCTGCCGCTGCCATGCGCTACCCACACGCCGTCGCAAGCCCGCAGCACCGGCTCGATCGCCGTTACCAGCCCGCTGGGAGGAACCATGCACACCGTCTCCCGCCCCTGAAGCACATGCATATATGGCTCGCGGTTCGACATCAGGAAGATACGGCTTAAGCCAAACCGCTCTCTGATATGCACGGCGAGCCGTTCGGAGGTCCAGTGGTGCTCGCCGGCATCGCGCAGCCGTGCCTCAGTTTCCGCGGCGGCGCGTGCCTCCAGCAGGCTCTCTGCCATCGTCTCCACCTCGTGGGCCAACGGAGTAAAGAGACTCATCTCAGCTAAACTCTTGTCCGCAAGATCGTCGGGCTGACCCATGCGCAACCGCCTGAGCCGCTCCGCCACACGGATCATGGGCCGCATCAAAAACCAGCGGACCATCAGCAGCGTCACGCAGACGATCAGCACCACAAAAGCGACGATCCGCCAGAAGCTCCGCTGCCAGACCGCCGCGCCCTCGGCGCGAATGGAGTCAGCATCCTCCAGAATCACCAGCGCTCCGGCCATACGCCCATCGACGTACAGCGGAACCGCCTCCTCCAGCCACTGCCGATTGTCCTGGTGACCAAAAACGGACGTGTCGACACCCTGCTTGATGGCCTTGTCCAAGGGGCCGCGCGGCAGTGCCGCGAATACCCCGGCCGGACCCGCTTCGGTCACCAACCCTCCCTGGATGTCATAGACAGCAAGGCCCAACGCCTCACTTTGCGAGCGCAGGCGCGCCGCCTCCGCGGCAATCTCCGCGGTCTGGCCGGCGGCCACGGACTTTTCCATCTCCGATTGCAGGCTCTTGCTCTGCCAGGCGGTCCTGCGCTCCAGTTCTTGTCTCAGAACGTGTTTGTGGGCCAACACCTCAAAAAAGGTCGAGGCAACCGAAACCAGTGTGATTCCCACGACCAGCGCAAGGATCAACCGCATGCGAAAGAATTGCATGTCACCCCCCCTGTTCTTTTCTAAACAGATTCGCCCTTGTTTCCCTGTGCAGTTTGGAACAGTCGCTTTCCTTTTGGATGCAATTCAGCTTGTTCAAAGCCGTCGCAACTGAAAGGCCAGTGGTCAACTTATTGAAAACACGGCAAGCGTCTCCGCCTAGCGGCCACTGGACCATGGATTTTCTTCCCGCCACCGGGTAATTCCTGCCTGACAGCCGGGCTTCCGGCGTAGCTCGAAACCGTCGCGCCTCAGCCACAGGATTGTCGATCTCCGAGTCAGCAAACACCGGGGCCCGGATGCCCGCCTTGAAAGTTACACGGCGTACCCTTTACCGCCGCGGTGGAAATGAGCGAAACAGCAGGTTGCAATCGAACTGCTCTTTCGAGAGCAGCTCCAAAGTTTTCAGAAATGCCGGATGGATTCGTCGGGACCGGCAGTTGGAGCGGCTGGGGGCTTAGCGCTGTGCTCACCGGAATGTTCAGCGTGGCTTTCGAGCGAGCGGCTTACGAGGTCGCGGGAGCCAAGACCCACGGCTAGAGCGAGCGTGAGGACGATGCCGCCGAACAGGATGCCAAAGGCCAGCTCCACGACGTTGCCGCCGATCTGGAGGTGGTCAAGGACCATGGCGCCAGTCAGTACGAGCACCAGCCACTTGATGCCGAGCGACAGGAACCGTGCGTATTGGAGCTGCATATTGACTGCTCCAATGAGGACCGAACGTGCCAGGAAACGCGCGCTGAGATTGCCGGCGATGAGCAGGAATGCGGCGCCCACGATGCGGGCAAGGTAGGGCAGCAGCGAGCTTGGCAGTGCCGCGGCCGTTGCATAGGAGGCGTCGAAAGCTGAGACGCCGATGATGAGTCCGATCAAGACGCAGGCCCAGAAGGAGGCCCGGGCGATGAGCGCGGTGGGGGAAGTGGATGGCGCCCATTCTGCGTTGCCGCGGCTGCGAGCAAGTCGATCGTCAAACCTGGCCGCGGTAAGCCCACGCCGCAACAGCGCGGAAAGAACCATTCCGATCAGGGTAAGTATAGCCAAGGCAACAAGGAAGGCCAGGATACCGGGCAGGATGGAAATGAGCAGCGAGAGAACGCGGTAAATCGACTCATGAAGCGCGTCGGACATATGGCGCCAAATAGAGTTGTTGCCGGTATACAAAGACTGCGAAGCCTGGTTAGTGTCTGACTGAAGCATGGTGGCGAGAACGTTTTGCATAGAACTCACTCCTTGAATCGACTGTCTTGTTTGGTAGCGGAATCGGGTTTGATTCGCGGTTTGCTCATGGATTGAACCTGTCTGGCCATCGCCAGCGCGAGACAAGGTAAGCCTTGTCGGCCTCGAAAGCGGCGGCGACGGCCTCGATGTGGCTTTCCGGGTCGGCGCCGAAGGCGGTGATATTGATGTGGCTCGCGACCCAGGCGAGGTAAAGCGGGATCAGCGCGCCGAGAAGATGTCCGCGGTTGATGGTGCGGAGCCGATAGGCGAGCAGAAAGTCGTAGACAATCCGAGCCCAGAGGCTGTCGGACATTTGGAATGCCGCGCCGTCGGTTGCGGAGAGTCGCTTGAGTGCGAGAAGCGAGCTGGGCGGCAGGACGAGCGACCAAACTTCCTGGAGGTTGGTGTATGCGAGCCGAAAGGCGTAGATCATTGGGGCAATCTCGGCGGCCGCATCGGTGGGGGGGGCTTGCAGCATGGGCATGGGCAACGCATTCTGCGCCGGCGGCAACGGGCGAAAACGCTGCCAGAATGCTGCTTTGGCGTCGATATCGGCAAACAGTGTACCGGTTAACAGGGGAAGGATGGTGTTGAGATCGAGCCCTGTGTGTTGAGATTGGAAACGTGGGCCAACGTCGAGCTGGTCAATGGTAAATCCAGCTACCGTGGCCTCGTTGATTGGCCAAAGCGGCATCTCTGCCTGGTTGCTTGAGGTGAAACGATGGGCTGCGCCGGCGAGGCTTTGGGCCATGCGCAGTGAGAGACCGAGATGGACAGCCAATGGAAACCGCACACGGGAGGCGAACAGTGCGCGGGTGAGCGGATAGAGAATGGCGGAGTTGACCAGGCCGGTGCGCGGCGGCAGGTTGTAGAAAGGGACTGCCAGGTCAGTGGGGGTGGCTAGAACGGCGTTGGCAAGGTCGCGGAGTGCGGCCGAATCGAGCGAGCTGGACGAGGGGCCCAGCATGAGGATGGAACTCGATCCGTTCTTTTCGGCGAGCTGGCAAGCGTTGACGAAATCAGCGGCGGTCAGTGTCCAGGAAGGGTTGGTTGCGGGAGCGGCGATCATCCTGAGTGACGGATAAGAGCCTGCCGGGAGCGCGCCTTGCATAGCGACTAACAGGCCTTCAGTTGGGAAAGCGGCGGTCAGGTTGGCGAGAACATGTTCGAGGTGTTCCGGCGTCATGGCGGCAAGCAGGACGAGAAGCCCGGCGCTGGGTCGCGCGGAAGGGGCAGCGATGCCGGGAATTGGGTCTGCTGTCGTCATGTTGATTCGAGAGATTGATGTTAAGCCGGCTGGCGGCTTTTATCAGTCTCCAATTGACCGGTCTCTGTACGGACAGATACTCCTGCCCGGTTAAGATGCTGGCAAGTGGGATGAGGATTACTCCGGCCTCGCGCGCGGGGGCTGGAGTTCGAGCCAGAGAAAGGAGTACGGAGCGAGGGTGAGTACATACGGGGCTTCGGTGATGGTGGGGAAGGGCACATAGCCCAGCATCTCGACGGGCTCGGCGCCTTTGTGGTCAGCGAGGTCGAGGGAGACGGGCTGGGCAAAACGGCTTAAGTTGGCGACGCAGAGAACGGTCTCGTGTGAGCCGTCGCTGCGCTCGAGGTCGCGAAGGTATGCAAGGACCTTGCGGTTCACCGGGTTCAAGAACTGCTGGGTTCCACGGCCGAAGACCCGAAAGAGTTTGCGCAAGGCGATCATGTTGCGGGTCCAGTGCAAGAGGCTGGACTGATCGCTTAGCTGAGCTTCCACATTGATGACCTGGTAGCCATAAATGGGATCCATGATGATGGGAAAGTAGAGACGGGCGGGGTCGCACTTTGAGAAACCGGCGTTGCGGTCCGAGTTCCATTGCATAGGGGTCCGAACGCTGTTCCTGTCGCCAAGGTATATGTTGTCGCCCATGCCGATTTCGTCGCCGTAGTACAGGATGGGTGTGCCGGGAAAGCTGAGCAGGAGCGAGTTCAACAACTCGATGCGGCCTCGGTTGTTGTCGACCAAGGGGGCGAGACGACGACGGATACCGCCGTTGATGCGCATACGAGGGTCGTTCGAGTAGGCGAAGTGCATATAGTCGCGCTCGTCTTCAGTGACCAATGCCAGTGTAAGTTCGTCGTGATTGCGAAGAAACAGGCCCCATTGGCAGTTGTCGGGGATGGCCGGCGTCTGGGCCATGATGTCGGTGATCGGCAGGCTATCTTCCTGCCGAAGGGCCATGTAGATGCGCGGCATGAGGGGAAAGTGGAAGGCCATGTGGCACTCATCGCCATTGCCGAAGTAAGGAAGGACATCCGCAGGCGACTCGTTGGCTTCGGCCAGGATGAGGCGGTTGGCGTATTCGGCATCGATGGCGGCGCGGATTCGCTTGACGACAAGATGAGTTTCCGGCAGGTTCTCGCACGATGTACCATCGCGTTCCACCAGATACGCAATGGCGTCCATGCGCAACGCGTCGACACCCATGTCAAGCCAGAAGCGCATGGCCTTGAGAACCTCCTCCATCACTGCGGGGTTATCGAAGTTGAGGTCGGGCTGATGCGAAAAGAAGCGGTGCCAATAGTAGGCCTTGGCCGTATCATCCCAGGTCCAGTTGGACTTTTCCGTGTCGGTGAAGATGATGTCGGCGTCCTTGTAGAGATGATCCGTATTGGACCAGACGTACATCTCGCGAGCCACCGAGCCGGGCGGCGCGATGCGGGCGGCCTTGAACCAGGGGTGTTGATCGCTGGTGTGGTTGATGACCAGTTCGATCATCACCTGCATGTTGCGCTGGTGAGCTGCGTCCAGAAACGACTTGAAATCGTTCAGGGTTCCGTAGGACGGGTTGACGTCGACGTAGTTGGCGATGTCATAGCCATCGTCGCGCAAGGGCGAGGAAAAAAAAGGCAGAAGCCATATGCAGGTGACACCGAGGTTCTGCAGGTAGTCGAGCCGCGAGAGCAAACCGGGGAAATCCCCGATTCCGTCGCCGTTCGAGTCGGCAAAGGCTCTGACATGGAGCTCGTAGATGATCGCGTCTTTGTACCAGAGGGGATCGGTCGCGCTTGCCAGCTTCTTCACTCTTGGGTTCTCCAATGTGTTTGGATGCACGTTTTGCGCTCTATCGGAAGGTATCGTCCAAACATGTTATTCAGCATCCCCTTGTTTTTCACTCAGTTCGAGAGGTGGTTTTTCTATCCCGACCAAGCCATGCGGCATTCTAAATCCTTGACGGCATTTGGCTGCTGCGGTGTCACTTTCCCTTTTGTGAGTTGGCGGAGCATCCGCAAATGTACTAGCCTCTATGTGTGATCTGGACGAATCCAGCTGAGGATGCGCTGAACGCGTGGAGTACCGCGCCGCTGGTGCGTTTCTCGGTGCTGGCGCTGAGTTCGATCTTTTTCCTGGTCGATCCTTTTGCTGCGATTCCCTCGTTTCTGGCGATTACAGAAAGCGCGGACCCGTCGCGGCGCAAGCGGATGGCGCGCAAGGGCGCGCTGACTTGCTTCATCGTGCTGACCAGTTTTGCTGTAGGCGGGCAGTTGATCTTCAAGCTATTTGGCATCACGCTGCCAGCATTTGAGATCGCCGGCGGCATGATTCTGCTGCTGATTGGACTGGATATGTTGCAGGCCAAGCGCTCGGCGACCCAGGAGGCCCATGGCGACACCGAGGAGGCCACAGCCAAGGAAGACGCAGGGATTGTTCCGCTGGGAATCCCGATGCTGGCCGGGCCGGGAGCCATTTCGTCGGTGATGGTGCTGGTGGGGCAGGCGCCGGGCCTCTGGCACTGGGAGATGGGTGCGATTCTGGGCTCGATCACCCTCACCAGTCTGGTCAGCTATTGGGTTCTGGCTGGAGCAGGGCGAGTGCGCCGCGTATTGGGCGAAACCGGCATCCGCGTGCTGGTGCGCGTGATGGGCCTCTTGCTGGTGGCGCTGGCCATGCAGTATTTCGTGAATGGGCTGACGGATTTGGGGTTGATTACGAAGCGCTGAGACGCGCGTTTCCCACAGAACCAACAGCTTTCCACAGGCTTTGGCGCTTGCAATCCGGCTGTATGGTTGCTATTCTCGAAAAGTTGCAACGGAGTCGAACCCAAAACGCAGGGAGCGACCTGGAAGAAAGTTTGCAATAAGGGTTAGCCTGTGCTACTCTTTGAGAGTTGCAGATGAGCAGTGAAGCCTCCCGGTGGCCTTGTGGCCTGCCCCAAGAGGGAAGTGGGAAGCTGGTTAAGCTAGTTCGTTGGGTCAGGTGAGGCAGTAGCCCCTCGACCCCTGTAGGGAATCCCACAGAGAACAAGCCATTGCACGACCCAGGAGTTTATCTCCTGCGAGCCCTATCGGCTCGGGCGCAGTTCGCTGGTTGCTCTTTGATATTTTGCGCTGTGCGACTCTTCCGAATTGACTTTTGTTCTTCTCGGCCGATCGAAATCCGCAACTGGGGAACTTCCGCCAACATCGTGTTTGAGCGGCCTTAAGCTGGGAAAAGATTGAGCTTGACATGAAGATGAAAGTTCGATAAGTTTAGAAGGTTCGCGCAAAAACGCCGAAGGATGCTGTAAGACGCAGTTTTCGGTGAGCGCAACAAGTTCGAGGACACCTTGGTGTAACAGCCGGGGCCTCGATCCAAACGGCCCGCTTAGGCGATCAGCCGTAAGGATCTTTGACAAATTGGTTGAACGTGCCAGTCGTGAGAAGGGATCAGGTTTGGCTTGATCATTCTCACAAGGTAAGAGTATCCGCTGCATTTATGCGCGGGTACAGTCGAAACTCTCTGACCTCCGTCAGAGGGTCTAGACATCAGGTTTCAAACGAGAGTTTGATCCTGGCTCAGAATCAACGCTGGCGGCGTGCCTAACACATGCAAGTCGAACGAGAAAGTGGAGCAATCCATGAGTAAAGTGGCGCACGGGTGAGTAACACGTG
>Ga0302320_10001264_pt1 | contig 60735 bp, 42 predicted proteins | sample Bog_T0_3_FD_202130 | JGI IMG/M metagenome (GOLD analysis project Ga0302320, IMG submission 202130) | Peat permafrost microbial communities from Stordalen Mire near Abisko, Sweden - Bog_T0_3 | ecosystem: Environmental > Terrestrial > Soil > Wetlands > Peat | place: Sweden: Abisko, Stordalen Mire... | reverse complement strand
TGCTCCAGCGCCGACATAAAGCCAAACTGCAGGCGCTGGTCGCCGTCGCCCGGAAACTACTCCACGCCATCTATGGCATCTTTCGCAGCCAGACGCCCTATGACGGAAACAAACTCTTCCCCGCACTGCTTCCCGGGTAAAGAGAAAATCTCCCCCTGCGCCCCCCTCTTAGAGAGAAAAAAACCTTGCAAATCGAGAGAGAATCTTATCGCCGCAAAGAACGCGGCGCGAAGGTGGGGCACCCGGCAGTTCCAAGATCAACAACCCCACACAGATCAACAACCCCACACAACGAACAGAGCGTTGTGTGGGCCACCCGGGGAATGACACCAAAAGAAACATACCAATCACACAGGCGCGGGCTTGCTTAAATTCTCCATCGGTTTGAAACTGTTCAGGCGATGGCTTGGAAGAAAAGCGCGACAAAGAAGATTTACACGGAAGCAAGTCTGTACGAGTATGCGGTGGGAGCGCTGGGCCGCAGGATGCGGACGGTTGCCGAACTCAAGCGGCTGATGCGCACCCGCGCCGGACACCAGGCCGAGTGCGACGCCCTCGTGGAAGCCGTGACGGCGCGGCTCAAAGAGCATCGCTACCTCAACGACACCAGCTACGCGTCCTTGTACTCGGCTTACCGCCGCGACACGGAGAAGTTCGGACGGATGCGCGTGGTGCAGGATCTGAAAGCGAAGGGCGTGCATCCGGACGTGATTGGCAAAACCGTTGCCGAGGCCTACGGCGAGATCGATGAACAGAAGCTGGCGCGCGAGTTTGCCGAGCGCAAGCGCCTGAAGCAGCCCAAGGATCAGAAGGAAGCGGCGCGGATTTTCCGCATGATGGCGCGCGCGGGATTCTCCTCGACGATCATCGTCAAACTGCTGCGCAACTGGAATGTAGAAGACGAGACACTGACGGCCTTGGAGTTGGAGCGCGAGATGGCGGACCAAGCTCCTGGCGGGGAGGACGAATCTTGAAGACGCAACCCGAATGGTCCACGGCGGTGGAACACCTCTGTTCCGCGGATGCCAAGCTCGCCGCGCTGATTGCTGAAGTTGGCCCATGCACAATCGAGATTCCACACCACTTCAGCATTTTTTATTCGCTGGCGCGCTCGATTGTCTATCAGCAACTGGCGGGAGCCGCAGCGTCGGCGATCCTGGGGCGGGTGGAAGGGCTATTTCCAAAGGGGCGCATGACTCCCAAGAACCTGCTGGCCATGGAGGATGGGCCGCTGCGTGGGGCGGGACTCTCACAGAACAAGCTTTTGGCGCTGCGCGATCTTGCCGCCAAGTGCGTGGATGGGACGGTGCCGGACAAGCGCGCGCTGGCCCGCATGGAGGACGAAGAGATCATCACGCGCATCTCGCAGGTGCGCGGCATTGGACGCTGGACGGTGGAGATGATGCTTCTCTTCCGGCTGGGACGCCCGAACGTTCTTCCGGTGGACGATTACGGGGTTCGCAAGGGGATGCAGCGGCTGTACAAGCTGCGCGAGCTTCCGAAGAAAGGCGCGATGCGGCGGCGCGCGCGCAAGTGGGAGCCATGGTGCTCCGTGGCGAGCTGGTACATGTGGCGCTGCGCCGAGCTGCCCGGGGTGAAGCCCGGAAAGGCCAAGACACCGGCGAAAGCCAAGGCTGCGGGACTCAAGAAGAAAACCGCGGTGATCAAGAAGAAAGTTGCAGCGAAAAGGGCCGCCAAGTAGACGGCCCTGCGAGTTCGGGCGGTTGCGGTTTTTTTATCTCAAGCCCAAATCATTTCACGCCAGATTATTTCAAGACCACATCGAAGGTGGCATTGCAATGCACGTCGGGCATGAACTCGACCATTTCGAGTTTGTCGTCTTTGCTGACGTAGATGTACACGGGTTTCTTGGGAACTTCAGGCAGTTTGACGATCTTCACCTGCCCGGCGGCGCTGGTGAAGGTTTCCAAGTCAAGCTTCTTGACTCCGAGGAGGCCGTAGCGGATACGCGTTGTGACCTTGGCGTTGTAGATGGGCTTGGAGTCCGCGCCGGTCACGGTGATGAGAGCCGAGCAGGTTCCCAACTCCGCTGAAATTTCAGTAGGCGGAACCGCAGCCGCGCCGGTTTGGGCGCTTCCTGACGATGGCATGAAGACAATGAGACTGAACAGGCACACGCTGGTTAGAAATAGGCTACGCATACCTTTAAGGTTACCGCAGCGGAGCTATGGTTGCACGCTCTTGAGCGCAGCCGCCAGTTTTTCCTCGGCATCGCTCAGGCGTCCGATCATCTGAATGTCTACCAGGGTGTGGTTGCTCTCAAGGCGCTCACGCAGCGCGGCCACCAACTGATGGAGTTTTTCGACCTGTCCCAGGGCCTTGGCTTTGCTGGAGTTTGTTTCGTCGTAGTTGAGTGAGAGCGCACGCAAGACGCTTTTCAGCTTCTCCTGCCCATCCCATCCGAGGTCGCACCAGCGCAAGCCCATACCCACCGTGGCGCGGGAGCTATGCACCTCAGCCACGCCGTTGATCTGCACTCCGTTGAGGATGAACTGGCCGCTGACAATTTCACCGGCAGCCGCCACATTGACGCACTGCACGTAGCAACCACCCTCGCTGATATCGCGCAGGGTTCCCCAGATTGGCGTGGTGAAAGCCGCGGAACGCAAGGAAACCGAGCCGTTGCAGGGATAGCGGTCATCGACGCGGCGCTCTCCGGGGTTGGTATGCTGAATTTTGTCGCGCCACGGGCTGGCGCCCTTTTCGAGGCTGTGCAAGCCGATCTGGAATGTTCCATCGGCCGGGTTGGGACGAATCCACGATACTTTGAAGCGGCACTTGTCTCCACTACTCTGGAGGCCGACGATATCCCCGGGATTCAACTGCGCCGTCAATCCTGTAACACGCGCACCGGAGAGGCTGATGTCAACCGTTTCCGCCGCCTGATGGAAAGCTTTTCCATTTGCGTCAATACCCAGTATCCGCACATTCAACGCCGCTGGGAGCCGTGCTTCCCGCCGCTTTGGCAATACTGGAACCTGCGCGCCCGGTTTCGCTACGTAATCCATGGCCTACCTCGGTGCCTGGTGGTTATTATGGCCGTCAAACGACAAAAAGTCGCTGGATTTCATAATTTCAAGTTCAGTCTTTTTCACAGTTCAGTCATAACGGTAACACTCTCCCATATTTGCCGCCCGTTCGTGGAGCAAATTCAGAGATGTTAGAATCGTGTTTTCGTCTCCCGCAGGGCGTTTGCCGCGCAGTTGGCGCGGCTTTTTGACGGCCTCGGGATTCATCGAAAGTGAATCGTATGCCAACCGGAAATGACGTTCGACGCATGTTTCTGGACTTCTTTGTCCAGAAGGGACACCGCCAGGTACACAGCTCGTCGCTGGTGCCCGCCAACGACCCGACGCTGTTGTTTACCAACGCGGGGATGAACCAGTTCAAAGACGTCTTCCTGGGCGCGGAAAAGCGCGACTACTCGCGCGCGACCACATCGCAGAAGTGCGTGCGCGCAGGCGGAAAACATAACGACCTGGAAAACGTCGGGTTCACGAACCGTCACCATACGTTTTTCGAGATGCTGGGCAACTTCAGCTTTGGCGACTATTTCAAGCAGGACGCGATTGCCTACGCCTGGGAACTGATCACCTCGCCGCAGTGGTTCAACATGGCGGACGAGAAGCTCTACGTCACCATTTTCCAGGGAGAAAACGGGGTTCCGCGCGACCACGAGGCTTACGATTTCTGGATCAAGGTTGGGGTCAAGGCCGAGCGGATTTTTGAGCTGGGCATGAAGGAAAACTTCTGGCAGATGGGCGATACCGGCCCGTGCGGCCCGTGCTCGGAGATTCACTACGACATGGGGATCGCCTCCAGCGACAAGAAGCTGGCGGAGTGCGCCGCGGGCGAGTGCAAGTTTCCGTGCGAGTGCGGACGGTATGTGGAGATCTGGAACCTGGTGTTCATGCAGTTCGACCGCAGCTCGGATGGCGTGCTGAATCCGCTGCCGAAGCCTTCGATTGACACCGGAGCAGGGCTGGAACGCGTTACCGCCGTGATGCAGGGAGTGGTGAGCAACTACGATACGGATTTGTTTGTGCCGCTGATTCAGAAGGCGGCGGAGCTGACGGGCGCGGACAAGAGGAAGAGTGGGGAAGAAAAATCCACGAGCGCCGCATCGCTGAGGGTCATTGCGGATCACAGCAGGGCGGCTACGTTCCTGATCAGCGACGGGATTCTCCCGGCGAACGAAGGGCGCGGCTACGTGCTGCGGAAGATTATCCGGCGCGCGATCCGGCACGGACGGCTGCTGGGGCAGACGCAGCCCTTCCTTCACAAGATGGTGGAGGCCGTGGTGAAGGAGATGGTTGGGGCGTATCCCGAACTCAGCGAGTCTGCCGGGCGGGTGGCGAAGGTCATTGAGAGTGAAGAGATTCGCTTTGCCAGCACGGTTGCGGTGGGGCTCTCGAAGTTGCAGGATTTGCTTGACCACGCGGAAGACAATACGCTGCCGGGGAAAGAGGCGTTCAAGCTCTACGACACGTTCGGGCTGCCGCTGGACTTCATGGTGGACGCGGCGCGGGATCAGGGAGTTGTCTTCGACAAGGCCGGGTACGACAGCGCGATGGAGGAGCAGAAGACTACGGCGCGCGCAAGTTGGAAGGGCGGCTCGCAGAAGAGTGCGTCGCCGGTGTTTGCAGCGCTGCCGCAGAGCGTTTTTGAAGGCTATAAGCAGGAGCAGTCGGCTGGCTGCGAGGTTCTGGCCATTGTGGTCGGCGGGCAGGGAGTACAGCAGTTAGCTCCGGGGCAGCAGGCCGAAGTGGTGCTGGACCACACTCCGTTTTACGCGGAGAGCGGCGGGCAGGTGGGCGACAAGGGCTGGCTCTACTCGGCGGACCGGACGGTGGTGGTGGCCGAAGTGGAGGGCGTTTACTCGCCGGTGCAGGGGGTGAGGGCGCACAAGATCACGGCGCGGCTGGCCATTGCGGTTGGCGAGAAGGTGGTCGCGGTGGTGGACTCCGAACTGCGCAGCGCTACGCGGCGGCATCACACGGCTACGCATGTGCTCCATGCGGCGCTGCGGCAGGTGCTGGGAACTCACGTCAAGCAGGCGGGGTCGCTGGTTTCGCCGAATTATCTGCGCTTCGACTTCTCGCACTTCTCGGGCGTGGCGGACGAGGAGTTGCAGGAGATTGAGGACATTGCCAACCGCGAAGTTCTCCGCAACGAGCGGGTTGAGACGGTGGAAGACGTGCCCATCGATGTTGCGGTCAACCAGTATCACGCGATGGCGCTCTTCGGCGAAAAGTACGGCGAGAAGGTTCGCGTGCTGAAGATTGCCGATTTCTCGACCGAACTGTGCGGCGGAACGCATGTCTCGGCGACAGGCGAGATCGGGCTGATCAAGATACTGAAAGAGGGAAGCGTTTCGAGCGGCGTGCGGCGTATCGAGGCGGTTGCCGGGGAGCAGTCGTTGCGGCACTTCCGGCAGGATCACGAGTTGGAAGGACTTGTCTCGACGCTGGTGGGGCGCAGCGATCTGAGTCCTGCGGATGCTTTGCGGCAGGAGCTGGAGCGCCGCGAGGAGGAAGTCAAGAAACTCCGCAAGGAGTTGGACCAGGTGCGGATGAAGTCGGCTGCCTCGGCGGTGGCGAGCGCGGATGACAACGTGAAGGACATCAAGGGCGTGAAGGTTCTGGCGCATCGCGCCGACAACCTCGACCGCACACAGCTTCGCACGCTGGTGGATAACTTCCGCAACAAGCTTGGCTCGGGGGTCGTGATTATTGGCTCGGTGACCGAGGGGAAGGTTGCGGTCATCGTTGGCGTTACCAAGGATCTTACGGCGAAGCTACAGGCCGGCAAGATCGTGGGGCAGGTGGCGCAGAAGGTGGGCGGCTCGGGCGGAGGGCGGCCCGACATGGCAGAAGCCGGCGGGAAGAACCCGGAGGCGCTCGATCAGGCATTGCGCGAGAGCTATGCGGTGGTCGAAGCACTGCTTGGGTAGGAAAGTTCTTCTGCAGAGGATGTAGCCTGCGCAGAAGGCAAGAGCAAGGGCAAGAACAAAGGCAAAGGCAAGAGCAAGGACAAGAACAAAAGAGTTGCTGGGGTGGAGGGAGTTGCTTCCCAGGTTATCGCCGAAAAGCGTCGGCGCGAACCTGGGGCACCCGTGGACTTCCTGCGCACGCTGCTATTTTTTCTTAGCGGCCAATTCTTTCCATACGAGATGCGCCTGACGCCTGCGGTATCCCGCCAGGTAGCGCGCGTCCTCGGCATAGGTCGTGGGATGCACCTGCGGAACGGGCAGCCCTTCCATCTCCGTTCCACGGTGGACGAAAGTAAACGTACAGACATTGCTGAGCGCCGTCTCTTTGCGGTCGCGGCTGATTCGGGTGATCTCCGTCTCAACGGAAACGGAAGTGCTTCCCGTGTAGGTCAAGCGGCTTACAAAGTGCAGCTTATCGCCCATCCGCACGGGGTGATAGAAGTTGATGCGGTCCACCGAGGCCAGCAACATGCGATGCGTTGCCATCCTCTCGGCGCAGATGTGCGCATAGGTGTAGGCGCGATGCGCTACCCATCCGCCAAAGATCTTCTGCGGCACGTTCTCGTACTCAGGGTAAGTTCGCTCCCAGCCTTCGGTTACCTGCTGGCTCGCCAGCAGCACTTTGATTCCAGGCTGCTCCTGCGCCTCATGTAAGCGGCGAAGCATCTCGTATTCCTCGCGCGAGGGCGGCTCGGCGGCAAGGTTCACGGCGGCGCGGTAGGCATCGCGGCGGGCGAGCGCGCGATCCCTGCGCAGCACTTCCATCCTGGACTTGTACTCGATAGGCGGCAACTGAACGCTAGTTTCTTTGCCGTCCTGACGCAGGCGTCCGACCATGGTGAAGTACGACGATCCGATGTGGAGCAGCGGCACGCCGGGCTGCTCAATGCGCACGCCAACTTCCATGGAGGAGCGTCCAATCAGGTTGATGCGCGCACGCAGCACCATGTCGCGGTTGATATCAGGCATGGAGCGCACCAGCAGGGAATCCATTGCGGCCGTTACTACGCGCGCCTCGGGATAGTGACGCCGCACGTAGCGCAGCGCCGTCTCTTCGGCGAGTTTGTCCAGGCGTTCCAGAAGCAGGCCAAAGCGTACATTCGAGGGCACGGCCTCATCGGTCACCATGAAGCGACGCCGCAGCTTCGCATCCGAGGCAAAGCGCAGCCGTACTACGTAACTCGTTTCCGTGGGATGCATCGTTTGTTCTCAATTCCTTGCTTCCAGATTAGCAGTCCACGGTGTCTTCGACAGAATTCCCAACCAGTCATGGCCTCTCGTAACCGTACATGATTGCTTATTTGGCCTATCTAGGTGATTTGTACGTGTTTTACCGGGTTCACTTACTGGGTTCCCCGTGTCCTAATGATTGCTGCACAGGTTGCGGAGCCTTATAATCCAGTCACTCTGGGACAGCGTTCTCGCATCTGCGCCGGGCTGAAATGCCCCTTGAAGGTTTATGAGCATCGACGTGTGGACATCCCGAACAGCGGCGCGATACGGCCTGCGTTTTATGGCATTAGCGATTGTGCTGCTTACACTTACAGCTTTGCTGGCGGCGCAGTCGCCGCAGAGGATCTCAGAAAATGGGCGCACCGTTTGGACCAATGACGGTCCGGCTGATCCAGCCGCCCACCAGGCGCATGCTGCGCAGCAGACGCACCTTTTCTACTGGAGCAATGTGAAGCAGCGCTGGGTGCCGGTGAAGGCCGCAACGCCCGCCGCGATTCGCTCAGCCCGGGTGGTTGCCGGTGAGGTTTCAAGCTACATCGAGTCCCGCCCTCGTTTGGATTCCAGCAAAGGAAAGAGCGTAAAGGGCGGACTTGCAGAGCAGGATCCCAACTACGCCAGCGTTGCTCAAAATCGTTCGGTCAGCGCCACGGCGATTGACCGTTTTATCGATGAAGCAGCGGCGCGTCATCATGTGGACCCGAACCTGGTTCGCGCCCTCGTCAAGGTGGAGTCCAACTTCAATCCCCATGCGGTCTCCAACAAGGGAGCGATGGGACTGATGCAGTTGATGCCGGCGACGGCACGCATGTATGACCTGCGCAATCCCTTTGACGCGGCGGAGAACGTGGATGCGGGAGTTCGCCATCTGAAAGGGTTGCTGGATAATTTTGGAGGCAACGTTTCGCTTTCGCTGGCCGCCTACAATGCGGGACAGGGAGCGGTTCAGCGCAGTGGGGGTATCCCGCCATACACGGAAACTCGAAACTACGTGAAGCGCATCACCAATCTCATGGGCGGCGGAGCGGAGCCGCGTTACAGCAGCATGTCCGTGATGTCCGCGCCCATACAGGTTCGCCGCGATGAACGCGGCAGACTGGTAATCAGCAATACGGACTGAACTCCGGTCAGCTTTGAGGATGATGCAGTCGATGACGGGACAACTCGATGGGCGCAGATGGCAACGCTGGCTGACGGCGATCTCCGTGCTGTGCCTGCTCTCCTTGCCCGCCACGGCCGCCAGCGTTCAGGTGAAAAAGCAGCAGGCGCGCTCGCAGTTTGAAACCGCCGAGCGGATGCGCGAAGAACTCAACGGCCTGCCCCAGCGGGAACGCTCCCGCCGCGAATACCAGCGCGTGATGGACGCCTACCGCCGCGTGTACTACACCTCACCCACCAGCAGCAAGGCGGACTCCAGCGTAGTGGCCGTGGCCGAGTTGATGGCCGAGAGCGGAAGAGCCTTCAACGACGAAAAGTCGCTGCGCGGGGCGATTGCGCAGTATGAGTTCCTTCGCCGCGAGTATCCCGGCAGCAAATACCGCTTTGACGCGCTGTTCACGATCGGCCAGATCTACAAAGAGGATCTGGAGGAGCACGACAAGGCCCGCGAGACATTCCAGGAAGTGATCCACCGCTACCCGCATCTGCAACTCTCGGCCGACGCGCGCGAAGCCATCGCCGAGATGGATCAGCAGGCACACAGCAAGCAGAAGCCACGCGACTCCCGCACTCAGGAGGCTCATGCGCAAGCGGCAAAGCCGCAGGAGCCACGCGCCCAGGAATCAAAGCCGCAGGATGCGAAGGCGGTTGAGGTTGCTTCGGATGCAACGCGCAACACGCTGCCGCTGGTGACGGGAATCAGGCACTGGTCCACGCCGGATTACACGCGAGTCGCCATCGATCTGGAGCAGGAAGTGAAGTACGAGGCGGGGCGGGTATCAAACCCCGACCGGATTTTCTTCGACCTGCACGACACGAAATTAGCCTCGACGCTGGTGGGCAAGACCTTTGAGGTTTCCGACGGATTTCTCCGCCGGGTGCGCATCGCGCAGTTCCAGAAGGGGATGGTGCGGGTGGTGCTTGAGGTGGATGACGTCTCAGACTACTCGGCTTTTCTGCTGCCCAATCCCTACCGCCTGATCATCGATATCCACGGACGCAAGGGCAACGTGCCGCAGACACTTGTGGCGCAAGCGCAACAGGAGGAAGAGAAGAGGTCGCCTTCCTCAGCGACTCCGCAGGAGACAAAGCCGGAGACGCCCGCGCCAGTGAAGGCAGCGCAGACAGCACAGACCGGCCCCGTGCAGACGCCACCGGACGCTCCCACGCCTGTAAAGGAAAACAATTCAGCCGCAGGGTTCGGGCCTAGAACGGCAGACGGCAGCTTCTTCTCCCGCCAGATTTTACCGGGGACCGAGAAGGCTGCGGACAACACGAAAACCTTGTCGGCGGTGACGTGGCCTGGCTCTGCAGGCGAGCCTTCGCGGGCTACTCCGGCCAAGGCTGCGCCAATTCCGGCCAACTCTCAGGAGTCCACCAAGTCCGAGGTTGCGAATCTGAATGGTCCGGAACTGAAAGCCACGGCAGCGCCGACCTCCGGACCCACGGTGCAGGTGGTAGCTCCACGCGGCCCGGAGAAGAAGACGACTGCGGCCAGCAAGAAGAACCAGCACTATCCGGAGATTCGGCAGGCGCAGCCTACCGCGGATGGACAACGCTCGCTGATTCGCGCTCTCGGCCTCAAGGTCGGGCGCATTGTCATTGACGCCGGACATGGCGGGCATGACACGGGAACCATCGGCCCGAACGGACTGCTTGAGAAGGATCTGGTGCTCGATGTCTCACTCCGGCTTGGCCGCCTGCTGAAGGGCAAGATGGGCGCCGACGTTGTTTACACCCGCGACGACGACACGTTCGTTCCACTGGAAACACGCACGGCCATCGCCAATCAGCAGCAGGCGGATTTGTTCATCTCCGTTCATGCCAACTCGAGTCAAGATCCTGCGGCGCGCGGGGTGGAGACCTACTATCTCAACTTCAATCCCTCGCCGGACGCGCTGGAAGTGGCAGCGCGTGAGAATGCAGTCAGCGAGAAGTCTGTTCACGAACTCGGCGACCTGGTGAAGAAGATCGCGCTAAAGGAAAAGGTCGAGGAGTCGCGGGAGTTCGCCGCCGATGTACAGCGCTCGCTGTACCAGGGGCTGGCAGGCAAAGAGAAGACTCTGCGTGACCGCGGCGTGAAAAAGGCTCCGTTTATTGTGCTGATCGGGGCCAACATGCCCTCGATCCTTGCCGAAATTTCCTTTGTCTCGAATCCCGGCGACGAACGCAAATTGCAGACTCCGGAGTACCGGCAGAAGATTGCCGAGTCTCTCTATAAAGGAGTGGCGCGCTACATCAACGGACTGAGCGGACTGAAGGTGGCAGCCAAGGTTGGCACCGGCGAAGGGCAACAGTAGACTCCCTTCCTTTCTATTGCATCGATTGAGGCGGCTTAGCTGAGGGGTATGGGGATGAGGATCGCAAAGTGGGCGTTGCTAGTCATGTTTATGGCTGGCTTTTGTTTTTGTGTCGGGACAAACGTCTATGTTCAAATTCACTACACAAATTCCATGCCGCGCTCTCCGGAGCCCGAAACAGGCAGAATCTACCTGTTCGCGGTGAATCATGATGCCCATCGTTATGTGAACCAACGGGAACTGGCACGCGCCAGGTTTGCGCAGAGCAGGCTGTACCCTCTGGGGTTTCTGTGCTTCTTAGGCCTCGGTGCGATTAAGGTTTGCTCGTGAATGGTTCGGCAACAAAAAAACGCCCTCCCACAGTTCCGTGAGAGGGCATTTTTATTGTGCGTGGAAAATGGATGCTACACCAGTACCGATTGATACTCCTCGTAGGTGCCTTTGAAGTCGGTGATCTTGTGATCGGACTCGAAGTGCCAGATTCTGGTTGCAACCTCATCGATGAGGTCGTGATCGTGGGTGGCGATCAGCACCGTTCCGGGATAGCGCTGCAATGAAATGTTCAGCGCGTTGATCGATTCCAGATCGAGGTGGTTGGTGGGCTCGTCGAGCACCAGCACGTTGGGCTTCTGCAACATCAGCTTGCAGAAGAGCAGGCGCGCGGTCTCGCCGCCGGAGAGCACGTCGGTGCGCTTATTGGCCTCGTCACGGGCAAACATCATCTGGCCCAGCAGTCCGCGAATTTCTTCATCGGCCGCGCCGGGGCTCCAGAGGTGCAGCCACTCGAAGGCCGACATGCCGGGAGTGATCAGGGCGCGGTGATCCTGCGCGAAGTATCCGACCGAAGCCTCGTGGCCCCAGAGCACCTTGCCATCCGTCACGAAGTCGCCATCGTAGCCGCTGGTCTCGCGCAAATCCTTTATGGGCGTGGTAGGAGAGTTGGCCAGGATTGCGTTGATGAGGGTGGTTTTTCCGGCGCCGTTGCGGCCCATCAGGCCAATCTTCTCTCCGCGCGTGACGCTGGCGGTAAAGCCGCGCAGGACTTCCAAGTCGTCATAACGCTTGGTTACGTCTTCGAGTTCGAGGATGTGTTTTCCGGAGGGACGCTTCTGCTCGAACTTGAGGTAAGGGCGCTGAATGTTCGACTTGGCAAGGTCGGTGACCTGGAGGCGTTCGACTTCCTTGCGCCGCGATTGCACCTGGCTGGAGCGCGTACCGGCCGAGAAGCGCGCGATGAAATCATTGAGCTGCGATATTTTCTTTTCGCGCTGCGAGTTCTGCGCCTCGATCTGCGAGCGGACCTGCGTCTTTGCCAACACCATCTCATCGTAAGTTCCGGTGTAGGTGATGATGGTCTGGTAATCGATGTCGGCGATGTGGGTGCAGATGCTGTTGAGGAAGTGGCGGTCGTGGGAGATCACGATCAGCACGCCGTCAAAATTGTTCAGGAAGCCTTGCAGCCAGTGGATCGAATCGAGATCGAGGTGGTTTGTCGGTTCGTCGAGCAGCAAAGCCATGGGATGGCCGAAGAGGGCCTGCGCCAGCAGCACGCGAACCTTCTGGCCGCCCTGCAATTCGCCCATCTTGCGCTCGTGGAGTTCATCGGGCAGGTCGAGGCCTTGAAGGAGCAATGCGGCGTCGGTGTCAGCGGAGTATCCGTCTTCTTCGCCTACGATACCTTCCAGCTCGCCCAGCCTCATGCCGTCGTCGTCGGTCAGCTCCGCCTTGGCGTAGATGACCTCGCGCTCTTCCATGGCGGCCCAGAGGCGCTTGTTGCCCATGATGACGGTGTCAATGACGCGGTAGGCGTCAAAGGCAAACTGATCCTGGCTGAGGACACCGAACTTGCGGGGACGGACGACGCTGCCCTTTTGCGGCTCGAGTTCGCCGGTGAGGAGCTTCATGAAGGTCGATTTGCCGGCTCCGTTCGGACCCGTCAGACCATAACGCTTCCCCGGGGTGAACGCCGTGGACACTTCGTCAAACAAAACTTTAGCGCCGTAGCGCATTGAAACACTGGAAACTGAGATCATAGTTTTTTCTTAGGGTAGTGCTGGAACTGCCGGAGGGGCGGGACGCACTTCGTATCTAAAGGATATCACGGCGATGGCCTACGTCCATGTACGCCCGATGAATCAACGTACTCTGGCGGAAACTTCTTTGCCCTGCGCGTGGTCTAATAAGTATAGGAACCGTGTAAAGCCCATGAAACTTCTGTACCGATCTCTGTGCGTCGCGCTGGTGGCAACACTTTTCGCCGTGCCCGCCCTGTTATCCCAGGCCAAGGCCGCTTCCGCGATTCTTCCGGAGGCGTTTGCGGGCTGGGAGCTGAGTGGCGCGCCGCAGGTTGGCAGCGATCCGCGCAAGGTCGATGGCGCCTCCTCCAACGTGCTTACGGAAGACCGCTTCACCGATTTTGAACTGGCTGCGTATAAGCACGATGACCGCACCATGACCGTGCGGGCGGCGCGCTTTACGGACGCCGAGGGCGCATATGCGGCCTTCACCTTCTACCGACAGCCGCTGATGCGCGTCGAAGACATTGGAACACTGGCCGCCTCGCTCAATGAGCGCGTGCTATTTTTCTCCGGCAATATCCTGGTGGACGTGCAGTTCGATCACCTGACAGCCATGAGCGGGACGCAACTGCGAGAGCTCGCCGCGCATCTGCCGCAGGCCACGGGCGCGATTGCCGAGCTGCCAACGCTGCCGACGCACTTGCCGCGGAAGCAACTGGTGGCGGAGACGGCGCGGTTTCTTACCGGCCCGGCAGCGTACGCCGCGCTGAACATCAACCTCAATCCCGAGCTAATCGACTTCAGCAAGAGTCCCAAGGTGATGTGGGCGCGCATGAACGGGGAAGCTCCCGGCTCCGCAGAAATTCTTCTGGTCGCCTATCCCACGCACATCATCGCGATCAACAAGCTCGCGGCATTTGAACAACTGGCCCCGCCCTTCAACGGAGGCACGAGCGTTGTGAAGCGCACCGGCCCCATTCTTGCGCTGGTTCGCGGCAACATCTCACACAGCGATGCGGAGAAGATTCTGGGCAGCGTGAATTACGACGCGAACGTCACCTGGAATGAAAATGCAGGGCAAGGCAAACGCGACAATATCGGCAATGTGGTGGTCGCGGCGCTCACCCTGGCAGGTATTCTGTTTCTCATTTCGGTGGGCGCCGGAGCTGTTTTTGGCTTCGGGAGGATCTACTTACCCCGGTTCCGGGCAAGAAAAACAGGCGAAACACGCGACGACGGGGAGATGATTCGGCTCGATCTCCGCTAGGGGAAAAGTACCCGTAAGCTGGTTGCGGGCAATAGTTTAGGTGAAAAAAGGCGAGGGGAGTGACATTTTTTGTCACCGGGGCAATCTTGGGTCAAAAAGTTAAGTTATTGATTATAAAGACATTTAATTCCTAGAATTCGCTTGACACCCTGTTTTACAGGCTCATAGTATTTCTTCAGAAAGTTTTGACGGTCTAGCCTCCGTTGGAACTATTCTCCCTTGAAGGAAAGGCCGCCCAGTTGCCGGGCGGCCTTTTTGATTTCGGGGAGAAGTGGGACGGTTATTTTGAGGCTCATCACACGACACGATCTTTGATTGATTCCATCCTGCGATGAATGCATTTCACCTCTGCTGATATGGGCGTTGCAGGAGACGGGCGCGGCGATGATCACCGACGGAAGATCATCGCCGGATATTTTTGTGCAATTGCAAAAGGGCGCTCACGAGAGCGCCCTTTGAAATCTCTGGAGCCGACGACCGGAATTGAACCGGTGACCTGTCGATTACGAATCGACTGCTCTACCAGCTGAGCTACGTCGGCAAGACCTCTTCTATAGTAATGGGAGCTTCGCATTCTCGTAAAGAGCAGCGAGCACGAATCGGAGATCATTGGAGCGCGCGATGGGTTGGTTGCGCGAAAGTGCCTTCCCAATTGTGCACATCGTTCCATCCTGCTCATTCGTCAAGTGAGTTTTGAGATTCTTCTTGCAATTCAATGAGGGGCATGGCGATAATTGCTCCGAACGGCGAACCCTAAATCACTGTGACTCAATTCGAACGTTCGGATTTACTCAGGATTCTTCGCATTACGGCGCGGCAATTAAGCGGGTGGCAACGAGCCGGCTTGATTGCTGTCAGCGACTCCTTTTCCTTTTTTGATCTCCTCCAAGTAAAGAAAGTTCGAGACCTGCGCGCGAAGCGGGTTAAGAGCGCGACCATACTCGCTTCACTTCATGCCATGCAGGCGCGAGTGGCGGGGATGGAAAATCCATTTCTCGAAGCTGGTTCATTCTCCATCGGCTCGCGGGTTGCATTCCGCACGGAAGGCAGAGCGCTGGACCCAATCGACGGGCAGTTCATCATGGACTTCGCGGATTCGGGACAGGTGGTGGAGACGACGGCGAGCTTCCGTCCGGTATCAGCCACGCAGTCCGTCACCGAACTGTTTGCCCGCGGGGTTGCCCTGGAAGAAGACCCGGCCACGGCCGAAGAGGCGATTGCCAACTACAAGAAGGTTCTGAAGCTCGATCCCGTATACGCTCCCGCGCACATCAACCTTGGCACGCTGTATTACAACCAGTCTGATTACGAGTTGGCCGAGGAACATTACCTCAAAGCGATCGAAGCGGATTCGCGCTATGCCCTGGCGTACTTTGATCTGGGCAATGTGCTGGATGAAACGCAGCGTCTGCCGGAGGCCATTGCAGCGTACAAGGCGGCGCTGCAACTTGCCCCTACCTACGCCGACGCGCATTACAATCTGGCGCTGGCTTATGAGCGTTCGCGCCAGCCGCGCCTTGCGCTGAAGCACTGGCGCTGTTACCTGAAGCTGGACGGGCAGGGACCGTGGGCGGTACACGCCCGCGCCCAGTACAGAAAGCTGCTCGACTCCGAGAAGCTCAAGGTTGTGTACCGCCGTTAGAGCGGTTCCCGTTACACTCTGCCATTGCGCTCGCCTCCAGAACTGATACAATCGCCGGTCTGTCATCTCCATCAAAAGTGAGGCTGGGAATCCCAATGACTACTACCACTGGGCGTGAATCAATGCCGCAACCGTTGCTTGTGCTCTCCGAAGACGAGCAGCTTTTTCGCGACAATATCCGCAAGTTTGCCGAAGAGTCGATCCGTCCTCTTGTGAAAGAGATGGATGAACGCGGCGCGATGGACCATTCGCTGGTTGAGCAGTTCCACCAGCTTGGGCTGATGGGCATTGAAATTCCGGAGCAGTATGGCGGCGGCGCGGGCACATTCTTTGAAGCCATCCTTGCGGTCGAAGAGCTCTCGCGGGTTGATCCGTCGGTTGGCGTGCTGGTGGACGTGCAGAATACGCTGGTGAACAACGCACTGATCCGGTGGAGCACCGAGGCGCAAAAGCAGAAGTATCTTCCGAAGATGGCCGCCGAGTGGGTTGGCTCGTATGCGCTGAGCGAGGCTGGGGCGGGTTCCGATGCCTTTGCCCTGCAGACCCGCGCTGAAGACAAGGGCGATCACTGGCTTCTCAACGGGCAGAAGCTATGGATCACCAACGGCAAGGAGGCCGACCTCTTTATCGTGATTACGACGGTGGACCCGGCGGCCGGGTACAAGGGAATCACCGCATTCATCGTGGAGAAGAGCTTCCCGGGTTTCAGCGTGGGAAAGAAGGAAGACAAGCTCGGCATCCGCGCGTCCAGCACCACGGAGCTTATCTTCGACGATTGCAAGGTTCCCAAGGAGAATCTGCTCGGCGAGGTAGGCAAAGGCTACAAGGTGGCAATTGAGACGCTGAATGAGGGCCGCATTGGCATTGCCGCGCAGATGCTGGGACTGGCCCAGGGCGCGTGGGAGGCTGCCGCAAAGTATGCCCAGGAGCGCAAGCAGTTTGGACAGCCGATCGCACAGTTTCAGGCAATCGCCTTCCAGCTTGCGCAGTTGGCAACGGAGATTACAGCCCTGCGCCTGATGGTTTACAACGCCGCCCGCATGAAGGATGCCGGCATCTCATTCCTCAAGGAAGCAGCGATGGCCAAGCTGTATGCTCCTCAGGTGGCCGAGCGGGTGGCTTCGCAGGCGGTCGAGATCTTTGGCGGTTACGGCTTTACGAAGGATTATCCGGTAGAAAAATTCTTCCGGGACTCCAAGATTGGTAGTATTTACGAAGGAACGTCGAACATGCAGTTAATGACAATCGCCAAGCTCACCCTTGGTCTAAAGTAGGCGCATGAAGAAGAAGGCTGCTGTCTCATCCCGTAAGGCGAGCGACGAAAAGCCGCCGCCAGAGCGCCGCAAGTTCGAGCGCGTTGGCGTCCCCGCGGCTGCGTTCGCACTTGACGTGCATGGCAAAGAGATGGGACGTGTAGCGGAAACCAGCGGAGGCGGATTGCTTCTCGATCCGGCTTCGCCGTGGGCGAGGCTGGCCCTGGTGAAGGGCCAGCAACTCATGCTCACCGTGGTGGAACCCGCCACGGGAAACAAAACGGATGTTTACGTGGAAGTGCGGCGCATCAACACGCAGAGCATCGGGCTGCGCTTCCTGTAACTGCTCTTCATAGAGCGCCCGGGTCACCGCCAACTCCCGCCTGCGGTGATAACCTTAAACCTGAGGTGTCATGCCAGGCTTCAGGAAACCAGATCAGTTTTCCATCGATGAGACCGCCGACGCGGTGGTGGCGGCTGGTCAATCTGCCACAAGTGAAAATGAAACACCGGTTACCGCATTCCAGGGGAATGACACGCGAGCAGTGATCGCGGTTACGCTGGCCGCCATCGGCGCATTTTTCAATCTCTACGCCACTCAGCCAGTCCTTCCACTGCTGGAGCAGATCTTCCATGCCTCGAAGTCCGAGGTTGGACGCACGGTGAGCGCCGCGACTCTGGGAGTCGCGCTCAGCGCACCCTTCTGCGGAGCCCTGGCCGAGCGCCTGGGCCGCCGCAAGATCATTGTGCTCTCGATCTTCCTGCTCTCCATCCCCACGATTTTGGCGGCTACCGCGAATGGGCTTTCGCAGCTGGTGTTCTGGCGGTTTCTGCAAGGCATTGTGATGCCGGGAATTTTCGGCGTAACGATTGCCTACATTGCCGAGGAGTGGCCGCGCCATCGGGTGGCCCAGGTGATGTCGATCTATGTCAGCGGCACGGTGCTCGGTGGATTCATGGGACGCATCCTTACCGGTGTGGCAGCTACGCACCATCTCATTCCGTTCGTCCCGCCAAGCTGGCGCAATGGATTTGTCGTTATCGGCGCCTTCGACCTTGTATTCGGATTTCTGCTCTGGCGCTGGCTGCCCCCTGACTCGCCGCTGCCGACTGGCTCTGGGGAAAAGACCAGCTTCATCCGCCATCTCCGCAATCCGCAACTGCTAGCAACCTACGCGGTCGGGTTCAACGTGCTGTTTACCCTGGTGGCGACCTTTACCTACGTTACCTTTTATCTTGCTGCGCCCCCGTTTGGACTTTCTCCGGCGGAGTTGAGCGCGCTCTTCATGGTCTACCTGGTGGGCTTGATCATCACGCCCCTGGGCGGGGTATGGATCTCACGAGTCGGTTCCCAAGCGGCCCTGATTGGCGCGGTCGGATTTGGCATCCTGGGAATCCTGCTGACATTGGTCCCGAATCTGCCGGTGATCCTCATCGGCTTGGTTCTGTGCTCCTCGGGAGTGTTTATCTGCCAGTCGGCCTCGACGAGTTACATCCAGCGCGAAGCCCAGTCGGGTGGGCGCGCCTCTGCGGCAGGCCTGTACGTGATGTTCTATTACATCGGCGGCAGCGTTGCGGGAGTGTTGCCGGGAATGCTGTGGCGCTATGGGCAGTGGAAGGCTTGCGTTGCGCTGATCGTCTTTGTGCAACTGGTGACCGTTGGCATTGCCGGAGGGATCTGGAAGGGCAGGGAAGCCTGACGGCAGAACCCTAGAGCAATTCCGGGATTGACGTGTTGCCCTCCCACCTTAGCCGCGCAAAAGGCGCGCGTCGAAGGTGGGGTACCTGCGGTTACAGCTTCTCCGAAAACGGCCTAGATGCCTTCCCACCGCCGGAAGGCCAGCACTGCGTTGAGTCCACCAAAGGCAAACGAGTTTGAGAGAGCGAACGCGGCCTGACTGCGGCGTGCCGTGTTTGGAATTACGTCAAGGTCACATTCCGGATCGGCTTCGTTGAAGCTCACGGTTGGCGGCAGCACGCCCTCACGCAATGCCATCAGGGTGGCGAAGGCCTCCAGCGCACCGGCTGCGCCAAGGGCGTGCCCGTGCATGGACTTGGTCGAACTGATTGCCAATCGATCCGCGTGTGGGCCAAATACCTGGCGGATTGCCCGCGTTTCAGTGGCATCGTTGGCCGCCGTGCCGGTGCCGTGCGCGTTGATGTAGTCCACAGCCCCGGCTTCCGTCCGCGCGTCGCGCAGCGCCTCTGCCATCGCCGTTGCGGGGCCTTCTACCGAGGGTTGGGTCACGTGTCCGGCGTCGGCAGACATGCCGAAGCCAACCACCTCACCCAAGATGTTTGCGCCCCGCGCGATGGCCCGCTCGGCTGTTTCCAGCATGAGCATGGCTCCGCCCTCGCCGAGCGTCAGGCCCTTGCGGTCACGCGAAAACGGACGGCAGAGATCGGGCGTCACCACCCGCATCGCCTCCCAGGCGCGAAGAATTCCGGGGCTGAAGGGCGCTTCGCTGCCGCCGCAGATCGCTGCCTCCACGGCCCCAGAGCGCACCATCCAGAAGGCCTGCCCAATGGCGTGCGTGGCCGAAGCGCAGGCCGTTGAGATGGTGAATGCCGGTCCAGTGATCCCTAAGTCCATCGAGATCTGGCTGGCACCCGCGTTGTACATGGTCAGCGGGATCGTAAAGGGATGAGGGCGTGGGCGGCCCTCCTTGTAAATAGCGACAAAGCCGCGGTCGAGGCTTGTCTGTCCGCCCATCGAGGTTCCGGTGATGATCGCAGTTCGCCCGCGCAGATCGCCTGTGAACTCGAAGCGCGCCTCGCTCACCGCCTGGCGAGCGGCTACAACGGCAAACTGGGCGAAGCGGTCGATCAGGTCGCAGCGCGCGGCCTCAAAGTGGTCTGACGCTTTGAAGGTTCGCGCCTCCGCACCGTTCTGGAAGCGAAGCCCTGCCATATCCACCGACTGGATTGGCCCAATTCCAGAGCGTCCGTCTCGTAATGCAGTCCAACATTCGGCAGCGTTGTTGCCTAGGGTGCAAACCACTCCTGCGCCGGTGGCCACCACGCGCCGCCCCGCCGAGGCCATGGTCAACTTCCGGCCTCGGACTTCTCGGCCAGCAACCGTTCCACTCCGGCAACGGTGCTGCGCACGTCTTTGATCGAGTTCGCGGCCTCATCCGGGATCGAAACGCCGAAATGCTCCTCGAGGGAAAACAGCAGGTTCATCGCGTCGAGGCTATCCATTGCCAGCTCTTCGAACGTGCTGTCGACCGTGATGCTCTCGACCGGAATCCTTTTGACCGCAGCGATCTCGGCGATTACCTTCGCCGCCAGTGCCTCATCCATTCCATCTCCCTTTTGCGTTTTTCATTAAACAGGCAAGTGTATCCGATTGCTCACGATTCAGGTTTGCGCGAATGATTGCGTGTGTCTGAAAGAGTCGATTACCGGGTGGGGGTGCCAGCCTGCGCTGGTCCGTACATCAAGAGCCGATGCTCATGTCGAGGGCAATTCCCTTCTGCTCATTCAGCAGGTTTTCTGCTGCTGTTTCTGCCTTCGCTAATTTGGCCGTACGGCTTGCGCCGCTGTTCGCCTGCCCAAGCTCGTGCATTGCGGCTTCGAGGGTCTTGGCTAACTCGTCATTGGTCTTGCCCAGCTTTTGAATTGGCTTCTTCAGGCCGGCGTGCTGCGCTTCCGTGAGACTGCTCAAAAAGTCGTGGTAGCCACTGGCATTCTTCTCGACCGCTGCTTTGAGTGCGCTGAATGGGGTTGAGAAATCGTTTGTTGCGACGGCGGAGCGAAGCTCCTGGAGGCAATGTTTCACGGCTTCGGTGTTTTGATTCCAGGATAAAAATTGAGATTTCTGTTTATCAGTCGCCTGGAGCGCGAACGTCTTCTGGAAGTCTTTGATGTCACTGTCTGTGTCATGGGGATAGTTTCCACCGTTTGCGCTGTTTGTGCCGCCCGCGCTGCCCGTGCCGCGGCCGCCACGCTGAGCCATCGTGACTGGAGGAGTGGCTAACAATAGAATTGCTGCCATCCAAATTGTGAAGCTGTTCATGACCTGACCTCTATTGTGATTAGTGTACTGCGCACGCCGGGCCGGGAGTTGTTGCGCGATTCCTGTGCAAGGTCTGTTTGTGTGCCGGCGCTCGCAGGTCTGCGGCGCCGGCATCACCTTTCCGGGGAGGAAAGAACTACTTCAGGCTATAAATCGCAACCGACATTGGCGCCATGGGAACGGTCAACTTATCCGCTTCCATGCGAAGTGCCTTGGCGTCGAGGACGGTTGCGGCTGAAGTAATCTTATTGAGAGGCGTATCGGCGCGAGCCAGCTCGATGGTCTGTTCGGATGCAGAGGCGTTGAAGACGACCAGAAGGCGATCATTGCCCTTGCTGCGCAGAAACGCATAATAGTTGTCAGCCGATGCAAGCGTGACCTGTTCGCCTTGTTGCAGAGCTAGATGCTCCTTATGCAAGCGAGTGAGTTGCTGCACATGCGCAAAGACCTGCTGCTGTTCGCTACTACGGCCAGCGGCGGTAAATGCGTTTCGCGCGTCACCGGGAAATCCGCCGGGGAAATCGTGGCGGTTATCAGGATCATCTCCGCCGTCCATCGCGATTTCGTCGCCATAGTAGATTCCAGGAATGCCGCGCAGGGTGAGCAGAAGCGAGAAGGCTGCATTCAGTTTGCCAACCGTTGCTCCCGGCTCGCTCATAAACCGCTTCTGGTCGTGATTTCCGAAGAAGGTGTAAAGTCCGTAGGGCCGCTGGTAGAGGTAGTCGTGCTGAAGAAGATTCACCAGCTTTGTGACCGGCTCGCCGCGCAGCAGAACTCCGCGCAAAGCGCCGTAGAGCGGGAAGTCAAAGACGGTGGTTACGCCTGAATCCGTGCCCTGCTCTTCGCGGCCACCCTCATAGAAGGAAGTCACAACCGAATCTTCGTAGGCGACTTCGCCTACTGAGGTCGCCTGCGGATAACACCGGCGCAGCGTGCGGTGCCACTTTCCCCAGAATTCGCGCGAGGAGTAGGGGAACGTGTCTAGACGGTAGCCATCGAAATGCGCCGTCTCCATCCACCAGATTGCGTTGTCAGCCAGGTATTCGCCGAGCAGAGGATCGTCGGGATTCAGATCGGGAAGCTTTCCGGCGAACCAGCCTTCCACGACGGGACGGCGGTCGCGCTCGGTGGAGTGAATATCGACCAAAGGCCAGAAGTCATACTTCGGCTCAAGATGGTGCGCAGGGGTTCCGTGAAGCCAGGTTGGAGTGGGCGGCAGCGTGGCCCATGGATGATTCGGCCCGATGTGGTTTGCAACGTAATCGCTCACAACCTTGATGCCGTGCTCATGCGCAGCGGCGATGAATTCGCGCAGTTCCGGCAAGGTTCCGAAGTGTTCGTCAACTCCGTAAAAATCCGTAACGTGATAGCCGTGATAGTCGGCGGAGTTGCTGTCGTTCTTCCACCATGGCGTAAGCCAGAGCGCCGTTACTCCCAGCTCCTTCAGGTAATCAAGGTGCCGCTCGACTCCCTTGAGATCGCCCCCGTGGTAGGCCTTCGGAACGCTTCTGTCATAGTGGCCGCGGGAGTGCGGAGGATCGTTGTTGCCGGTGTCGCCGTCGGCGAAGCGGTCGGGCATGATCAGGTAGAGAACGTCATCGGCGTGAATGCCTTTTCCGGTCTCCGCAACCTTCTCGCGCTTCGCCAGCGGGAGGGCAACTTTCGCCAAGCCTGCGGCGGTGCGCAGGTCGAGTTCGACCTTTCCGGCGGCGGCCTCTGGCGCAATCCGAAGCCACACGAAGAGATAATGCCCGTCGGCGCTGGATTGACTGCGTGAAATGGAAAGCCCCGCATAGTGACTGGTGATTTTTGCCTTCTGGAGGTTTTCACCGGTCAGCAACAGCATTGGATCGTGAGCCATTCCAACCCACCAGTTCGGTGGTTCTACCTTCTGCACCAGCGGCTGCGGCTGGGCCCAGAGTCCGGAAAGAAAAGTAAGAAGAATTGCAGCCAGGAGAATAGCTTTTGCGCTCTGCCGTGAGTGCTTCATAGGCCAACAGTGCCTCGCCTGAGATAAAAAAGTGCAAAAAATGGGGGACAGGCGAACCTGTCCCCCAGCTTGTGGTCAGTATTAGAAGGAGACGCGAAGCACGAGCTCAAGCTCGCGGTTGGTGAGTGACCGCGGTGTGTTCAATAGACCAAAATGTCCATTGGCGTAATCATTGAAACTCGTATCAGGGTTCTGGAATTGAGGCGTGTTGAACACGTTGTACAGCTGTACACGGAACTCAGTCTTTACCCGATCCGTCACCAGGACGCTCTTTCCGAGCACGGTATCCCAAGTATGGGTTCCCGGTCCCGGGAAGAAGTTACGCGGCAGGTTGCCAACCAGTCCAGCCGGCATGGTAAACGCATTCGCCGGACAGCTCAGCCATTGGTGGCCCGAGGCGTTAAGCTTGCAGCCACCGTTATAGTCCGGACGGATGCCGTTCAAGGAGATATCGATTGGCGTGCCGGTAGCAAGCGTTACGACGTTGCTCCACTGCCAGCCTCCGACCACATAATCGACCGCCTTGGGGATGTTGTTGAGGAACATCCCATGTTTGCCGAATGGCAGCTCATAGAGAGCAGACGCCACGAACAGTTGGCGCTGATCGGAGTTCGAATTGCCATACATGTACTTCAGCAAGGGAGTACCATTGGGGCCAATGTTCATGCCACCAGCTCCGTTACTGAGCGCGGAGTTGGAGTTATCCAGTGTGTGCGACCAGGTGTAGGCCAGCGTGTACTGCAGGCCGTGGCTCATCTTGCGGTTGATCTTTGCCTGCAGGCCGTTGTAGTTTCCATTGCCCACCATGCCGTATTCCGTGATTCCTCCAACGTTCGGGAACCAGTTCGTGCTGGTGCCAATAGCCTGTGCGTTGGCATTGAAATCCGAGGCAAGGTGACCCATGCGAGTTCCAACATACGCCAGATCCAGAGCGGTCTGGCTGCCCAGGGCGCGCTCAATCTGGATGTTCCACTGTTGGATGTTGGAGTTGGGGCTGTTCTTCGGATAGTAGATCACGTTGTCTGCGGCGGTGAGAGCCTTCGGGTTAAAGGTAATCTGGCCAACCGGGAGTGCGCCATTCGCGACGGTGCTGCTCGGGTCTGAGCTGCCTACCGGGGCAGCGCCGCTCAGCGTGTAACGGTTGCCGGCTGCGCAGGTGGCCAGGGTCGGGCAGGCATAGTAAGTCTGGCTGCCGTTGAAGTCGGGGTTGTTGGAGAGCTGAACGCCAACGCCGCCCCGATCAATGTAGTAGAAGAGTCCGTAACCGCCGCGAACGACCGTCTTGCCGTCTCCGCGGAGGTCATACGCAAAGCCGATGCGCGGACCGAAGTTGCCTTTGGGGGTATTGATCAGGGCCGAAGGCCAGCCTGCGGTTCCGGCTTCCACCAGGGTTCCGGTGGACGGATCAAAGTTGGACTGTTTGTTGTTGGTTTCGGTCGGCCAGGTGAAGAGGTCGTAGCGCACGCCAAGGTTGAGGGTCAACTTGCGGCTTACCCGGTAATCATCCTGCGCGTAGTAGCCGGTTTCCCAACTGCGGGTATTGTAGTAGCCGTTGAATACGCCGATCTGGTACGCAGCCGTGAAGCCGCCCGCCAACTCTGCGATTTCATGTCCGGTGAATGTTCCGTGGCCGGAGAACTGGCCCGGGAATCCGCTGTACTGAGGTTCGTTGTTGTCGTCGATCCAGAAGTAGCCCTTGGCGACGTTTGCCTGGGTGAAGTTCACATCGCGATGCACGAAGCTGGCGCCGAATTTGAAAACGTGACGCCCTTTGGACCAGGTCACCGAATCAGCAAACTGGTTGCTCTTCTGTAACACGACATAAGGGCCGTAGTCGCCGACGTACTCCAGATTTCCAAACCAGCCGCCAATCAGAGGCATGCCGCCGAGCAGCGGGCTGGTGTTGGCATTGGGGATTCCCAGGTTCTGCCCTTCCGGCGTGCCAAAGCCCGGCTGTTGATATCCGAAGAAGGGGCGGCTGTATGCGTAGTGGAATTCATTGACGAGGTTGGTGCTGAGGGTGCGGGTATAGCCCACGGCCACCTGACGGGGATGCTGCGGATTTGTGCCAGAACCGAAGCCCGAGGGCAGGTCGTGACCAGTGTCCACCAACCGGTCCGTGGTAGTCAGCATGTCCTGGCCCAAGCTGTAGCGGGCAAAGACAGTGTCCTTCGACGTCAAGTTGAAATCCAGGCGCGCGTCATAATCATCACGAGTGGTTAGCGATTGACGGTGCGGCTGGAAGTTCGGGGTGTTAATTGCAAGATTCGGGTTGCCCGGAATGTTGGGCAGCGGGAAGGCACTGAGATACTTCAATCCGACCGAATTTGTGGTCGTCATGACGTTCATCCCTGTTGTGCCCGGAGCATGGCCGATCGCATCCCAGCCGAAGGGGAGGCAGGTCTGTGGATTGAAGACGTAGCCGGCTCCGGCGTTAAACGCTGTTGGGTTCGCGGCCATCGCGGCGGAGCAGCCGGGAAGCCCAGAGTACGGGAGGGTGGTTGCATTTGCGGGGACCGCGGTTGTGCCAAGCAGTTCGCTGAAGTCGCCTGTGCGCATCTTTGCTGTTGGAACGCGGGTCGGACCATCCGACTGCGGAAGATTTTGGCGCCATCCCTGGTAATCCACAAAGCCGAAGATCTTGTTCTTCCAGATTGGGCCGCCGAGCGAGGAGCCAAATTGATTGCGGCGCCAGATCACAGGACCCGTGTCTCCATATGGCTGTGCGTTTCCTACTGTGCGGCGGAACCAGTATTCAGAACCGTGAATGCTGTTGGCACCCGACTTGGTGGAAACCTGAACCACCGCGCCGCCCGCGCGGCCGAACTCTGCCGGAGCAACACTGGTTGTAAGCTTGAACTCCGCGATGTCCTCAATCGCCGGATAGATCACAATTGTGTTTACCAGCGCCTCGTTATCATCGACGCCGTCCAGAAGGAAGTTATTAGCCTGCGGACGCAGACCGTTGACGGCCAGTGCGGCACCGCCGGATTCGCTGTTGCGCCAGGTTTCAGAGTTGCCCTGAGTGCCGGTAGCGGCGTCGGCATAGACACCGCGGCTTACGCCGGGAGTCAGCGTGGCCAGAGAGACGAAATTACGACCGTTCAGCGGAAGTTCGACCACCTGCCGCCCCTGGATGATTCCTCCAGCGGACGAGGTCGCGGTCTCCACCAGCGGAATGTCGTCTGTGACATTGACTGTCTCGTTGCTTGAGCCAACCTGGAGCTTGAAGTTGACCCTCGCTACCTGCGAGATATCCAGGGTCACTTTGGCCGTGTCCGTCTTGAAGGAGTCTCTCTTTGCCTCGACTTTGTATGAGCCGGGCAGCAGAGCGTTCACGACGTACTCGCCGTCGGCTTGGCTCTGGGCTGTTACCACACGGTTTGTGGCGAGGTTGGTGACGGAGATCGTTGCGCCCGGGATTGCGGCACCCGACGGGTCAGTAACGGTGCCGATCACGCGAGCCGTATCCTGCGCCATGGCCATGATGCCGGTCACTAGCAGCACAAGGGCTACCAGGAAACACATTTTGGCGTACTGCTTCATAGTTCCTCCATGAATCAAGTCCGAAAACCTAGTCGTTACGGGAAGAGCGATCGAGGAGAGCACGAGCCGGAATCCATCTATTTGTTGTCTTACCGCTGTCCGGCTACGGGGAGCACCTCAATCTGAAACGGGACTGTTGCCTCTTCCGCTGGTGTCCTCATTAGGCTCACTCAGAGGAAGGTTTATTGGCTGCCGCAGGCCATTGCGTGCGCCTTTATTCAGCCGCTGTCAAACTCTGCTGAATGACAAAACCGCTAGGGAGTTTGCTGCCGAGGTGGGCAATATACAAGTCTCGATCCGTTTGTCACGGTGACACAAATAACTTCTTTTGCTTTATGGCATTACAAAAATGTTTCATCGATGTTACATCCGTGACAAGTTGACGCATCCGTGACAAGATACGTAGTCGTGCTTACCAGAGAAGCTGTATTTGAAGAGATCGAGCGGCTGTCAGACAGCGAGGCGCTGCACAACTCTGAGTCGCTGTGCAAGCTCCTGCGATACCTGGCCGAGCAATCCCTGGATCATCCCGGCGCCACAATCAAGGAGTATCAGATTGCGACCGAGGTGTTTCACCGCTCCTCGGACTTCGATCCTCAACTCGATTCCGTAATCCGTGTCCAAGCCGGACGGCTGCGAACCAAACTAGCCAGCTACTACGCTTCCGAGGGCGAAGAGGACCGCCTCATTGTCGAGCTGCCCAAGGGGAATTACGCGCTGCATTTCCGCGAGAACCCGCCGAAGAAATCCAAGCCGGTCGAGATGCCGGAGGCGGCGCTCCACGAACACCATGCCGTTCCATCCGAAGAAGAGCACCCTCGTCCATGGCCGATCCCGGCAATTCCGGTGCTCGGCGTTCTGCTGGCTGCGGCCTTGGTCTGCATCCTCTTCTTGCTCGTGGGACGCAAGCCGGCTGTCGTCTCCCAAGCGGCGGCACTTGACCAGAGCCATGCACCTGCGGCCTACCAGATCTTCTGGGGACACTTCCTGACAACGCCTGATGAGCCTTGGGTGGTTTTCAGTAACGCTACGTTTGTCGGCCGGCCGGAGACTGGCCTGCGCTACTACAACTCGGTGTCTGACCCCGGTGGGCAATCCCGCGGGCCGGTCTTCGATCACTACACCGGTGTCGGAGAGGTGCTCGCCGTACATGACCTGGATGATGTTTTTGCCGCTCTGCATGGGCGCGTAAGAGTCAAACGCGGGAGCTTGTTCTCCCTCGACGACCTGAAGCAGAACAACCTGATCTTCCTTGGCTCGCCAGCCGAAAACCTGACATTGCGGGATATTCCCAGCACTTCTCACTTTGTCTTCCAGCGTGTTGCGTCAGGGCCGCGCACGGGAGATCTCTCGATCGCCACCGTCTCGCCGCAGGCCGGAGAGCCAGCGTTTTCCCTGGCAAGCCCCGCAGATCAGAATCTGACCGAAGACTACGCCGTGATCGGGCTTAAACATGGATTGGAGCCTTCGCATCTTGTGCTGATTATTGCGGGGACCACGACCTTTGGAACCCAGGGGGCCGTGGAGTATCTCTGCCGCCAGGAGTCGCTGGAAGAGTTGCTCTCACGACTCGGCGTCAAGAAGGCTGACGACCTCCACCCCTTCGAGGCGCTGCTCCGGATCAGGGTTTCCCGCGGCGTCCCGGTCGAGAGCACTCTCGTCGCCGTACACAAGAACGACTAGCAACGCGGCTATTCTCGTTGCTTCAAGGCTCCCACTGATTCCACAGATGAGTCAGCCAACAGTCTCTGTGGTTCGGAGTCGTGTACCCGCTGCATCAGTGCGGCTGCGGCCAGCATAAACACTCCGCCGGCGATCACGGCGGCCATGCGGTTGTTGTGCAGCAGGTGGTTCATCACCCAGCCAAAGAACAGCGAAGCCGTGATCTCCGGTAGCACGATGAAGAAATTGAAGATTCCCATGTACACCCCCGTGCGCTCCGGCGGAAGCGCGCCAGCCAGCACCGAGTACGGCATGGAGAGAATGCTTGCCCAGGCGATTCCCACTCCGGTCATTGGGAGCAGCAGCAGGTAGGGGTGATGAATGAAGGCAACGGAGATCAATCCCACGGCCCCGCAGGTGAGGCAAAGGCTATGGGTGTTCTTGCGTCCCAAGCGCCGCGCCAGTGGCGGCAAGGAGAATGAGAAGACGAAGCACACCGCCGAGTACATTCCGAAGCAGATGCCTGCCCACTCCACGCCATGCGTGAACTGCGCCGAAGTCTGATCCGCCGCTCCGAAGACGTTGTGCGCCACGGCCACCGGAAAGTAGAGCCACATGCAGAAGAGTCCCAGCCAGGTCAGTAGCTGCACCCAAGCCAGTTGCCTCATCACTTCCGGCATCTCGCCTACGGCCACAAATATTTCGCGCGCTGAAGTCGCGATGCGCGCCGCCACGCCTGTGGACGCGGAAGCCGCTTTGTTGCGCCGGAACGCCTCAAGGTCGTCCGGCGGGTACTCCGGCGTAGTGACAATCGTCCACAGCACCGCGCCCAGAAAGGCCACCGAGCCGATGTAGAACGAAAGCCGCACGGTGAGTGGAATCGCATGGCCCGCGCTCTCCGCGCCCAGGTGAAAGTAGTTTCCCAGCAGCCATGGCAGCGCCGAAGCGCCGATGGCTCCCAGCCCGATCAGCACGCTCTGCATGGCAAAGCCGCTGGTGCGCTGCTCTTCCGGCAGGATATCGGCGACGAATGCGCGGAACGGTTCCATGCTGATGTTGATCGACGCGTCCAAAATCCAGAGCAGCCCGGCGGCCATCCACAGGGCTGAGCAGCGAGGCATTAGCAGCAGGGCTAGCGAACTCAGAATCGCCCCTACCAAAAAGTAAGGCCGCCGCCTGCCTAGTCTCCCCCAGGTGTTGTCGCTGGCATGGCCGATCAGCGGCTGCACCAGCAGCCCAGTGAGCGGCGCAGCCAGCCACAGCATTGGAATCTGATCCGCACGGGCTCCCAAATACTCGTAGATGGCGCTCATGTTGGCCATCTGCAGGCCCCAGCCAAACTGGATGCCAAGGAAGCCGAAGCTCATATTGAAAATTTGCCAGGAAGTGCGGCGCGGTCGATTCATGAATGATTCCTTGCTTGCGGCGCAGCGGGGTTCGTCCACAAACCTGCGCGTTCGGCTACGAGTGCCCCAGAGATCTCAGCGCTCATAACACTCGGTCAGCGCGCGTAATCGTTGCGCCATCTCCGGACGAAGTTGTTCTTGTTCGTAGCGCCATTTCCAGTTGCCGCCCATGCGGCCGGGCAGGTTCATGCGCGCCTTGGCGCCGAGTCCGAGCACGTCCTGCATTGGAATCAGCACGGTGTCAGCCACAGACGCCATCAGGGCGCGTATCATCGCCCACTGAATTGCTTCGCCGCGCAGGTTGAGGTATGCGCTGGCGAACTCGTGTTCCGCACGCAGTCCGGCTTCGTCTCGCGTTGAGTCGCCGACCCCGCTGGTCCACCATCCCACGGTCGTGTCATTGTCGTGTCCGCCAGTGTAGGCCACCAGGTTGCGCTCGTAATTGTGTGGACGGAAGCTCGGCCCCTGCGGATCGGTGCCAAAGGCAAATTGCAGAATTGCCATTCCCGGAAAGTTGAAACGATGGCGAATCGCCTCCACCTCCTTCGTAATGTTGCCAAGGTTTTCGGCCACGATCGGCAACTCGCCGAACTCCCGCTCCAGTGTCTCGAAGAGTTCCATGCCTGGCCCCTTGATCCATACGCCGTTGACTGCCGTTTTTTCTCCGGCCGGAATCTCGAAGTATGCTTCAAAGCCGCGGAAGTGGTCGATTCGAACCAGGTCGAAGAGCCGCATTACGCCGCGTACTCGCGCAATCCACCAGCGGAAACCGTCTTCGCGGAGGCGGTCCCAGCGATAGGTAGGGTTGCCCCATAGCTGCCCGGTCGCGCTGAAATAGTCCGGCGGAACGCCTGAGACCTTCAGCGGATTTCCATGCTCGTCCAGCCAGAAGAGATGCCTCGCCGTCCACACGTCAGCGCTGTCATGCGCCACGTAGATCGGCACGTCGCCCATGATGCGAATACCGCGCCGGTTGCACGCCTCGCGCAGCGCGCCCCACTGCTGGAAGAACTCAAACTGCCAGAATTTATAGGCTGAAATTTCGATGGCGAGACGCTCGCCCCACTGCGCCAGCGCCGCAGGCTCGCGCTCGGCCAGCGCGGGCTCCCATCCGGTCCAGGCGATGCCGCCGTGCGCATCCTTCGCAGCCATGAACAGCGCATAGTCTTCGAGCCATGCGGCATTCTCCGCGCAGAAGGTTTCGTACTCCGCTTTGCGCATTCCTTCCAGCGTGGCAAAAAAATGTGTCGCCGCCAGCCGTAGCTTGGAGAAACGGAAAGTGATCACCGGGCCGAAGTCGATGGACTTGGTGGGAAACCGAGGGCACTCTTTCAGCTCTTTGCGGCTAAGCAATCCCTGCTTCGTCAACAGGTCCAGACTGATCAGCAGCGGATTACCGGCAAATGCCGAAAAACACTGGTAAGGCGAATCCGCATACCCGGTGGGATTCAGAGGAAGCACCTGCCAGATCTTCTGTCCGGCTGCGGCGAGAAACTCGATGAATGAAAATGCTTCCGGCCCCAGATCGCCAGAGCCGTAAGGCCCTGGTAGCGACGTTGGATGCAGGAGCACTCCGCAACTGCGCTGAAATCTCATCGGTTAGAAACACTATATGCAATGGGGTTGAGCACGCAAGGGGCAGCGGCGAACTGCTGCGTCCGCACTGCCGCTGGCAGTGATGCGGGCTGCCCGGCTTCCGCAATGACACGGTCTTTGAGACGAGAGCCAACGCATTCAGTAAACCCGGCGACGATCTGGAGGTATATTGGCTCGAAACAGAAAAGCAGATTGCAAATTTCTGAATGTACGCCCGAGAGGCGCTATAGAATTCTCAATCGGGGAAGTGCTCTCATGAAACGCACACGTGCCATCCTCGGCTCGGCAATCTTTCTGGTGATCGCTCCGGGAACACTCATGGTGTTCGTCCCCTGGGAGATCTGCCGCTGGCACTTCGCCCCGCCGCTGCTGGGATTCCCCTCTCTCCGCATTCTCGGGACACTGATGATCGCGGGCGGAACTGCCGTGCTGCTTGATTCTTTTGTTCGATTCGCAATTCAGGGGATGGGGACACCCGCGCCTGTCGCTCCGCCGCAGCATCTTGTCGTCACAGGACTCTATCAGTACGTGCGCAACCCAATGTATGTTGCCGGTCTGCTGCTGATTCTGGGCCAAGGGTTGCTGTTCGGCAGCATCCGCCTGCTGGAATACGGAGTTGTTATCTGGATGGCATTCTCGGCGTTTGTTGTTCTTTATGAAGAGCCTACCCTTCGCCGGAAATTCGGGAAGGAGTACGAGGGCTACTGTGTCCAGGTTGCCCGCTGGATTCCCCGCGTGAAACCGTTTGTGCCCCTGGTCTGACGAACAGGAAGCGGATAGAGGCGGCACGGCGGGCATAAGCGTGAAGGTGGGAGCGAAGAGCCCCCTCAGGCGACGTCTAAGGGGCTCTTCTTCTCACACTTTTTCACACTTCATTTCGCTGCAATTTTCCGCGTCTCCGGCTGTCAGTTGGACGTGATCGTTTGCCTCAGGGTGAGTTTTCCTTTGAGCTCGATTCGCACGCTGGAGCGCCCAACCAGCAGATCGAAGTCTCCGGCTTCGGCATGCCACTGCTTGGTATCCGCGTCATAGTAGGAGAATGATCGAGCATCGAGCGGAATGGTGACTCGCCGGGTTTCACCGGGCAGGAGTGAGACCCTTGCAAAGCCTTTCAACTCTTTCAATGGACGCGCCACTTTCGAGTGCCCGTCACCGACGTAGAGTTGTGCGACATCGGCACCCGCAGCGCTTCCGGTGTTGGTCACGTCGAATGAAACCTCAAACAGAGCCGACCCAGAAACGGCTGGCGTAATTTTCAGATTGGCATAGTGGAACGTTGTGTAGGAGAGTCCGAAGCCGAACGGGAAAAGCGGATGCACGCCGTTGTGCTCGTAGCCACGATATCCGACAAAAATGCTGTTTGCGTATTTGACGCTACGCGTGTCCGGAGCAGGATAGTAGCTATCGTGCGCGGGATTGTCTTCCCAGCGGCGCTCAAAGCTCACAGGTAAGCGGCCGGAAGGATTTACGTCGCCGAAAAGAATCTCGGCGAGTGCCGTGCCGCCCTCCTGCCCCGGATACCACGCTTGAATCAGCGCGGGAACGCGCTCCAGAAAGTTCTGGAAGTCCACGCCGCCACCGGATGTGACGACCACGACGGTATTTTTATTGACGGCGGCGATCTGGCGAATCAACTCCTCCTCGCCGAGCGGGAGAGCAAATGTACGGTCGGCGCCCTCGCCTTCGGTCTCATGGTCAAAACCAACGGTGACGATGGCTGCGTCTGCCCTGGCGGCAACTGCAATGGCCGCAGGGTCCACAAGAGACGCGGAGTTTACAATGCCCAGGCGTATGCGGCTGGAATCCCAATTCCAATTCCGATACTGTTCGAGCACAATCTTGTGGGGTGCAGCTGTGAGAGACACACTGAGCTGATTGGTGAGCGCGAAAGAGTCGCGCCAGTTGTCGATGACCACTTTGCCGTCCAGCAGCAGACGATAGCCGCCGCCTTCGCCCGGCCCCTGCACAAACAGATAGTGAGTTCCTGCCTGCTCGGGGGTATAGAAGCCGCTCCAGCGCAATGAATAGCCGCGTGGCGTAGGAATGAGCGTCCCATCGAAGGCCGGATCAGCGTTGAGATGCGACACAACACGAGTGGACACTGGTTTGCCGGAAAGCTCTGGGTTGTCAAAGATCTCAAGATTCAGGCCTGGGGCGGTGTTGGCTTCGGCAGTCTGGAAGGCTGTCCTCTCGGCGAGTTCCGCACGGGTGGGTATGCCTTGCTGATAGTAAACAGTTGCGCCGCTGCCTAGATTCTTTGCGATACCCTGAAGAAAGCTGACGGATGCAAAAGGCTCCACGCGCGCGCTGCCGCCGCCGACGGCAACCGCGGGATACGCATTGGGGCCGACGACGGCAACAGATTTCACCTGCTGGCGTTTCAAGGGGAGAAGATCAGCGTCGTTCTTGAGCAGCACGATTGATTCGCGCGCGGTCTCAAGCGCCACGGCGCTTCCCGGCTGGTTGTAGCGTGAGATGGAGAGATCGGTCTGATCGCGATCGAACCAGCCGAATGCAATCGCAGTGCGGAGAATGCGGCGAACTTTGTCGTCAATCGTCGCGGTGCTTACGGTTCCTATCTGAAGGGCTGGCAAAAGGTTCTTGCGGTTCATGAATTTGCCGGAGGGCATCTCGATATCGAGTCCCCCGTTCGCGGCTGCGACGGCGTCGTACGTGGCATCCCAGTCAGACATCATGATGCCCGCGAATCCCCATTGCTTTCTCGCCACTTCAGAGTTCAAGTAGCCATTCTGTGTCATGTGCGCGCCGTTTACGAGGTTGTAGGAATCCATGATGGCGCCGACCTTCGCTTCTTTGACGGCGGACTCAAACGTGGGAAGGTAAATCTCGCGCATCGTGCGCTCATCGATCAAGGCATTGATATTGTGACGGTCAAATTCCGAACTATTCCCCATGAAGTGTTTGATGGTGGCGCTGACGCCCTGGGCTTGTACTCCCTCAATGTAGCTGACGGCGATGCGGGAGGCGAGAAACGGATCTTCGCCAAGATACTCATGGTTGCGTCCGTTCATGGGAGCAAGATAAATGTTTACGGCCGGCCCGAGGAGAAAATGCACTCCTTTGGCACGGGCGTCACGGCCAAGTTCCGTGCCCACGCGCTTTGCCAGCTCAGGGTTCCAAGTTGCGGCCAATGCGATGCCGCCAGCCATCGTGGTTGCAGGACCGAAGTTGCGGACCCCGACCGGTCCGTCAGCCATCTTGAGTCTTGGAACACCGAGGCGGGGAATTCCGCGAATAAAGAAACTATCAACGCCCCCGATGTAGTCGATCTTTTCCTCAATCGTCATCTGTTTCAGGATGGTTTCGGCTCGCGCCGCAGGGTCTTCCGGGGGAGCCAGTTGCGCCAATCCTGATGCGAGAGCAACCAGCATGAACAGCAAGAGCATCGCGCACATCCGCCTGATCCGTGCCGTATGAGCCATATAACCATCCTCCGGATAAACCGCTTTATAACCGTCGAGAATCGTACTCGCGCGAGTCGTGTTTGTCCAGCCTTGTGCAACCGGGAGAATCGAAAGGAAGTGAAGTCTGGAGTCAACTTCGGCGGCGCGGTACAATCCTCCCGCCCAGGTGCGACCCGGTAATCTGCTGGTGAACTTCACCTCGTTGCCGTCGCATTGTTCCGGGTCCACGGGGTGGCAAGTGAGCGGCGGAATACGGCTTCCGCGAGAGCAACATCTGCCCATAATCTGCTTGACAAGTAAAAGGAGATACTACAGAGTTGTTCAGTCATAAAACGCTTTACCTGATAATGCAGTCCGGCGTGACACGCCGCGAAGACAAGGGAATCCTGCAGCCGGGCGCGCAGAGATGGTCTATGGGAAACGCGAACACCAGGCAATCCATATTGCTGCCGCCGTCCAGGTGAGAAGCTGAGGTCTCAGATGCATCTTTACCCGATCGATCTTGTGATCATCGTCGCTTACCTGGTGACCGCCGTTCTGGTGGGCTATCGCGTTTCTCATCGCGCCACCAAGGACATGAAGTCCTACTTTCTCGGCGGCAATGTTCTGCCGTGGTACATCCTTGGGATATCGAACGCCTCCGGCATGTTCGACATCGGCGGCACGATGCTGCTGGTGACGTGGCTCTTCGTTTACGGATTGAAGAGCGTGTGGATTCCCTGGCTTTGGCCAACGTTCAATCAGATATTCCTCATGGTGTACCTGTCGAAGTGGTTGCGACGCTCGAATGTGATGACCGGAGCGGAGTGGATCAGAACGCGCTTTGGCGACACGCGCGGAGCAAGGCTTTCGCACATTATCGTCGTCATCTATGCACTCGTCAGTGTGATCGGATTCCTGACTTACGCGTTTAAGGCCATTGGCAAGTTTGCAACGCAATTCCTGCCGTGGCATCTCAGCGCCAATGAATACGCGCTCATTCTGATAGCGATCACGACCTTCTACGTTGTGAAAGGCGGAATGTTCAGCGTTGTGATTACCGAGGTTATTCAGTTCTGCATCCTGTCGGTAGCTTCGCTGGCGATTGGAATCATCGCGATGGTGAAGGTCTCGCCGGAGACGCTGCACAAGTTCGTGCCAGCCGGGTGGGATAACATTTTCTTCGGGTGGCACCTGAATCTTAACTGGACGCAAGTGCTTCCCTCGGTCGATGCGCAAATCAGGCGGGATGGTTATGAGCTGTTTGGCCTGTTCGTCATGATGTTGCTCTTCAAGGGCGTGCTTGTGAGCATGGCTGGACCGGCTCCGAATTACGACATGCAGCGCATCCTCTCAACAAAAGACCAGCGCGAGGCTTCGCTGATGAGCGCGTGGGTGAACGTGGTGCTTACGGTTCCGCGCTACTTTCTTATCACCGGCCTCACCGTTCTAGCTCTGGTGCTGTACGCCGGAAAGCTAAGCGTGACCGACCTGGAACTGGTTCTCCCGAATGTGCTTGGAACCTACGTTCCGATGGGGCTTCGCGGATTTCTGGTGGCGGGTCTGCTGGCGGCGTTCATGTCTAACTTTGCCGCAACGGTCAACGCGGCTCCGCCATACATCGTTAACGACATTTACAAGAGATTCATCAACCCGGACGCAAGTTCGCAGACTTACGTACGACTCAGCTATATCAGTTCGTTTGCCGTCGTTGTGCTGGGAATCTGTTTTGGATGGTTCGTTGATTCGATTAATACGGTGGTTGTGTGGATTGTCTCGGCCTTGTGGGGGGGATACACCGCCTCGAATGTATTGAAGTGGTATTGGTGGCGATTCAATGGTCACGGCTACTTTTGTGGAATGGTTTCCGGCATCGGCGGCGCGCTGATTGTTCCGGTCGTGCTGAGGATGGAAGTGGTCAAGGCATTTGTTGTAAGTCGCGGCTTCGATCCCAGCGCCGGTGTTTTGCCGTTGTACGCATTCCCGCTGTTACTCGTCATTTCTCTAGCTGGATCCCTGCTTGGCACGTTACTAACTAAGCCAGAGGATGATGAGGTACTTATGAGTTTCTACGGACGCGTACGGCCCTGGGGATTCTGGGCACCAGTGCTGGCGAAGATGAAGCAGCGCGATCCCTCATTTGAAGCGAACCAGGATTTCTGGCGCGATATGTTTAATATCGCAGTGGGAATTGTCTGGCAGATCTCGCTCGTCCCACTTCCCATCTACATCGTAATCAAGAACTACACGGCAGCCGGAGTAACTCTTGCCGTTATTGCGGTAACGAGTGTCATATTGAAATTCAGTTGGTATGATCACCTCAACAAAGAGGAAGAGTTACGTTCCGGCAGGAAAGACTCTGTGGCTGTAGTTCCGGTGGCGTGATTCCGGGTAACAATCCGCGTGGTTGGTAATCGACAGAATCCCTTAGTTCGTGCTGCGCAGCTCTCACGCGTGGAGTATCACGGGTGGAAGGATTCCTATGTATTGACGAATGGGATCGTTGAAGCTGTGGTCGTTCCGTCGATCAGCCGGATCATGCAGTTGCGCTTGGCAGACAATGAACGCGGCGTGTTCTGGGAGAACCGGGAACTCGACGGAGACCATGCTAGCGGCGGCTGCGAATGGAAAAATTTCGGCGGCGACAAAGCTTGGCCGGCTCCGCAGAAGGACTGGGAAAGCCGGACCGGGCGCGCATGGCCTCCGCCAACAGCATATGACGCGGCTTCCTGTGAGGCGCGCGCGGAAAACCAGGGACTTACCCTCATATCTCCGATTGACGATGACTATGGGATGCAGGTACTGCGGCACATTGCTTTGAAACCTGGTCTACCCGTCATGGAGGTGACGTCGCTTTATCGCAAGGTTGTGGGTCCGTTAGTGCGGGTCGGAGTCTGGGTGGTGACACAGTTGCGCGATCCGCAATCGGTGTTTGCGCTGCTGCCAGAGTCTCACAAGAGCGGTGATGGTTACGCGCGACTCTCAGGCCCGGTTCCGCTTGACGCCCATAGAAAGGGGCGTCTGCTTTCGCTTCGACGCGATCCCGCGCACAATCTGAAGATCGCAATCGACGGCGATTCGCTGGCGTGGATGGATCACGAGCACGTCCTTCGCATCGACGCATCGTCCGCACTCGGAGCAGAGAATAGATGCAGCACCGCCGTTTACACGAACATGGACCCATTGCAGTATGTGGAGTTAGAGAGCGAAGGGGAAGTGACGCCGCTGGCTATAGGTTGCACTCTCATGGTGACGAATACCTACACTCTGGCTCCCCGGTCCGTGGACGACGCCACCGCAGAGGCTTGCAAGATCTTCGGGCTCGCGATGTGAATCACTCCTAACTGATTACCACCTGCACCTTCACTTCGGAGCATCCCGGTGGTGGTGGCTGTACAACATCACCGCGAACCCGGCTTCCGTCCGCCGTCAGCGTCAGGCAATTGCCTGGTCCCTCGCGCCGCACATCGATGTGGTAAGTGACTCCCCGGAACTTGCGCACAGCTTTGAACCCCTTCCATGTGCGCGGAATCACGGGGGCGATCTGCAGTCCATCCCATGAGGTGCGAATGCCAAGAATCCACTGTGTGATGGCGCAATAATTCCAAGCCGCGGTGCCGGTAAGCCAGGAGTTCTTGGCCTCACCACAATCCACCGAGTCTGGGCCGGCAATCATTTGCGCGTAGACGTAGGGCTCGCACCGGTGGAGATCGCTGATTTCTTCGCGGGCAGATGGATTGATGCGGAGGTAGTAGTCATAAGCACGATCTCCGTTTCCGGTACGGGCTTCAGCAATCATCACCCAGGGATTTGTGTGGCAGAAGATACCGGCGTTCTCTTTGTACCCCGGCGGGTAAGAAGAGATTTCTCCAAGATGAACGTAATACCTTGAATAGGCGGGTTGCTGAAGGACAATACCGTTTTTCGACGCGAGGTGCGTGTGTACTGACTCCAGGGCGCGGCTCGCAAGACCATCCGCAAGGCCCACGCCAGCCAGCACGCAGAATCCCTGGGGCTCTATGAATATCTTGCCCTCTTCGCATTGCTTCGAACCGACTGGATCGCCAAAGTTGTCATAGGCGCGCAGGAACCACTCCCCGTCCCATCCGTGCTCATGAATGGTGTGATCCATTCTCTCAACCTGCGACGCGTAGAACTCAGCTTCCTCGTGCAACCCGCGGCGGCAGGCTATCGCCGCCATCTGCTTGCCGGTAAGCACGAGGAGACCCGCAATGAACACAGACTCCGCAACGTTGCCTTCCCGGTTTGTGGTGGTCTGGAAGGATTGGCCGGACTCTTCCGAAAAGCAATTCAGGTTCAGGCAGTCATTCCAGTCGGCACGCCCGATGAGCGGCAATCCATGGGGTCCAAGGCGTTCCAGTGTGTAATGAAAGCTGCGTTGCAGATGCTCGTAAAGCGGTTTCTCAGAACCCGGCACGTTGTCATAGGGCACGCGCTCGTCGAGTATGCTCCAGTCTCCAGTCTCTTTGATGTAGGCAGAGACACCGACAATAAGCCAATGTGGATCATCGTTGAAACCACTACCTATATCATTGTTACCCCGCTTTGTAAGGGGTTGGAACTGGTGATAGGCAGCGCCGCTGGGTAACTGCGTGGACGCTAGGTCAAGAATTCTCTGCCGCGCGCGTTGCGGCACCATATGCACAAAGCCAAGCAAGTCCTGGTTGGAATCTCGGAATCCAAGCCCGCGCCCGATGCCAGACTCAAAGGAGGACGCCGAGCGCGAGATGCTGAAGGTAGCCATGCATTGGTACGGATTCCAGATGTTCACCATGCGATTGGTGTGAACGTCAGGGGTCTCGACATGGCAGATGGCAAGCAGTTCGGTCCAGTATGCGCGAAGCCTTTCAAATGCCGCGTTGGCCTGTATTGGGTCGAGGTACTTCGCAATGACCGGCCTTACGCTCCGCTTATTCAAGGTCTGTGAATCCGGCGGGTCAAACTTCTGATCGATCGGATTTTCGTGATACCCCAACACGAAGATCACCTGGCGGGATTCGCCCGGTTCTAGTTCCATCTTCAAATGATGTGAGCCAAACGGCGCCCAACCGTGGGCAACGGAATTGAAGGACGCTCCTCGTTCGACAGCCAGCGGCTTGTCCCAACCCCGGTAGGGGCCAAAGAACGCATCGCGCTGCGTGTCATAGCCGGAGAGGTGGTCCGAACAGGCAAAGTATGCAAAGTGATTTCGGCGCTCGCGGTACTCCGTCTTGTGGTAAATCACGCCGTTATCGACTTCCACTTCTCCGATGCTGAGATTACGCTGGAAATTTGTCGCATCATCCTGCGCATCCCAAAGGCAGAATTCGATCGCGGAAAACACTGAGAGCTTCGCCCGGGTGGCACGATGATTTGTTACCGTCGCCTGCCAGATCTCCAAGTTTTCCCCAAGGGGAACAAAGTAACGCGTTCGCGCCTCTATCCCGCGATACTCAGATCCAATCACGGAGTAACCGAGCCCATGCCGGCAGGAGTAATTCTGCATTTCGTGGCGCGTTGGCTGCCAGCTCGGCGACCAGAACTCCTTCGACTCATCGTCGCGCAGGTAGATGTAGCGCCCTCCAGTATCTAGAGGGACATTGTTGTAACGATAGCGCGTGATCCGCCGGAGCCGTGCGTCGCGGTAGAAAGAATATCCGCCCGCCGTGTTGGAGATGATGCCGAAGTATGATTCACAGCCCAAATAATTAATCCACGGCAGGGGCGTATCAGGCCTGGTAATTACGTATTCCCGGTTGACGTCATCGAAGTGCCCGTATCGCACGATGTGGCTCCAGAAAAGTTAGTAAATCGTTATACTAAAGCGTTATTAATGATCAAAGTATACATGCCGTAACAAGAACTGCTGCTATGCAACCGAATTTTCAACGCACGTTATCGCCCAATTGCCGAGAACTTATAAACTCTCATCTGAACTGGAGGATGGGAGGCAGAAGTTTGCTTGCCAACAAGCCTGTCCATGCTTCCGCTCCTTGCTTCGGTGCGCGCTTTTCCGTTCCTGCTGTGTTCCCCGCATGAAACGCGCTAAGATAAACTTGGCCTAGCCGGGTCATCGGATTTCGCTCTTTTCGCACTGTTTACGCTGTCCAAGGAGCCATCTGTAGCTTGCTCCGGCGATTGTCTCCAAGCCAGGGACCCAATGGAATCTTCGAAAAAGCCGATTAGTCTCAAGTTCCTCGCCGAACATCTTGGCCTTTCGCCAACCACTGTTTCGCTTGTTCTGAACAATTCGTCGCATGCTACTTCCATTCCGCAGCACACCCGTGAGCGCGTTATTGAAGCCGCCCGCGTTTTCAATTACCGCCCTAACTTCTTCGCTCGCTACCTGACCAGTAAGCGCAGTTTCACGGTTGCGGTCATCGTCCCAGAGATCAGCGAGGGTTACGGGGCTTCCATCCTGGCGGCCATTGAGCGCCGCATGACCCGCGAGAACTATTTTCACTTTGTGGTCAGCCATGCGTGGTCCGCGGAACTCATCGAGGACACGCCTCGCCTGCTCATGCAGCGTGGAGTCGAAGGCTTCATCCTGGTGAACATGCCCCTTGAACATAGCTTGCCTGTTCCCGTGGTTAACATCGGCGGACGCAAGAAGCTAAAGGGCGTTACCAATGTGCTCTTCGATAACCGTCGCGCAGGCCGACTGGCGCTTGAACACCTCGCCGGACTCGGGCATCGCCGTATCGCGTTCTTCAAAGGCCACCCCGGCAGCGCAGACACTGAAGACCGATGGCAGGGCATCCATGAAGCAGCCGCCAGCCTCGGCATTGAGATTGATCCAAAATTGACATTGCAGTTGAAGCGCCGCTCCTTTCCTCCTGAGCCCCCCGTTCCCGAGGAGGGATATATGTATGCGCAGAAGCTGCTGGCGCGCAAGATTGACTTCACCGCGCTCTTCGCCTTCAATGACATTTCCGCAATTGGCGCCATGGGTGCTTTCCGCGACGCCGGATTGCGAGTGCCCGAGGACATTTCAATCGTCGGCTTTGATGACATTCAGGCGGCGGCCTTTCTGAATCCGCCTCTTACCACGATCCGTCAACCGCTGCAGCACATGGGCGACCTGGCTGCGAAGACCTTGCTGCGCCGCATCGCCGAACCGGGCTCTGAACCGGAAGACATCCTCGTCACACCGGAACTGGTGCTGCGCGAATCCACCGGCGCGCCCTCTCAAATGTTTCCCACTACCAGCGCGCCACCGGCGAAGAAAGCTGCGAAATCAAAGCGAACATCGCCCACCGCGTGAGTCCTCCAGACTTCTCACACACGGTTCCGCAGTACGCTTTGCATCGTTGAATAAGTTCCTGCTGGTTGGCTTCCCGAAAAATCCGCACCAGGGGTTGGGTTTCATCCCAGCCCCCAGTGCGAGACCCACGGGAGGAGCAGGAGCTAGAACAGGATCTTGAGGACAAACTGGAACTGTCTCGGAACATAATTCGGATCGACTCCTGTTGTCTGTCCGAATGAACCATTTCCAAGCAGCGTAGCGGGACTGCTGTTTACGTTGTTGTTGATGAAGAAGTTGGGTGTATTAGAGATATTGAATATCTCCGTACGGAACTGCAGTTTGAGCGACTCCCGAATCGGAAAGTCCTTGAAGAAAGACATATCCAGGTGGCGGAAGTGCGGTCCATAGAGAGCATTCCTGCGCTCGTTGCCCACTGTTCCAAGTGTTTGCGGACAGAAGTCATGACCAAAGCCCGAGATACAGGGAATTGTTTGCATCGCACTGGTTGTGGGATTCCACTCTTGTATTGGAACCCCGTGACCTAGCGCATACATGTTCGGACGGTCGACGCCACCGCTACCACCGATGCCGCCGTGCGCGCGATCGCCATATCCGTTCAGGGGGTCGTCGTTTCCATTGTTGACAACAGTGAACGGATGGCCGCTTTGCCATGCCAGAATCGCGTTCGTCTGCCAGCCGCCCAAAAGCATCTTCTTGGCGCCTTGCAGGTTCTTTCCAAAGGGCAATGCATACGTTGCGGTTCCCGCGAAACGATGACGGATGTCGTTGTCCGCGTTACCGTACTCGTACTTGCGAACGTGGAATGGATCTCCGTCCGCCCAGCCTTCCTGGCCCTCTTCGCTCATTCCTGTTACGTCGCTCAGGGCATGAGACCAGGTGTAGTTCAGGCTGGCCGTCAATCCAGTGGAGAGTCGGCGCTGGAAAGAGGTCTGCAGGCCGCTATAGTTTGAAACGCCTCCGCTTACCAGCCAGTTCACGCCTGCCAGATTCGGCAGCACTCCAGCCAGGGGGCGCGGCAGATTGGTATTGGGGGCATTCGGGTTCTGCAACTGAGCCTGATTCGTGAAGTCGGTCGGCGCAGGTTCGTTGATGTCGTTGAGCGTCTCGGGAAGATGGCTTCCGTGTACGCCCACATAACCGATTGTGAGCACGTTGGGTCCAAATGCTTTTTCCAGCAACAGGTTGAACTGCGTCGCAACTCCTGAGCGGAACTTTGGATCCTGCGCGATAAACGACAGATTGCCGCTATTGATCGTCTGCCCCGCCGGCGTGGGCATGCCCGCACCGAAAGTAGTCGGCGTTGTCGTGCCGTCGCAAGCCCCGTTCGGGCTGTGGCTCCCGGTGGCGGCGAAGATGATCGCATCCGCTCTGGCGGACACGCAAGACGGTGAGAACACCGAAACAAACGGCGCATTCTTCAGGTCGGCATTCGACGTGTAGTTGCCGGGGAAGTAGCTAAGCCCGATTCCGCCACGCAACACCGTACCGGGAGCAATCTGCGCAGAAAAGCCGAAGCGCGGTGCGAAGTTGGAGTAATCGGTCTTGATGCCCGCGGTGTTGGAAACGCCATTGACTCCAGCCACCATCAAGGCTGCTTGTGCAGCGGCAGGAGTGCTGGCCGCTAACGCAGCGGTGAAATCGAAGTTGGAGATGTGATTGTGAGCTTCCGTAAATGGAGTGTAGAGGTCATAACGCACGCCATATACAAGGGTCAGCCAGCGTGTTGCCTTCCACGTATCCTGCGCAAAGAAACCCGGCTCCCATGAACGGTAGTCGGGAGTATTGATGTCAACGTTATAGCTCTGAGCTGTGAACGCGCCCACCAGTGTCGAGGCGAGAACGTAGTCGTTGTTGCTTCCGTCGCTGGAGAGGCCGAAAGAGTATTGACCGAACGGGAAGGCGCTTTGAACGTTGCGCGCCTGGCGCCGGATCAAGCCAGCTCCAAACTTGAGGTCGTGGTTCCCGTGATGGTAGGAGACAAAGCCGTCATACTGGTAGCTGCCGTCGATGTCTTGCAAAGGAACATACGCGCCATCGCCAAGATCCGGGAAACCATTGATGCCGATTGGCGTGAGTCCGGAAGCCTTGCTGTTTAAGGAATTCCCTGTCCAGCCGACCTTGCTGTCTCCGTTCGTGCCAGCGTCCAGAGGCAAAGACAGATTGTTGATCCGGGTGTAGGCGGCTCTCAACTGCATGAGTGTGTTGGGAGTGAAAACGTGCGTGTAGTTAATTGCGAACTGGTCCGCTTTATCCGTGGCCGCTCCAGCGAAGTTCCATCTGCCGCCGCCGGCGACAAGTCCGTTTACCACATTCGGCAGCTGTGCTGGATTGTTGGTCGCAACATTATTGTGTGTGTATCGAACGTACAGATTGTTGCTGTTATTGAACTTGTGGTCGACGCGACCATCGAGCGTGGTGCTGTTTTGCGTCTTATTGGGGTCAACCACGAAATTGTTGGAGGTCCCTGGCAGGTTCGGTGCCGGATACAGCATCAGATAATTCAAGGCAATCGGATCAACTGAGAGCCCAGCCGTTCCATTACCCATTGCAACCTGCGCCTGCGGCGAGCCCCCGTTCAGGCTGTGGATGTTGTTGTACTGAGCAATTGTCGGAACTGTGCTGGTATAGGTCGTGCCAGAGATGATGCGGGTTCCCTCATAATCTCCGAAGAAAAACGTTTTATCTTTGATGATCGGGCCGCCGATGCTGCCGCCGAACTGATTCTGTTCAAGTTTCGGCTTGGGAACTACGCCTGCGGTTGCAAACGCACTCCTCGCGTCGAAGATGTCGTTCCTGAAGAACTCATACGCGGATCCGTGGAATCCGTTGGTGCCCGACTTCGTGATCACGTTGACGACTCCACCCGCCGTGCGTCCGATCTCTGGGGCGTAGTTGTTCGTTTCCACCGTGACTTCCTGGATCGCATCGATGGAAGGCTTAACGCCAATCGTCCCGATGATGCGCTCATTGTTGTCGATGCCGTCGATGATCTGGTTGTTCAAGGTGTCGTCGAAAGCATTGACTGAAAACCCATTTGTGGGCCGGCGGTCATCAGGCCGTCCGCCGCTGGTCAGGCCATTTCCCGGGCCTTCGTTGGCTCCGGGGACGAGTTGCACGAGTTGAATGAAGTTGCGGCCATTCAGTGGCAGATCCTGCACCGCAGCGTCCGTGATTGTTGAACTCACGGTGGCGTTATCTGTCTGCAGCAGCGGAGTTTGCGCGACTACCTCGACAGTCTGCGTAGATTCTCCTACCGGCAGAGTGGCGTCCGCACGTGCCCGGTCACCAGCCTCAACGGCGAGGTCGGGGATCGTTACACTCTTGAAACCAGGAGCTTGAACCCGAATCGAGTAGTGTCCTGGGGACAGGAAGGTAAAAGAGAAGTTGCCGACGGTGTCCGTCGACACCTTCGTGCTTTGGTGAGTCTCCGAATGCAGGAGGGTCACAGTGGCATTGGGCAATACGGCGCCGCTGCTGTCGCGCACTGTGCCAACAATGTCGGCGGTCGTAAGCTGGGCGAACGCAGGCAGACCGGCGAGCATTAGAACGCCAAGTAGAATCATGAGCGTCCAGGAGCGCCGGTGAAATTGTTGTGGGGGTCGATCAGGCTTCGGCAGAATTTCTTTCGACATAGCTCGTTTCCTCACATCTGCAGATTTCAGTTCTACACATGGTCGCTGTGTATAATCCTCACCTCCGGCTGGATTGTCAAGGGGAAAAATGAAAGGAAAAGCGCTTTAGTAGAAGGTTTTCGTTGCGATACCACAAAATTCAGCGGTGGCGAACCAGATTGAAAGTACTAGGGAGCGCTCCATGAACAGAGCCTCAGCGTCATCCGCAAGGAAGCCATGTAGAAGATGGCACGGAGGTGGAGAGCAGATGCTCATGGCGCACCAGCAATCGGCGGGAATCGACGGAGTCATGCGTTTGTCCGCTCACCGATCCAACGGCGTTTGCAATGTCGCAGTTTGCGCGAATGAAAAAGGGAGATCTTCCAGCTCTGCCGGAAGATACTTTCTGGTAGGAGCGGCAGGACTCGAACCTGCGACCCTCTGCTTAGAAGGCAGATGCTCTATCCAACTGAGCTACGCTCCCACATGATTTGAGCTGGCGCTCGAATCCATTTTAGCTGAGTTCTCGGCCTTTCGCGCGTTCTTCGTGAGGCTGCAACTGCAGAAGACACTCGGATGCCAACACCATGGCCCGCTCCCAACGCTCGGCGGCCTCCGTCGCTGATGCACCGAATCCGCTGAGGTACAGCGTCAAGCAGTAGCCCGCATCGGACGCATCATGGATCGTATCCTGAGGCTCTTTCGATGGAAGGCCGCAATGGAAGTAGCATCGCCGTACCACGATCTCGGCCGTCGCTTCCAGCGCATCATCGGCTTCGAGCAATTGCGCAATCCGGCGGGCCAGCCGCTCATGAGCTTCCAAAGTATCGCGCAACAACTGCCAATGCGGGGCCAACACCAGATCGATGTAACAGCTCTGCGCGAGGCCCGCGCCGTAGAAGTTTTCCGCTGCCTCTACGACCTCAGCCCACACGTCGCACTTTGCCGTCTGCCAGGCGCTACGCGGCGAATTCACGTCAATCAAGAATTGCCGCAGGGCAGGGAAGCTCCGCGCTTCCGTGATGAGTTCGATCCCGCTGGGCTCGCTGCGCAGGTCGAAGTATTGCAACTCTCCCTCGGCGTCTCTCCACGGAATCTCCAAGGCGGGTGCGGTTGGCCCAAGCTCGACGCTGTAGTCCGCGTCCATTTCAGCGCGCTCCCGTGGCTTCCGCCTGGGCTAGAAATTCAACAATCTTGCGCTCGGCCCAGCGTCCGTCGTCCGCGCCGTCGGCGCTTGCTTCGCCGATGAAGGCGCAGTGGCCGCCATGTTGGGGGTGCAGGAACGTAACCTGCGGATTTTCCCTTAGCTTGCGCTCGCTCTCCTCTGACAGCACGACGAACGGGTCGTCGTCCGAGTGGATCACCAGGGTAGGAATTGCAATCCGGTCCAGAACATGAGAGGAACTGGCTTTGTCGTAGTAATCCGCTGCGCCCGCGAATCCCATGTAGCGCGCCGTGATGTGCTCATCGAAGTCGCGAATGGAATGGACCTGCTTCAGCAATGTGGGGTCATATCGTCCCGGCCACAACTCGGCCTTACGGCGAAAGCTCTTGCGCAGTGAGATCAGGAACCACCACTCATAGAGCGAGTTTGCGGCGGCGTGAATGCGGTCTGCTGAAATCGATAAGTCACAGGCCGGTGAAACGGCGGCGGCGCCAATTAGTTCCGGCGGAGCGTTCTTGCCCCACAGTCCCACTGCCCGCAAAACCTGGTTGCCTCCCATCGAGAAGCCCGCCAGCGCCACGCGTTGCAAACCATCAGAGGCGATCATGCCGGCCACCAGTTTCTCCACGTCCTGCGAGAGGCCGGAGTGATAGAGCGTGGAAGAAAGGCGCTCGGTGCCGCCGCATCCTCGGATGTTCATCCGCACCACGTTCCAGCCTCGCGCCCACGCGCGGTTGCTCGTCCCGATCACGTAACGTGAGTTGCTTGAGCCCTCCAGCCCGTGCACGATGATCAGCGTCAGGCGCTTCTGCCGCTCGTTCTGCCAGTGGCAGTGGCAGAGAATCTGCACGTCCTCTTTGATCTGGAAGAGGCGCTCTTCGGGTTCGGGCAAGCCGTTCGCCCGATTCATGAAATTTCCGGCGATGGTCTGCGCATTGCCTCCGCGCAACCAGCGGCGCGGGACAAAGTCATCGGCGATGCGCGAAGAGTTCGGAGCCTGAGAGACGCTTTCGGTGCTGGACATGAGCCTTTGCGGGCCGACCGGACCCGTATAATGAATGTATCAGTTGCGGCGCGGCGGGTGGACTCCACTCCAGCGTGCGGCTGCTCCGGAGGTCATCATGCCAATATTCGAATACGTATGTAAAGGTTGCGGAAACAAGTTCGAAGCCATCGTCTATGGTGGCAAACAGTCTGAGTGCCCCTCCTGCAAGAGCACCGAACTTGAGCAGCAGCTCTCCACCTTTGCCGCGCATGGCACGGACAAGTCTTCCGGCTCTGCTCCCAAGATGCCCTGCGGGATGCCACCGGGCTCCTGCGGTGGCGGCGGCTGCGGAATGAACTAACCGGATGAACTCACTCCCGCAGCCTGAAGAACAAAGTCCCGCGCCTCCGCCCCAGAAGCCTCAACAGCCCTGGGCCAAACGCCTTGGCCCGCTGGCTCCGCTGGCGCTGCTGCTTGCCAAGGGAAAAACGCTCCTGTTCGCGCTCTTCAAGCTCAAGTTTCTTTTCAGCTTCGCCGCGTTCCTGGGTCTCTACTGGGCGCTCTACGGAGCCTGGTTCGGCATTGGTTTTGCGGTCATGATCCTGCTCCATGAGATGGGACACTTCGCCGAAGTCAAGCGCCGTGGCCTTCCCGCCGAGATGCCGGTCTTTCTCCCCGGCTTCGGAGCCTACGTCAAGTGGCAGGCGCTTGGAGTCACCACGGAGGCGCGCGCCCTTGTCTCGCTCGCCGGACCCGCTGCGGGACTGATGGCCGCCCTCATCGCCGCCGCCTTGTTCTGGCAAACGCACAATCCCCTCTGGGCTGCCCTGGCCCACACCGGAGCATGGCTCAACCTGCTCAACTTGATTCCCGTGTGGGTGCTCGATGGCTCCGGCGCGGTGCAACCGCTCGACCGGATGGGACGGATCAGCCTGCTCGTCTTCAGTGGAGTGCTGTTCTGGTGGACCGGGGAGGCTACATTGCTTCTGCTGGCCGCGGGATTCGCCTGGCAGCTCTACCGCAAGCCGGTTCCCGAGGATGGCTCCGTGACCGTGCAGTTGTATTTCGCCGCACTGCTTGCCGTGCTCGCATGGCTGCTGCACGCTATGCCCCTAACGAGGGGATAGTTCTCACTTCAGCGCAATAGGAAAGAGCCTGCTCGTCGCAGGCTCTTCAGAATCCTTTTGGGGTGGGTAGTGGGACTCGAACCCACACCATCCGGTGCCACAGACCGGCGTTCCACCATTGAACTATACCCACCATGGAACCGAGATTGATTATAACAGACGGCGCACGCGCCCCTGCGTTCGCTGCTTCGGCGCTTGTGGAAATAAATGCTCACGCAAAGCGCATAAAAACGGCCCGGATCGCTCCGGGCCAGTGTTTAAGGAGTGCGACATATAAAAAACGATAACCGATGGCGCTATGCGTGCCCGCGCCCGATTCCCATGTATTCGAATCCCATTCCGCGCAGCCGTTCGCTGTCGAGCAGGTTTTTCGTGTCCACGATCAGTGGGCGGCGCAGCAACGATTTCATCCGCGCAAAGTCCAGGCTGCGGAACTCCGGCCATCCTGTCGCCAGGATCAGCGCGTCCACTCCCTCGGCCGCCATGTAGGCTGAATCGCAGAAGGACACAACCTGCTCCAGTTCGCGCTCCGCGTGCATCATCGCAAACGGGTCATAAGCGCGCACCATCGCGCCGTTCTCCACCAGTTGCCGGGCCAGCGCAACCGAGGCCGAACCGGCCACCGAACTGGTATGGGGCTTTACCGCCAGTCCCAGCAGTCCCACCCGTTTATCGCGCAGCGTCGGCATCACTTCGGCGATCTTGCGCATGGTGCGTTCGGCGTGTTGCTGGCTCACTGCCTGCGCGGCTGCCAGCATCTGCAACTGCACGCCCTTGCGTTGCGCCAGCGCGGTAAGGCTCGCAATATCGCTTTCCACAAAGCTGCCGCCCAAGCCCACGCCCGCCTGTAGGCAGCGTGGAGCGATCCGTTTGTCCAGTCCAAGGGCCAGGGAGAGATCGAGGGCGTCGGCGTTCACATGCTCGCACAGCGCGGCCATCTCGTTGATGAAGGAAATCTTGGTTGCAATGAATGCCGTCGCTGCCTCGCGCACCAGTTCCGCCGTCTCACGGTTGGTGACAATCACGGGAGTGCCGCGCATCACCAGCGCCCGGTAGATGATCTTCAGCGTCGATACCGCTTCCGGACTGCTGGTTCCGAAGAGAAGCCGGTCGGGCCAGTTGAAGTCCTCCACCGCGCAGCCTTCGGTGAGCGAGATAGGGTGCGCCACCACCGCCAGGTCATAGCCCAGCGAGCAGATCTTGAGCGCAATCCGCGTCGCCGTTCCCACCGGCGCCGGAGTGCAGATCAGCAGAAGACTCCCCGGCAGTGCTGACGCCGCCAGTTGCGCTGCGATTGCCTCGGTCTGGTTGGGGTCGTCCTGCGCCAGGTAGATGACCTGCGAGCGGGCGACCTGAGCTTCGATCTCGGTCGAGTATGTCAGCCGTCCAGACCGCACATTGCGACGGATGATCTCTTCCAGGTTCTTCTCGTAGAAAGGAATGTGTCCTTGTTTAAGGCTTGCAATTTTCTCCGGTGCGGGATCGCAGCACACGATAGGCGTACCAAAATCCGCCAGGCACGCGGAGAGAACCGTACCCAGGTATCCAGCGCCATACACTGCAATCTGCATAGCAATAACCTCAGTGCGTAGCCTCCCAAAGCGCGCAGCGCGGGCGTTGCAATCAGATTGGGAGGGTTTGGCGTCTTTGACATGACGCCACGCTGACATCATTAGGCGCTGGATTCGTATTCTTGGCAATATCACGATTGGTGCGATAGTTGGTCATGGCCGCTCGTTCCATCGGGAGTCTGGAAGAGGCCGGTTAGCGGACGATGGCGCTCAGCGGGATGTCGGCCAGATCGGTCCATGTATGTCCGCGTCCGCGCACAAACGTCAGCCGCTCCACGCTAATGCGGTGCGATCCCGGGAAGTGCTCCCAACGCTCCTTGCTGGTCGCCAGCACTTCCGCTGCGTGCTCGTTGCTGTCCAGCTTTGCCACGGTTACGTGCGGCATGTAGGGAAGAGGTTCGCAGTAGGCCAGGGGATTGTGGTTCAACAGATCGTGCAGTTCCCGCATCCTGTATCCCGCCTGGCTCACCCGGATGAAAACCGTGGGAGTGATCGGCAGGAAGCTTTCCACGTCGCCCAGTTCAACCTGGAAGGGAGCGACCCGGGCGCTCAGCTCTCGCAACATGGCAACCGCGTCGTCTTCCGATCCATGCAGCGGCCTTGGGGGCAGCACCGTCAGGTGAGTCGGCAGATGCGCATGGACCGGGTGAAGTTCGCGGCGCAAATCCTCCACAAACTCCCCTAGTTCGCTCTTGATATAGGCAACCAGCGCGTATTGGACGGGACTACAGTCACTGGACATGGGAAACCAATTCATTATATGCGCCAACCGTCAGAGTGCAAACACTACACCAGGAGCGCTGGCCCCGCGCGCTCAATTTGCCGCACTGCCGGTTGCCGGAACGGTCTTCTCCGCGTAGCTTTTTACCTCGTCGCCGCGGAAGTACTTTGCCTTATCCTGGCGCATCTCCGGCATCGCCGCGTAGGGCTTGCTGTAGTCGTTGTTGGCGTTCCAGAACAAGAAACCGTCACCGCCCTTGCTGTGCGACACGGCAACCTGGATACGAATGTACTCCGGAGAATAGCTTTTCGTTCTCCAGCCAAAGGCTTGCAGCCATGGACGCAGCACCACGCCGCTCCCGGCCGTAACCTTCTCGAAGCGCTCCATCGACTCGCCGATAAAGTGCTCGGGCGCGTCTCCCGGAGAGGTGTAGCCGTCCATCCCGTAGAAGTGCGAGGGATAGATCATCGGTGACATCACGTCGCAATACTTCGCCATCTGTGGAATATCCTGGCCGGTGTGTGACAGGTCAACCGGCCGCTGCCAGGCCATCACGCCAAACACATCGACCGAAAAGAGCACGCCCAGCGGTTTAAGTTCCAACTGCGCCTGCTGGAGAAAATGGGTAATCGCGTCGGCCCGCTTCCAGTCGGGATGCTGCGCCTCAAAGAGGAATTTCGCGTCCTTCTGATCACCCTCCGCCGGGAAGCGCACGTAGTCAAACTGAATCTCATCCGCTCCGCTGGCCGCGGCAAACTTTGCCAGCCCAATGTTGTACTCCCAGACCTTCGGGTTCGAGGAGTCGGTCCACACCAGCTTTCCATTCTCGCGCCATGCTCCGCCGTTCCCGCGCGATTGCACTGCCAGCTCAGGATGCCCGGTCACCAGCGCCTCGTCGCGGAAGATCGCAATGCGTGCGATGGCGTGCAAGCCCTGCGAATGCAGAAAGCCCGTGAACTTCGGCAGGTTGCGGATCGGGTAGCTCTTTTGTGCCGGCGCCAGCGGCAATCCGGTTGGCACGCTGACCGAGCCGTCTGAATCCTTGATGTCAAACACCACGCTGTTGCCGCCAGCCTCGCGCCATTTGCGGATGATGTCGAGTCCCTTGGCGCTGCCCGCCATTGTGCCCGTCAGGTAAACTGCGCGCACCTCGAAGTTCTTCGAGATCGGCACCGGCTTCTCGCTCCAGTTTTCCTTGTACGAAGGAATCAATATCTCCGACCCCGGCTTGGGCCAGAGTCCCTTGATCTCAGGGTTGGCCGCGCGGAGTGCTCTCTCCAACTCGCTGCCCGTCAGGAATGCGGTCAGCGGCAGGTAGTGATGCACAATGCCGGGCACACTCTCTCCCTTGGCTACCGTGTGCAGTTGCGTGTCTGGCGGCAGGGTCCGTGTGGGCTGCGCCAGTCTTGTCGCAGGCTTAATGCCGGGGGATGGGAAAGGTAGCGCTGGTACAGCGCTCACCGCATTCACCGGGCGTGCGCGCAGCGGAAGTTTTTCAAATACTGCAAACACCGCAAGTAGAACCACGGCAGAGAGACCAACCGACAGCGAGACCGACCTACGGGACATTTTGCGCAATCCAGAGTTGAATCTGAGCGGATACTAGCACGCATCTCCGTGATGCGATGGCGGTAGATCACCTGAGTTCCTCAAATATTTCTCTCGCAGAGTAATCAACCATGTTCCACTTCGGGCAGCGTGTCTTCATCACGCGCAACCTAATCCCCGAACTTTTTTCGCGCTTCTGCATCTAATCTCAGCAATGGGTGCATGGGGTGAGCGACGGCGTTGCCTTTCCCGCATGATTTCAGCTCTGCGGAAATCAGATACAACATAGCGCATACAACGCGGAACTCTGGTTTCCCATCTCAGGAGCATCCTCCAGCGCAGGAGGCGGCCCTTACCGAATGCGACAGGTTCAACTATGAAAACCGGATTGAATGCGACTCTTGACCCCTCTCGCCGCTCCAGCGACGCGCAGGACTTCGACAATGCCATTCGGCGCAAAATTGTGGGCCAGGATGATGCAATCGAAAAGGTTACCGAGATTTACCAGATGTTTCTGGCGGGACTGAATGCTCCCGGCCGTCCAGTCGGCAATCTTCTTTTTCTGGGGCCAACCGGTTCGGGCAAGACCCGCGTGGTGGAGGCCGTTGCCGAGGCGCTCTTTGGTGATCCGCACGCCATCGTGAAAATCGATTGCGCCGAATTCCAGCACTCCCATGAGATCGCCAAACTCATCGGCTCGCCTCCGGGCTATCTTGGCCACCGTGAAACCCACCCCCTGCTCACTCAGGAAGCGCTCAATCAGTGGCACACCGACCGGGTCAAACTGTCCCTTCTGCTCTTCGACGAGATTGAGAAGGCGAGCGACGCCCTATGGCAGCTTCTGCTCGGAATCCTCGATAAAGCCACCCTCACGCTCGGCGATAACCGCCGCGTCGATCTCTCGCAGTGCCTCATCGTTCTCACCTCGAACCTCGGCGCCGGAGAGATGAACGAGTTGCTCAACGGCAACATGGGATTTGCCCAGCCTTCGGGCATCATTGACAGCCAGATCGACGACAAGATGAACCGCGCCGCCATTGACGCGGCCCGCCGGAAGTTCTCTCCGGAGTTCATGAACCGCATCGACAAGATCGTGGTATTCAAGACATTGCGCCACGAGCATCTGGAGAAGATTCTGGAGATCGAACTTGGCCTCGTGCAGCAGCGCATCCTGCAAGCCACGGGAAACAACCAGTTCGTCTTCAACTGCACTTCGCGGGTCAAGGAACTCCTGCTGCGGGAGGGAACGGACCTCAAGTATGGCGCGCGCCATCTCAAGCGCGCCATTGAGAAGAACATCGTTTTCCCCTTGGCGAACCTGGTGGCAACCGCGCAGGTCAGGCTCGGAGATTTTGTCCGTATCGACCTGAACGAAGAGGGCACCATGACGTTCGTCAAGGAAGCCGAAGGCGCGTTGGTTCCGGTACTGCTGGAGAAGTACGGTCAGGAATTCACCGCGCAGCACGTTGCCAAGGTGGGCCGTCCCGCGCGCCGCGACGTTGCCGCCTCCGGTGGCCCGCTGCTCGATCACAAGTAAACGATTCGCGCATTGCAAACAAAAGAGGGAGTGGCCATCGCCATTCCCTCTTTCTTGCTTGCCTGAACTGTAACGCTATACCGTGATGCCCAGATGCTGGCGTACTTGCGCCACGGCGGCCTCTGCGGTCAGTCCGTATTTCTTGCGCAGATCGTCGGGTTTGCCGTGCTCAATAAACTGGTCGGGCCAGCCGATTCGGATGACCGGCGTGCTCAGTTCAACGCGGTTCAGCTCTTCCAGCACCGCGCTGCCAAAGCCTCCCGCCAACGCATGGTCCTCCAGCGTCACCAGAACTTCAGCCGAGCGCGCGAAGTGTCCGATCATCTCGCGGTCAATCGGCTTGGCGAAGCGCGCGTTGACCACCGCCGCCGCCACACCTTCCGTTGCCAGGGTTTCGGCGATTTTTCTCGCCAGTGGCAGCATCGCTCCCAGCGAGAAGATAGCGACGCGGTCGTTGCCGGTGTGCTCCAGCAACTCCGCCTTGCCAATCTCTATCGCCGTGGGCTGCTCCTTTACCACTGTGCCCGGCCCAACCCCGCGCGGATAGCGCACCGCGATGGGACCATTGTGCAGCATTGCCGTGTAGAGCATGTCGGCGAGTTCGTCCTCATCCTTGGGATTCATGTGGACGATGTTTGGAATCCCGCGCAGGTAACTGATGTCGAAGAGGCCGTGATGCGTCGGACCATCGTCTCCGCTCAGACCGCCGCGATCCATGCAGAAAACAACCGGCAGATCCTGCAGGCAAACGTCGTGAACAATCTGATCAAAGCTGCGTTGGAGGAATGTCGAGTAAATGGCGACAAACGGCTTGAAGCCCTTCGTAGCCATTCCCGCCGCAAACAGCACCGCGTGCTCTTCGGCGATGCCTACGTCGTAATACTTGTCCGGATGCACCGTGCGGAAGCGGTCCAGCGCCGTGCCGTTCGGCATCGCAGCCGTAATCGCGACAATCTTGTGATTGCTTGCCGCAAGCTTGGATATCGAGTCGGCGAAGACCTCCGAATAGGTGCGCTGCGCGAGCGGCTTGGTCTCGCCGGTCTCCGGGTTGTACGGTCCCAGTCCGTGGAACTTCTTCTGCTTTTCCTCGGCGGGCTCAAAGCCCCGACCCTTCTGCGTGATTACGTGCAGCAGCACCGGGCGCTCCAGCGTTTTGAGGAACTGGAACGTGCGGATCAGCGAACCGATGTCATGTCCGTCGGCAGGCCCGTAGTATTTCAGTCCGAACTCTTCAAAGATGACCGAAGGCCACAACATGCTCTTGGCGGCCTCTTCGGCTTTTCGCGCAACCTGTGCCGCGGATTTTCCGCCGACCTTTTCCACCAGCTTGGCGGCCCGCTCATAGAGACGGTGATACTGCGGGCTGGTGACAATCTTGTTGAAGTAGCTGGCGATGGCGCCCACGTTCTTGTCGATCGACCATTTGTTGTCGTTCAACACAATAATCAGCCGCTTGGTCTGGGAGGCAATGTTGTTCAGCGCCTCATAGGTGATCCCGCAGGTGAACGCCGCATCTCCGGCGAGCGCCACGACGTGCTCTTTGCCGCCCATCTTGTCGCGAGCCACTGCCATTCCCAGCGCAGCCGATAGTGCCGTGCCGGCGTGCCCCGCGCCATAGCTGTCATGCGGGCTCTCCGTGCGCAGGGCAAAGCCGTTCAGCCCGCCCGGCGTGCGGATGGTGGCAAAGCGGTCGCGCCGCCCGGTCAGCAGCTTGTGGACGTACGCCTGGTGGCTCACGTCAAAGAGGAAGTGATCCGTGGGCGTCTCGAAGACGTAGTGCATGGCGAGCGTCAGCTCCACCACGCCCAGGTTAGGGCCAAGATGCCCGCCGGTGCGCGCCAGCACCGTGATCAACTCGCCGCGAATCTCCTCGGCGAGCAGGTTCAGCTCTGCCAGCGACAAGCGTTTTACGTCCGCGGGAGAATGAATTCCGTCAAGAAGAGGCGTCATGCTGATCGACTATGTTACTGCCTATTGCCGTTCTGCACGGCTGCTTTTCTGCGTATTTGAAAAACGAAAGGCGCGCCTGGTTGCCGCGCCTTTCAAAATCATGGGCAAAAAGTTTGCTAGCCCTGCTTCTTTGCCTTGGATGAGGTACGGCCCTTTTTCGGAGCAGATTGCACCTTCGGAAAAACACGCTTGAAGATTGTATCCACGTTTCGCAACTGGCGCTTCAGGTCAAAGGCGCGATCCAGTGTCTTCTTTGCCACCCGTGAGGTGATCTCCGGATCGGCGGAAACGAGCTCGCGGAAGTTTTTCTCCTCGCGCCATGCCTGCATCGCATTGCGCTGCACAATCCGGTAGGCGTCCTCGCGGAGCACTCCGGCCTCTACCAGGTCCAGCAGTAACTGGCCGCTGAAGACCAGCCCTCCGGTCGAGTGCAGATTGCGCAACATACGCTCCGGATAAACCAGCATGGTGTCCACCAGGTTCGTGGTCTTTGCCAGCAGGTAGTCCAGCAGGATCGTCGAATCCGGCAGGATGACGCGCTCTACCGACGAGTGTGAAATGTCGCGCTCATGCCACAGCGCGACGTCTTCAAAGGCCGGCTGCACGTTGCCGCGGATTACCCGCGATAATCCCGAAATCTGTTCGCAGGTGATGGGATTCCGCTTGTGCGGCATCGCCGAGGAGCCTTTCTGTTTCTCGCTGAAGAACTCTTCTGCCTCGCGCACTTCGGTCTTCTGCAAATGCCGGATTTCCGTCGCGATTTTATCCAGCGTGCAGGCCACAACCGCCAGTGTCGCAATGTAGAAGGCGTGCCGGTCGCGCTGAATCACCTGCGACGATACCGCCGCCGGAGCCAGTCCCAGCCGCGCGCAGATCAACTCTTCGTACTTCGGATCGAGGTGCGCGCCATTACCTACCGCGCCGCTCAGCTTGCCCACGCGCATCTGTTCCGTGGCAAAGTCGAAGCGCTCCAGGTTGCGTTGCATTTCACTGAACCAGTTCGCGATCTTCAATCCAAAGGTGATCGGCTCGGCGTGTACGCCGTGGGTGCGGCCAATCTGCGGAGTATTCTGGAACTCCAGCGCCCGCCGCTTCAGCACCACCAAGAACTTTTCAATGTCGGCGCGCAGCAGCACCGAGGCCTGTTGCACCAGCAAGGCCTGCGCGGTGTCCACCACGTCGTTCGAGGTCAATCCATAGTGCAGCCAGCGCGACTCCGGTCCAACTTTTTCCGCTACCGCCGTGGTAAACGCGATGACGTCATGCTTTACCTCGGCCTCTACCTGGTGAATGCGCGCCACTTCAAACGCTGCGCCTTTCACGCGGATCGCGCGGGCGGCGGACTTGGGGACGATCCCGGCTTCGGCAAGCGTTTCGCTCGCTGCCACTTCCACCTGCAACCATGTGCGGAACTTGTTTTCGTCGCTCCAAACCTGGCCCATCTCGGGGCGCGTGTAACGAGGGATCAAGGCGTGCTCCTTATCAACTCTCTATGTCGTCGCTGAACTTCCTATTGTAACAACCGCGGCGCGCGCTTTCAGAATTTGCCGCAGGCAAAAAAATAAGGCCGGGGGTGACCCGGCCTCAACAGGAGGTCCTCTTCTCTATTTGGCTTGCTCCGGCGGAAAAGGTAAGCCGGCCATGCAATCTCTATCGGTTCTTCGGAAGCGAATCTTTAACTCTTGGTGACGCCGAGCAACTCGCTCATCTCGTCGTAGAGGAATCCCTGGCCGGGGCGGTAGGGCTGAACCCATTTGCCGTCAACCACAAACTGCGGAATAGCGCGCTTGCCTGTGTTTCGAACCACATCGTCGGCTGCGCCGGGCGTGGTCTCAATGTTGATTTCCTGGTAGGAAATCTTGTGTTTGTCCAGAAAGCGTTTTGCTTCGCGGCAGTCGCCGCACCACGGAGCAGAATAGACAAGCAATTGCATATCTACTAGATGAGTCGGCAGCGCAGGAGGGTTCAAATTTCAGATGTGGAAATCGCGAAATCGCACTCCTCTCCGCCGCAAGAAAAACGCCCCCGGTTTCCCGAGGGCGCTTCTTGTTCGCTTGCGATCTGCGTTAGTTCATCAGCAGCGCGCCGTCGGTCTTCTCTTCGCCTACCTCGCGGTAGAAGAGTTGGTTGTTGTCGAGATAGACCTCGACAAACGCCGGACGCATCTTGATGCTGCCCTGGATCAGCGCCTCTGACAGCGGATCTTCGACGTACTTCTGGAGAGCGCGACGCAGCGGACGAGCTCCATAGCTGCGATCTGTGAGTGTCTTCTCCAGAATCCACTTCCGCGCGTCCTCCGTCACCGTGATCGTGATGGCTCTCTGCGCCAGGTTGTGGTTCAACTGCGTCACCATCAGTTCCACGATCTGGATCAGGTCGTGTTCGCTAAGGGCGTTGAAGATCACGACCTCGTCGAGGCGGTTGAGGAATTCGGGATTGAAGGTCTTCTTGACCTCGCTCTTGACCATCTCCTCTACCTTGTCGCTGATGTTCTCTTCTTTATTGGAAGAGAAGCCAAGACCCTCGCGCTTGATCATGTGCCGCGCGCCGATGTTGGAGGTCATGATCAGGATGACGTTCTTGAAGTCCACGGTATTGCCGAGGCCATCCGTCAACTGTCCGTCTTCAAAGACCTGCAACAGAATGTTGAACACATCCGGGTGCGCCTTCTCGATCTCGTCCAGCAGCACCACCGAATACGGCGCACGCTTCACGCGCTCGGTCAGTTGGCCGCCCTCTTCATAACCCACATACCCTGGAGGCGAACCGATCAACTTGCTGACCGAATGTTTCTCCATGTACTCCGACATATCGAAGCGGATGAGGCTCTTCTCGCTGCCGAACATGAACTGCGCCAGCGTTCTCGCCGCTTCCGTCTTGCCAACGCCGGTCGGTCCCAGGAACAGGAATGAGCCGATCGGACGCGCCGGATTCTTCAGTCCCGCGCGTGAGCGCCGGATTGCCCTTGCGAGTGCGGAAATCGCCTTCTCCTGCGAGATCACGCGCTTGTGCAGTTCCTCTTCAATTCGCAGCAGCTTCTGCGATTCTTCTTCCTTGATTGCCGCCACCGGAACTCCGGTCCAGCGGGAGACCACTTCTTCAATGTCCTCGCGCTGCACAATGCCCGTGGCGCTCTCGTCGAGGTGGAACTTCTCGCGCAGAATACGCAGATTTTCGCGCTCCTTGCGCTCCTCGTCCGAGTAGAAGCGAGCCTTCTCGAATTCATGATTCGCAATCGCGTTTTCCATGCGATGAACAATGAACTTGATGCGCTTCTGCACCTCGGTAATCTCTTCCGGCAGGGCAGACTGGCGCAGCTTCACGCGCGCGCCCGCTTCATCGATCAAGTCGATGGCCTTGTCCGGCAGGAAGCGATCCGGAATGTACCGGTTCGAGTGCGAGACCGCGTAGTTGATCGACTCGTCGGTGTAGCTGACGGCGTGGAACTTCTCGTAGCGGTCCTTGATGCCCATCAGGATTTTGATCGAGTCCACTTCATTCGGCGGAGGCACCTTCACCGATTGGAAGCGGCGCTCCAGCGAACGGTCTTTCTCAATCGACTTCCTGTACTCGCCCGGAGTCGTGGCTCCAATGCACTGAATCTCGCCGCGCGATAATGCAGGCTTCAGGATGTTGGCCGCGTCGAGCGATCCCTCGGCCGAACCCGCGCCCACCAGCGTGTGCAGCTCATCGATGAAGATGATCGAGTTCTGATTTTCGATCAGCTCCTTCATGATGGTCTTCAGCCGCTCTTCAAACTGTCCGCGATATTTTGTTCCGGCAACAATCAGCGAAAGGTCAAGCGCCAGCACCCGCTTGTCGGCCAGGAACGAAGGAACCTCGCCGTCCGCAATGCGCTGCGCCAGTCCTTCGACAATGGCCGTTTTGCCCACGCCGGGCTCGCCGATCAGCACCGGGTTGTTCTTGGTGCGGCGGCACAGAATCTGAATCGTGCGGTCCACCTCGCCGTCGCGGCCTACCAGCGGATCAAGCTGATTCTCCATCGCCGCCTGGGTCAGGTCGCGCGAGAACTCCGCCAGCAGCGAACTCTCGCGATTCGCGGCCCGCTGCGGCTGCTGCTGCACCTTCTCCTGCGTGGTGCGCTGCAATTCCTCGCGAATGGCCGCGAGTTTCAGTCCGCGCTCGGCCAGTATCTCCGACGCAAAGCACTTCTCTTCGCGCAGCAGCCCCAGCAGCAAATGCTCGGTGCCGATGTGCTTGTGGCTGAGCCGCTCGGCTTCTTCAGAGGCGTAGGCCAGCACCCGCTTGCACTCATTGCTGAGCGGCAGGTCCACAGAGGTCGAGACTTTTTCGCGGACAGTCGTGTGGGCTTCAATCTGCTTGCGGATAGAGTCCACCGACGAGTGCTGGCGAAGGAAGCGGTTGGTCAGCGCTTTATCTTCGCGCAACAGACCGAGCAGTAAGTGCTCCGTTTCAATATACGGAGAGCCAAACTGGCTGGCTTCATAACGTGCAAAGAAGATCACGCGCCGTGCTTTTTCGGTGTACCGTTCAAACATTTTATGTCTCCCAGCTTCTCCGCCCCAGCCATTACCGGTGACGGGAAACCTTCTCCATGCTCTACCGCTGCTTCACCGGCCAGCCTCACGGCCAACCGGAAATAACTCTTCTGCCTGTCTGCACCGCCGCCAAAAGTGGCGGCCAGTCCTGCAAAACGTCTTTCCGTCGTTCGGTTGAGTGTTACGCCCACTATGCCACTAAACCGCAGCCGAAGCTAAGGAATTTAACC
>Ga0302320_10001263_pt1 | contig 60745 bp, 56 predicted proteins | sample Bog_T0_3_FD_202130 | JGI IMG/M metagenome (GOLD analysis project Ga0302320, IMG submission 202130) | Peat permafrost microbial communities from Stordalen Mire near Abisko, Sweden - Bog_T0_3 | ecosystem: Environmental > Terrestrial > Soil > Wetlands > Peat | place: Sweden: Abisko, Stordalen Mire... | reverse complement strand
GGCGAACGTGGCTCTCGACGCCGACCCCGTCAAGGGTCGCCGGATGGAAGCGCCAATGGCGCGCCGCATCAAGGGCGATCCGGTCCAGCTCGTCGACACCGGTTGACTGCGCCGTTTGAACGCTCTCGGGGACGCCGTCTGGCCCCACTACGAATTCGGCGATAAAGGTCTTGTCGAGCACGTCATCCCTAAGATCGTCGGGAATGGAGGGCTCAGGTCCATCGGCGATGGTGGGGGCGGCGTAGACGCCTGGGGTCCTGGGCTTGGGGGGAAGCGGTGGCGCCGGTTTCGGTGTGGGTTGACTGACGGGCGCCACTTCGGACGGTGCAGTGGATTTCGGCTTGGGAGCGGGGACGGTGCCTGATCCTCCGGGTGAAACCGGAACGACTCCAGCCTTGCCGGTTCCACTCTCCACTGCCGCTCCACCTCCGCCCGCGCCTGGACCGCCGGCGGTTTCGATCTTGGGTGCGTTCGGGTTGGGTTTGGCTGCGCCGGCGTGGCGGGCCAATTTCGCCCCGTGACTTGCCTCGCTCTTCTTCTCGTCAGGCTTCTTATCGGGCTTTGTTTTGGCCCGTTCGATTTCCTTCTTAAGCTCCTGCGTTTGGACCAGGACAACCTGGGACGGGGCATATTGAGCGGCAAGCTTCTTGAAGGCCCCGAAGTAGGCAAGAATCGGCAACACGATCAGGTTCACCCCGATTGATATCAGGATTGCGCGGGCGAGAAACGGGTTCTTGCGTCGTCGTCGGCTCATGACTATTTGCGGTTCGTGGCAAAGCCGAAGGTGGTAACCCCTGCTTTGCGCGCCTCGTCCATCACGGCGATGACGCTCCCGAGCGGGACCCTTTCATCTGAGTTGATGGTGATCACGTTGCGGGCAGTCACGCGGAGGGCCACCAGTTTGGGCTCAATCTGATCAATGGTGACGCGCAACGTGTTCAGGTACAGCTCTCCGTCGGGCTTGATCGTGATCGCCAGCGGTGGAGTCACCGAGTCATCCCCGGTTGCCGCCTTGGGCAACTGAACAGGGATCGCGTTCTGGACCACCATGGCAAGTGAGGCGACCATGAAGAAAAACAGGAGGAACATCATCACGTCGATCATCGGGATCACGATGATTTCCGGTTCCTCGATGGACCTTCGCCCCGCGATCTTGAGCCGGCGTCTTAGGGCCATGCGGTTTTAGTCAATCCTCCCGGTGAGGTAGTTGACCAACTCGCCGCCGTAATACTCCATGTCCTCGATGATCTTCTTGGACTGGTTGGCGAAGTAGTTAAAGAAGAGGTAGGCGAGCACCGCCAGGGTGATTCCGGTCGCGGTGGAAACCAGCGCCTCGGAAATACCACCCAGAATCTGAGTGGGATTTGAAAGGCCGGTTTGCGAAGCGGCGCGGAACGCGGAGATCATGCCGGCGATGGTGCCGAGCAGGCCGAGGAGGGGAGCGATGGTGGCGATCGTCTTGATGATGGTCATGTTCGCCTCCAAGATGGGGAGCTCGTTGGAGGCCTCTTGCTCCATGGCCATCTCAATGGCATCTGCATCGCGGTGGGCATTCTTCAGTCCGCGTGCGAACATTCGGCCCATGGCTCCGCCGATCTGAAGGCACTCTTTCTCGGCGGCCGTCGCGTCGCCACCCGGCTTGAGTGTCTTCTTCACCGCCTCCATCAGCTCGTCGCCGTCGGTGTTTGCCTTCCGCAGCACAAAAAATCGCTCAAACCCAAGCGCGATAAGCACGAACGAGAACAGAATCAGCGGGTACATCATCACCCCGCCGTTCTTGATGAACGTCAACACCTGATCCAAGTCCCAATCCTCCGCACGGCGGTCCCACGCCGAATGGGAGCATCATACCCTACCTAGGGGGGGTATTCCTAGATAACTGAAGAACGGTCTCTCCGATTTGCCTGGATTTTGCGGTGGAGCGGTCGTATTGAATCCGCGTCGAAGGTATACAGACTCCAAATGGACTCAAAACTCCCCTCTCGCTCCCGCACCCTCCATTTTGGAGAGGGGATTGCACGCGTCGCTACGCTCATCGCGCTGGGCGTCAGCGGTCTTGTCGGTTGCGCGGGAGCTACCAACCATCAAGCAAGCAGTGGCCCACCCACGGAATACGCAACGCCCGTTGAGCTGAGCCTGCCTCCCTCATCGGCGGGAACGTTGGGACCGATTGTAGACAACGAGTGGACGGATCAACTGGTGGCCAACGCCAGTTCCAATACCGCCTGGTATTGGAGTTCGCCGACCGCGACCCCGACGGAGCTTCCCGGCGATGCAAGCGGCGAGTGGGTGTACGCGGAAGGATTTGGGATGGTTAATGGGGCCTTGAATGTCTGTGGCTCGACCGTCATCTCTTCAGGCGGAACCTATAACGCGGGCGCCGCCCTCTGGGCAGACCCGACCAAGCCTCCGAGCCAATACCTGGCGCGGAATACGGCGCTGAGAGGACCCATCTACGAAACCGAGGCGACAGGCGGCAACTCAACCGGACAGTTCAGCGGTTACGACGATGCAATCGGAGGATATCGGCCGGTTTATTGGAGCGCGGCGGGGATCGAAACCCCCTTGGCCCCGACCGGATCGGACGCAATTTCCGATACCGGCGGCACCGGGAACGGGCCGGTGATTGCTACGCTGGGAAGTGCGGCGTCGGGCAATACGCCGGCCGTCGATCTCTCGCCGACGGCGGGGGCGGCCCACCACCTGCCGGGCGGTTCGGCAAGGGTCAGCACGGCGATGAACTTGTCCGGCATCGTCGTCGGCTACGACAAGGGCGCCAGCGGCCAGCTGGAGGCGGTGTTTTGGACGCCTTACGATCATTACAGCGTCGAACACGTGCTTCCATCACCACCCAATACGAAAAAGATCACCGCCCTCGGCATTGCCAGCAACGGCTGGATGGTTGGGTCGGTTGAATACAACGATTCCACGACCGGTGTTCCCCTTTGGAAGACGACGGTAGGCGTTGACGACGTTGCGACGAAGATCCCTGCGAACTCGGGATGGAAATTGGCAAGCAGCTCCTGCATCCTCCCCGACGGTTCGATCATCGCTCAAGGGCATCGAGGACCATCCGGTACGGTGAATGTCTACATTCACATGAACGGGTAGCGGACGCGTCAGGACCCCAGACCCGGCTGACCGAAATCGCCTCATAAGCGGTGGAGAGGCGACTGCCGTATCGCCTTGCCCGTGATGCGGATGATACGAGCGTTTTTGATTTCAGCCCCTCAGGTCTTGTCTGAGTTCCTCTTCGGCCTGGGCCACCAGCCTCAGTTCGCCGAGCGCGCTGTCCAACGAAACGGCAGGGTTCGAAGGACGTACTTCGCCGGTGATCTCGCGGGCCGCCTTTTCTACCTCTAACGTCACCGTCAGCAGTTGGTCGGCGATCTTGCGGGACTGTGTGAAGGCCGGCTCCACGGGCCCGCTGGTGGATTCGGCGATGCCGAAGAGAAAACGGTTTGCCATCTTCCCCAGTTGGAAGCCTACGGGGAGGTTGATCGGGTGATCGGGAAGGAGGTCGCGATGGACCAGGATCGCTTCGCACATAGCGTCCTCCACCCCCGCTTCCAAGCGCGAGCGAAGAGCCACTGTGCTTTCACCAGCCTTCCAATCCTTCAGAGCCCCCCGGGCGCGGCGGTAGCGCTCGGCACATGCCTCCAAGACCTGAACATTTGACGTGCTGATGTCGTGCTCCAGCCGGTTACGCTCGATGCATTGGATCATGGCCCGGTAGACCTTGACCCGGTCCGCATGGGTCACGAGATCGTTCCAGGCAACCCTGGCCGCGATCACCGTCCTCCATGTGGCGTAGGCGAGGACAACCGCCATGGCGTATCCCACGATCGGCTCCGCCTCAAAGGCGATCGGCAACGCAACGAGGCAGAGCACGGCGATCACGGAAGCGCCGCTCACCCAGCCGGTAAGCGCTGCGCTCTCGAGTCGCACCCGCTCTCTCAGAGTTTGGATGAGGTTCGGAAAGGAGTTTGCTTCGGGTCGGTAGATGGATTTCAATGACCTGTGAGTCCGCTAAGGATGCCGATGGAGGCAAGCGAGGTGATGCTGAGCACGATATTGATCGCCAGCCCGCCTATCGATGCAAGATACGCAAGGCCAGGCGATGGATGCCCATTTATCTGGGCAGCCCGGGCAAAGTAGATACCGGCGCCGCAAAGAATGGCGCCGATGGGCGGAAAGCAGATGCACGCCACGAGGCCAATCCCAGAAAACGTGAGGGAGCGATTGTATTCGCTGCCCCCTGGAATCAGGCTGGCCGGGGAGCTGAACGCGCCGCTCCGAGGGTAGGGAACATTGGCGGGAGCATACGGACCTGATTGAGCGCCGGGAAACCCGATCGGCGCCTGAACCTGCCCGGGTGGCAACCCGTAACCGGGCGCTTGTTCTAGATTAAGGCCGGGAACCATGGTGGCAGGGATGACCTTCTGGGTTGCTTCCACCAATATTTGGGTTGCGGGTACGATGCGTCCGTCTCTCACCCACTGGTTCAGAGTGGGAAGATCAACCGGACCGTATCGGTTGCCGTGCGCGTCAAGGACGGAGTAGAGCATCGGACAAAGGGAGTCTATCTCACGCTTCGTCGCGTGTAGAAGATGTACGCGAGAACGGGCGCTGACGTTTAGCGGTCATACGAGTGGGAGAGCCCTCGGGCAAGGTCATGAATGAGTGATTTCGACGAGATAAGAAGCTACTTTCGCACGAACCGCATGCCGGTGACTTTGGGCATTCTCGTTCTCGCGGTCGCTCTTTACGTGATCGAGTGGCTTTTTCGGCCTCACTTGTTCACCTACCTCCTTTATCCGGTGGGAACACCGGGCCAGCCGTGGGGCGCCATCACCTACCCTTTTGCCCAAACGGGCGGGGGGAACGACGTCATTACCTTGATCTTTGAATGCTGGTGGCTCTGGATGGTGGGTTCGATGGTTGAGCGCGACATGCAAAGTTTCCGTTTTGGCGCGTTTTGGGTGGCGATGACGGTTTTGCCGGCGCTCCTCATGACCATCGTTGCTGCGCTCATGCACCTGAGCGGAATGCCGCTGATGGGCTTGGAACTGCCGCTGGCGGCGGTAACCGTCGCCTGGGCGACCCGGCATCCCGAAGAACTGGTGCGGTTGATGATGGTGATCCCGATCAAGGCCAAGTGGATCGGCTGGCTCACAGTGGTAGTGGTGGTGTTTACTTACGGCGCCGGCTTGCCGGTGTTGGGAGTCGCGGCCGCCCTTCCTCTGGCGGCGACCTGGGCGCTGGTGTCTGGTCGTCTGCCCTTCGTGACCTATCTTCCCAACCGTGGGAAAGAAGGCCGCCTTCGCGGGATCGGCTACACGCCCTTTGACCGGGCGCCTACGACCTACTTCGAAGATGTCCGGAAGCGAGAGCAGGAGCGAATGGAGAAAGAACGCCTTCGCAAACTCTTCGAGAAAAGCCTCATCGACGAACCGAAAGACGACCGCGACGCAGGCTCGGATCACTAACGGTCACCCAGCCAAATGAATTCTTCCAAATTCGATGGAGCAGGTTTAAGGCAGTCGTCGTATAATGCTGACAAGTTTGTGGTGCTTCCGCAGCATGCTGATGCTGCGCTTGTAGAGAGAGGATCTTTTTTATGTCGCTGGCTGTCAATGGGCGTCGCTGCCTTTCGTTGTTGCTGCTTGCTTTGATCTCGGTGGGTTGTGGTGGAGGCTCTGCCACCAGCGCCTCCAGCCCAGGTGGGGGAGGCGGCGGGAGCCAAACTCCTGCTGCTCAAACGACCGCCACTTTTGACGTGAACGTTGCCTCCGGTAAGGTCACGGTCGTGGCATCGAAGGTGTCGTCCCCATCGGTGAAGGCGGGGCATCTTGCACCTCAAGCGGTATTTCTCGGCGATACCATCACCTTCAATTCATCCGACCTGATCGATGAAGGCGGCGTCTCCACCGGACAACGGACGATGTCGGTGACGATGACCAACAATTTCGGGCTCGCTTTGGGGACGGATCCTAATGCAAACACCACCGGCCTCCAGGTGATCTTTTCCCCCATCACCAATTTGACCGCCCCCGCCAATATTGAGGGCCAGACCAACGTTTCGACCTTCGCAGGCACCGGTGGGAGTGGCACCTCGAACGGTCCGGCCACTCTGGCCACCTTTACCTCCCCCCAAGGCATAGCGATCAATAGCCAAAACGCCATTTTTGTGACAGACGCAGGGCGTGTCCGGGAAATTCAATCGGGCTCGGTCACAACCCTTGCTGGCGGGGGAACCTCGGCGAATCCGGATGGCCTGGGTGGTAGCGCCTACTTTGGTGCGCCTGCCGGGATAGCCGTGAATCCGGTGGATGGCTCTCTCATCGTCGCCGACCAGACCCTCAACAAGATCCGCCACATCACACTCGCCGGTCTTGTGAGCACGATCGCCGGCACGGGCAGTGCCGGTGGGAACAACGGAGGCGGCACCGTCGCTACGTTTTCATCCCCCACCGGGGTTGCCATAGACACAAGCGGCAACATCTACATCTCCGAGACCACGGGTTCGCGCATTCGCAAGATCGTCTTCGCCGGAGGCGACCCAACCCAAGCGGCCAATTACACGGTTAGCACAGTGACGGGGACCGGCGCTGTGGGCGGGACCGACGGCCCCAACGGGGTGGCCACCTTCCACGCCCCCTACGAGATCGCACTTGACGGAAACGGCGGGCTCTATGTGGCCGACAGCGGTAATAACAGAATCCGCCTGGTCGACGTCCATTCGGGAGCGGTGACGACGATTGCGGGCACCGGTGCGGGCAGCGATGTTGATGGAAATGGGGCCGCAGCTACCTTTAGCAGCCCCCGCGGGATTACCTGGTCGAATGGCGCGCTCTTTGTGGCAGAGGCTACCGGCGAGGTCATCCGGCAGATTTCACTGACCCCAGGAGGCGCCCCTTCGTCCTCCTCCAGTTGGACGGTTCAAACTTTGGCAGGGATGGCGGGCGCCCCCGGTTCGTTGAACGGCGCCGGCAACACCGCGTTCTTCACTAGCCCAGTGATGCTCGCGGCCAGCCCGGGCGGATCTCTCTTCATCGCCGACTCTGCAAACCACCTTATTCGGAGGGTCACCCCGTCAACGGGCAATTTCCCCATTGGTAGTCCTACTTTCTCAAATTCAGGCGCCTTGGTCACCTTGACGAACCCGGATGGTACGGAGCCAGACCAGGGGAGCGGAGAGCAACCCTACCTCATTTACCCCGGTCAGTTGGCGTCGAATGCGACTTCGCCCGCGAGACTATGGAGCTTCGCGGTACCAAACGGTGTCACGGAGTTTACATTTAGCGTGACGGTGGTTGCATCTACCCAGGTTACCGCCGTCCTAGACAGTGTCAACGATGGCACCAATCCGGCCATCGGCGGGGCGCCTGATGTGTACGTGCGCACCATCGCCGGAAATTGGCGGGTCTTTGGACACGCCAATGGCCCGGCAGCAACCGCCACGTTTCAGGGAAGTGATCGCACTGCAATCGACGCCGCTGGTGATATCTTCGTTTCCGATCAGTCAAATAACGAAATACGTCGGATCAGTCCCAGTGGCAACGTAACGTTGGTAGCGGGGTCGACGACCGCTGGCAGCAGTAATGGAGTTGGGAACGTGGCCAGGTTTTCCCAGCCAATCGGAATCGCAGTAACACCTGATGGCGGCACCATCTTTGTGGCCGACCTCATCAACCACGAAATTCGGTGCGTTGAGCTGCTCGGATCGGATCCGACCATTGCTGGCAACTGGACGGTAAGTACGATTATTGGCAATGGGAGCCCGGGCGGCAACTACACGGTCGACACGCCCGGAAACCTCGCCACACTCTATGAGCCGGCGGGATTGGCCTATAATCCGGCCTCCCATGTCCTGTACTTCTCCGAATACATGGGAAATCGCATCCGTGAGGCGATCCTTGAAGGACCTGACCCGACAAACGCCGCCAATTGGACGGTTTCTTTGGTGGCGGGAGACGCTTCGCAGATCAATGGGAACCACGGCACAACCAACGGGGCAGGGACGAGTTCCCTCTTCTATCAACCGTCTGACGTTGCCATCGATTCAGGCGGAAACATCTACGTCGCCGATGTTTTTAACAACCTTATTCGCAAAATCACCAGCGGCAACATTGTCTCAACGATTGCCGGGAATGGCACAGGCGGTTTCGCCGATGGACCCGCTGCCAATGCCGAGTTTAACGAGCCTGTGGACGTCGCCGTGGATGGAGCGGGAGACGTTTTCATTGCTGATCTCTACAATTATAAGATTCGAGAGTTGTCACCGGCCGGGTTGGTCACAACGGTTGCGGGCGTGGGTTACCCAGCCTATGCCAACGGTCCCGCAAATGTCGCGGTCATCGTTCCCGAGACGGTATCGTTGGAGCCCGACGGAACCCTCATTGTCGGTGACTACAATGCGGATATCCGGTCGATCAGTCGGTCCTTCTCAAACTCGACGGTGGGCCCGTGAAGGGTGCCGGTCCTGAGGGAAGTCACGCGGTCCTTTCTCATTCGACGGTGAGCCCTTAGCTCTGCAACGTGAACCGTGAGGAGCCGAACTCAATCACGTCTCCAGGTCTCAACGGGGCGCCGCCGGTGAGACGGGCTCCGTTGATGCGAGTGCCGTTGGTGCTTCCAAGTTCAACCACCTGAACCTCGGCCGGGGTGACCACAACCTCGGCGTGGCGGCGGGAAACCGTTGAATCATGACGCAGACAAATCGCCACGTCATCGTCGCGGCCCACGATGTACCGCCCGGGCCCCAATCGAACGGGCGTTCCCACCGAGTCGAGGAGCACATGAATGGGGACGCCAAATTCGCGAGCCAGAAGCGGAGCGGCTTGGGTTTGGGAAGGGGCAGGCACTCCCGCCCGTCCCGGACCATAGAAGATCAATGTTGCGTCGCCCATTTGGATGGTATCGCCCGGTCTTAGCATCACCTGGGTTGCCGGTGCGCCGTTGACGAAGCACGGGGCAAAGGGGCTGAAGTTGAACACCTCGCCTTGGCGGGTCACCACCGCGTGAACCTTCTCCACCCCTTGACGGCCAAAGAGCGGTACCTCGCAACCCTCAGCTGACCCAATCCGGGTGGTCGCGTAGTCGAGGCTCCAGTCCCGAAATTCGTTCCGCCCCAACACAAGTCGCAGCGTTCCACGGCGAACGATTTCATCGCCAAACGCCATGGTAAACCCAAGCACAAGCCCCACGCCGATTTCTGCCGCCTGCCAAGCAGGCAGTTGTGGCCGGAGCAAGTCGACTGGACCACCATTCAACATCGAGGTCGTGATCGTCTGGGTGAAGGAATGGGTTGATGCGAACAGCGCGCCAACGTTCTGGGCGATAAACGACCCAATGGCGGCTACGAGGGTAGCAAACCAGGCACGACGCACTCGCTGCTGGGTGACGCCGAGGCTGAGGCAAATTGTGAATGCGAAGCCGAGTGGCACAAGCACGCACCAAGCCACGGTGGCAACGACGCTGCCAAGAAATGGCACCCGGCTTGAGACCGTGATGCCAAGCATGTCCGACCCCGAGTCCGTACAGTGGTTGACAAATCCGCCAAGAACGGTCGCAATGAGTCCGGCCGCCACCGTCCGGGGCCAGGACCGACGCCCCAAGGACAGGGCGAAGACGAACGGCCCGCAAATCAGGGCTCCAAACGCAATCCGATTTACCTCGCCCCACATCGTCCCGTAGGTGAAGAGGGCGCGCGGGTCCGTCAGGCTCAGGCCCCGGTTAAGTGTCGCCTCAAACGGCGCTGAAATGCGAAACGCTGCAATGGCGGCAAGAACGCCAAGCAGTGGCAATGACACGTACTTCGAATTCCGCATCGATATGACGTTACCACGGTGGGGTCTCCATTCCCCAGGGTTAGGAAGCGAGTTGTTAGGCTCAGATATTCATCATTTGGTGTGTGCGGCGTCCCATCTCCCAAACGCGAGTCTTAAAGCTCTTGGATTTGTGAATTTTGTAATGGTTTTTGTAACGCCTGGCTGATATGATTGGAAGGTCCGTTTTCTCGCTCCGGCCCACAAAAATGATCAAATCACTCAACCTCCGACGGCGCCCGGAAGCATTGCCCCTTGCAAGCCTGGCTTTACCCTTGATCGCCGCGATGGCCGCCGGCTGCGGCGGGGGATCCGCCGCCACTGCGGCAAGCCCAGGCGGAGGCGGTGGGGGTGGCACGACTTCCCCGGCGATTCAGACGACGGCCACTTTTCATGTGGACGTCGCCACCGGAAAAGTGACGGTCACGCCAACGGTATTGGCCTCCGCATCCAAGGCGGGCGCCTTGAAGCCCCAGGCGGTGTTCCTTGGCGACACCATCGGCTTCAATTCATCGGATCTGCTCAACGAAGGCGGGACGTCTACCGGCATTCGAACGATGTCCGTTTCGATCACCAACAACTTTGGGCTTGCTTTGGGAAGCGATCCCAACGGCGTGACGAACGGTTTGCAGGTCATCTTCTCGCCGCCCATCAACCTGACCACCCCACCGAATCTTGAGGGCCTCACCAACGTTTCGACTTTCGCCGGTTCGGGGGCAAGCGGAACGACGAACGGCGCTGCCGCCAACGCGACGTTCACTTCCCCCCAGGGAGTGGCGATCAACAGTCAGGGCGCTATCTTCGTTGCCGACGCCGGCCGGATACGCGAGATTCAGTCGGGAGCCGTCAGTACCCTGGCAGGGGGCGGCACGTCCGCTAATCCAGACGGCCTCGGGGCAAGCGCCTACTTTGGCGCGCCGGTCGGTATCGCGGTGAATCCGGTGGATGGGTCGCTCATCGTGTGCGACCAGACTCTCAATCGAGTGAGACGAGTGACTCCGGCCGGCCTTGTCACGACCATCGCCGGCACCGGAACCGCCGGTGGGAATAACGGCGCCGGTAACGTGGCCACGTTCTCATCACCTACCGGAGTTGCCGTTGACGCCGGCGGAAACATCTACGTTTCGGAAACGACCGGTTCGCGCATTCGCAAGTTGGCCTTCACCGGAGGCGACCCAACCCAAGCGGCCAATTACACGGTTAGCACAGTGACGGGGACCGGCGCTGTGGGCGGGACCGACGGCCCCGACGGGGTGGCGAGTTTTCATGCGCCCTACCAGCTTGCGCTGGACGGCAACGGCGGTCTGTACGTAGCCGATAGCGGCAATAACAGGATCCGAAGAGTAGACGTCACCACGGGAGCGGTGACCACGATTGCGGGCACGGGCGGCGGCAGCGATATCGATGCCAACGGCGCCGTCGCCACCTTCAATGGCCCGAGGGGGATCACTTGGCTGAATGGCGCCCTGTTCGTTTCCGACTACACCGGTCAGGTCATTCGCCAGCTCACACTTGCCCCTGGGGCACCACCTTCATCATCGTCCAACTGGACCGTTCAGACCCTGGCGGGCAGTCCCGGGTCGATCGGTTTTAACAACGGGGTGGGGGCAGCCGCCACCTTTGATTGCCCAGTGATGCTTGCCGCCAGCCCTGGTGGCTCGCTCTTCATCGCCGACTCTTTCAACCATATGATTCGCCGGGTGACTCCACCGGTTGGGTTGCTGCCGGTCGGGGTGACGACGGGATCCACCACCTCGGCACCGGTCACACTAAGCGACCCGGACGGTTTCAATGCAGCGATCGCGACTGGCACACAGCTGCCCTATCTGCTTTATGGCGGCCAATTAGGAGCGGGAGCGACCTCACAACCTCGACTCTGGAGCTTTAGCGTCCCGACCGGGGTGTCCGCATTTGTCTTCACGGTCACCGTAGTTGCGTCAACGCCGGTTTCCAGTTCGCTGGATAGTGCAGTGGGCGCCGGCTCGGCGTTCGACTATGTCCGCACTCTTGCCGGAATTGGGGTGGTGGGTCATGTGAATGGCCCGGAGGCCGGTGCAAGTTTCTGGTCGGGCGGATATCTCGCCACCGACGCCGCTGGCGACGTTTTCGTGGCCGATAGTGGCAACGACGATATTCGGCGCATCGGGGCCAATGGGATCGTTACCACCGTAGCCGGGGCCACTCTGACTGCCGGTTCTGCGAACGGGACGGGTGACGTCGCTACTTTCGACAATCCGACTGGGATCGCGGTTTCACCGGACGGCAGCACGGTCTTTGTCGCCGATTTTGGAAATAACGTGATTCGAAGAATTGCATTGACCGGTTACGACCCAACGGTGCCGTCGAACTGGACGGTAAGCACGATCGTGGGGGTTGCGGGAAGCGCGGGTGGAAACTATGTGTCACCGACTACCGGCGACATCGCGAAGATCAACACGCCTGCCGGTCTGGCCTACGATCCCACCGATCGAGTCCTCTATTTCACCGAACTTACCGGGAATCGGGTCCGCAAAGCGTCCTTGATCGGGAGCGACCCATCGGTGGCCCACAATTGGCTCGTCGAACTCGTTGCCGGCGACGCATCCCAGGTCAACGGGAATCCCGGCCAAGTCAATGGCTACTTCAATAACGCGAGGTTCAAGAGCCCGAATGGGCTGGCGTTGGATGGCACCAACAACCTCTATATTGCGGATGCGGGCAACTACGCCATTCGCAAGATTGGCAGCGGCGGGATTGTTGAGACTCTTGCCGGTGGCACGTCACCAGGCTACGTTGACGGATTCGCCACCTCGGCCGAATTTAGCGGCCCGGCGGACGTAGCGGTCGACGCAACCGGAACCGTCTACGTGAGCGACTACGAAAACAGTCTCGTCCGCGCGGTGACGGCACTGGGGCAAGTGACCACGGTGGCGGGAACGGGAGGAACCGGGTACCAAAACGGCCCAGGCAATAGCGCTCAAATCGCATGGCCGATAGGCGTCGCCCTTGAGGCGGATGGAACGTTGCTCTGCATCAGCGATGGTGGCGCCGACATTCGTGCGATCAGCAGGTCGTTTTCTAACTCGACGGTCGGGCCGTAACCAGAACGCGGGTAAATATTCAAAAATTGGTGGAGTATGGAGCAGATGAAGCAAATCGCGAAGCGACGTTTCTTGATGTTGATACCGATTGCGGCATTTGTCGCGGGGTGCGGCGGAAGCTCCGCTACAAGTGCTTCGAACACAGGGGGAACCGGCGGCGGCGGGGGGACGGTAGCTCCTGCCGCCCAGACGACCGCCACTTTCAACGTTGACGTAGCCACTGGCAAGGTGACCATCACGCCGTCGGTTGCAACCTCTGCCGCGAAATCAGGTGCCTTGAGTCCGCAGGCGGTGTTTCTGGGCGACAGCATTGGCTTCAACTCATCGGATCTGCTCAATGAGGCTGGCTCAGTCTCGGGGCAGCGAACGATGAGTGTGACCCTCACCAATAACTTTGGACTGCCTCTCGGCACCGATCCCAGTGGAACCACCAACGGTCTCAAGGTTGTCCTGTCCCCGGTCACGAACCTAACCAGTCCGCCAAACATCGAGAGTCTGTCGAATGTCTCAACGTTCGCTGGGTCGGGATCGACCGGCAACACAAATGGCGGCGCGCTTAGCGCTACCTTTACGTCACCCCAAGGGGTGGCGATCAATAGCCAAAATGCCATTTTCGTGGCCGATGCCGGTGGGCGCATCCGAGAAATCCAATCGGGAGCCGTTACCACCTTGGCGGGCGGCGGCACCGCCAGCAACCCAGACGGGCTTGGGGCCAGCGCTTATTTTGGGGCGCCCGTCGGTATCGCGGTGAACCCCGCTGACGGATCCCTGATCGTATGCGACCAAACGTTGAACAAAATTCGCCATATCACCCCCGCCGGACTGGTCAGCACGATCGCAGGTACTGGCGCAGCAGGAGGCAACAACGGTACCGGCACGGTGGCTACCTTCTCTTCCCCAACCGGCGTGGCCATCGACACGAGTGGCAACATTTATATCTCGGAGACCACTGGTTCGCGAATCAGGAAAATGGTGTTCGTCGGGGGCGATCCCACCCAGGCCGCAAATTATTCAGTCAGCACGCTGAGCGGGACCGGCGTCATAGGCGGCGCAGATGGTCCTAGCGCAGTCGCGACGTTCCATGCTCCCTATCAGTTGGCGCTCGATGGCAATGGTGGCCTTTACGTGGCCGATGCCGGGAACAACAAGATTCGCCGGGTTGATGTGAACTCGGGGGCAGTTACCACGGTTGCCGGAACGGGCGCCGGTTCCGACGTCGATGGGAATGGCTTCGCCGCGACATTCAATGGCCCCCGTGGGGTGACCTGGGCCAACGGGGCACTTTTTGTTACCGAGAACGGGGGCGACGTTGTGCGCCAGATCTCGTTAACCCAAGGCGCCTCGCCTTCGGCAGCCGCCAATTGGACGGTGCAAACCTTGGCGGGCACCGCTCTCGTTCCGGGTTCGGTCAACGGCGTTGGGAGTAATGCGCTCTTTAATGGCATGGTGATGCTGGCCGCTAGCTCTGGCGGATCGCTATTCGTGGCGGACTCCGGCAACCACCTGGTCCGCCGCGTCACGCCGGCCACCGGGAACTTTCCCGTAGGGGTGACAACGGGTTCGGCGTCGACCACCCCCGTGCTTTTTGCCAACCCCGACGGCACTGAAGCGGGCAATGCGACCGGAACCAACCTGCCATATTTGATCTACACAGGAGCCCTTGGCGCGGGAGCCACCTCCCCGCCACGCTACTGGGACTTCGATGTGCCTAACGGAGTGACCGCTTTCACGTTTACCGTAACTGTGGTTGCGGCCACGCCGGTTCCGGCCCAACTGGACAGTGTCAACAATGCGCCGGGCGGCGGAGCCGGATCGCCTCATGTCTACGTTCGGACGATTGCCGGGCTCTTCGGGACATCCGGGTACTTCGATGGACCGGCTCCCGGCGCGACTTTCTACGGATACGGATTTAGTGCGACCGACGCAGCAGGTGATATTTTCGTCGCCGACGAAGACAACGAGGTGATTCGGCGGATATCTGCTAATGGCGTAGTGACGACGATTGCGGGCACCTTTTTCACGCAGCCTCCGACGATCCAGGATGGGCCGGGCACCACAGCCTCGTTCCAGCACCCGTCAGGCATAGCCGCCGCACCGGACGGCAAAACGCTGTTCGTTTGTGATTACGAAGCATGTGCCATTAGGTGTTTAACCCTTGTGGGGTCCGATCCATCGCTGGCTGTTAATTGGAAAGTGACCACGATTATCGGTACTCCAGAAGTTTCCGGATTTGCTCTGAACACATATGGCAACTTGTGTTCGATCACGGCGCCAGGAGGCATAGCTTACAATCCGAATACCCACATTTTGTACTTCACGGAATATGGAGGCAATCGGGTGGATGAGGCGGAACTCATCGGCTCGGACCCTACCCAAGCCGCGAATTGGGCGGTCTCGCTTCTCGCTGGCTCCTTAAACGGCGCCATCGGAACCCCTGGCTCGACGAATGGGATCGGAGCAAACGCGACCTTTGACGAACCTTGGGGAATTACTTACGACTCGGCGGGCAATGTTTATGTCGCCGATGAAGCAAATGACGAGATTCGCAAAGTCACACCGACTGGCCAAGCCTCGACCCTTGCCGGCTCATCATCATCTCTTGGTGACGTGGATGGTCAGGGTGCATCGGCTAAGTTCACTGGTCCCACCGGAATTGCCATTGATCCTGCCGGGAACGTTTACGTTTCCGATCAGAGTAACCACATTCGCGAGGTATCGCCGTCTGGGTTGGTGACCACGGTGGCGGGAACTGGCGGATCGGGCCATGCCGACGGCCCTGGAAATACCGCGCAGCTCCAGCCCTTCGGGCTGTCTATCCAAGCCGATGGGACGCTGATCGTAGGGGAAACCACTGATTTCAGGGCGATTTCCCGATCCTATTCCAATTCGACGGTCGGGCCGTAACCAGACGTAGGCATAGGTTCCATCTTGAACCCTGCCAAGAAGGCGGTGGGCTTTGGCACGGTGCTTGCGCGCCCGGTCTGCATGATTCCGCATTGGGCCAAGTCGATCGGCGCGATGACGCTCACTTTTGCCGCCCTTGGGCCGGTAGCACTAGTGGTCGCCCAGGTTGTTGGCTACCGAATCCATGCTGCGCCCCTGGATAGGGAACTCCGGCTTACCGAGGACGCTGGACTCCCGGTTGCGCCCGACGAACTCAACGACCCCGACACTCATGGCGTGAACGGCGCACCGGAGTACGACGATGCCATGCGGATGCTCGTGAAGGTAGACCCCGCACTTCTTCAGAGGGGCCTTACCGGCATCGACAACGTCGTTGCGGGAAAGGACGGGAAGTCGGATCGCCGTGATGCAGATGCTGTCCTGGACGCTTCGGCTCCTGCCATGGAAAAGGCGGTGCTTGGTTCCGTAGCCGACCGCTGCGAATTCCCGAGAAACTGGACTCACCAAGATCCCACTCCGGAGTTGCGGCCGATGGTCAAATTGGCGAAGCTTCTGGCAGGCCGAGCGGTTCTTGAGAGCGACCTTTCAGATTTGTTAGCCGCTGCCCTCATCACCACTCACCTTGGTTCCGCACCATCCTTGGCCGCTGAACATTCCCAGGATGAGGCGATTGAGACGGTGTGTGGCGCCGCTTGGCAGATTGGAAAGCGCCGCCCCGATCAGGCCCAAGCCCTTCAAGGCATCATCGATTCCCTTCCCGATGCGGACCTCGCCGATAGAGTGGGCGGCGAGTTGGTTTGGGGGCGGCTGCATAGCCGCTCGGATGCAGATCAGATCGTGATGCTCCGGAAGTCGCGGGCACTCTACGAAGATCTCGTGCGTGCGAAGGGCTGGGACTCGATCGACAAGGTCCTGGAAGGAGTCTCGGATCCTCGTTGGCGTCAAACGGAGATTGCCTCAAGAAAGGCGCAGGAACGTCGAGACACCACCGCCCAGGCTCTGAAAATGCTTGGCATGCCATCTGGCTTTCAAGACGAAACACGCCGAATCGAGGTTTGAAAAGCCGTTGGGGGGCCCCACAGCACCCCCAAGGCACGTTCCCAGCAAGACGAGTAGCAGCTACTTTTCCTCATGAACCGCCCCGTTCTGAAGGTTATGGCTGCAGCATGGTCACGCTTGTTTAATTTGGGAGCTCAAGGGCGTCGAGTATCGTCATCATTTCCGATGACGCAGGCGGGGTACGCTTCCCGTTGAGGTCAAATGTTGCGCTACTCCATCCTTGTCGCATTGGCATGTGTCTCGCTGGCATCCGCTCAGCAGGTCACCCTGACGCCCTTAACCAGCGGGGCTTCCGATAAAGCCGGGTTCTTCCTCCCTCGGGTCGCAAGTTTGTCGACCACCAAGCCTGCGGGATTGGTGAAAGCTCCCAGTGGGTTGACGGACCCCTCCTATGCCGTGATCCAGCTTCAGGGGAAGCGATTTATTGTGATCGTGAATCGTTCTGCAACTGGCGCCCAAAGAATCTATGTCGACTCGAACGGAGATGGGGATCTTACCAATGATCCGACGACTTCCTGCAAGCCTATGGCATACGGCGATACCGGCAAGTACAACGGAATTTCAGGGACCTTCACATTGAATCTTTCGCTAGGCGGCAAAACGATGCCCCTCACCTTCGGAGCGTACGTTTTTGATCCGCACGATAAGGATCGGCCTGCTGCGATCGTGAACAGCCTGATTTGGTATGCCGACTATGCCGAGCAGGGGACCTTGCATCTGGGCAGCAAGGACTACGGCGCACTGATCGTCGATAACAGCCCTTCCGGGAATTTCGATGCCAAGGCGACTACCGACTCCCCAGAGGGTGGCGCGGCTGTTACACTCATCATCGATCGCAAAGGCAACGGGGCGTTCGGCAAGGCGCGTGAAAATGTTTACGATGCGGCCAAGGCCTTCAACATCGACGGTTCCAGCTACCAGATCACTCAGATTTCGGCCGATGGTAGTTCGCTCAAACTGGACAAAGCGGCGCAACCTGTCGACGAGGTGCCATTGGGGCTTGGGGCCGGTGATCACGCGAGAACCTTCACCGCTCATACCACGGGGGGAACGGCGGTTAGCTTTCCCTCTGACTTCAAGCACCAAATCGTGCTGCTCGATTTTTGGGCCACATGGTGCGGACCATGCATGGGTGAAGTGCCCAACGTAGTCGAGGTTTACAAGAAGTATCACAGTCAGGGTTTTGATATTCTCGGCATCAGTCTCGACAATGAACAAACGGCGTTGAACGTTGGCAAGGTGACCGCTGCCAAAGGGATGTCTTGGCCGCAGGTGGTAGACCGTAAGTTCTGGTCAGCGGCCGTCGCTGTTCTCTATGGGATCGAATCCATTCCCCACGCTTATTTGGTCGATGGGGATACCGGCGTGATCTTGGCGGAGGGTGACGATATCCGAGGGCCTGCGCTCGGAGAGGCTGTGGGTGCTGCGATCGCCAACAAGGCCAAGGCGAGCGCGGGGCACTAACTGCCCTCTGCCCGTTCCTTGAATGCGGCGTTGATGCCCTCAAGGTTTTTGACCACCAAGTGGTAAACGACCTTCTTCACGAGGGGCCCAAGGGTTGGGACGTTGTATTCGTAGTCAAGATGGGTTTCGAATCGGGTGCCCTCGGCCTCCGCTTGGAAGTTCCAGGTGCCCTCCATCTTGTCGTAGTCCCCTTTTACCTGCCGAAAGCGACACGAATGTGTGGCGTCATCCCATAGGTCTTCTTGCCGCCACCGGACTTTGACGTTAAACAGGGAGATGATGCCAACCCAGTCGCTGACGAACCGGTTGCCATCGCTCTCAATGGGCGTGACCGACTGAACGTCCTTCATGAAATCGGGAAACGAGCGGCTGTCTTTGGCGATCGCATACACGCGCTCTACAGGAGCTTGAATCCACACGGAAACATCAATAGTGGGCATCTGCGCCGGGATTGTACCGAGCCCCACGGTGGCAGGCTGGTAAACCGGCACGCCTAACCGGGTGATTCAAAAAGAAAAACCGACCCTGGTACCGGTCCTGGGCGTCAGAATGACTTGTATGCTTGCCGTTCTCGCGCTTGCCTTGCTTTCCCGACAAACTCCCGCGCAATCGGAGGCTCAGCGCCAAGAGGCGCAACACCAGGCCGATATTCAATTCGACATCGATTGGGGCAAGAAGCTGGCCGATGAGACGGACAAGCAGTACAAAGCAAGCGACAATCAGGCGATGATCGCCCGGGTTCAACGGATCGGCGCCGAGATGGTGGCGATCGCCCGCACGACCCACACAATCGCGCTCTGGGGCGACACCCGGTACAACTTTTTCCCTTACACCTTCAAAGTCCTGAAAGATGACGAGATCAACGCCTTTTCCCTGCCCGGCGGTCACATTTACATTTTTGAAGGCCTGCTGCGTTATGTGGAAAGCGACGATGAACTGGCGGCGGTGATTGGTCACGAGATGTCGCACGCCGCCTTTCGGCATCTCCGCTATCTCGTCCATGAGCAAAGCAAGATTGACGTGCTGACCATTCCGTTGATCATTCTCTCCATTCTCAAAGGAGGAGAGAGCGCCGGTGGCGGCGCGGAAATGGGCGAACTTGTGAACACCGCTCTCGCCAACGGATGGAGCAATAAGGCGGAGTTGGCAGCCGACTATGGCGGCTTTCAACTCCTCGTCAAGAGCAAGTACAACCCGACGGGGATGCTGACCCTCAACGAGCGCTTCATGCGGGACGAGCGAAACTCTCCGGTTGCCATGCAAGGCATCTTCCAGACTCACCCACCCTCAAGGGAACGGGCGATGGCGATTTTAGGCTACATGAAAGTGCGCCATATACCGGTGCAGAGATCGCTTGTCACGACGACGTTCCGGGCGTCGGCATCCGACGGCAGCATTCTATTCGGGAAGCTTCAATTGGTAACGCTCGGCGGCCCGGATGCTGCGACGCGGGCGGCCGCTGCTGTTCCAGGACTGAACGCCATGTTCGATTCCACTCCCGGGCTCTATGAGCTCACTCGTTCCGGTGGCGATATTCTATTCCACTATCAGCCGGTTCTCCACCTTAATGAGGACGATGCCAAGGCTGCCGGCATGAGTTTGAGCACACTAGCCGACCGGACCCTCCGCAACATTCGAGGCAGTTTGTTTACGATCGGCTTCGACATCTGGGATGAGAATCCGTGAGCGGGATTTTGCGTCGTCGCAAATAACCCCATCGCCTTTCAAACGAACGCCCCACAATGCTTGAAGGGAGACGTCATCTCCTATCATACGCTCATGAGAGTCGGCTTCACTAACGAGACCGCGAAGGGAGAGAACCGTGTTTCGCTGACACCAGATGTTGCCAAGGCGCTCATCGCCAAGGGATTCGAGGTGATCGGACAACGTGGCGCAGGGGAGTGTGCGGGGCATTCGGATGAAGACTACGCCGCTGTCGGCGTTTTGCTTGCCACAGACGCCGACGCCGTACTGGGGTCCGCCGACATTTGGCTAAAGGTCAACGCCCCCTCGCTTTCCGAGATTGCGGCGATGGGTTCCGGCAAGACGCTGGTCTCCTTCCTTTTCCCAACCACGAACTTACCCTTGATCACCGCATTAGTGGATAAGGGGGTGACGAGCTTTGCGATGGACCTGGTCCCCCGCATTACCCGAGCCCAAAGCATGGACGCTTTGAGCGCGATGAGCACGATCGCTGGCTATAAAGGCGCTCTGCTGGCCGCCGAGCACTTGCCCAAGTTTTTTCCGATGCTGATGACTGCAGCTGGAACTCTTCCTCCCGCCAAGGTCTTGGTGATCGGAGCTGGCGTTGCCGGCTTGCAAGCTATCGCCACCTGCCGGCGGTTGGGCGCCATCGTGGAGGCCTTCGATGTGCGGCCGGCGGTGAAGGAACAGGTGGAAAGCCTGGGGGCGAAGTTCGTCGCGATGCAGATCATCTCCGATGAGGCCCAAGACGCCTCGGGTTACGCCAAAGAGGTCTCTGCCGACACCCATAGCAAAGAGCTCGACCTGATTGCATCGCGCATGGCCAAGAACGATGTGGTGATCACGACAGCCCTCATTCCAGGTCGACCGGCGCCGACACTGATTACGAAAGAGATGTTAAAGCGAATGCCGAGGGGCTCGGTGATCATCGACTTGGCGGCGCCGAATGGTGGGAATTGCGAAGCCACCGTGCCGGGTGAGATCGTCCATGTGGACGGCGTCAAGGTGGTCGGGCCTACCCAGTTACTCTCCGAGATGGCGGCGGATGCCAGCAGCATGTACGCGAAGAACATCGCCGCCTTCCTTCTCAACCTGGCGCCGAGCGCCGCCTTGAACATCGACCGCGAGGACCAGATCATCCGCGAGAGCCTCGTTACCTTCGAGTCCAAGGTTCAGCACGAACCCACCCGGCTGCTTTTGGAGGCCAAACGATGACGCTGATCGCGATCGTCACCATCTTCATTCTGGCTATTTTCGTTGGCATCGAGGTGATCTCGAAGGTGCCAGCGACCCTTCATACGCCGCTGATGTCGGCCACCAATGCTATCCATGGTGTGGTCCTGGTAGGCGGCCTGCTCGTCCTCGGCGCAGCCGACGGTCCACTGATGACCGCGCTTGGGATTGCCGCCACCTTGTTCGGCACCCTCAACGTGGTCGGAGGTTTTGCAGTGACCGACCGGATGTTGGAGATGTTCAAGGTCCGCAAGCGGAGTTCCGACAAATGAATCCCGACATCACCAACGTCGCCTATCTGTTTGCCGCCGTTTGCTTTATCGTCGCCTTGAAGCTGATGAACTCGCCGGTGACCGCCCGCCGGGGAAACCGCCTGGCGATGGTGGGCATGGCGGTCGCGCTTGTCGTCACTTTGTTCCACCCCGATATCAAGCCGGCTAACCTTCCGATCATCGCTGTCACCGTCCTGATTGGCGGAGTTTTGGGAATTGCCTCGGCCCGCCGCATCCAGATGACGGCAATGCCCCAGATGGTGGCCTTGCTGAACGGTCTCGGTGGAGGCGCCGTTTGTTTGGTGGCCCTCGTTGAGTTCTTGAAGACCGGCCAGTCGTCCGCGCCCCCCGATGCGGTTCACGGGATTACGACGATTTTGAGCGCGATCATCGGAAGCATGAGCTTTTCCGGGAGCCTGGTAGCGTTTGGCAAGCTGCAAGAGTGGTTACCGGGGCGACCGATCACGTTCAAAGGTCAGCAGACCATCAATATCCTGCTGCTGGTTGTGATCCTCGCATTGGCCCTGGCCGTACTTGCCTTCGGGGCGGCTACCCTGCCTGTGTTTATCGGCTTGGTGGTGTGTTCTCTGATTTTGGGCGTCTCGGCGGTACTGCCCATCGGCGGCGCCGATATGCCGGTGGTCATCTCGCTCCTCAACTCGTTCACCGGATGCGCGGCAGGACTCGCCGGATTTGTCCTCCTGAACACTGCCCTCTTGATCGGCGGCGGCTTGGTCGGGGCAAGCGGCCTCATCCTCACCCTCCAGATGTGCGTGGCGATGAATCGACCTCTGGGCAACGTGCTGTTTGGTGCGGTTGGTTCGGTGATTGCAAGCTCGGGCCAGAGCGCGTTTGCCGGTCGTCAGCCGAAGAGCTTCTCCGAGGAGGATGCGGCGATTCTCCTTTCCAACTCGGAGTCGGTGGTGATTGTGCCCGGTTACGGCATGGCGGTTGCCCAGGCCCAACACCAAGTCAAAGAGATGGCGGCCAAGCTCATGGCGATGGGGATCGACGTCAAATACGCGATTCATCCGGTGGCGGGTCGCATGCCGGGGCACATGAACGTCCTGCTTGCCGAGGCCGACGTCCCATACGACCAACTTTACGAACTGGAGCAGATCAACCCGCTCTTCCCCGAGACCGATGTCGTGCTTGTCATCGGCGCGAATGACGTGGTCAACCCGGCCGCTCGCTATGACAAGAGCAGCCCCATTTACGGAATGCCCATTCTGGATGTCGACAAGGCCAAGACGGTGATCGTACTGAAGCGCAGCATGAACCCCGGCTTCGCCGGCGTTGAGAACGAGCTGTTCTTGATGGACAACACCGTCATGGTCTTCGGTAATGCCAAGACCACGGTGACCAAGATCACGTCCGCCCTCGACAAATATTGACCTAGGCGCCGGGAACGGCGTGGTCGGTGAACGGATCTCCGTCGCCGACGGGGGCCCCGCAGTAGATACACACGCCGGTGCGAAGTCCGGTGGGCCGGTGGCAATTGGGGCAGGTCACAACCCCCTGGTGGTCCGGATGCTGCTTCTCAACCTCGAGCATGCGGGCCTCAAGATCTTTTAGGGTAACGCCCTGCGAAGATTCGATGAAGGACCACATGGCCCGACAAACGACTGCAAGATGTTCAACCCTGATGCGAAGATCGTGCTCGGCCTGCTGAGCCTCGAAGGCTTCGTTGGAGGCACTGGAGGCGGCCAGAGTTGCCTGTTGACTGGCCATATAAGTCCCGGGATACATGTTGTACATCATCAACCTCACAAGTGAGCCGCTAGGCCCAATCCACGCCTTGGCAGATATTCAAAGCATGGCACGAGCTCCCCGTCCCAAGCACCGGCTTGGCGCGATGTTAGGGAATGTAGTGAATCTTCCGGACAGTATGTATACTTTGACGGGAGGCTTCACTGATGATCGGACTTGCCTTGATTGCGGCCGGAATACTGAGCAAACACGTTGCGATGGATGCGCCGGGCGAGCGCTACGCTTTCATCGTTGGCATTGACACCTACGACGATGCGTCGATCCCGAAGCTTGATGGGGCAGTGGCCGATGCTAAAGCGGTCTGCGCTGCGCTTATCGCGAAGTGCGGGTTTAAGCCCGAGAACATCGTGATGCTTACGAGCGACGCTCGGAGCCCGCAGTTGAAGGCCACCCTCGCCAATATCCAACGCCAATCGACCTGGTTTCAGTACAAAGTGGCGACCCACCAGAACCACAACGATATGGTCTTCATGTACTATGCTGGCCACGCGGTCGACATCGGGGGAGCGGGATTCCTCGTACCTTCCGATGCAAAAATGAGCCCAGACCGCATCATTGGCGACCAGCAGAATGGCAATGGCGCGGGAGGCGACCACGACCACGACCACGACGGTGGCGACAAGCCAATCGGGGCGCAGGGCCAGCAATTCCAGTTCCTCCCCTCGGAAATGAACTTGCTGGATGCGGCAGTCCCATTCAATATGGGCCGGCTTCCGGTAAAGACGATCATCGCTGGCTTTGACATGTGCCGAAGCGACGGCTGGGATGACGATCAGCAGGAGACCGGCCATTCCCGCCACGTGCTCACCACCGCTCTGGCTAACTCGACCGACCTTTGTCGCGCGGTTTCACTAAATGCGGAGTCTCAGACGGACGCCAATTTTGAACCTCCAAATGTTTTAGAGATGCATGCTTGCCAGCGCGGCAAATGCAGCTATGAGAACAATGGGCGGGGGTATTTCAGCCGCGCCTTGGAGAGGGCGCTCACGACTGACGCCGCCGATGCAAATCACGATGGGGTCGTGGATCTTGACGAGCTCAAGAACTATCTGGAACATGCGGTGCCCATCGACTCGGACGGGAAGCAAACTCCCTACATTGAGGAAAACGGGAGCGACGCGGGAACCACAGCCATTGCCACTGTGGGGCATAGCGCCGCGAAGGTGACCCCTGTTGAGGTGCAAACCGAAGTGAAGGAGGTGGAGACCACCACCCCGGATCAAAGCCGTGAAGTTTTTCAGAAGGGGGTATGGCAGGCCTTGCCGGGTCAGCAGTGGTGCGATGTGGTCTCTGGGGAAGGTGGGTTTTCTATTCGGATGCCGATCAAGCTGAAGCCAGACACCCAAGTCCAGCGTGATGTTCAGCAAGTCAGCACGGTGGATAAAGACAAGAAAACATTCACCTCCAATTTGGTGAGCTACTACTATCAAGAGCAGGAGCAATACCTCTATTTTCGGTTCCAAGCCAGCTTTGCCGATATGCCGATGGACGAGTATAAGGACGAGAACCAGGTCTTGGATTGGGGTGAGTACCTCATGAAAGACAAGGATTTAAAGGGCACGTTTGGCGGCGTGGACCTAGATGCGTTCTTCAAATTATTTGTCAAAGCGCTCGTGCCCAACATCTTTGGCCTCAACCTTGGCGGCCACCAGCGAAGCGCCGATACGGTGGAAAAGGTGCCCTATCAGGTGGGTGAGTTTCCGGGCCGGAGGTTCCTCGTGCGCAAGTCGGATGGTTCCTTCCATATCATACAAACCGCTGCGATCAAGAATCGGCTCTATATCTTTCAGGAGCAATACGAGGGCGGCGAACAAAACACACCGTTTCAGCAGGGTTACTTCGTTGAGTCGCTCAACTTCTTTGATGACTTGTTGCAGAAGCCGGATGATATGATTCCGATCTTCGATTCGGGCGTGTAGCTGAACTCGTCATGTTGAGCCTGCTCGCCTACTGTCTCGTCGCAGCGGCTCAGTCACCGCTCATCGATGCGAACCCTTCGTTTGCGGAGGCGCCGCTCCATCATCGGCGAGCCCTCATTGTGGGCATCAGCGACTACTCCCAATGCGGTGATGTCTGGCCATCGCCTCTCTCAGGTGACGACGACGCCAAGCTCATGAAGTCGGCCCTCATGCAATACATGGGCTTTGATCGGAAAGACATTTATCTGTTGGAGGGTCACGTCACCCGCGAAGAGACAGTTCAGGCGTTTCGCAGTTGGCTCAGCATGCCGGGAGGCAAGCCAGCCGATCCGAAGGACGTGCTGGTTTTTCACTTTAGCGGCCACGGAGATAAGTTTCCGATCAGAGCTGGGGTCGCCACGACCTCGACCGCCGGCTTTGAGACCGCCCTCGTGTTTTCCGACACTCAAGGCCACGATCCCAGCCACATGATAACGAATGCCGACCTGGAGGACCTGCTCAAGGAGGTTGATCCCCGGGTCAGCTTGACGATGACGCTTGACGCCTGTCACACCGGGTCGGCGGCAACCCGGGGAGGGATCCGCTTTCGTGGGCCCCTTCGAGCGGCCACCGAGCCTGTTCCGGTCGCTCAGACCCCTTCGGAAGCGCCATCGGCTGACGACAAGGAGTCCGGTCTTTTCTCAGGTGCCAAAGCGCGGAACGACGTCATTCTCTCCGCTTGTCGATCCGACGAGTCGGCGCAGGATTTGGGGCCTGGGCGGGGAGGACTGTTCACCAACGGGCTGGTCACTGCCATGGGGCGAATGCTGGGAACGACCGGGGCGCGGACTAATCTCAGTTATCGCGAGCTGTTTTGGCAAACGCTGAACGCGATGACCGCATGCAAGGGAGGCGACGGCATCCCCCAACACCCTGTTCCGCAGGGCAACCTGGATCGGCTTGTCTTCGGGGACGGCTCAATGAGCTATGCCGGCTACTATCCGACCCTCTACGATGCTCATAATGGCCAACTCAGGGTCGAAGGCGGCGTTCTCATGGGTTTACGCTATGGCAGCAAGCTCGACCTCTATCGACCTGGGCAGACTCCCTCAAGCGGTGTGCCGCCGATAGGTAAGGTCGTCGTCTCGAAGTGTGATGCGGCGGAAGCAACCGTCCAGCCGGATGCCAGTGCCGATACCTCCGCGTGGGGCGGGCTTTGGGCATTTCCAGAGGGTACGTTTGGAGATGACGGCCTAGTCAGCCTTTACTTGGATTCGGACATCGATGCCGACGACAGATCGGCCATCCAATCGGCGGTGGGCCAGGAAGAGCATGCCCTAAGGCTGGCCACTTCCAAGGACGCCGCCGATCTGTTGCTATTCAAGGACGACGGCCAACTGACCCTTGAGAACAGACAAGGAACCAATATCGGAGAGTTTAGCGATGACGATGTGGGGCGTGCCAGCCTTGCCGATCGGGTACTAGACGTCGGAAAGTGGCAGGGCGTATCGCACCTGCAAAGCCCGCCAGTCAGCCAATGCCCGCAGGTTGAACTTGAAATCGTCCCCGTTTCGGTGACTGGAGATCCGGGGCAATACGTCTTCGAGTCCGAGCTGCCAGCGGTTGCCTCGGCGGCATCCCCGCCTCGCCAGTTCACCTCGAAAGACTTTTTTGCCCTGCGGGTCCGAGCTGAGGGTGGCGACTTCGATCCCCACGTGGCGATCCTCCAGTTGACACCCGATTGTGGTGTCCACCAGTTCTGGCCCCATGGCGATACGTCGGACAAGAGCGACCTGGTGCCTCGTGACGGCAAGTGGTACTGGCTGGGCAGCAACTTCGGCCTCTATCCGGTCGGAGGAGACAGCAAGGCAAGCGTCGGCCTCTGGCGTTTTGCAACCGAGGCAGACCCAAGCGTTCACGAGGACGAGTTCAACTGGATTGACGGTGTGGGCGCACAGCAGTTTCGTGTCTTTGCAACCGACGAGCACATCGAATACGGTCCGCTGCTTACACGCGGAACCCGCGGGGTGGGTCAGCCCGCCAATCCGTTGGCGCATCTGATCCAGAATTACTCCGTTGGAGCTCGCGGCATGTCGTCGGCAGCGCTTCCCGCCAGATACGCGATCTCAGATCTGGCAGTGGAGACGGTCTCGACGAAATAGATGGTTCTACGCAGCGCGGCCGTCGTTCACAATGGCGTTGCGATCGGCCAGTTCATCAAGCGGGGATGGGCGGTGAATGTGGTAGCCCTGCGCGTGATCGACGCCAAGCTCTCGAAGCTTCACCAGAGTGACCAGGTCTTCGACTCCTTCCGCTACGGTTCGCTTACCCATGATCTTGACGATCTCGTGGATGCTTCGCACCGTGGCAAGGTCGATGGGATCCTTCACGACGTCCTTTACGAACTGACGGTCGATTTTCACAGAGTCAACTTCCAGCCACTTGAGGTAGCCGTAAGAGGAAACTCCGGAACCAAAGTCGTCGAGGGCGACCCGGCATCCTCGCGCCCGAAGTCCCTTTAAGAAGTCGTTGGTTTGGGACAAGTGGGAAATGGCCACCGTTTCGGTGATCTCAAAACAAAGCTTCCGAGGATCAACGCCACTTGAATCGATGGTCTGGCGGAGCCACTCATGGAATTCGGTATCGCTCAGGGAGTAGCCAGTAAGGTTGATGGAGAGGTTGCAGATTCCAGCCGAGGCGCGTGGGTTTTCCTGCATCCACTGCAGTGTATGTTTCACCACCCACTCGTCTAGGCGTCGGCTCATTCCGTAACGCTCAGCGGCGGGCATAAACATCCCGGGGGCGAGCACCTTTTGTCCTTCATCGCAGAGTCGGAGCAAGATCTCCGCATGGACGCCGGACTCCGGCTCCTGAAGCTGTTCGATGCGCTGATGGAAGAGCACGAAGCGGTCTTCTTCCAAGGCGTTTTCAATCCGGGAAACCCATTCCACCTGTCGCTGTCGTTCCTGGAAGAGCTCGTTGCTTTCATCGCCGACATAGACCCGGTTGCGTCCGGTGTCCTTGGCCACGAGGGTCGCTTCATCAGCAGCCTTGAGGATCGCGGTCACGCTGCGCCATCGCCGGTCGAGGGTCACGAGGCCAATACTGCAGCCGATGCGGAACCGTCGTTTTTGAGTTCCAAAACGCGCCTCCTGGATGCGGTCGCAAAGTCGCTGAGCAATCTGGAGGGCTTCGACCTTGTTCCGATTTTTGAGGAGGACGCCGAATTCGTCGCCGCCCATCCGGGTCAAGATGTCCTCTTGCCTCAGTTCACGTCGGAGAAGATCGGCGACTTGCTTGAGGATCCGGTCCCCGGTTGTATGGCCACTGGTGTCGTTGATCACCTTGAACTGATCAAGGTCTAAATGAAGAAGAGCGTGCGAAGGCATGGTCGCACTGGCCTTTTCGGTCCACGGGCCAAGTGCTCGCTCAAGAAAGGCTCGGTTCAGAAGCCCGGTGAGGGGATCTTGATCCGCCCGGCGTGCCAGGTCGCGGTCACGGCGCTCTTGTTCGGTAATGTCTTTGAGAACGATGACGAACCCGGAGGGCTTGCCATCAGTTCCAAAGGTGGCGGCCACTTTGCCGTCGACAAGCTTGCGAAGGCCGGATCGGGAGGTGAGAGCCACGGATTTGAGATTCTTGGCGGCGCTGCTGGATGCCAATTGGACAGGGTCGAGCCGCACACCTTCTTCAAAGTTCAGGACTTGGGATAGTTCGGCACGGCGGGCGTTGGCCGCCTTCCAGCCGGTAAGGCATTCGGCCGCTCGGTTGATGTGGGATACCTGAAAGTCGAGCCCGACATTGATGACGGCAATGCCAATGGTATCCAGGGTGACGCGGTTTCGCTCCCGAGTCTCTAACAGTTCCCGGGCGATGCGGTTGCGCTCGGTCACATCGAGCAGGAAGGCGCTAGAGCGCAGGGGCTTGCCATCCTCATCTCGCTCCAAGACGGCGGAAACGAGCACCTCGACGAGGTGCCCGTCTTTGGCAACAAACTCGTAGGGAATCTCCGAGGCGTGGCCCACCTTGAAGAATTCTGGAATCCTCGTTTTGGCCAATTCTTGTGAGGCCTGGCTGAGGAACTCCGTGGACTTCCGGCCGACCACCTCATGACGCTCATATCCCAGCACCCTCAGCCAAACATCGCTCACGCTTATTACGCGACCTTCAGCATCGATGGAGTGCAGCATGGCGGGCGTGCGCTCATAGAAACTCTGAAAACGGGACGTGTCCTCCCGGGCAGTTTTTGGCGCGTGTGAGTGTGTTTTTCCTGCTAGCCGCGGGGCCTTTGCCATTGGTACCTCTTTGTTCAACTCACACTTCGTGGAGGTCCAGACGCGGACACCCCGTTTTCTTTCCGGGTCAGATGGATCAATGGCCGCGTATCATTCCCACGAAATGCACGGCTTCTCGCCCCTTCCGAACCCGAATGCTAGTTTATGTATCGGATGCAAGCACGTTCTCCCTCATAGTGAACGAGTGGACTTGTTCACTAGGCCCGATTAGACGTAGGTCTTTGACTGCGGTACGGCTTGCTAGGCGAGGCCGAGATAGAAGAATCGTTTCAGCTCGCTAGTTGCTAATGGCGACGACCGAGTCGTCGGGTGCTGGCGAAACAAGAATACTGTGGTGGTCGGTAAACGCAAACTGGAGGTGGGCCGCCTTGGTGATCTGGAGGAGCGCCGACTTTAAGGATACATTGTGGAGGACGGCGTCCATCCGGTAACCCGGCACCTTCGAATCGAGATCAATCTGGACATGGGTCTCCTTCGAGATCGCTGCGATGACGACTGCTATCGGTGTCTTATGGAGATTCATGGTGACGCGCCTCGTCAGGACTGAGTGGTTCAATCTGGCGGGGATTGGCGCAGGCGCCTCTGCATCAGGCAATGCCTTCGGCGCCTTGGACTTGATCGGTCCGATGTAGTAGATCCCGTCCTGCACGTCCGACTCAACATGGGCAGTTTGGCAAATGATCTGGAGGGCCTCTTCGAATTCCACATTCTCGAGGTTTAGATTCAGAGCAAAATGGACGCCCGGCTCGAGGACGAAGCTCTTCTTGGTCTGAGTGAACATCTGATAGAGAACCTGGCGGATGTCCGTGCCGTTTGCCTGGACGGTGACGGTCTGGATGTCATGGGTTTGGGCGGCAACCGGGATGGCTGCGGTCCAGAGCGCTCCGATGGCGAGGGTAAGAAGAAGTTTTTTCATTGCTCTGTGGAGAGATCGGCGCCATCCGGCCCGTAAACGCGGACGGAGTCGGCCTGGATGGGTCTTGCTGGGTGATGATGTCGTTTTGCAGGGCGAACACGCCGTCTTTCAACGGTGATTTCCAAGTGTCGCGGGGTTCTTCGGTGCTCCGTTTTGGGAGTCTGGAGCGCCTCTGCGGAGGGTTTGCCCTGGGCGCCGGGCACGTCTAGAGTTGGAGCGAGGACACGGTGGGCTAAGTTGGGCGCAGGTTTTGACGTTAGGAGAGGCCGTTGTCTGGCCTTCGGTTTTGGCTTTGAATGGGCAATTGGGACTCTTGGCTTGAGGGGTTGAGCGGCAGCGCCGGAATCCACCGTCTGAGGCTTGAGGCTCAATGTGTGTGTGGTCGGCAAGCTGGCGCCGGGAGCCAGGACGGTCTGACCGGTGATTGCGGACATATTCCGTGACACCAGGCTCATGCCACCAAGCACGAGTGCCAAAGCGATGGAGTAGCCGAACGTCTTCCAGAAGCTTGCTTCCGGCTTGGCGGCGGCCCTTGGTTGCATCGCTTTCGTCAGTGCGCCGAAAAACTCCATGCCTGCAAAGGGGATTTTGGGCGCCGGTTGAGCGATAGGCGTGGCTTCCGTGGCAGGAGTGGATACCTCTGGCTCGGGCGGGGCGGGAATGCGGGGCTGCCCGAGCATAGATTGCAAGGACGACTTGCGGTCGTTGAGGTAGGTCTTGCATTCAAGACAGTCGGCGATGTGTTCCTCAAGCTGTCGCATCGCCTCGGCGGAGAATGCATCCCCCGCCAGGTATCGGCCAATTTGGCCCTTTGCGATCTGACATTCAAACCTTCGATCTGCCATCCCTTACAACCTGCTTTAGGTTTTTTCGCCGAGGCCAGAATGCCTCCACTAGGGTTGTCGGTTTGAATCCCCGCAATCTTAAGGGGATACGTGATGACGATCACGTTTGCGGGCTGGGAGGGTGAAGTAGAACGTGGCGCCCTCTCCCGGCGCTCCTATGGCCCAGATCTCGCCCTGGTGACGCTGAATCACTCTTTGGGTTACCGCAAGCCCGATCCCGGTGCCCGGGAATTCGCTCTCCGCATGGAGTCGTTCGAAGGGTTGAAAGAGCTTGGCGGCGAAGTTCATCTCAAAGCCGGCGCCGTGATCGCGCACAAAGAATGCGCCCTTTTCTCGCCCAACCTCGATCAGTACGTTTTGTTTCTTCGAGCTGAATTTCCAAGCGTTCTCGATGAGGTTATTGATCGCCAGGCGGACCAGGCTCACGTCTCCGAACGTGTGGAGGCCAGCTTCTGCCCTGAGGCTAGCCTCCTGCTCGGGGTATGCGCGTTGGAGATCTTCGAATGCCTCGCGGCACAGTTCTCCCACGTCGAGCGATTCGCGGCGCATTTCTGCGCGGGTGATACGTGAGAGACTTAGGAGCGCGTCGATCAGGCCCGAGAGCCGAAGGCTTGCGCTGCGGATGCGCTCGACATAGCCAAGCCCGACCGGACCGAGAACTTCGCCAAAATCCTCTTCAAGCGCCTTACCAAAGCCATTGATACCGCGCAACGGGCCTCGAAGATCGTGAGAGACTGAATAGCAGAAGCTCTGCAATTCGGCGTTTGTGTCGGCCAATTCGCGGGTTCGCTGAGCCACGCGCCCCTCAAGCAGGCGATTCGCTTCCTGCAAGTTCGACTCTGAAAGTTTGCGATCATGGACATCCTGAATGGTCCCCATCATGACAAGGGGACGGCCTGCTTCGTCACGAAACGTATCGCCGCTCAGGGCCAGCCAGCGGTAGTTTCCGTCACTCATGAGCCATCGAGATTCGACATGGAAGCGCCGCCCGGTATCCACGTGCAGTCTCCGTTCCTCGCGTACCCGCTCAAGATCATCTGGATGGCAATGATGAGCAAAGGTCTCATCGGTAATTTCCGCATCGGCGGAAATGCCAAGCTTGGCGCGAATTCGCGGGCACCAGTACCGTTCGCCGGTCTGGAGTTTGATCTGCCAGACGCCTTCTTGTGCCGCGTCAAGCACGCCCCGATACCATTCTTCGTGCCGCTCGGCTTCAAGTTGCGCCATCTTCTCCATGGTGAGGTCGGTGACCGTGCACACGTACCCCTTGCTGGTCGCCTTGCCGCTCATCCGGTACCAGAACGATCCTTCGCGGGTGGGAACGCGTGTTTCCAGTTGGCAGCGTCCGTGCTGGCTCAGTTCCGCCTTAAATCGATCAAAGTCAGCCTTGGGTACGTTTTCCCGGAAGCGTCCGAAGCGCTCGTCCATCTCAACCATCGCAGCATTACCGTAAATGCGATGGAACTCGTTATCCAAAATGACAACAGGGTGGGGCAAAGCCTCTAAGAATTCGTAGGAATGTTCCATGACCACGACGGCTTTACCCGTCTTGACTGCGGACCGAGTTTCGGAACCAACCTCTATGCTCATATCCGGTTACACTCTAACGGACCGGGTCCGTGAATAACCAGTAGGTTCCTTGCCCCTTGCAACGCAAGATTAAAGGCAATGCCACGGTTCTTAACATTGCTAGGTTCCCGCGCGTTAGGTGAGCGCCTGTTTTTGAAAGACGACACCGACCTAATTAAGACCGTAGCTACAAAATCTGAACGTCCGTCGCGCCCTCTTGAACTTCGCCGATGATGGCGGCCGATTCGCCTGCCTGATGGAGCCGTTGAACGATTCCGGGGCCAGCGTCGCGAGTCACGAAGAGAACCATGCCGATGCCCATGTTGAACGCGCGAAACATCTCGGTGTCCGGCACGTTTCCGGCGGCTTGAATCAGGCGGAAGATTGGCTGTGGCGTCCACGATCGGCGTTCGATCATCACGCGCCGGTCAGACGGCATAACGCGCGGCAGGTTGTCATAAAAGCCACCGCCGGTGATGTGAGCCAGAGCGTGGATGACTTCGCTCTCCTGGAGAAGTGGCCAAACCGCGTTCAAGTAACAGCGGTGGGGACGAAGCAGTTCGTCGCCGATCGTCGTTCCTACGCCGGGCACTTCGTCTCGCACCGAAAACCCCCCCATTTCGAAAAGGGATCGGCGCGCCAACGAGAATCCGTTGGTATGAAGGCCATCGCTTTGAATGCCGATCACCGCATCGCCGGGCTGGATCTTTCCCCGGGGAAGCTTTCGCTCGCGATCGACGACTCCCGTAATGGATCCCACGATGTCAAGTTCGTCGTCGTGATACACGCCTGGCAATTCGGCTGTCTCGCCGCCAATAAGGGCACATCCAACCTCTTTGCATGCGTTCGTGATGCCGCGGACGATCTCCTCGAACATCAGGCCCGAGAGACGGGAACAGCCATAGTAGTCCAAAAAATAAAGAGGGCGGGCCCCCTGGCAAAGGATGTCGTTGACGGAATGATTGACGATATCATGCCCAAGACCTTCGAATCGGCCTACCATTGCGGCTACACGCGTCTTGGTCCCAACCCCGTCAATACTTGCCACAAGAATCGGATCGGCGATATCGGGAAACTGGGCGCGGAAGAGTCCTCCAAAGCCCCCTACCCCGCTCACCACATTGGGTGAGTAGGTTGACTGAATATCTCCGAGGACCGACCTTAGGGCGCGTTCGGCCTCATCGATATCGACGCCGGAATCGGCATAGGTCAACTGCTCTTCAGGCATCGGCTCACTTTACCCCCGCTAGACGGAGAGTTGGCCCAACGTGACCGCCGTGGTACCATACAGCCTGGCGCGCTGGTAGCTCAGGGGTAGAGCATCGGCCTTTTAAGCCGTGGGTCGTGGGTTCAAATCCCACCCGGCGCACCAAGCGTCCCATCAATAGGACCAATAAAATGAGCAAATTGCTTCGCTGCACTGTCTTTGCCGCCTTGGTGACGACGGTTGCTTCCGCCATGGCCCAGCAACTTGCCATCACGGTGGGAGCATCCCTCTACGCGCCAACCAACGGGACGATTCGTAGCATCTTTGGAAACAAAATCGAGCCTGGGATCGGCCTAAGTCCGTTTAGCGCTCCCAGCGGTCTTTCGTTTCAACCTTCCGTCGGCTTCATCTCGGTGGACGCAAACGGCAACAAGCTCGCGCTCGTGCCGCTGGATTGGGTGCTGCAAGGCGGCATCAACATTCCTTTGACGGGCATTCAGCCTTATTTCAAGATAGGCCCCGGTATCGCGTATGTGGACTACGCATTCAACGAGGGAGCGACCCACTACTCGAATAAGACATTCGCGATCGGTGGGACGGCCACCGCAGGTGTTCTATTTGCCCAGCGCTGGAGGCTTGAAGGAAGCTACAACCTGCTCGCCAAGGTTAACGGTTTTGATTTCTCAGGCTTCTCAGCGAGCGTTGAGTACGCAATTTACAAGTTCTGACCCTTGCCTTGACCCTATCGACGCAACGTCACCGCCTTCGAAGCATCCCCGCGGGGTGGCAGCCTCGACCGGGTCGGCGCTGCTAAAGCCACATGCCCGTTTCACACGCAGATAACGAAGTCGAAACCGCGGTTCTGGTCTTCGCCAACTCGGATGAGAGTGAGGACCAACTCGGCGAGGAGGAACTGCTTGGGCTATGCGAGGCGGTGGGCGTAGAACCGTTGGCCATGATCCGGCAGCGCTTAGATCGCCCTAACAAAGCCACATACGTCGGCAAAGGGAAGGTAGGCGAAATAGCCGCCTTGGCTCGCGACACCAATGCGGGAATCGTCCTTGTGGATGGAGAGGTGTCCGGCGTCCAGCAACGCAACCTTGAAGAAGCCATCGGGCGGCGGGTCGTCGATCGCACCCAACTCATTCTCGACATCTTTGCGCGCCGAGCTCGGAGTCGAGAAGGCATGCTTCAAGTCGAGTTGGCCCAGCTAAGCTACATGATGCCGAAACTGATGGCCGTCTATACAAAGTTTGAACGTCAAAAGGGTGGCATCGGCATGAGGGGGCCCGGCGAAACGAAGCTCGAATCAGACCGACGCTTAGTTAGGGATCGCATTGCCCGTCTCAAGACGGACATCGAGGAAGTGAAGCGGCAGCGCGATCAGCAACGTGCGGGTCGAAGGAAACACCCCTTCCCCTTCGCCACCCTGGTGGGTTACACGTCTTCGGGTAAGTCCACCCTGATGAATCGGATGGCGGGCACCGAGCTTCTGGCGGACGCCATGCCCTTCGCTACCCTCGACCCGACTACGCGAAAGGTGGATTTGCCGGATGGATATGCCCTTTTTTTGACGGATACCGTGGGGTTCATTCGGAACTTGCCGACCGAATTGGTCGCTGCGTTCCGATCGACCCTTGAGGAGGTGACCACCTGCGACTTCATCATTCATCTGGTGGACGTGGGAAATCCCCATTGGGAAGTGCAGCGTGACGCGGTGCTTGAGACCTTGCGGATCCTCGGCGCGACGTCGAAACCGTCAATCACCGTCTTCAACAAGGTTGATCTCCTGGATGATCCTTTTGTTCGGCGGCGACTCGTTTCCGAGTGGCCGAATTCCGTTGCCATCAGCGCGAAGACGGGTAACGGAGTTGACCAGTTGTCGGCCGCCCTTGTGAACCAAGTTCGGGACTTGCTTGGATCTGTACGTGCCCTCGTGCCCTACTCAGAATCGGCAATGGTGCAAGCTTGCTACGACTTCGGACGCGTCCACAAAGTGGAATATCGAGAAGATGGCATCTTCGTCGAGGCAGAATTAGTTTGGGAGATGCGCGAGCGGTTCGCAAAATACCCGGCGCCATGACCGTTGACGAATGGCTTCCTTTCCTGACCCGCCAACTGACTGAGGCTGGCATTGTTGAAGCTCAACCGGAGGCGAGAATCCTCCTGGGCCACGCTCTCGGCAAGGACCGAGCCTGGATAGTCGCCCACGGTGGCGCCGAAGTGCCCGATCTGCTCATTCAGCCTCTACTTGAGCGGCGACTTAGGCGAGAGCCTCTGGCCTATATCCTAGGCTACCGTGAATTCTTCGGGAGGAGGTTCGCTGTCAGTCCGGCGGTGTTGATCCCCCGGCAAGAAACGGAAACGCTCATTGAGGCGGCGCTGATCGATTTGGGCCAAAGGCCGACGGGCACTTCCGTCCTCGACCTTGGAACCGGGAGCGGCTGCATCGGCATCACCCTCGCCCTCGAATGGCCCAGTGCGCGCGTCGTACTGAGTGACGAGTCTCGCGTCGCCATAGACGTGGCAATGGCCAATGCGCGGGCGCTAGAAGCGTCGGTCACCTTTGTGCGGAGCGATGCCTTCGCCGACCTGAACGGCACCTTCGACCTGATCGTGAGCAACCCGCCTTATATTGCGGAGGCGGTTCCATTAATGCCAGAAGTGGGACTGTTCGAACCCGAAATGGCCCTATATGGGGGAGAGACCGGCTTTGAATTCTTCGAGAGGATCGCGAGGGGCGCCACTCCGCGGCTAGGCGAAGGCGGCACTCTAATGGTGGAGTGCGGAGATGGTCAGGCCGATGAAGTGACCGACTTGTTCGAAGGCGAGGGTTGGCGAATCGTTGAACGGCGAAAGGATTTGCTTGACACGGAACGAGTCTTATCTTTCAAGCGCGCGGGACATTAAATGGCCAGCCTCAGCGTTTGGGATTCCCTGCGATTAGCCGCTTGATCAAGCTCTTCTTCTTCAGGAGCATTGGCTGATGGTCCCGGTGCTTGACCTGAAGCTGGCCAACTTCGATCAACAAATTCCCACAGCCGCAAGCCATGCTGGTGGGCGGACTACTTGGGATAATGTCGCCACATAAGGTGCAGCGATACCAGAGTCCCCATCGGCCGGGATACCCGTGCCCCGGATCGTAGTGGACTTCCTCGTACAGGTGGCTTTGTTCAAAAGACATGACAGAGAAACCGCCATTAAATAAGACGAGGTGCCGACTTGCATGGTTCTGGCCACCTACTCAATGAACGTATCCCCGCTCGGCGGCTGGCGCAAGTAAGCCTCGATGAAGCCATCAATCTCGCCGTCCATCACACCGAGAACGTTGCCCGTTTCATAGCCGGTTCGGTGATCCTTGACCATCGTGTAAGGTTGCATCACATAAGATCGAATCTGGCGTCCCCATTCGGCTGGACCGGTGTCGCCCCGAATCTGCTTCATTTTGTCCTGGTCGTTTAGTCGCTCCAGTTCGGCAAGCCGAGCCGCAAGCACCGACATGGCGCTGGCGCGATTCTTATGCTGGCTTCGCTCGTTCTGGCACTGCACCACGATGCCGCTCGGAATATGGGTGATGCGGACGGCCGATTCGGTCTTGTTGACATGCTGGCCCCCCGCACCGCCCGACCGCAATGTTTCGACCTTGAGATCGTCGGGGTTGATGTTGACTTCGGTGGCCTCGATTTCAGGCAACACCTCGACCTTTACAAATGAGGTATGCCGCCGGGAAGCGGCGTCGAACGGCGAAATGCGAACCAGGCGGTGAACGCCGTGCTCGGACTTGAGATAGCCGTATACATTTTCGCCGGTGATGAGCATGTTGACGGTTCGGTATCCGACCACGTCGCCCGGCGTCTCGTTCAGGATTTCTACCTTGAATCCACGTCGCTCAGCGAATCGAGTGTAGATGCGGTGAATCATCAATGCCCAGTCGCACGCCTCTGAGCCCCCCGCGCCGGCGCTGATCTCCATCAAGGCGTTGCGACCGTCATGCTCGCCGCTTAGCAAGGTCTTCAGTTCATAAGCGTCAAGATCTTTTAGGAACTGGAGGGCCGAGCGATCGGTGTCCTTCTCCAGGTCGGGCGTCGGCTCGTCTTTGAGCAATGCATAGAGTTCAAGGATGTCCTCGTAGGCCCGATAGAGATCGGCGAAGGGGTTGACGATCGCCTTGGCTCGTGAGAGCTGCTGAAACTTCTTGTTTGCCGCCGCCGGATCGTTCCAGAAGTCGGGATCTGAGGATTCTTCCTCAAGCTGCGCTATTTGGGTTTGGAGTGACGGTAGGTCAAAGATGCCCCCGGATAGCGTCCATGCGACCCCTCGCCTCGGACAGCGCTTCTTGCTGTTCGAATGTCAGCATAGAGACAGGATACCCTGGATGCAAGTTCAGGCTTTGCGATAGGCCCTGCGGGCCACCGCGCCCTTGCGATGACTGCCAAGACGCTCGGCGATCTGATGCATGCGGTTCTGCAAGTGGCCCGCGATGCGGGCATCCATCTCCTGAACTTGCCGGATGGCTGATTCCGGTACTGGGCGGTAGCCCTTCAGTTCGTCCAACACTCGTTGCCTCTGCTGAATGAGTGCGTGCATCTTCGCCGATTCATGATGCTGAACCGCTGCCTCAATGGCGAGCGTCAGCACGAGAAGGCGTTCCAGCAGAGCTTCGGTCTCCATAGCCTCAGGCCGCTTGGGCAACCGCATCGGATTGACCGTTGGTTCGCTGGAGCTCCTCGAGCTTGACCCAGCTGTCCCTCAGGCCACTGATGACCCCGATGCAGGCATCGACCTGTTGGGGGCGGTCATAAATATTTGCTTCGACCAGTTGGTTGAAACAAAAGGAGTAAAGCGACAGTAGGTTCTTGGCGACCTCGCCGCCAACCTCCATGTTCAACGTTGCCATCAGTTCGCACACGATGCGCTGGGCTTTCTGCAGGTTTGTATTCTGCTGGTCCAAGTTGCGTTGAGCCATCGCGTGCTTTCCGGCCTCCATAAACCGAAGAGCCCCATCGTAGAGCATGATCACCAATTGTAAGGGTGAAGCGCCGTTCACCGCGTTCTTCTTATACTCGTAAACGTACTTGCCGTAGGACACTGTTCGTCTTCGCTCCCGAACCTGATTATCGGCGCGTCTCTCGAGGTTTCTAGCTGTTGGAGGGGTCGTTTGTGGAAACAGGCGATGCCGCCGCCACCGTGGCCGAAATGAGCAGCACCCAGGCAAGGGGCAGCAACCACAAGAACGCTTGCGGATAGTCCGGTTGGGGTATCCGCTGCGCCTCCCAGGCGAGCATCATCTGCCAAAGTCGAACGTAGAGGAACACCCCCATCGCCAACGAGCAAGCGAAGAATCCAACGGATGCAGGAAGTCCAAAACGCCGAGTCGCCAACGCGGCAAGGATCAACGTCGGCACGAAGCCGAGGACCCCGCAGAGGGCCAGTTGGCTGAAACGATAGTGCTCGGTCCAAACAAAATAGGGCCAAACGGTGAGGGCAAAGCCACCGAGCGATGAGATCGCGAACACGATGGCCCCACGCGTCATCAACGTTTCAAGATCGGGTGTTCGCTTGAGCACGCATGAATTATGGGCTTGGCGACGCCAGGTGCTGGTCGAACGGCGCCAGATGGCCATCGGCATCCCTTATTTCTCATTTTTGCTGTCTCTTCGCGCGATGGGGATAAGATCAGTGAGCCCATGGGCCTTCGCTGGCTAGTCGTCTTGTTCGCAGTCTCGATGGCGGCCGTTGCGGCCGGCCAGCGCACCTTGGTGCTGTGGGGCGTCCCCAACGATGATCATGGACTGCAGGCGTGTATCCAGGCCTTTCAGCAGTCACATCCGGATATACGGGTCGAGGCCCTAAATCTTGGAGCCGGTGGGTTGAACCCGCAGAAACTAATGACGAGCATTGTAGGGCGGGTTCCTCCGGATGTCATTTATCAGGACCGTTTTGCGGTCAGCGATTGGGCGGCACGGAACGCATTCCAGCCACTGGATGGCGACATCGCTCGCGACGGGCTCCGCCCTGGCAGCTTCTATGCTGCGGCTTGGAGTGAGGTTAGGTTTGGCGACCGCGCCTTTGGCATCCCCTATCACATCGACGTGCGGGCGCTCTATTGGAACCGAGCCATCTTTCGCCGCGAAGCTCCGGCGCTTCGAGCCGCCGGCCTCGATCCGGACCATGCGCCAAGGACGTGGTCTGCCCTCTTGGCCTATTCGAGGGTCCTTACCCACGCCAATGCACAAGGGATCACGCAACTGGGCTTTGCCCCTAATTACGGCAACAGTTGGCTTTACCTCTACGCGATGTCCTCCGGCGCCCGCTTCTTTTCGCCGGATGGACGCCACTCGACGCTCGACTCTCTGCTCACCGAACGCGCACTCGCATTCATGAAGCGAGGTTATGACGTCGGCGGTGGATACCAAAGGGTCAATGAGTTTCTCGCCTCCTCGCCGGGCGATGATCCCTTTGAGGAAGGGAAGGTGGCGATGAAGATCGACGGAGATTGGACGCTGAATGATCTCGCCCGACGCGCCCCGAATCTCGACTTTGCCCTTTCCACCCCGCCACGGCCAGACGATATCCGTGGAGGCGACCCAACCTGGGCCGGGGGCACTTGCTTTTCCATACCGATCGGCGCGCGTAACCGAGCGGACGCATGGCAGTTCATTCGCTTTGTCACCTCCCGCCAAGGCTGGCAGGTCGCGGCTGACGAGCAGCTGGCGTGGGCCCGGGCTGCCGGCCAGGGCTATGCGCCGCCCCGTGCCGCACTGATCGCGGCCGACCGGACCAATATCCGCAGCTATCAAACCGAAGCGGACAAGCGGCTTGACAAAGCCGAGTCGGTCGTCGGCAGCCTCTTGCCGGTGGCTGCGGCCCGTCCGCCTTCAGTCGCAGAACAAGTTCTGTTTGACGCTCAGTCCCAAGCGATCGATGAGGCATGTTCGGGCGCCACCTCGGTTCGTGCTGCTTTGCTCAACGCGCAGGCGGTGGTGCAGCGGTCACTTGACGAGGCCTACGGGGGAACCGAGTTTCCTCTTGTCCACTTAGGTCCCTCCCTGTGGTTGGCCCCTCTCGTTGCGATTGCCCTACTGTTTTTTGCCTGGGGACGGTCCATTCGAAAGTTGAGCCCGCCACGACGCCAGGAGGCCATCCAAGGAAGCCTGTTTGTCGGTCCTTGGCTCTTTGGTTTCGCCACCCTGAGCCTCGGTCCCGTGCTCGCGTCATTGGCGTACAGCTTGATGCAGTGGAATGTCCTGAGCCCGCCGCGCTGGGTCGGGCTAGCCAACTATCGGTTGATGGTGGGCGCCGACGCCTCAAACGTGGGTCACGCGTACGCAAATGTTCTCTGGCTTGCTGGGTTTGGGGCACCACTGGGAGTGGTGACGGGGCTGGCGGTCGCTTTGCTGCTGCGTGGCGGCAGTCGCGGCGTCACCTTTTGGCGCGCCGCCTACTACCTGCCCTCGCTGGTTCCCGCAGTGGTGGCGACCGTTCTATGGGCATGGCTGCTGGCGCCCACGCCGGGCATCGGCCTTGTAAATACGGTGTGGGAAGTCACCCTGGACCACTGGTTTCATTGGCCGCCACCTGGCTGGCTCAGCGCGGCCGAATGGGCCAAGCCGGCGATCCTGCTGATGGGTCTCTGGGGCGCGGGCAGCGGCCTGCTTTTGTGGCTGGCGGGATTGGATGCCATCCCGGCCGTCCTCTATGAAGCGGCGATCCTGGATGGGGCCAGCGCAGGTCGTCGTTTCTGGTCTGTGACCTTCCCACAACTCTCGCCCGTGATTTTCTTTAACCTGGTCGTCGGGTTCATCGGCAGCTTTCAAGAGTTCGATCGACCCTATGTAGCCACCGCCGGCGGAAGTTTTGGCCCCGGGAATTCGCTGCTCACACCCGTTTACTATCTGTTCAGCAATGGTTTCGGCTACTTCCGAATGGGTTATGCCAGCGCCCTTGCATGGTCGGTATTCGCGGTCATTTTTCTGCTCACCTTCGCCCAATTCGGCCTGGCAAGACTCTGGGTGTACTACGAAGGAGATCGAAAATGAGACGGTTCCTCACGGTTCTCGGAGGGCTGGTTGTGGGCTTTCCGATCTTCTGGATGCTGCTGACCAGCTTTAAGGAGGACGCCGACATGAGCAGCCTGGTCTGGGTGCCGCAAGTGACAGAGACGCGCCCGGTATTTGATCCAAGTCGACCCCTCTATCGAGCTTCGGTTGGCGATCAGACCATGCAGGTTGAAGCGGTCCAGCCTGCCCCGGGTGGCATCCGTGTCAGGATCGTGCAACCAATTTCGCGTAGAGGCGCCTCGATCGTGGTGCCGGCGAGCGCCCTGCGAGAAATTCCACGCGACTTGCCCCTCGTTGCCGTCAAGGGTGCGGGGCCCGTCTACCAAGCGGTGTTGCTTGGGGCTCGAAACGGCCAATCTTCGTTATTGCCCCTGTCTGCACCGGGTCATCGCGTGTCCGCACCTTCCTCGGAGGTCACTCAGGTGAGGCGTTTCGGCTTCAACGGGCACAATTACACCGACGCCCTGGACGATTTGCCTCCTGAGGCCCATCACGGCGCGACCTACCTGCTTAATAGCCTGCTTCTGTGTTTGCTCAATATTGCGGCCACATTGGCGTCCTGCACCATGGTCGCCTATGGTTTTGCTCGGTTTCGTTTTCCCGGGAGAGATGCGCTCTTTCTTTGCATGCTCGGAACGATGATGCTTCCGAGCGCGGTGACCCTGTTGCCGACGTTCATGATCTTTCGGTCGTTGGGGTGGATCGATACGCTATTGCCCCTCTGGGCTCCCGCATTGACGGGAAACGCGTTCACCATCTTCCTCCTCCGTCAGTTCTTTCGGACCATTCCGACCGATGTGGAGGACGCTGCTTGGATCGATGGCTGCGGTCGCTGGTGTACGTTGACCCGCGTCATCGTTCCCCAAGTCAAGCCGGCATTGATGGTGGTGGCGATCTGGACGTTCGCGGCTGCTTGGAATAATTTCATGGGGCCGCTGATCTACATCTCGTCTCCCGACCACATGACGGTGGCCTATGCGATGCAGCTTTTCGCCGGCGATCGTTCGACCGATCCGGGGCCGGTGATGGCGTTTGCCACCCTCACACTTATTCCCATTGCGGTTTTGTTCGTCGCATGTCAGCGAACGTTCATGCGCGGCCTCTCTCTTCAAGCGGAGAACAAGGATTAGGGGCCGGAGTCACGGTCGCCATTCACGCAGGCTGGCAAGGCGAAGGTCGGCTTGGCTAAGGTCGAGCTGGATGGTGAGCTCGTTCGGCACCGCAACAACAGTCAGGCTAGCCGCTTTGGCGGCTCGGATCCCGTTTGGCGAGTCTTCAAGGGCCAGGCAATCCGATGCCGGCAGGCCCAGCCGCTCAATGGCCGCCAGATAGAGGTCGGGGGCGGGCTTGCTTGGAAGGCCCTCATAGCCGCAAACGAGAAACTCGAAGCGGTCCAATAGACCGAGTCGGGCGAGATGCCGCGTTACCCACGCCCGCCCGGAACTGCTGACTACCGCTTTGCGCAGGCCGTGTCGCTCACAAGCCTCAATCGCCTCGATGGCGCCCGGCATAGGTGGCTTCTGATCAATGATTTCAAGGCGCATCTCCCTGCATTCAGCCGCGAGGGCGGCTCGGTCCACGGGCGTTCCGATGACTCGGTCAAGATGCTCGAAGGGCAGTGCCTGAATGTCGGGGGCGGACTGTCCGATCATCGTCATCCAGAGCAAATCTGGGAATTCGAGTCCATAGCGAGCGAAGATCTCGTGCCATGCTTGCTTCTCCGGAGTCTCGGTGTCAAGAATGAGACCATCGAAATCGAAGAGCACCGCCCGCAACGGCATTTAGACGCTCTGCCTCTTGGGGAAGCTTGCCGCAATGCCGATGACGAGGAAAACCCCGAAGATGATCAGCGACTTCATCAGGTCAGTTTTGAGACTTACCAAGAGGAGCACGGCGGCAAGCAATACAATCCGCATTCGTAGCGCGGATTGAATCATCGGAGCCGCCATTCTCTCCTGGATTTCCGCAGGTGAGCCACCGCTGTCGATCAGCCTTTGCAGTTTGCGGTAGCGACCGCCGGCCATCCCGGTCAACCCTCCAATCACGAAGAAGAGGAGGAGCGTGACGAGGAAGCCCATTTTCTCGCCTTGGGTGGCAAGTCCGTTGATCAAATAGCCGCCGGTAAGGAACAGGGCCACAAGCGCATATTGGTCCAGTGAGACCGCGCCACGAAGGGGTGAAAGCCAGGTCTGGGCCACATCGACGGCCGGACGCTTGGCCAAATTCATCACCGCCAGCGCCTCAACCCCTAACGTCATGAAGAAGATGGCGACCGCGATCAGGTGGACAAAAAGAATGGCATCTCGAGCGTGTTGCATCAGTGGAGCTCCGCGCCGAGTATACGACAACGCCGGGCAGCTCGCCGGTTGGCCCATAACTTGATGACGCACCGCCTATTGCAGGGCCAAGATGCTCATCCACCTGCAACCGCCCGCCACGGTTGGCGTATCCTTGTGGCATGGCAGAACGCATCATCCACAAGGGCCTTACCGCCGAGGCCTTCACCTCCGATGGAGATCACTGGGCTCTGGATAAACTGAAGCGCATCCCGTTGCTGCCCCTCATTGTCCAAAAGTTTTACGAATTCGGTGTGGACCGATGGTTCTACTGCATGAACATGTCCATGTCGGTACGCTGCGGCCCCAACCAGTGCAAGACGCTCTATAACATCATGCGCGAGTCGGCCGCCGTCCTCGATATGCCGGAACCGGAGCTTTACATCACATGCAATCCGTTTCCGAACGCGTATGCGTATGGCGTGGAGCGACCCTACATCACGATCCAATCGTCGCTTGTGGATACGATGACCGACGAGCAGCTCTACCACATCATGGGGCACGAGCTTGGCCATATCAAGGCCGGTCATGTCCTCTATATCAGCGTGGCTTCGGTGCTCTCGCCGCTTATCGAAATGGTCGCCGATGCGACGATGGGTCTCGGGGGCATCGCCAGTATCGGACTGCTGATCGCATTCTATGAGTGGCTTCGCCAGGCAGAACTCACTGCCGACCGGGCCGGTCTCTTGGTCTGCCAAGATCTCGACACCGCCATCGGTGCCAACCTGCGGCTCACTGGTGGGAGCACTCGCTTCAAGGATGAGCTGAGCAAAGATGCGTTCATGGATCAGGCACGGGCCTACCAGGATGCCAACTCTCTCATCGACCAGATGTCCAAACTCGTGAACTTCTTGTTCGTCACCTCGACGTTTACCCATCCGATGCCGGTCCACCGCGTTCAACAGCTTGAGCGCTGGGTGCAAGGCGGCGGGTACGACCGGATCATGGCCGGCGACTATACGAGGATGAGCAGCAAGAGCGCGTGATCCAGGACGAAGGCCTGAGGCGATTCGGTCAGCCCCGCGACTTCCCCTTCGATCACGCCCGTTCCGCGCGCCAGAAGCTACAATGATCTCGTCTCCAATGGGAGCACGATGATCAATCGCACCCGTCTGAGAGCTCTCCTTGCGCCCACCGCCGACTTCGGCAGGGCGACGGGGGTGCTCGTGGTTGGCATCGTCTTCTTTACCATTGGATGCCTGCTCAGCTTTGAGTCCGTGCTCAGCCCGATTCTCGAGTCGATCGGTTCGAGTATTGAGGGGGGCATCAGTGTGCTGGTCAGGCCTTGGCCGCAGATCGACGCCGACGTCGCCGCCCACGCCGCAGGCGGCATCCTCCTTCTCACCGGCTTTGTGATGTGCTTCGCCGGAGGCAAGCTTGCCTTCCGACGCCTGCTCGAGGTGATCAACCCCGACCTTAAGGGTGGCGTACGCGACCTGCTGAAGCAGCGCCAGCGCCTGGCCTACGGTCCCAGAATCGTCACTCTGGGCGGCGGCACCGGTCTCTCCACCTTGCTGCGTGGCCTCAAGAACCACTCATCCAACATCACCGCCATCGTCACCGTGACCGATGACGGCGGTTCTTCGGGGCGGTTGGTTGCCGAAAAGGGCATGATCCCTCCGGGCGACATCCGGAACTGCCTAGTTGCCCTGGCAGATGCGGAGACTTCGATGACCGCCCTCTTCCAGCATCGCTTCAAGCACGATTCCGGAACCCTCAGTGGCCACTCGATGGGCAATCTTCTGATTGCCGCCCTTGTGGATCAAGCCAGCGGTGATTTCGAGAAAGCAGTTGGCATAGCCTCGGACGTTTTGAATATTCGCGGAAACGTGGTGCCGTCGACCCTGGACCATGTCGGCTTGCGGGCCGTGCTTGAGGATGGTCGCGAGGTCTGCGGTGAAACCGCGATCGTGGCTTCCGGGTCGCGCATCCGCCGCATTTATTTGGACCCCGCCAATTGCACTCCCCATCCGATGGCGATCAAAGCCATTCAAGAGGCCGATCTCATCTGCATCGGCCCTGGGAGTGTTTACACCAGCGTGATTCCCAATCTGCTGGTGCCCGGCATTGCCCAGGCGCTTCGAGATTCGAAGGTGCCGAGGGTCTACATCTGCAACGTGATGACCCAGCCTGGAGAAAGCGACCGCTTCACCGCGAGCGAACATGTGACGACTATTCAATTGAACGTGGAAAAACGCATCTTCGACCATGTCTTGGTCAATACCGCGATGCCAAGCCAGAGTGCGATCGAAAAGTATCGCGGCTCAGGTCAGCATGTCGTTGATCCCGACATCGACGTCATCCGGACGATGGGCTTTCGAACGGTCGTGGGTAACTTTATCAGCGAGACCGACGTCGTCCGGCACGATCCCGCTCGAGTGGCCGCGCGACTCATTCAGTTGGCTAGCAAGTGGAGATCGCGGTGATGGGGAGACTGGTGATCTTGAGTGGCCCCAGCGGCGTGGGTAAAGACACCGTGATCGACGCTTGGCGGGCGGCAAACCCCCAAGTCCGGCGGGTGGTTGCGTGTACGACTCGCAAGCCCAGGGCGGGCGAGATTGATGGCGTCGACTACCACTTTCGGTCCGTCCAAGATTTCGAGGCGATGGTGGCGGCAGGCGCGTTCCTTGAGCACAAGAACGTAGCGGGCAACTACTACGGCACCCCTCTCAGCCAGATGAACCATATGCTTGATGAGGGCCTGATCGCGATCCTTAAGATCGATGCGCAGGGGGCCCTCTCCGTGATGCCATTGCGACCCGATGCGCTGACCATATTTATCTTGCCGCCCAGTTGGGAAGAGTTGGAGCGTCGCATCCGGGACCGGGCCTTGGATTCCGAAGACGCCATCTTGAGAAGGCTTGAGGCTGCTCGCTGGGAGATCGACCAGGCGCCCAAGTATCAGCATCGCATCGTAAACGACACGGTTCCGAGGGTCGTGGAAGAGCTTCAGCAACTGGTGGCGGCATCGTGAACGTGGTGCTAGGCGTGAGTGGCTCGGTGGCCGCGTATCGAGCTGCCGATCTGGCGCGAGATCTCATGCGGGCGGGCTGTACGGTCCGGGTCTGCCTCACGGATGCGGCCCAGCAATTTGTGTCCGCTTCCCTTTTCGAAGCGCTGACTGGACAACCTTGCCTGCAGAGCGTTTTCGAAGAACCAGAGAGGGGTCGCATGGCCCACATCGACTGGGCCCGTCAGGCCCAGTTGCTGCTCGTCGCACCCGCCACCGCCTCGACCCTATCGAAGCTGGCCCACGGCGTAGCCGATGATATGCTTTCGACGATTGCGCTGGCCTACACAGGACCCATGCTGGTCGCTCCCGCGATGAACCCCGCCATGTACCTTAATGAAGCCACTCAGTCGGCACTGGCGATCTTGGCGAGCCGGGGGGTGACCGTTGTTGAGCCTGCCGAAGGCGATGTGGCATGCGGAGAGCATGGTCAGGGCAAGCTTGCCGCGACCAGTCGGATTGCCTCGGAGGCGATCGCGCTGCTCAAGATGGCCTCGACCTTGGCAGGGAAGAGGGTGCTGATTACGAGCGGTCCGACTCAAGAACCGATCGACTCGGTGCGTTTCTTGACCAATCGATCCAGTGGCAAAATGGGCGCCGCCATCGCTCTGGCGGCCATGCGAATGGGGGCGCAGGTGACCGTCATCAGTGGCCCAGTTCGCGCGCAACTGCCCTACGGCGTCAAGGTCGAGTCGGTACGGACCGCCCAGGAAATGTTGGCCGCCGCCCTGCCGGCGGCGAAGGATGCCGATCTCGTGATCGGGGTCGCCGCGGTAGCGGATTACCGGCCGGCCGTGCCCGTGGAGGGGAAGATCCGCCGTTCGGCGGACCCGATCTACCTCGAACTCATCCCCAATCCCGATGTCCTTGCCGAAATCGCAAGAGTGACGAGCGCCCGCGTCATCGGCTTCGCCGCCGAGCCTTCGGCAGATACGACGGTGGCTCAGGCCAAGATCGCCGCGAAGGGACTGTACGCCATCGCGATGAACGATATTTTCGGGGCCGGAGTAGGTTTTGACGCCGATGACAACGCCCTGACTCTGATCTTCGCCGATGGTCGCAAGGAGTTGAGCGGCGTGAGGACCAAGCTCGGCTGCGCCGCGTGGCTGCTGGAGCGAATCGCACCCTGAGACACTCAACTGGGCTTTGGCGCGGCGGGTTTTCGCAGGGCGATGGCGCTCAGGACGACCAACTGTAAACCGAAGGACACCACGTGCAGAACGGGCGCCTGCCAAAGGAAGGCAACAGCCAGCGCTTTGTTGACCATGATCGGCACGTCCTGCCTGAATAGCAGTCGATCGACAAGTAGGAGGAGCGCGGCAAAGAGCACCGGCATCGTGACATTAAGAGGTGGAACGATCCGAGCCTGGGGGACTAGCGATGGGACAAGGACGCAGAGCAAGATCTGCAGAACGGCCGCCACTGCGGGAATCGCGACCACTCCAATCGGGCTTGAGCCACTCGGGAGTCTCGCCGAAGTTTGTGTGAACGCCCATATCCCCACTCCTGCTGAGATCAGATAAAGAATGGCGCTGATTTCGGCCGCAAACGCGAATCTTCGCATGGGCTTTTAATCGGGCACGTCTTCCGGTCGAACTTCAGCCGCGCCCTTGTTTTCTTCAAGAATCTGATCGTAGATTTCTTTGCGGTGAACCGCAACGTCTTTGGGCGCCCGGATTCCCAAGCGAACTTGCTCGCCGCGAACCTCCAGCACAACCACTTCTATCGCATCACCGATCACGATGCTTTGATGGATTTTTCGCGTAAGCACCAGCATGCAAGAGAGCCCTCCTAGCCGTCCGGGTTATTCGTCCTTGAGTCCGAATCGAGGTCTTAAGCCGCGGCGCCTGCACCTTGGGGACTCTTCTCGTCGAAAACCCTATGTCGCATAGTATACGCCGGGTCTTCGAGGACGACCTGCATTCCGGTGCGAGTTAGAGCATTGATCACGATTGGAGCGGCAAGATTCAAGGTCAAATCATGCGGGAGACCGGGCGGAATGGCCGCGGTGGTGAACATCAGAGCCGGGGTCGTCGGCTCCAAATCAAGCGCTTCGGCCACTTTATCGGGGAATTCCGGGGTATAGGCCAGCCCGAACTTGGACGGCTCGGTAACGAGAAACGCCAAATGAGGCTCCTCGATGCTTTGCAGCCAGCGGAAAGGGCTTCCTTCCTTGTTGTTCACGATCAGAAAGCGGCGCGACCTCGGGAAACCGACAAGACCATCGGGTAAAGCGATAATGTCGTCGGCTTCGTATTCGATCGTCGCGAAGCGCGTGCCTTGAATTTTCATGTTTTTTCTCAAGCTAGCCCGAAGTGGTGGGCATGAAGTTGACAAGGCCCAGATTGAGGCCGATCGAGGAGGCGCTGAGCGCCGCCTGATAGGTGTTCTGGGCGAGTTGAAGTTGGGAAGCCGCCTGGGCTACATTCGCGTCATCGGTGTTCGAGATCGTCGTGGTGAGATCGTTCAGGCGCGTCGTGTTCTCAGACGTGAGTTGGCTGACGCGATCGAGAGTGACGCCCACGGCGCCATTAGTTTGGCTGACTGAGTTGATATCCGACTGAATGTTGGCAAGGTCGGTCTTCGAGATGTTTGCCGTGCTGCCCGACTGGATATCGCTTTTGAGCGCTTCCAAGTGGCTGAATAACGTCGTCATCGTGCCTGAGATATCCACGTTGGAAGGGATGGTAGTCCCCGGCCCGACTTCTACGTTTACATTGTTCGTGTCGCCGTTGAAGGTTAAGGTGTTGCCGCTCGCGGTGAACGGCGCTGCATTGTTCTTTTGACCACCAAAAACGTATTGGCCATCGGGGCCCTGGGTATTTGCCAAACCAACCAGGCTCTGCTCGATGGACGAAATCTGTGTGGCATAGGCGGTCATTGCCGACGTACTTTGAGATCCGTTAGAGGCGGCCACCGCGATTGAGTTCGCTTGGTCAAGCAAGGTGCTCATCGAAGACAGCGCGCTTGAGCCGGCGCCCAGGTTGGACTTCAGACCGGCCAGGTTCGCGTTGTACTGGGTGATTTGGTTTTGCAGGGACTGCAAACTAAGCGAGGTGACCGCGGCAACGGGGTTCTGGCTGATGTTGTTGAACAGCTTGCCCGTCGACACTTCTTCTTGGGCATTCTGCATGGCCAAAGCGGCAGCACTGATGTTATTGTCAATCTGTGTGTAGCGATAGGCAGTAGATACGTTCATTGGATTTCCTCGTAAATAAGGTCGTCTTGTGTTTCGATGTTCTCGTTAATCGACTTCTTCGTTTATCCTCGTATAATTACGCGCCTGAGATTGCGGTTAGTAAATCTTCGGTCGTTTGCTGGAAGATGCTAAGCGCCCGAGCGGCCACTGAATAGGATTGCTGGTACTTCAGCATGTCCGCCATCTGGGTGTCCAAATCAACGCCGCTGGTCGTGGAGATCTGACCCGTGATTTGGGTGATGACCGCTTGCTGAGTCGACAGTGAGTTTTGGTACGTCGAAGCCGAAGACCCGACTTGTCCGATAAGACCCTGATAGTAGCCGCTTATGGTTTGCCCGCCGAGCCCTGGCAGAGTTGTGCTGCTTTGAAGGTTCGATATCTTGAGAGCGAGCGAACCATCGCCGGAATTGCCCGATGTGCCCGCTGCGATGCTGCTGGCGTTCGCCGCAACCGTGGAACTGAGTTGGAATGTTGCCGCCCCCGTGCTGGAAGGGTCGAAGAAGTTGACACCGGTGGTGCCGGTACTGGTTTTTCCCGTTGTCGATAGGCCGTTGACCTGGGTCGTCAACGTATTGGCGATGGTGTCGAGCTGAGTCTGGTCGCCCTGAATGGCGTTGATGGACTGGAAGAGTCCCGACAATTGGCCGCCCGTTACGGAAATGGTTGCGCCAGCGCTTCCAACGGTTCCGTTCGCAGCATTGTAGGTGGTGGGAAAGCCCTTGGCGCCCCCTTGGTCAACCAAGTCGAATTGGCTCACATTGACCGAAACCGACCCATCGGAGTTGGTGTTGGTTTGGATGTTGACGAGGTTGGCGAGGTCGCTGAGGGCCTGAGTCCGCTGATCAAGGAGCGAATTGGGGGACTCGCCGGTGGCCTGAGCCTGAACGATCTGACTGTTGAGTCCAGCAATTTGCTTTGCCAGCGTGTTCACCTGAGAGATCGTGGATTGAACCTGGCCGTTGGCTTGGCCGGAGAGTTGGTTGAGTTGACTGGCGGCGCTCTGCACGTCCTGGGTCAGGTTCAAGCCGGCCTGCTGAACCGCCGTGGTCGCCCCCGCGCTGTTCGGGTTGGAACCGAGGGCGCTCCATGCATTGAAGAACTGGTCGATATCGTTCCCGATTCCCGTTCCGTTGGTGTCGTTCAGAACCGAGGCGACTTGCTGGAGGTTTCCCGACAAGGATGTGTACGTACCCAAGGTGGATTGGGCGCTGTTCATTTGCGCATCGAGGAGAGCACTCCGCACCCGATTGACGGAATCAACGGTGACGCCGCTCCCTTGCTGCTGTTGGGCGCCGTCCGAATAGTAAGTCGAGGTAGGCGCCTCGCTAACGGTGACCGCCTGCTCCGAATACCCAGGCGTGTTGACGTTGGCGACGTTGTCGCCCGTGACGTCAAGCTCCTGCTGCGACGCCCACAGGGCCGTCGTCGCCATATTGATTCCGTCAAATGCTCCCGGCATGAGTTCCTCCGCCCTAAGCGGCTTCGTTCAGCAAAACCGCTTTTCCGGAGTGGTTGCCGAACTTGCCCTCTGCCTTGACCGCCGCCTTGGCAATCAACGTGAGGGTGCCGTTGATGTAGGTCATCTCGTTCTCGATGAGCTTCCGGTTCTTGCTGATGACATCCTGAACATTGCGAGCCGCCACCGTGACCCGGTTGGCGAGACCCTGGAGCTGCTGTGCTTCGGCTTTGTCAAGCACGCGCACCAAGCTTCGAAGATTGGGTTCGACACCCAACTCTTCGGCCAGCTTCTTGGCACACGCCACCGCGCTCTCGTCGATCTCTCGCATCCGGGCTTGCAACTGATCTAGTTCAGGTTGAATGCGATCGACGCGGGCCACGTCGCGAAGGGTAAGGGCGGCGGTTTGCTCATAGAGCGACCTCAGCAGCCTCTCCGAGGTGCTGAGCCAATCCCACCACTGGGTTTGAAGTTCTCTTGTTTTCATTTTCTTTCCTGGTTGTTGAGGAGTTTGCCGGTTGGGGCGGCGATGGCCGCCCGCTCCGGCTGGCTGGTTGAAAGTGGGGAAGCCGCTTCCCGAAGCAATTGCTTGCCCACTTGTTGTTCGAGGGACTTGGCGATGCCAAAGGAGCCGCTCTTGGCGACCTGGTCGGCAATCGACTGGGTGAACATATCTTGATAAATCTCAGAGCCCGGCGTCTTCCCGAAGAGTCCTCCGTCCTGCCCCTTCTGCATCTCGGTGAGAAGGTTCTTCACGAAGTAAGACTCAACCTGCTCAGCCGCGTCATGGAGCTTCTTGAGTTGGGGCGCTGCATTTTCAGCGGTCGTGATCGCCCGACCCATCGCCGTGGTCACGTTCACTGGAGCACCACCCTTGCCTTGAGGGCGCCCTGCTGCCGCAGGGCCTCGAGAATCGAGATGATGTCGGTCGGCTTCAGCTTGAGGGTCTGGAGGATCCGCGCAAGGTCCGCGACGGTGGTGCGAGGGGGAATCAAGGCGACCTTGGCGGTCTCTTGCGAGGCATCGACGGCGGTATTCGTCTGCGTTTGAGTGGTTCCGGTAGACAACGCGTTTGGTTGGACTACCTCGTTATCCTGTTGGATTCGAACCTGAAGACTGCCTTGGGCGACCGCACAAGGGGCCAGCGCCACGTTTCCACCCACGACGACGGTGCCGGTGCGCTCGTTGATCACCACGTCGGCGACCACGTCGGCATTGACCCGGATGCTTTCCACTTCGCTCATCGCAGTGACTGGGTCGGTTCCATCGGGCAAGTGCAACTCAATCGTCGATCCATCGATCGCGACCGGCATAAGGGTCGGCAAATCCTGGGCAATCCGAGCCGCGGCCCGGTGGGCGGTGGTGAGGTCTTCCTGATCAAGGTCGAGGTACATCTTTCCGCCATCAAAGACAAACTTGGTGGGGGTCGGCGCTTCCACAATGCCACCACTGGGAATGCGGCCCACGTTCGTCTGGTTGTGCTGGCTGGAGGCGCCGCCGGCGGCAACGCTGAAGCCACCGATGCTCAGGGGGCCCTCGGCGACAACATAGGCCTTCTCGACCGAGTTGGCGCCGTATAGGGGAGTGCGGATAAGGGTGCCTCCCTGTAGGCTCTTGGCGTCGCCCATGGAGCTGACGACCACATCGACATCGGTACCCGGCTTGGCGAATGGTGGCAGGTCGCAGGTCACGTTCACCAAGGCCACATTCTTGGGATCAATCTGGGTTGCGTCAAACTTGGCCCCCATAGCCGTGTAGTAGTTGGTCAGCAAGGCGATGGTCACCGGTGACTTGATCGTGTCGCCCGTCCCCTGCAGGCCGGTCACCAGACCGAGACCAATGAGTTGGTTCGAGCGAATCCCTCGGAAGTGTCCGAGGTCCTTGATGCGCACTTCCACCCCCTCTTGCTCTGCCTTCAAGATGCTCCGGCGATCCATGTCGTTTAGCGAGATCGTCGGCATCGGCAGCGTTGCCGCTACGTGCGGGCGCGGTATCGCCTGGGCTGGATCTGCCGAAGACGGTGCCTGGGCGAAGGCCACTAGGGGGTAGGTGGCTAAAAGGATGATGAGTGGTCGCATGGTGGTGTCGGGGTGGTGGACTCTTGCGGATGGGCTTAGTGCTTAGAAGAGGTAGGAGAGGATCTTGGTGAAGATGCCTTGGCGCTGTCGGTCGGCAATTTGGCCTTTGCCTTCGGTCTTGATCTCCGCGTTGGCAACCCGCTCGCTGGGAATGGAGTCGTCGGCGGCGATATCATCCGGTCGCACCACACCCGTTAGGCGCACAAGCTGAATGTCCTTGTTGACGGTGATCCGCCGGACCCCCTCGATCTTGAGGTTGCCGTTTGGCATGACTTCGGTGACGACGACTTCCATCTGGGCGGTGAGGACCCCGGACTGCTGGGTGCTGCCGGTCCCGCTGGTCGCGCTATTGGCGCTGAAGCCGACGTTGCCGATGAATCCGCCAAGCACCGGAATGCCGGGGGTCGGTACCGACGTGCTATCGGTCTTCCCCGTCGAGGTCGTGGCGGTGAACGAGGCCGAAGAGGTTTCGCTCACGATCACCTCGAGGATGTCGCCGACCTTGTGAGCCGTGCGCCCGCCCATCGGGTTCATCGCGGAATCGCTCCATAGCGACCCGGGATCGTCCTCGGACTGGCCCCATGCGAACATGGCGGCAAAGCATAGGAGGAGGAAGAGGGTTGGTTTCATAGTTCGACCTCGACGGTTCCGTTGGCGTTGAGGGTGCCTTGCAGCACCGCTCCGGTGTCGGTTTCCACCGTTACCTTCTGTCCGGACCAGGCTTGGGCGCGGACCTTGGCGGTCGTCTGCACAACCGCGCCGGAAGCGCGCAACTCCACCTTCACGGTGTCGCCCGGTTTGACACCGAAGGCGTTCTTGTCGGGAGAAAGCTGAATGAGACGGGCGTTGAACCGCATGCCATCCACGTAGACGGCCACCATCACGGAGGCGCCCATTGGCGACTTGTTGCATTGCTCGGCCTTGAGGGAAATCTCGCCCATCGGGCAGGCCATGGCGGGTTCGGCGATTTGGCAGTCCATCGGCGCGGAAATCCCCAATCGCTCTTGAACGGCCTCACATGCGGCGGCGACAAACTGGGTCTGGTCGATCTCTTGGCATTGACGAGTGATCCGTGCCCCGGTGAAGGTATTCAGCACATAGCTTCCCGGCTTGAATCCCGCCCGCTCAAGAGCGGCAATGATGGACGCCGAATCGATGCCTCGGGGCACTCCGATCGCCGGAGTATTGCCGATGGGAGTGGTGATGAGAAGCTGTTTGAGGGAGTCATCGGCGGAGACGTCGGCGATGTCGCCCAGCATGATGTGATCGCCCTGCGATTGGCCCTGGGCTCTCACTGTGATGACCGGCATCGTGGGCTTTATCTGCTGCGCCGCAGAGCCCGCCACCGAGGGCATCGGGACGGGCTGAAGCGGCTTTGGGGTTGGGGTGGTGTAGGTTTTAGGGAGGGGAATAGCGGTCGGTACGAAACTGGGTTTGGCGACGTCGCCCGCCTTGCGGACGACACCGAAGAGGTCATCGCCCGGATTACCGAGGGTGGGCCGGTCGCGGGCGATCAGGAATCCGTTGTCGGTAAGGAGCTCGCCCTCATCGGAGAAGGAGGCCAGCACCAATCGTCCGATGGCCGCCTTGGCGCCGCCCTGGATGGCGAACACGTCCCCCTGTAAATCGACGTCGAGACCGGTGATTGGGCCCGGCACATCGATGGCGGGAAGTAGGTCGTTGCCGCTGGTCGCGACGAGGCGACCGTCCCGCACGATGAGGTGAGCGGACTTGGTATACACGGCTCGACCGTCCCGCACGAAGCGGAACAGGCCCTGGCCGTCGACCCGCACGTCGAGGGCGGGGCCGGAGGCCAGGATCATCGAAAAGAGAAGGGAGGTAAAGGCCATGGCTTATTGCTTGAGCTGGTTCACGGTCTGAAGCATCTCGTCAGAGGTGGTGATCGCCTTGGAGTTGATCTCGTAGGCGCGCTGGGCGGTGATCATGTTGACCATTTCGCTGACGATCTGCACGTTGGATCCCTCGGTGAACCCGGCGGCAATGGTTCCCGATCCACCGGCGCCGGGGTTGTTGTCGGTTGCGTCTCCGCTGCCGGCGCCCGCTTGGTAGAGGTTTTGTCCCAGGCGAGTCAGTCCGGAGGGGTTGGTGAAGGTGGAAAGCGTTAAGGTGCCAAGCTGGGTCGGTGTGGAGTTGCCAGATTCGACGCAGGTCACCACGCCGTTGGCGTTGACCGAGAGCGAAGTGGCGCCCGACGGGATCGTGATCTCAGGCATCACATGATAGCCATCCGAAGTCACCACCACGCCATTGGCGTCCGTCTGAAAGCTTCCGTCCCGGGTGTAGGCATAGCCGCCGTCCGGCATCTGGACTTTGAAGAAGCCAGAGCCCTGGATGGCAAGGTCCAAAGGGTTGCCGGTCGCGATCATCGCGCCCTGGGCCATATCCTGAAGATTGGTGGAGAATCGAGTGCCCAAGCCGACCTGGACGGGCGAGGGGGTCGTGATGCTGTTGGCCCCTTGAGCGCCGGAGGCTTGCAAGGTCTGGTAGACGATGTCCTGAAACTGCGAACGTTGGGCCTTGAAGCCCGTCGTGTTCACGTTTGCCAGGTTATTGGAAATCGTGTCCAGATTGATCTGCTGGGCAATCATGCCCGAGGCAGCCGTATTTAAACTTCTCATCATGGCGGCTAAGAACTCCTAGTGTCCTTTGGTCGCCTTCCGTGCGCATATCGGCCAAACCCTAGTCCATGGGTTCGGCTTGCCCCCTCGCCGCGCCTCTTTAGAGGTGCGGGCGGAGGTCCGGCTATTCGTTACGCGCCCTGTTGAAGGCTCGATATTAGGTTTTGCGAAAGCTGATCTTGTTGAGTGATCGAGCGTTGAGCGAGGTCGTAGAGGCGGCTGATCTTGATCAGGTCGATCATCGACGAGACCGCGTTGACGTTGGAACCCTCCAGCGCACCTTCCCGAATGGAGGCGTTGGCGGCGGGAGTGGCATCGGTCGACTCGTAGAGGTTCGACCCGATCTTGACGAAATCTCCCTGGGAGACCCCAAGGGTGGCGACCGCCTGCCCAGCGACGCTGATGGCGCCGGTTCCGTTGACGGAGACGTCCCCGTCGGGAAGGGTGATCGGCCGGTCGGTGCTATCCATCACTTGATAGCCATCTGTGTTGACGAGTTGGCGGGCCGCGTTGAGCTGGAACGCGCCGTCGCGAGTGTAGGCGTAGCTGCCATCGGCAAGCTGCACCTTGAACATCGTCTTGGCGTCCTGCAGGGCAAAATCGAGCGACCCATTGGTCGTCTTCATGTCGCCCTCTTCGAAATTGGTGTACTGACCGTTCACGGCGGTGCCGGTGCTGAGACTGCCGACCGACGCGCCAAGGCCGCCGTTCGCGCTGAGCTGCTGATCATACGCATCGGCGAAGCTCAGTTCGTCTTTCTTATATCCGGTGGTGCTTACGTTCGCCAAGTTATTGGCGGTGACGTCCATCCATTTCTGGAGGGCAATCATTCCTGAAGCGCCGGTGTAAATCCCTCGGTTCATCCCACTATGAGAGATCGGACCGTATCTTTACGGGGCTCAGGGTTCGAACCTTGCAATCGACTTTAGGTTTTGGCCCTTGGAGTCACTCCAGATCCCTTATCCAACCCTCGACCACTGTGATCTCGCCGCGAATCTCGGGCAGATCTTCGATCGCGAGGATGCGATGATAGAGGTCGATGGCCTTGCGGAAGAGGCGAATGGACTCCGATTTGGGGTGGGCGACCATGGCTCTTCGTTGGTAGCAGATGGACTCGTCGCGGAGGGTCTGGGCGGTGTCGCCGCCGAGTTTGCGGGCTTGGCGGGCTAGGGTGGTGGCCCGCTTGAACCTCTCGTTGGCAGCGTTGGGGTTACCGAGGGCGCTGAGGACTTCGCCCACCTTCACCAGACAGTGAGACTCGCCGCTCAAGGCCTCCGGCAGGTCGCCCTCGACCTCTCGAAGGCATTCGGCGAGTTCAAGCGCCCGCTGGAAGGGCTTGAGAGCTCCTTGAGGGTCGGAGAGGTGCCATAAGGCAGTACCGATGCGGGCCTGGGCGAGTTGCTCGTCGTGGAGGGCGATCACCGTGTCGCCCACGATACGCCTCACCCGCTCGCAAAGGCGAGCCGCGCTCGCCGCCGCCTCGAAGGCGGAGATATAGTCGCCCTTCGCCGCCCGCGCGTCGCTCAGCACTCCGTAGGCGACGCCGAGGCCGCGCAGCGCAAACGCGTTTGGGATCTCCGGAAGCTCGGCCAGCCTGCATGCAAGCTGATCGATGCGCTCGCGCAGACGCTCCAAGCGTTCGTGCTGCAGGTCGATCTGAATCTGCAGCGCGGCCTTCTCGAGCACGCTGTAGGCGTCGATGTCGACCGGATCGTTGGCAGGTTCGGAAGACATAAAGGAATTTTACACGCCTTCGTCATGGATTGTAGTCTGAGCGTATCCACGACCGGAGAGTTGAGCGACCTTGGCCTTGTCTGGGTCTCTGCACGCTTGCGGTCATGGTGCGCTCTCCGGGCTGATGATGATAAAGGAACTTCGGGAATCTGCGATAAGGCCCAGGTCACTTGCCCAATTAGGGGCGCAAGATGCTCGAAAAACACCATGTTCGGGCCAAGGACGATGATGCTGAGCTTCCGTTTTTTCGGACTCTGCGGATACTGCATGTTCTTGTAGGTCGTGACAAGCACGTCAAAGAAGCCAACTTCAGCCGCCATTGCTCCGAAGGTGAGCTTGAGATCGGTCCGGGTCTCCGTGTATAAGGACCTGCTACATTTGGGCGTGGCAAAGAATCTTTGGTGGCTGATCTTCCTGGGAGTCATCACGCGCGCGGGCGCCGAGGTCGTAGGGAACGTGCGGGTGACCGCCATCTCGCCAACCCTTGTGCGCTTGGAACAGAAGGGTCCTCACGGCTTCGAGGACCGGGCTACGTTTACAATTGTCGAACGCGGCGCAGATCAGGAGGTCGCCCGAGAATCCAATAACGGCAACCACGTTCGGCTCGACTATCTTGGGTACTCGGTGGTCCTGCCCAAGGAGGGCGCCTCGCTTGACGGGGCCGAAGTTTGGGCCGGGCAGAAGCTCGTGTACACGTTCCATGCCGGACAATTCCCGCCGTCTTCCTTTCTCCCCGATCCCGGCGCGCCCATCGATGCCTACGTCCTCGCCGATCACCCGCGCATCGTTCCGCCGCCTTGGGGGGCAACGCCGGCGCCGGACGGGAATACACTCTTCCCCGAGACGTCAGGCTGGGACTTGGGGAACGACGCGCCAGACATCTACGTGTTCGTCCCCGGCCCAGGTGGATATGCGGCCCTTCGCGAGGACTATTTGGCCCTCACCGGACCGGTCCCCATGCTCCCTCTCTGGGCGTACGGGTACTGGGACAGTCGATACCACCGCTACACGCAGCAAGAGGCGCTCGATTCGATTGACGATTACCGATCGAAGGACTTTCCCGTGGATGGGTTCGTCGTGGACACCGATTGGCGAGTTAACGGCAGCGATGGCTATCGAGTGGAAACCAAGGATTTTCCCGACATGGCTGCCTTTCTCAGCGCGGCCCATGCCAAGAACGTCCACGTCATGTTCAACGACCATCCCTCGCCGGTCGGCCCCGCCCTCAGTCCGAAAGAGCTTGCGTTCCGTTGGGCTGGGCTCTCCGGGTTGCTGAGTTTGGGTGCGGACGTGTGGTGGTATGACCGCAATTGGAACACCCACCTTGGTGAGCCGGCGCCGGGCGTCCATGCCGAAGTCTGGGGCGAGCGGCTCTACCACGATATGACCCTGGCGGCCAAACCGGAACGGCGGCCGATGATCATGTCGAATGTCCAAGGGATTGATGGCGGCGTTCGGAACTATGCGCCCGATCCGGCGGGACATCGGTATCCGATGATGTGGACCGGCGACACCCAAGCGACTTTCGATTCCCTTCGACGGGGTATCGAGAATGGGGTGGATATGGGGGCCCTGGCCCTCAACCCCTATGTGAACGAGGATCTCGGAGGTCATCTAGGAACCCCGACGCCCGAACTCTATACGCGCTATCTGGAGTACGGCGCCTTCGCGCCTATCATGCGGGTTCACTGCACGCTGGGTCAGGATCGGCATCCATGGGCATTCGGTCCAGAGACCGAAGCCATCGTCCGGCAATACGTTAAGCTGCGCTACCGGCTGCTCCCCACGATCTATGCCGCCGCGCGGCAGGCTTACGAAAAGGGTGTCCCTATGCTTCGGCGCTGTGATCTTGAGTGGCCGCAGTTCAAGGAGGCGGCCGACAACCACGAATTCCTGCTTGGCGAGGATCTGCTCATTGCCCCGGTGTATGAGGAGGCTGCGACCACCCGGCCGGTTTGGATTCCGCCGGGACTCTGGACGAATCTCTGGACGGGCAAGTTCGCGATCGGGCCTGCCACCGTTCAGGTCGACGCGCCTCTTTCGGAAGCCCCCATGTTCGCTCGGTCTGGCGGAGTGATTGTTCTCGGACCGCCTGGAGACTATGTCCAGCAGCACGCATGGGATGACCTCACCCTCGAGTTGTTCTTTCCCAGCGACGAGAAGGGGATAACGCGAACTCTTTACGAA